>OFDN01002451.1_pt1 | contig 10196 bp, 6 predicted proteins | sample 1520971 | NCBI WGS metagenome assembly OFDN01 (sample SAMEA94257418, study PRJEB24077) | hot springs metagenome | biome: Aquatic biome; feature: Geographical feature; material: Water | place: India | collected 2012-06-12 | depth 5 m | reverse complement strand
CGCCCGCGCCCAAACCTGCAGCAGCCGAGCCGGCCGACGGCGCAGCAAAACAGTAACGGAGCCGTCTCTTTTGAAAATCGCCTGCTGGAACGTCAATTCGCTGAAAGTCCGCCTGCCCCACCTCACCGACTGGCTCGCCATCGAACAGCCGGACGTGGTGTGCCTGCAGGAAACCAAGACCGAAGACGCCACCTACCCGCGCGCCGAGCTTGAAGCCGCCGGCTATCACAGCGCCATCAGCGGCCAGAAAACATACAACGGCGTGGCCATCCTGTCGAAGTCACCCGCCAGCGACGTGCAGATCGGCATTCCCGGTTTCGAGGACGAACAGAAGCGGGTGATCGCCGCCACGGTCGATGGCGTGCGCATCGTATGCACCTATTTTCCGAACGGGCAGGCGGTCGGCTCGGAAAAGTTCGAATACAAGATGCGCTGGCTGGCCGCCCTCACCGGCTGGCTGCGTGACGAACTCACCCGTCATCCGCAGCTCGCGCTGCTCGGCGACTACAACATCGCGCCCGAAGACCGCGACGCCCACCCGGACTGGAAGGACGACATCCACGTGTCGCCGCCGGAGCGCGCCGCCTTCGCCGACCTGATCGCGCTCGGCCTGACCGATGCCTTCCGCATGTTCGACCAGCCGGAAAAGAGCTGGTCGTGGTGGGACTACCGGGCCGGCGCCTTCCGCCGCAACTTCGGCCTGCGCATCGACCACATCCTGCTGTCCGCGCCGCTGGCCGCCCGCTGCACCGCCTGCACCGTGGACAAGGCCCCGCGCAAGCTGGAACGCCCCTCCGATCACGCCCCGGTCATCGCCACCCTGTCATGAACGGTCACGCCGACGCCCTCACCGCCATCTATCCGCTGCTGTCCGGCCTGTCGCCGGCGGCCCGCGCCCTCATCGAAAAGGAAGGCCGGATGATGGAGGTGCCGGCCGGCACCCACCTGTTCGACGAATACCAGCCCTGCGGCGGCTTCCCCTTCGTGCTCGAAGGTCAGGTCAAGGTGGCGAAGTCATCCGCCAACGGCCGCGAACTGCCGCTGTACCGGGTCCATGCCGGTGAAACCTGCGTCATTTCCAGCGCCTGCCTGCTCGGCCACATCGAATACAACGCGCACGCGGTGGCCGAAACACCGGCCAGGCTGCTGGTGCTGCCCACCGCGCTGTTCGACCGCCTGCTGTCCGAACCCGCCTTCCGCACCTTCGTGTTCAGCCTGTTCGCCGAGCGGGTCGCCGAACTGATGCAACTGGTCGAAGCCATCGCCTTCCAGCGCCTCGACCAGCGCCTGGCCAGCCTGCTGCTCGGCCACGGCCAGACCCTGCACACCACCCACCAGCAGCTCGCCGACGAACTCGGCAGCGTGCGCGAAATCGTCAGCCGCCTGCTGAAGAGTTTTGCCGAACAGGGATTGGTGGCGCTAGGGCGCAACCAGATCGACATACTGGATCCGGCGGGGCTGCGGGCGCTGGCGGCGGAGCGTAAGTAGCTCGAAAGTTTCAGCCAGAAGGTTTCGTAAGCGGGTCATCCCTGACGGTATGACGCGTGGCGCCTCAGTCGATGAGCAAGTGCCAAATCTTCAGTGCGTTCGTATTCAACGAGGCCGGTTTCGGCGTCCGATTGATCGATCCCAAGATCCTCAAGAAGCCACCTACAAATTGTGTCCAACGTCTGCCTTAGCTCGAACGGCGTAGGTAACGCATCCATTGGTAGAACGTCAGACGATTCGCGCAGGTTCGAGAAATAGCGAATGCTATCTGCTATGACATCTTGGCTACGTGCATCAAATGTCTCGAAGTACGCGCCAACATGTTTCTTAAAAACTCCTCGGACATCGCGATCATCCTTGCCATCAACTTTTGAAAGTTCTGACATCAAAGGCTCAGCTGGATCGAGCAACGGAGAAAAGAGGGCCTCTATAACCACTAACCCAACTTTATTTTTCAATTCGAACCTCAACACCACCCAAGCCAAAACAGAAAAACACCGAGAGGATTTCAAAAAACCCTCGAAATCACAATCCTTGTAGCGGGTCCCATAAAATTCTGACAGCATAAGACCTTGCATCACCCTCTGTCTCCGCGTCAAGAACCTCGTAATCATCATTCAAAAGAAGCTCTTTCCAAGAGAACTTTGAATCACGCAAGGCCAGCGCCAACTCCTCTTTCAAAACATCTAACTTACCGCTCGTTAACGCCGACCGTCGGTATATCCTGATAGCGGCATCTTCGGATAACCCACTATCAACATTGAACACCGTCTTCAACATATGCCTTGTATTTTCCATAACCACCGCACAACCCCGATTTATTTCGGCGCAGGATAGATAGTAATCACTTCCCACACACTCTTCTGCGAATTGAATTCATATATACCTTGAGCACTTCGAAGGCCGTCGATACGCTGCACCGGCCCAACTACTGCTGCGTTTGCCGGCTTATTCGAGTTTGCGCCAACGCGCACATATCCGCGACCGAGATCCACCCCCAGATCGCCGACATCTGAAGCTTCGACGCGAATGACAGTTTGCCCCGGCTGCCTTACGATGGCTCTTTCCAAGCCTCCTCCCTCTCTAATTGACTTGTCAGCAAAAATCAACAAATCGTCAGTATAAAAGGCGGACGACAGGGGAGGAATCGGGCCGGTCTGATTATTTGGTTTGATACCAGTACGAGCTCGTTTAACCAGTTGTTCATCAGTCACCGCGCCACCATGCACGGAGAAAGCGTGTCCATCTGGGTGTGAGGTCAGTGCGTCTAGATACTCTGAATTCTTGTTTAGCGTAACCGCTACATTGAAACCACCGATTTCCTTTCGAGTTTGAGCAACTATCAACTTGCTGCCTCGAACCACCACCGCGCCAACGCCAGTGGCGAGTATGAGACCGTCTGTCACAAGTGAGGCTCGAACCTGCTGCGCCTCATCGATTCGTCCCGCTGCCTCTAGCCTGTCCGCCTCATCGAGGCGCGCTCTGATGCCCTTCTGCAAAGAATCGACGGGTGAAAGAAGAAATTCACCTACGTTGACGGCCACACTAGCCAGCGTATCTCGCGCTTCTTGATCGTAGGATGCACGTGCAAATAGGCTGCCTAGTTCCAGTGTCCCAGCAAGGCCGGATATCACGGATTGTGCTGCACCATTAGCTGAGTTGTACGCCAGCGCATTCGTCATCCTCGCCCTGTACATCACCTCCTGCGCACGTATGCCCGACAGCTCCCGATCCGCCACCGAACCTGGTTCGATGCGCTGGCCCTGATAGCTGGCAACCGCGCGGGCGAGGTCGAGATAGGCGGACTGGCAGGCGGTACTCGATGGCGCGCTGCAGGCAGATTGCAGTGCCTGATCGCGGCTGCGGTCGAGGCCGCCCAGCCGCTGCATTTCGGCGTGGTCTTCTTCGGTGCATCGGCTCGCGATGGCGCACTTCTGCCGGAGACGTTCGAGCGACTGCGATTCGGCGTGCGTCAGGTAGTTGAACAAGGTGACGTTCTGCGCCGCCAGGCCGCCGGATACCGGATTACCGCCGGCGGACTCGGCCACGGCGCCGCCAGCGAGCATGGAAAGTGCTGTGAGCAGAGCGTTGCCGCCTGTGCTGCCGCTGAGGCCGAACGCTGCATCCAGAGGCTGTTCGACCAGTACGGCAGTCATGGCGCCGAGCGCGCCGGCCATCGGATCGCCGCCCCGCGCGGCTTCGGACAGGGCGCCCAGTGCGGCATGCGCCAGCAGATGCCCGGGGGTGCCGGCCTGGCCGAAGATGCCGTCGCCGATGCGGCCGGATCCATGGGCAGCGGCCTGATTGACCGCGGCGTTCAGCATGGCGGTGTCGAAGCTGCCGCCGGTCACTTCGCCGATCACACCGGCGGCCAGCGTGCGCGCCATGAAGCGCTCGAACGGTAGGTCGAACGCCGTGTTTGCCCACTGCGCCGATCCGGCGCTCAGACCGCCGCTCAGCCCGGCGCCGAGTGCCTGGCTGAAGTCGAGGCCGCGTCCGGACACTACCTGGCCGACCGACGAAGCGACGGTCTGGGACAGGAAAGCGCTGGCCATGGTGTTACCGAGCCCGGCGCTACCGAGCGCCGAGGCACCGGCAAAGGTAGAACCGGACGACGCCATGCCGCCGATGAAGGACGAGATTTCCGGACCGATCATCGACGCGACCACGAAGCTGGCGGCCATGCCGAGCAGATCGCCAAAACCGGAATCCTTCTCGAAGCGGTAATGCAGATCGTCGCGCGCCACACCGCGCACATAGTCGTCGCCGAGCTGTTCGATCAGCCGCGCTTCGAAGGCGGCGGTCTCACTGGCCGACTGTTCGGTCGACGCCGCGAGCACACGGAACTCGCCGGACAGCGATTCGATGCGATCGACATCCAGCGACAGGCGGGCCGCCTGCATGAAGCCGCCGGGCTGGACCTGACTGCCTTCGACGATGAGGGTGCCGCCGCTGACGTCGAATTCCTCGTAGTAGTAGGCAGAGCGCTTGCGATTCCTGAGGGTGTCCGCACTGATCGACAGCCCGCCGTCACTGAGGATGAAGCCGGTGTTGTCGATCACCTCGCCGTTCAGCACGATGTCGACCTCGCCGGCCATCACGCCGCCGGGCACGATGGCCAGCTGTTGCTGCCAGGACGACGGAATGTGCAGTTGCGGGCGCAGCAGTCCGTCCCGCTCGATGTACCAGAGCATGGGGACCTCCAGCGACGACAGCTGGCTGGCGCGCAGTGTCGTGCCCAACGCGATGCCGTGTTCGAGCGCGAAGGCCATGCCATTGGCGGCCAGCAGCGCACGCTGCTGTGCGTCCGGCGACAACCCGATGACCGGATCCCAGGCGAGGCCGGGAATGATCCAGGCACGGTGGGTGGCGGCAAGCAGCGAGTCGCGCAGCGCGACGATTTCCTGCTCAGGGGTATAGGCGAATGGCGCCGGACTGCGCAGCGCCGCAGGCAGCGCGCTCATCAGCTGCGGGCCTGTATAGGTCCCGGCCTGGCGCATCCCGGCGTCCGCGCTGTAGGTACCTGTTATGTCGATCAGCGCCGGCGGCAGCACGAGCGGTGCGGTCAGGTGGCCAAAGTCGGCAGCGACATCGAATCCGTTGCGGATGGACTGCGCATGCACCGCCACCGAGGCCGCGTGCAGTTCGCCGGTGTTCACGAAGCGAGAAGGCAGCGGGGCATCGCCAACCTGGCCGGCGGGCGGAGGGGTCGGGCCCGGATCGGCGGGACCGGCACCGAAGCGGCCACCGGCCTGGATGATGGCCGGCAGTACGCCGAGCTCGACCGATCCCGAGGCGCTGCGCCGCCACTCGATCGGATCCTTGCAGACATCACCGCCCTGCCCGCCGCAGGACGCGCCGCCGTCTGAGGCGAGACGTGGATCCACCAGCGAGTAGTTCGACTGCCAGGTCGCCCCGTAACGACGATCCTCGTTCAGTACATCCGGTGCACGCAGCGCGATGTCTCGCCCTGCCAGCACCCGCGCCCCGCGGTTCTCGAATGCGCTGGACCGAACCGACAGATCACGCCCGGCCACCATGGAGGCCGGCGCGCCAGGCTGCTCGATGCGCACGCTGCACTGCCCGTCGTACTCTGTCCGGCAGCCTTCGTAGTATTCGTAATCGACCGTACGCTGCACCAAGTCGATACGGGTAGCATTGCTGACCTTCTGCGCGACGATGTCGATGTCGCGCTGCGCTTCCACGGTCGCCGCGTTATCGAAGGCGCCTCCGGTACGCACCCTGAAATCACGCCCGGCGAACAGGACATCGCGGTTCAGGTGATCGCGGGTCGCCTCCGCAGACTCGGCATTCACGAGCGCCAGCAGGGTCGCGGGCAGTTCATCGCGCGCGAGTCTCTTGTCCGGTGCAGGCAGCAGCAGAAGATCCTGGGCGGCCCGGAAGGTACGGCCGCCGCTCTGTGGCGGAGAGGCTGCCTGGTCCGGCTTCGGCAGGAACAGGTACAGATCTCGACCGGCCTGGGCACGGCCACCGCTATCCGACGCATCCGGTGCCCACCAGAGCATCAGGTCCCGACCGGCTTCGATGTCGCCAATCTGCGCCCCGGCGAGATCGAGCAGGCCGTCCTGTCCGATCCGGATCCGGCCGCTGTTGTGCAGCCGCGCCGGTTCGCCCGATGACGTACCTCCACGACGCGCTTCGCTTCCCGGAAGGCCACGGTGCGCATCCGGCGCGGTCACTTCTCCGGCCGCCGCGTCCATGCGGCCACCGGCGCGGATCAGCCCGCGATTCCACGCTTCGACCGCACCGGACAGCGCCAGGTCACCGCCCGCCTCGATGCGCCCGTCGTTGGTCAGCGCAGACCAGCGGTCACTGTTGTCGGGCACCAGATCCATGCCCAGCCGGCCATCCGCCACGAGCGCGCCTTCGGCGCTCACGGTCAGCACGGTGGCGATCACGGTGAGGTCGCGTCCGGCCTTCACCTGAGCGTCTACGCGGGTATCCGAAGCACCCGAAGTGTACAGGGCGATATCCCGGCCGGCCGACACCTCACCGCGCAGTTCGACCGGTCGCGTGGTCGCGATCAGCAGATCACGCGCCGCATGCAGCGGAGCGGTGGTCCGCACGCCGATGTCACCGCCCAGCGCGATGAGCTGGATGCTGTCCGCGGCCACCGTCTGTCCGATGTCGATGGCCAGCGGCACATCGCCCGCCTCTGCACCGGTCGGGAAAGCGTCCGAGCCTGGCGGACGCAGCGTGTCGGCCTCGACCTGCACCGCGCCGGCCAGCATGCGCAGTTCTCCGCCGGCGCGTATGTCGCCGCGGCTGCGCAGCGTCTGCGCCAGCAGATCCAGCCTGCTGGCCAGTGCGGTCAGGCCACCCGGCCCGATGTCGATATGCCCGCCGGACACGTCAAAGCCCAGACCGGCACTGTCTTCGATCAGGCGGCCGGTGGTGAGCTGCACGTGCGGCGTTCCGATGAAGCCGCAGCCATCGCAGTAGATGCCGTTCGGATTCGCGATGATGACTCGGGCCGGCGTACCGGCGACCTCGACCAGACCCTGCAGCGTGCTCGCACTGCCGCCGCTGACCTCGTTCACGATCAGCGTGGCGGCGGTGCCACCCAGCCGGAGGTTGGCCTCGATATCGCCCGCCAGCACGCTGCGGGTGCGACTCACCGCGTTGTTCAGTACCAGTCCGCCCGCGCTGACGTCGAAGCGGTTCCAGATATTGTGCGAACGCCCGGATGCGTCGGGGCGCGCAATATCGACGACCGTGGTCGCGCCGGCACTGCCCACGACCGGCCGTCTGTCCGCAGGCGCCGCCATATCGGGCTCGGCCCCGGCGAACGCCGCGCTCTGCAACGTGATGACGGCTGCCATCAGACCGGCCAGAGCGCGATGCAGAGCGTGCGTGCGCATCGCCTTCATTGCGCAGCACCAGTGGGCAAGCCTGCATCCAGCCGGACGGCCGCCGACAGCGCGGCCGCCTTCTGCTGCATCTGTTCGATCAGCATGAGTCGTCTGAGCACCGGACGTGCTCGCTCGAAATCCGGCACGTCGGCTCGCCGTCTGTCTTCGAGCTTCATCAACAGCCAGGCGCTGCCGAGCCGGATCGGATCACCCACCTCGCCTGCCACCATACGCGTCAGCTGCTCAGCTACTTCGCGCGGGAGGCCCTGAGTGCGGCCTTCGCGCACCGGCAGCGGAAAGCTCACCCAGCCCAGATCGCCGCCGCGCGCGGCGGACGGCGCCCGCGAATGCAGACGCGCCAGCGCGGCAAAATCCGCACCGGCAGCCAGCTGGCGCAGCGCGCCGTCGATCACCTCGCGATCGCGATGCAGCAGGATGCGCGGGTGGTACTCCTCGTCGCCGAGGCCGGACAGAACGTCCTGGTAGCGCGCACGCAGGGCATCATCGGTCGGTTCGACCGGCGTGATCTGGCGGGCGACATAGGCTTCGATGGCCGCCCGGTGGCGGGCGTCGTCCGCCGCGGTGGTCGCGGTCGGAGACCGGTCATCCCCCGCTGCCTGTGCGCGGCGCCACAGCACCACTTCGATCCGGGCATGCATCGCCGCATCCTCCCCGGCGGGCGCCCCCTGTGCCCGGGACACGGACGTAAAGGGGCAGAACAGCATGCATGCGGACACGATCAGAGGACGTGTGTTCATGGACTCACCTCTTTCGGGGGCAGACGCGACGCGCTACAGCAGATAGCCGAGCGATACATGCAGACGCCACCCGGAGGACAGCGCGTCCGGATGACTGAGGGGGGCACTGAGCGCGGTATCCAGCGTCCAGCCTCCGCCCTGTGCTCGCACGCCGACGCCTGCGCTGGTCAGCGTGATGTCGGCTCCGCCGATCTGCTTCACGCTGCCGCCATCCAGATGAATGAAGGGCAGCAGTCGCAGCGCACCATCAAAGCGCGAAAGCGCATGCCTCAGTTCCATTCGCAACAGATGCCCGCGATCGCCGGCGGTCACGTTCTCGGCGTAACCCCGGACCGAGCCCATGCCGCCGAGATAGAGCTGCTCGGCGCCCGGCAGCGCGTTGCGCGCGTACTGTCCGGAGTACTGCAGGGCCAGTTCGGTCGCCTCGGACAGAGGCAGTGCCGCTCCGGCAGTCAGCGTCAGACGGGAGAACTGGTAGTGGGTGTGCTCCGGCGGCAGGTCGGCCGTGTCCCGGACCGCGCCGAACAGCCGCAGACCACGAGACAGCGCCGGTTCGATGAAGTACTGGCCGTATCCGGCGCGTCCTGTATGGACCCAGGACACACGCAGCACGCTGCTGCGCCGGGTCTGCAGATCGACGCCGCCGATGTCACGCTCGATCCGCGCGTGGGACAGGCTGACATCGAGCGCATGCCGGGCCTGCGCCGACAGCGACAGCACCCGCTGCCAGCCCAGCTGCAGCGTCTGCGCATCGCTGCCGAAGCGCAGGCCGGCGAGGGTGCTGTCCGACGTCGACGCCGACGCGGTCACCGACCACAGCGACCAGCCCGCCGGTACCGAAAGCGAGGCCAGCAGCGCTTCGCCGTCGGCGCTTCGCAAGGTGAGGAGCTGGAAGTCCTCGTACAGGCCCAAGGCATGAACGCAGCGGTACGCGATGCGCTGGCGCGCACTGCCGGTCTGTTCGCTGCCCTGGTTGTCAGCGCCGAAGGCCAGAGACCACAGCCGTTGGTCGCGGTGCAGTGTCAGGTCAAGAAGGCTGTAGCCGGGCTGCGAACCGGGCAGCACCCGCACCTGCGCCTGCATCAGCCGCAGACGGTTGATCTGCTGGACACCCTGCTCCAGCGCCGCCTGACTCACGGTGTCCTCCGGCGCCAGCGGCAAGACCCGGTCAGCCACGCCGGGCGGCGAAACCGACGCTATACGGCCCGGCACCACCTCGATCTCGACCACGCCCGCAACCGGATCGAGTGCGGCGACGCGTGATCGGCTGGTGATCCAGCCGGCTTCGATCAGCGCCGCATCAATCCGCCGGATCAGCAGCGACAGCCGTTGAATGCCCAGCGGCTGAGCCGCGAAGACGAGACGGAGCCGCTCGAGCGTGGCGGCATCCAGCAGCCCGCGCGCATGGATGCGGATGTCCGGCGCCGCTAGTGCTTCGCCCGGCTCATCCAGATCGGCCGGTGAACGCGCCAGGGCGGGTGCGTCGGTCGGCCCCGCAGCCGGCGAAGGCAATGCATCGGACCGCAGCCGCGAACGAGCCTGCTCGGTACGCTGTTCGTCGATCAGACGCTCAGCCGGCTCCAGCGCCCGGGCAGGAAACGTCGGCGAGGCCGTGACGGCAATCAGTGCGGTAATCAGGACAGGACGTTTCAACGGCGGCACTCCTGGAAGCGCATCCGGCGGAATATCCATTTGTCATTTATTGATGTCAAGCACCCCGCGATAACCGGCAATCGGATGATGTGTAACCTGGGTCACTGAGCCGGCCCCGCCGTCGCAGCACCATGTGGCCACGGATCACTTCAAGGGAGAACCATCATGAAAAGCAATGTGGGCGGCATCGACAAGATCCTGCGCATCGTCGTCGGCCTCGCGCTGATCGCCATGGCGGCAACCGGCACCATCAGTGCGTGGGGCTATCTGGGTGTGGTGCCGCTGCTGACCGGGCTGTTCAATTTCTGCCCGGCCTATCCGCTGCTGGGCATCAGCACCTGCAGCGTGAAAAAGGACGCCTGACGGCGCACTTCAGCCGCACACGGTCCGGATGTGAAGGCATCCAGGCGAACGCCGGTCGAGG
>OFDN01002449.1_pt1 | contig 10210 bp, 9 predicted proteins | sample 1520971 | NCBI WGS metagenome assembly OFDN01 (sample SAMEA94257418, study PRJEB24077) | hot springs metagenome | biome: Aquatic biome; feature: Geographical feature; material: Water | place: India | collected 2012-06-12 | depth 5 m | reverse complement strand
GCGCGCAATGCACAGGCGCTGCTGCTGGCCGCCGGAAAGCGCGGTGCCGCTGTCCGAAAGCCGGTCCTTCACCTCGTTCCACAGGCCGGCGCGCACCAGCGAATTCTCGACGATCTGGTCAAGCTCTGCCTTGTTGGGCGCCAGGCCATGGATACGCGGGCCGTAAGCCACATTGTCGTAGATCGATTTGGGGAAGGGGTTGGGCTTCTGGAACACCATGCCGACCCGTGCGCGCAGCTGGACCACATCCATGCTGCTCGAATAGATATTCTCGCCGTCGAGCGTGATGTCGCCTTCGACCCGCGCGATCGGGATGGTGTCGTTCATGCGGTTCAATGTGCGCAGGAAGGTCGACTTGCCGCAGCCCGACGGGCCGATGAACGCGACGACATTGTCCATGTCGATATCGATCGACACGCCCTTGATCGCTTCCTTGGGGCCATAAAAGACCTTCACGTCGCGCGCGGACATTTTGGGCTTGGTGGTGGCAGAGGCCATATTGTCGAGCATGGATCGGGTTACCAGCGGGTTTCGAAGCGGTTGCGCAGATAGACGGCAATCGCATTCATGGTGAGCAGGAAGACGAGCAGGACGATGATCGCGGCAGAGGTCTTCTCGACAAAACCGCGATTGACCTCGTCGGACCAGAGGAAGATCTGCACCGGCAGCACCGTGGCCGGGTCGGTGAGGCCACCGGGCGGGGTGGTGGTGAAGGCGCGCATGCCGATCATCAGCAGCGGCGCGGTCTCGCCCAGCGCGCGCGCCATGCCGATGATGGTGCCCGTCATGATCCCGGGAATGGCGAGCGGCAGCACATGGTGGAACACTACCTGGATCGGGCTTGCGCCCACGCCCATCGCGGCCTCGCGGATCGAGGGCGGCACCGCCTTGATCGCGTTGCGCGCGGCGATGACGATCACCGGCATGGTCATCAGCGCGAGCGTCAGGCCGCCGACCAGAGCGGCCGAGCGCGGCATCGACAGGAACTGGAGGAACACCGCCAGGCCCAGCAGGCCGAAGATGATCGAAGGAACGGCAGCCAGGTTGTTGATCGACACCTCGATCAGGTCGGTAAAGCGGTTCTTGGGGGCATATTCCTCAAGATAGACTGCCGACAGAACGCCTACGGGAAAGGCGAGGAACAGCGTCACCACCATCGTGATCAGCGATCCCTTGAGCGCGCCCCAGATGCCGACGCGCGCAGGGTCCGTGCCATCAGAACCGGTCAGGAACTGCATGTTGAAGCTCTGGCGCACCTCGCCTGCCCTGGTCAGCATCGCATAATCGCGCTCGGCTTCCGGCGTCGAGCGGTCCTTGGCGGCGCGGTCGATATCGCTGGAGGTGGGCAGCCAGAAGCTGGTCTTGCCCATCACCAGATTGGGGTTGTCGACCAGCTGGTCGCGCAGCGCGGTCCAGGCGGTGCTCGCGAAATAGCGCGCGCCGTCCTCGCCATATTGCGCCTGCACCGCCTGATCGAAGATGCGGCGCACGTCGATCGAGGCCATGGTCGCGGCCAATTGCGGCTGGGTCAGCTGATCGGGCGAAATGCTGCCGGTGGCGGCAGGCAGATCGACCGTCAGCGTCGCCTCGGTGGTGACGAAGCCCTTGGCCCCGTTGCCGATCATCACGACCAGCAGAAAGGCGAGGAACAGCGACGACACGGCGACCGCAGCGAGCCCCAGAAACTTGAACCGGCGTTCGGCGGCATAGCGGCGCGCGATGCGGCGCTGCATCGCATCACCCATCCAGTCGGTCTTGCGCGACGCAGGGGCAGCGGCCTGTGGCGTTGCGGTCATGGTCATGGCCTCAGTCATACGCTTCCCGGTATCTCTTGACGATCTGCAGCGCGACGATGTTGAGCAGCAGCGTGACGACGAACAGGGTCAGGCCCAGCGCAAAGGCGGCGAGCGTCATCGGGCTGTTGAAATCGGTATCGCCGGTGAGCAATTGCACGATCTGCGTCGTCACGGTGGTGACGCTGGCGAACGGATTGGCGGTGAGGTTCGCGGCCAGCCCGGCGGCCATCACCACGATCATCGTCTCGCCGATCGCGCGGCTGACCGCGAGCAGCACGCCGCCGACCACGCCGGGCAAGGCCGCGGGGATAAGCACCTGCTTGATCGTTTCGCTCTTGGTCGCGCCCATGGCGAGCGATCCGTCGCGCATGCTGCCGGGGACGGCGGCAATGCTGTCATCGGCCATCGAGGAGACGAAGGGAATGATCATCACGCCCATCACCAGACCAGCGGCAAGCGCCGATTCCGAGCTTGCGTCGGTGATGCCGATCGATACCGCAAAGCTGCGCAGCGCTGGCGCCACGGTCAGCGCGGCGAAATAGCCATAGACCACGGTGGGCACGCCCGCGAGGATCTCGAGGATCGGCTTCATCCATTTGCGCACATTGGCGCTGGCATATTGGGTCAGATACACCGCGCTCATCAGGCCGAGCGGGATCGCCACCAGCATCGCGATGATCGCGCCGATGAACACCGTGCCCCAGAAAAGCGGCACGGCGCCGAAGCCGGTCGCCTGGCCATCGACGACCTTGTCAGACGGGTTCCAGTCAAGCCCGAACAGGAACTCGAAGGGCGAGACCATGCCGAAGAAGCGCACCGTCTCGAAGATGAGCGAGGCAACGATGCCCAGCGTCGCCAGGATCGCGATCAGCGAGGCGAGCAGCAGGCCAAGCATGACCGTGCGCTCGACCTGGGTGCGTGCGCGGAAATCCGGGCGGATCCGGGTAAAGGCATAGGCCGCCCCGGCGAAGCACAGCAGGAACGCGGCCAGCGCGCCGATCAGCGCGTATTTGCGGTCGGCTGCGGCATAAAGCGGCGCGAGCTGGGTGGCGGCGTCGTTGAACACCTTGAGGTCCGGATTGCGCGACAACGCGCGCGCTTCCGACAGGATCGCCGCCCGCTCGAACGCGTCGGCGGGAAGCTGAGCGGCAAGCGGGCTTTCCAGCACCTGATAGCTGCCCATGGCCGGGGCAATGGTGCCCCACACCAGCAGGAACAGGATGGCCGGCACGACCGCCCACATTGCGGCATACCAGCCATGGTAACTGGGCAGCGAATGCACGCTCGCCGCGCCCTGCTGGATGAAGCGTCCGGCGCGGGCACGCGCAAACACCCAGGTGATGAGTCCCAGTCCTGCGATCAGGAAGAAAATGGCGGTGGTGGTCATGGCGCTGCTTATTTCAGGTCCGCGCCATCGAGCGCGGTGAGCGACTTGATCCGGCCGATCATTTCGGTGCGCACCTTTTCTGGGGCGGCGATCAGGCCGATGCGGGTGAGATAGCCCTCATGCTCGCCGCCACGCAGGAACTCGGCGACATATTCGCGCAGGCCCGGGATCACATCGACATGCTTCTTCTTCACATAGATGTAGAGCGTGCGCGCGCCGGGATAAGTGCCGTTTTCGATCGTCGCATAGCTCGGCTCGACCCCGCCGATGGGAACGCCGCGCACGGTATCGGCATTGTCGGCGAGATAGCTGTAGCTGAAAATGCCGACCGCATCGGGGTTGGTCGAGAGCTTCTGGACGATCAGGTTATCGTTCTCGCCGGTATCGGTATAGGCCTGATCGGTGCGGATCGAGTGACAGATTTCCTCGAACTTGTCCTTGTCGCTGTCCGAAAGCGCCGCGACTGCAGGGTCGGACTTGCAGCCCTTTTCCATGATGATCTCTTCGAGCGCATCGCGCGTGCCCGAGGTGGCGGGCGGACCGAAGATGTTGATCCGCGTGTCGGGCAGCGCCGGATTGATATCGGGCCAGCGCATCGCGGTGTTGGTGCCCTTGCCAAATGGCTGCGCGGCGAGCGCGGTGTAGAATTCCTCGACCGTCAGCGACAGCTTGGGGCCCTTTGTCGACTGGGCCAGCGCGATGCCGTCGAAACCGATGACGATCTCGATCACGCCATCGACGCCATTGGCCTGGCAGCGTTCGAACTCGCTCTTCTTCATCCGGCGCGACGCGTTCACGATATCGGGCGTATTGGCACCCACGCCTGCGCAGAACAGCTCCACCCCGCCGCCGGTGCCGGTCGATTCCAGGATGGGCGAGCGACGCTCGGGATCGAAATTGACGAATTCCTCCGCCACCTTCTTGGCGAAGGGGAAGACGGTCGACGAACCGACGATGCGGATTTCGCTACGGCTGCTGCCCTCGTTGGTCGAGGCAGGGTCCTGGCATCCGGCCAGTGCAATCACCGGCAGGCAGGCTAAGGCAAGCTTCCTGATCAACTTTTGCAACCCCTTGTTGGGCAGGAACGGCAGCCGCTCGCCCGGTCCTGGCTGGCGGTGGCGGTTCACACGGCAGAATCGCATGGCAATGCGCCTCGCCCGTGTCTGGCCCCCTTGGGAAGGCCGTTAGGGAGAGGCCGTTGCCCGAACATGACAATCGGGTGACGTTTTTGTGACAGCGTGTCCGGACAGGCGCGCTGTGATCGATCAGGCGGGCAGGGCGGGCTCGCCTGCAGGCGCGGCGGCATCGCCCTGTGGCCCGCGCGGATCGGCGGGCAGGGTGATGGTGATCGTCGTGCCCTTTTGAACCTCGCTGTCGATTTCCAGCCGGCCGCGGTGCCGCTCGACGATATGCTTGACGATCGACAGGCCCAGCCCTGTTCCGCCGATCGCGCGGCTGCGGCTCGAATCGACACGATAGAAGCGCTCGGTCAGGCGCGGCAGATGCTCGGGCGCGATGCCTTCGCCGCAGTCGCTGACGGAAAGTCGCAGCAGCGCGCCGTTGCGCGAGGCGCGCAGCCGCATCGTCACCGGGGTGCCCGCCAGCCCATATTTCATGCTGTTCGAGACCAGATTGTGCAGCAATTGTGAAAGCTGTGCCCGGTCGCCCCTTAGCGGGGGAAGGTCCGGGCCGATATCGACCACGACATCGGCGCCGCGCTCGGGCTGGCTCTGGCGCAGGACCGATTGCACCTCGCGCATCAGATCGGGCAGGTCGACGGGCGTGTCGGGCACGCGGAATTTCTCCGCCTCGATGCGCGAGAGCGAGATCAGGTCGTCGATCAGCTTCTGCATCCGGTTGGCTTCACGGAACATGACATTGAGGAAGCGGGCGCGGATTTCCGGATTGTCGCCTGCCTCCTTGTCCTCGAGCGTCTCGATAAAACCCTTGATCGAGGCAAGCGGGGTGCGCAGCTCGTGGCTGGCATTGGCGACGAAATCGGTGCGCATCCGCTCTACCGCATAAACGCCCGATCGGTCCCAGAGGTGCAAAATGCGCTCGCCACCGGGCATGTCGCGCACCAGCATCTCCCAGCGCTGGTCGCGGCTGCCGATGCCGACCAGCTGGATCGGCCCTTCATTGGCCAGGCTCGTCTCCGCTAGCAGATCGGCGGCAGCGGGGTGGCGTATGACCAGGCGGATATCCTCACCCACGCAATATTCGCCGAGCAGCTTGCGCGCGGCGCTGTTGGCGCGGCGGACATTGGTGCCGGTCAGCACCAGCACCGGATCGGCGAGGCCATCGATGAAGCTGGTAAAGTCGCGGTGCTGGCTGATCGGCTTGATCTCGGGCTCGCGAATGGGAGCGGCGGCCTGGGGATTATGCTTGGCGGGGCTGGACAGGTCCGCCATCGTGACGATCGCAACAATGCCGGCGGCAAAGCAGATCATCGCCTGCTCGATGCCGTTTGTGCCGAACTGGCTGATCACCACCCCCGCGCCGAGCAAAGCCGTCGCAAGAAGAAAGCGGCCGCCATTCAGTCCCGTTCCGCTGGTCTGTCCCATCGGCTCCGGCCTATACCAGCCTTGGCAGGGGCGCGCTATCGATGATCGGGGTGACGTGCATTTTCATACTGCTGGTCGGCCGTGTCCCGACAAAGGACAGCCGATCAAAGCCCTTGCCTTTGCGCGGGTGACGGGTCTTTAGTCCTGGCCACCGATATTTGCGCGCGGATCGCGCGCGTCTGGGACGATGATATGGACGCTGATGACGGCATGATGGATGGCAGCCACCAGAGCGGATCGACTGGCGAAGAATCGGCGGGCGACCAGGCCCCGGTGAGTGCGGCGCGGCGCACGCTGCTGATCGGTGCGGTGGCCAGCTCTGCCGTGATAAGCATCCGCCCGGCGCTGGCGCAGACCGCCGGATCGGTGCTCAACTGCCAGATCCCGGTGCCCGAGCGAGGCAAGGGCATGTATATCGACCCGACCGGCAAGCTGGTCGCGCCCGACACGCCCGGCGCCTTCCCGCCGTCGCCGCGCGACTTTACCGGGGAAGAGGTCCGCCAGGCGTTGCAGGGGCGCAATCTTCCCGGCACCACGCGCGAACAGTCGCAGGCCTATCTCAACTATATCCGCAAGCTGCAGAACGGGCAGAGCGGCTTTACCTGCTACGCTTCGCTGCAGATGCCGCGCCGCTGAGCGCGGGAACGCTTGCCATGGCAGAACCTGTTTATGGTGCCTTGCCCGATGGCGCTTTGAAGCGTGTGCGATTGGGTGGGCTGGAGGCGATCTATCACGCGCGATCGGGGATCACACATTTGCTGGCGGAACCCGTGCCCGATCTGCTCGACAGTCTGACCAGCTTCGCCCCAGGCCAGTTCGTGACTCCGCGCCAGCTGCTGGCCCGCATTTCCGAGCGCTTCGACATTCTGGGCGACGATCCAGCCGAGGCACCGGAAGCCGTGCTTGGCGAGCGACTGGCCGAGCTTGCAACGCTGGGGCTCGTGGAGTCGCAGCGCGAGGCGTGACACGCTTGCATCAGCACGATGCAAAACTGCATCGCTGCGTCCATCGGCCCCTGTTTCCATTTTGTCGGCAAGGCCGCAAACGATATGGCACCTGCCATGCGCCATGCCTGTTTCATCACTGTCGGACCGGCCCGATTCCGCATCGGCAGCGACTGGCGCGCGCCGATCGATGAGTTGCGAGCGCTCTACGCCGATTACCCGATGGGCGAGGTGGTGCCGGACTTTACCGTGCGGCTTGAAGCGACTTCGGCCTTGCGCCGGTTCGTGCGCCCTCAGGTTGCGATCGCGGGCGATTTCACGTTGCCCGATGCGGTGCCGCTGCCGCTCGCTCAAGGCTTGCTTGCGGCAGAAATGGCGATGAATTTGCAGATGGCGCTGGGCTGGCGGCGGCATCTGCTGCTGCATGCCAGCGCGGTGTCGCGCCAGGGCCGCGCCGTGGTGATGACCGGCGTGTCGGGCGCGGGCAAATCGACGCTGTCGGCATTGCTCGCCGAGCGCGGCTGGCGCTTCCTGGGCGACGAATTCGTGCTGCTCGATCCCGATAGCGGCAATATCGCGCCATTCCCGCGTCCGGTGAGCCTGAAGAACCACGCGATTGCCGCAATGGAGCGCGAGGTCGATGACGAGACGCGCTTCGGCCCGGTGCTGCGCGATACGCCCAAGGGCACGATCCGTCACCTGCGCCCGCGCGCCGAATGGATCGAGCAGATGGCGCGCGAGACGCGCCCCGGCCTGCTGCTGTTCCCGCGTTTCGGCTTCCCGCGTGCCGTGCGTCGCATGGACGAGGCGGAGAGCTTCGTGCGGTTGACCCAGGCCTCGACCAATTATGTCGCGCTTGGCGAGCGCGGGTTCGATGCCCTGACCGGCCTTGTCCGTTCGGTCCCGGCCTGCGCGATCGATTACGCCACCGGCGACGAAGGCGTGGAGCTGGTCGAACGGCTCTGGTCCGAACAGGGGGCCAAATGGGGGGACAGGGCGGCGGCATGATCGACGGCTGGTCGGTTGCGCGCGCGCTGACCGATCCTGCATCGGTCGCCCGGCTGGATGCTGCCGACTGGACACGGCTGCTCTCGGCCGCCCGTGCGCTGTCGCTGATCGGCACGCTGGCCGAGATCATGGCCGATCGGCCGCTACCCTATCCCGCCGCGCGCGTGCTCGCCGATGTGCGCCTGTCGAACGCGGCAGGGCTGCGCCAGGCGCTGTGGGAGGCGCAATGCGCGCAGCAGGCGCTGGCCGACTATCCGGGCCGGGTGGTGCTGCTCAAGGGCACCGCCTTCGCCGCTGCCGGGCTGGACGCAGCGTTGGGCCGGTCGATCGGCGATCTCGACATTCTCGTCGCGCGCGCAGGGCTGGACCGGGTCGAGGCGCTGCTGCTTGCGGCGGGCTGGGAATGGGTCAAGCCCGATCCCTATGACGATGCCTATTACCGTCAGTGGATGCACGAACTGCCGCCGCTGATCCATGCGGAGCGCGACCGGATGATCGATGTACACCACACGATCCTGCCGCTGACCGCCGGGCCGAAGCCCGATGCCGCGGCGCTGATCGCCGATGCGCGACCGCTGCCGTCGGGTCTGTACGTGCTCTTGCCTGCCGACATGATCTGCCACGCCGCCGCGCATCTGATCGCCGATGGAGACCTGTCGGGGGGCATGCGCAACCTCTGGGACATCGACCGGCTGGTGCGGCAGTTTTGCACTGAGGACGCTGGCTTTGGCGATGCGCTCGCGGAACGGGCGCGTCTGCACCAGCTGACCGCGCCCGTGGCGCGCGCGCTGCGCCTGTCGCACCGGCTGTTTGGCACGCCCGCAATCTGGCCGATCCGTCCCGGTATCGCCGATGCGCTGTTCCTGCGCCGGATCACCGCGGTCGATGGCTGGGGGCGCAAGACGCGCAAGCTTACGCGCCAGGGCTTCTATATCCGCTCGCACCTGCTGCGCATGCCGCCGGCGATGCTCGCGCGGCATCTGTGGACCAAATGGCGCAAGGGCCATCGGGGCTAGGCAAGGCCAGCAGATAGCGGCGAAAGCCGGAATCGAGAACGGCTGGAGCACAATCCGACTCCCGGGCTCCGGCTCTCGCCGGAAAACGGGCGATCGACTTGAGGCTATCGGGCTTGCGCAATCCGTTCCAGCGTCGGGATGAACTCGTCATAATGGTCGATGATCGCATCGGCGCCCAGTTCGTCCACCGGCTGGTGCAGGAAGCCGAAGCTCACCGCGACGCACGGAATGCCCGCATTGTGCGCGGCCATCACGTCATAGATGCTGTCGCCGATAAACGCCGCCGGAGTCGTTCCCGGTTCGCCGCCGCAGCGGCGGATCATCTCGTCGATCGGCGCGCGATCGGGCTTGGACTTGCCCTTGCCCATGGTGTCACCGCCGATGACGCAGGCGAACCGGTCGATCAGCCCGACCTCGGTCAGCAGCTTGACCGCGAACCGCTCGTATTTGTTCGTGACGATGGTCATTTTCACGCCCATCGCATCGAACCGCGCCATGCAATCGAGCAGACCCGGATAGGGCGGCGAGCCGCTGCCCAGATTCTCGCCATAATGGTCGAGCAGGATGGGCAGATACTCGCGCAGCACCTGCGGGTCGCCGTTCCCGGCGCGCTCCAGCCCCACCTGAAGCATGTGCTTGGCGCCCAGCCCCACCATCGGCTTGATCTCTTCCTGCGTCAGAGGCGGGAGCCCCGCGAGACCGAGCGTATGGTTGACAGAAACGGTCAGTTCCGGGCTGGTGTCCAGCAATGTGCCATCGAGATCGAAGCCAATGATTTGGTAGGGAAAGTCTGTCATGGGGCAGTGCATCGCCCGAAAAAGGTGGCGGATGCAAGCAGTTCGTGCCAAGGGTAGACACGATCTGCTTTGGGAAACGCGGAGAACGTTAAAAAATGGCTGAGCAGCCGCTGGCAGCAATCATTCTGGCAGCGGGCCAGGGTACGCGCATGAAATCGGAGCTGCACAAGGTGCTCCATCCGATCGCAGGGCAACCCATGCTGCATCATCTGCTCGACAGCCTGGAGGCGGCGGGGGCCGCGCGCCAGGTGGTCGTGGTGGGTGCGCGTCGCGAGCAGGTGGAGGCCTCGGTTGCGCCGCGCGGGGTCGATATCGCGCACCAGGCCGAGCAGCTCGGTACGGCGCATGCGGCCTTGCAGGCCAAGGATGCGCTGGCCGGGTTCGATGGCATCGCGATCGTCTGTTTCGGCGACACACCTTTTCTGCGCCCTGAAACGATTGCACGCCTCAAGGACCGGTTGCGCGCCGATGACGCACCGCGTGTGGCCGTGCTGGGCTTCGTGCCCGATGATGCCAAGGCCTATGGCCGGATCATCGCCGATGACGCTGGCGCGATCTCGAAGATGGTCGAGTTCAAGGACGCGAACCACGAGGAACGCGCGGTGAAGCTGTGCAATTCGGGCGTCACTGCGGTGCGCACCGCCGATCTGTGGCCGCTGCTCGAGCGGGTCGGCAACGACAATGCGGCGGGCGAATAT
>OFDN01002447.1_pt1 | contig 10217 bp, 11 predicted proteins | sample 1520971 | NCBI WGS metagenome assembly OFDN01 (sample SAMEA94257418, study PRJEB24077) | hot springs metagenome | biome: Aquatic biome; feature: Geographical feature; material: Water | place: India | collected 2012-06-12 | depth 5 m | reverse complement strand
GGCACCGCCCAGGCGGCGGTGACCCAGGCCCGCGACGCCGCCCAGCACGCGGCCCAGTCCGCCGGCGACCTCGCTCAGGCCACCGCCGCCGGGGCCAATCAGGTGATCCAAAGCGCCGAGGCCGGGGCGGTCGGCGCCACCCAGGCGGTGCATGGCGCGGCCGATCAGGCGCTGGGCTCGGCCCAGCAGGCGGTCGGCGGCGCCCAGCAGGCGGCGCAGCAGGCGCAGGGCCACGCCGACCAGGCAAGCCAGGCCGCCCGCAACGCCCGTAACGCGCTGCCCTGAGCCGGGGGCGGCCCTCCGCCGCAACCCCACGCTCGTGATTGCCGAAGGGGCGCGGAGGCTGGCACAGTGTGACCGGAACCGCCGTCCTGCGGCGGACCGTTGCACCCGGAGTTTCCCGATGTCGGCGTTCCTGTTTGCGGTTCTGGCGATGCTGGCGGCGGGCGCCGGCCCCACCCTGGCGGCGGATGGGATGAGCATGCCGCAGGCGGTCTCCACCCCGTCCACCGGCACCCTGAAGCTGTGCCGGAGCTGGGTCCTCTGGGACAGTTGCCGGGAGTACGGCAAGGTCGAGATCCCCGGCGAGGTCGCCGTGGGCATGACCTTTCCCATCGATTTCGGCAGCAACGCCAAGACCATCAACTTCACCGTCAAGTCGATCACCCATGACGGCGGCGAGTGCCGCATCCTGCGCATGGGCGAGGACGGGCACATGCTGCAAAGCACCGCCCACCCCGTGGACATGCTGATCGTCCGCTCCTGCCGCCCCGTGCGCTGACCGGAGGCGGGAGCGGCGGTCCCTGCCCTGCCCCGCCCCTTAGAGCCGGTCATGAACCGGCACGGTGCGTGAAGCACAGGGAGTATCACGCCGGTTGACAGTACCATCACCGTGACTCATGGTGCGCCGGTATCCTGGAAAAGGGGGGACCGGTGACCCATGGCATGAGCGGCGAGGAGCTGCGGCGCTACCGCGAGCAGCGCGGCATGAACCAGCAGGAGCTGGTGTCCTGGCTGAACGACCATCTCGGCCGGCGCTACGACCGCGCGAAGATCTCGCGCTGGGAGACGGGATCGGAACGCATCCCGCAGACCGTGGCCGCGGCGCTGAAGGACGGCACGCGGCCGCCCGGCATCCCGGCCGCCGTCGCCGCGGGCCGCGCGCCGCTGGTCTTCTGCGCCGCCAACCAGAAGGGCGGCGTGGCGAAGACCACCACCTGCGTCAACGTCGCCTGGCTGCTGGGGCGGGAGGGGCGGCGGGTGCTGCTGATCGACTGCGACCCGCAGGCCAACGCCACCGTGCATCTGGGCATCGACCCGCACGACCGCGAGGTCGCCAAGGCCACCCTCACCCACGCGCTGCGCTCCACCCGGCCGATGCGGGAGTTCGTGACGCCGGTGTGCGACGGGGTGTTCGACCTCCTGCCCTCCTCCATCTCGCTGGCCGCCACCGACCGCGAGCTGCTGCGCCAGCCCAACGGCACCCTGATCCTGCGCGCCAAGATCGCCCAGCTCGCCGGCCATTACGACTTCGTGGTGCTCGACTGCCCGCCGCATCTGGGCGAGCTGACGGTGTCGGTGCTGAACGCCGCCGACCAGCTCCTCATCCCGACGCAGACGGAGATGCTGTCGATGATGGGCATCCCGCAGCTCTTCGAGACCATCGTGGCGGTGCGCGAGCTGGTCAACCCGCGGCTGGAGATCCTGGGCATCCTGCCCACCATGTACAGCCCGCGCCGTCTGCAGGACGAGCAGGTGATGGCCGACCTGAACGAGCTGGCCACGGCGGAAAGCCTGCGGCTGTTCTCGCCGGTGCGGCGCGCCGCCGACTACACCAAGAGCGTGATGGCCGGCCGCCCCGGCCTGGCGCTGAACGCCAACTCCGCCGGGGCGGAGAGCTACCGCGAGATCGCCGCGGCGCTGCTGGCGCTGCACCCGGCGACCGCGCAGGAGGAGACCGGCCGTGGCGCGTAAACTCGACACCAGCAACGCCGGCCTGTTCAAGCGCGCCGTCGGCCGCAGCGGGGCAGGGGCGGGCGCCAACGCCGCCCTGTTCGGGCTGAGCGCCAGCATGCGCTACCGCGAGATCCCGATCGACCGGATCGAGCCCGATCCCGACCAGCCCCGGCGCAACGCGCGCGACGCCGACATCGCCGCGCTGGCCGCCTCCATCGAGCAGAAGGGGCTGCTGCAACCGATCAACGTCCGCGAGACCGCGGCCGACCAGTTCCGCATCATCGCCGGGGAGCGGCGCTACTGGGCCTTTCGCGAGCTCGGGCGGGAGACCATCCCGGCGCTGGTCCTCGATACGGTCGACACCCAGGCGCTGGCGCTGATCGAGAATGTCCAGCGCGTCGACCTGCACCCGCTGGACGTCGCCCGCTCGCTGGAACGGCTGATCGGCGAGAAGGGTCTGACGCAGGAGCAGGCCGCCGTGCTGATCGGCAAGTCGCAGGAGTATGTGGCCCGCCTGCTCGGCATCCTGCGCCTGCCGCCGGCGATCCTGGAAGAAGCCCCCGGCCGGCCGGAGGTCTCCGTCTCCTCCCTGATGGAGCTGGCGGAGATCGGGGACACGGCCGCGCAGATGGCGCTGTGGCGCGGGGAGGGTGGGGCGCTCACCGTCAAGAGCCTGCGCGCGGTCAAGCAGAACCGCCCAGCCCCGGCCCCCGCCGCCACCTCCTTCCGTCCGGCGCTCAAGACGCTGCACACCAACGTCGCCAAGCTGCGCGACCTGAGCGGGCAGGGCGCCACCCTAACCGACGAGGACCGCGCCGCCCTGCGCACACTCCGCGACGCCATCGACGCGCTGATCGGCCGCTGAGCGGTTATTCGACGTCTAATAGGCCGTCCCGCGTCCTGATCGCCATTAGACGTCTAATAGACACACCCTCTCCCGCCTCCGGCGGGGGAGGGGTGATCGTGCCGCGCTCGGAAGGGCGTTTGCATGCCGTGGTCCTGGGCAGGGGAGGGGAGGGCGACCGGCGCTCATGCGTCGTGATTTTTCGCGCACCGCGCGAGATTTGACCGCTCGCCGCGTCCGAAACGACAGCTTGGTCTCCCACAATTCGCGCCAACCACAAACAGTCAATGTCACGGATTTTATGTTGCAAGACCGATCAATGTTGGAATAGCATTCCAACATTGATCGCGGTGCCGACTTGCCCACCGCGTGGAACCGTCCCCGCTCCCGGCCCTGGCCGGGTCGGGGGGCCGGCCGACGTCCAGAAACGATGGTTCGACCCATGGCCTCAAACGCAACCTCCCGCCTGCCGACCGACATCGGAGGCCCCGCGCCGTCGGCGCCGTCGCCCCAGCGCACGGTCGTGCCGCGCTCCAAGCTCAACCGCACGCTCCGGCGCATCGGCTGGAATCTGCTGCCGCCGCTGACCTTCCTCGGCATCGTGCTGCTGTGGTCCTGGTCGATCACCCTGTTCCAGATCCCGGCCTATCTGCTGCCGGCGCCGGGGGCGGTGTTCTCGCGGCTGATCACCGACGCCGCGATGCTGTGGACCCATTCCCTGGTGACGATGACCGAGATCGTGCTGGGCTTCGGGCTGACGCTGCTGACGGCGATCCCGCTGGGGCTTGTCATCGCGCTGTCGCCGGTGGCCAAGCAGATCCTCTACCCGCCGATCATGCTGCTCCAGCTCGTGCCCAAGATCGCGGTGGCGCCGCTGTTCCTGGTGTGGCTGGGCTTCGGCATCGAATCCAAGGTGCTGCTGACGCTGCTGATGACCTTCTTCCCGCTGCTGATCGCCAGCATCAGCGGCTTCCAGATCCTCGACCCGCGCCTGCTCTACCTGACCAAGTCGATGGGGGCGACGACCTGGCAGACCTTCCGTTACCTCCGGGTGCCGGCGGCGCTGCCGGTGATCTTCTCCGGCGTCAAGACCTCGGCCACCATCGCCGCCACCGCCGCCATCGTCGCCGAGTTCGTCGGCGCCAACGCGGGGCTGGGCTATGTGCTGCTGCGCGGCACCAGCACCATGGATCTGGAGCTGACCTTCGCCGTGCTCGTGGTCCTCACCATCATCGGCATCCTGATCAACTACGCGGTCGAGTTCAGCGAGTGGGCGATGACGCCCTGGCAGCGCTCCGGCCACCTCTGACACCACCCCCATCGCCGTCAACCAAAGGCGCCAGACGCCACCAAGTCCACCGGGAGGGAAAATCCATGCGTTCGACCGTCAAGCATCTTCTGGGCTTCACAGCGCTCGTCTCCGTCGCCGCCTTCGCCGGCAGCGCGGCGGCGCAGACCGCCGTCACCTTCCAGCTCAACTGGACCGCCGGCGGTCCCAACGCCGGCTTCGCCGCTGCCGTGGGTGAAGGTTACTACAAGGCGGCCGGGCTGGACGTGACCATCGTCCAGGGCAACGGCTCCGGCAACACCGCGCAGCTCGTCGCCAGCGGCCGGGCGCAGCTCGCCTACGCCGACGCGGTGGCGATCAGCCAGCTCGTCGCCAAGGGCGCGCCGATGAAGATCGTCTCGACCGTCTACCAGTCGAACCCCAACCAGGTGTCGGCGCTGAAGAAGACGAACATCAAGTCGATCAAGGATCTCGTCGGCAAGAAGATCGGCGTCCCGGCCGGCTCCTCGCAGACCACCATGCTGCCGCTCTTCTTCAAGGCCAACAACCTGAAGGAATCCGACCTGACCCAGATCAACATGCCGCCGTCGTCCATGGTGCCGGCGCTGTTGCAGGGGCAGGTGGACGCGATCCTCGGATCCATGGACGCCTACCAGATCCAGTTGGAGGCGCAGGGCGCGCAGCTCGACAATTACCGCTTCGCCGAGTACGGCGTGCCCACCGTCAGCACCTCGATCTTCGCCACCAACGACTTCATCAAGAACAACCCGGACGTCCTGCGCAAATTCATCGACGCCAGCCTCAAGGGCTGGAGCTTCGCGGTGGACAACCAGGAAAAGACGGTGAAGCACCTGAAGGCGGTGTTCCCGGAGATGAACGAGAAGCTGGCCGCGTCCGAACTGGCGGCGATCGTGCCGCTGCTGTGCAGCGCCGACGCCCGCTTCGTCGGCCGGGCGGAGCCGGCGCACTGGAAGCGCACCCAGGAGCTGCTGGAGGAGGTCGGTCTGCTGCCCAAGGGCCAGGACCCGACGTCCTACTACACCAACGACTATCTGCCGGCCGAGACGGCCATGCGGCCCTGCAAGAAGGGCTGAGCCGCATCCTCCGTTCCCCCCGGCCGCACACACGCACGAGCATGGACGTCATGGACCAGAAGCCACGTCTCGGTTACCGGTACGAGGATCTGCACGAGGGCATGCGCTTCCGCAGCCCCGGGCGGACCATCTCCGACGCCGACCTGATCGCTTTCGCCGGGCTGACCGGCGACTTTTCGGAGCTGCACACCAGCGACGTCTACGCCCGCAGCAGCCAGTTCGGCCGCCGCGTCGCCCACGGCATGCTGGGGCTCGCCTACGCCCACGGCCTGATGTGGGCGCGCACGGGGGAGTTGCGGGAGACGGCCATCGCCTTCCTCGGTATCAGCGACTGGAAGTTCGTCGGGCCGATTTACATCGGCGACACGATCTTCGTGAACTACACGCTGGCGGAGCTGCGCGACAGCCGCTCCCGCCCGACCCAGGCCATCGCCAGCTTCGACGTGGAGCTGGTGAACCAGGAGGGCGCCGTCCTCCAGCGCGGCCGCAAGGCGCTGCTGGTCTCCAAGGTGCCGCTGGCGGCGGTCGCCGCCTCCGGCGGGGAGGGCTGAGCGATGGGCATGGGCACCCTGCACAACCTCCAAGGCGCGCGGTCCGGCGTCCCCATCGAGATCCGCAACGTCTCCAAGATCTTCGGGGAGGACACCGACAAGCCCTTCCGGGCCTTGAAGGAGGTCAGCGTCTCCATCCCGCAGGGGCAGTTCATCTCCGTCGTCGGGGCGTCCGGCTGCGGCAAGAGCACGCTGATGCTGATGGTGGCGGGCCTGCTGGAGCGCAGCACCGGCGAGATCACGGTGGACGGGCGGACGGTGGACAAGCCGATCACCGACGTCGGCATCGCCTTCCAGGACCATCTGCTGCTGGATTTCCGCACCGCCTTCGAGAACGTGATGCTGCACGCGGACATCCGCGGGCTGCCGCGGGCGGATGTGGAGCGGCGGGCCAAGGAGCTGTTCGAGCAGCTCCGCCTGACCCACGCCATGAACAAGTACCCGCGCCAGCTCTCCGGCGGCATGCGCCAGCGCGTGTCGCTGATCCGCACGCTGGTGCACGACCCCGCCGTCATCCTGATGGACGAGCCGTTCGGCGCGCTCGACGCGCTGACCCGGCTGGAGGTCCGCACCGACCTGGAGGCGCTGTGGATGCGGCGCCGGCCGACCGTGGTCTTCATCACCCACAGCGTGGAGGAGGCCGTCGGCCTGTCCGATCGCATCCTGGTGATGAGCCCCAGCCCCGGCGAGGTGATCGACGACATCATGGTCGACCTGCCGCGCCCGCGCCCCATCGTGCTGGGCGACGCGCCGGAGTTCGCGGCCTATGTCGACCGCATCCACCGGCAGTTCGAGCGGCTGGGCGTGCTGCACGGGGTGTCGCGCCTGCCCAAGGTGGCGGGGGCCGCGTGATGGACGGCACCGCCTCCCTGACCGTACAGGGCGCCGTCGCGGAGATCGCGCTGGCCGCAGGTCCCCTCAACCTCGTGACCCGGCCGCTGCTGCGCGACCTCAACGCCGCGATCCGGGATGTGGCCGGCCGGCCCGGCATCCGCTGCGTGATCCTGCATGGCGGGGAGGGGAGGGCGTTCTGCGCCGGCAGCGACATCCGGGAATTCGCGGATCTCCGCGCCGACGCCAGCGAGCACAAGATCCTGTTCGAGGACATGGTGCTGCGCAACCTCGCCCGGCTGCCGATGCCCACCATCGCCGCCATCGACGGGCCGGCACTCGGCGGCGGGCTGGAGCTGGCGTTGGCCTGCGACCTGCGGGTCCTGCGGCGCGGGGTGGCGGTCGGGCTGACGGAATCGCGGCTCGGCGGGCTGGCCGGCAACGGCTCGGTGCGGCTGACCCGGCTGGTCGGCCCGGCGCGGGCCAAGGAGATGCTGTTCACCGGCGAGACCATCACCGACGGGCAGGCGCTCGCCTGGGGTGTCGTCAACCGCATCGCCGCCGAGGGTACGGCGCTGGAGGCGGCCCGCGCCATGGCCGCCACCATCGCCGCCCGCGGCCCGGTCTCCAACCGGCTGGCCAAGGCGCTGGTGGACGCCGCCCAGGACCAGGCGCTCGACGCCGCCCTGTCCGCCTCCACCGTCGCCCAGCAGGCCATCTTCGACAGCGCCGACCTGCACACCGGCGTCGCCGCCTTCTTCGCCAAACGCGAACCGGAGTTCGACGGGCGATGACCGGGGGCGGACGGGCATTGGGCGGTGCGCGCTTGACAGCGGCCGGGAATTCCTGGAACGGACAGCCTTGCAACCCACGCGGATCGCGGTAACGCCATGTCACACGTGCCAGCCGAACGGTGCCTGTCCATCATCCAGCTTCTGGCCGACCAGGCCGGCGAGCTGCCGCTGGGCGAGATCGCGGAACGGCTCGACCTGCCGAAGAGCGGCGCCCACCGGCTGCTGGCGACGCTGGTCGATCTGGGCTGGGTGGAGAAGGACCCGCAGACCAGCTTCTACCGGCTGACCATGCGTCTGGCGATCCTCGGGCAGCAGTTCTACGTCGCCACCGGCATACCCGACCTCTGCCAGCCGCTGCTCGACCGGCTCGCCCGCGAATCCCGTGAGTTCGTGCGCATGGCGGTGGTGGATTCCGCGGCCCTGGTGTGGGTGGCCCACGCGCAGGGCGCCCGGGGCGGGCTGATGTACCAGCCCTCGCTCGCCACCAACGTGGTGCCGCTGCACGCGACGGCCAGCGGCAAGGCGTGGCTCGCCACGCTGGACACCGACCAGGCGGTGGAGATCGCGCTGAAGCACGGCGGCATCGGGACCGAGGGCGCCTACGGCCCCAACGCCGTGCGCACCATCGGTGCCCTGATGACCGAGCTGGAGGAGACGCGGCGGCGCGGCTACGGCCTCGCCAACAGCGAGGCGGAGCCCGGAGTCACCGCCATCGCCGTGGTGATCCGCTCCGGCAACGACGGGCCGGTGGTCGGCACGGTCAGCGTCGCCGGCCCCGGCGTGCGCATGACCGAGGTGCGGGTGCGCGAGCTGGTCCCGGCGCTGGATGCCACCGCCGCCGAGCTGTCGGACTTCTGGCCGCTGCGCACCCGCCGCTTCCGGGCGGAGGCCGCGGACGGCACACCGGCGCACCGCCGCGTCGCCGTCTAGAGCGGCGGCGCACCCATCGTTCCTTCTTCGACGGCACCGCCGGCCTCCCGGCCGCGCGGCGCCCGCAACCATGCACAGTGACACGGAGGCGCCCATGGCACTCTTGGGCAAAGGGGTTCTGGCGATCTGGAACGGCATCGCCGCGGAGGCCGAGGACGAGTTCGTCGCCTGGCATGTGCGCGAGCACATCCCGGAACGGGTCGGGTTGCCCGGTTTCCTGCGCGGCCGGCGCTATGTGGCGATCGACGGCGACCCCAAATACTTCAATTTCTACGAGACGACGGGGGCCGACGCGCTGACCTCCCCGGTTTATCAGGCGCGGCTCGACGCACCGACGGAGTGGACGCGCCGCGTGGTCGCCCATTTCACCGACACCTGGCGCACGGTCTGCGACGTGGCGGTCAGCCACGGCACCGGCGGCGGCGGCTTCGTGGACGCGCTGCGGCTGTCCAGCGCCGTGCCGCCCGACCGCTTCCGCGCGGCGATGGGCGCCCAGGCCGAACGCCTCGCCGAGGCCCCCGGCATCGTCGCCGTCCATCTGCTGGAGGGCAGGCGCGAGGCGAGCGGGGCCGGCTCGGCGGAAAAGAAGCTGCGCGGCGGCCCCGACCGGGTGGCCGACTGGGTGTTGCTGGTCGAGGCGGTGGACGAGGCGCCCCTGCGCGCTCTGCGCGCCGGAGAATCCGGGGATGCGGCGCTGGCGGCGGCCGGGGCGGTCCTGCCGGTGACCCGCGGCCTCTACCGGCTCCAGTACGGCCTCGCTCAGGACGAAATCGGCACCGGGGCCGTGACCGACGCCCGCAAAACCGCGTAATGGTTTCCCGCAACACCAGCAGCCTTTCCAAGGACCCTCAGCGATGCATGTCCTGATCATCGGCGGCGGCGGCATGATCGGCCGCAAACTCTCCGACCGTCTGGCCCGCGACGGGCAGCTCAAAGGGCGGGAGATCGCCCGCCTGACCCTGCACGACGTGGTGGAGCCCGCCGTGCCGGCCGGCGCCCCCTTCGCCACCGACACCGCCGTCTCCGACCTGTCGGTCCCCGGAGCCGCCGAGGCGCTGGTGGCCGACCGGCCCGAGGTGGTCATCCACCTCGCCTCCGTCGTGTCGGGCGAGGCGGAGGCGGATTTCGAGAAGGGCTACCGCGTCAACCTCGACGGCACGCGCCAGCTCTTCGAGGCGATCCGCGCCATCGACGGCTACACGCCGCGGCTGGTCTTCACCTCCTCCGTCGCGGCCTTCGGCGGCCCCTACCCGGAGGACGCCATCCCCGACGACTTCATCCTGACGCCCTTCACCAGCTACGGCACGCAGAAGGCGATCTGCGAGCTGCTGCTGACCGACTACACCCGGCGCGGCGCCTTCGACGGCATCGGCATCCGGCTGCCCACCATCTGCGTGCGGCCGGGCAAGCCCAACAAGGCGGCGTCGGGCTTCTTCTCCGGCATCATCCGCGAGCCGCTGATCGGGATGGAGGCGGCGCTGCCGGTCTCCGACGATCTCCGCCACTTCCACGCCTCGCCGCGCTCGGCGGTCGGCTTCCTGGTCCACGCCGCCGGCATCGACGGCGCGGCGGTGGGCCTGCGCCGCAACCTGACCATGCCCGGCGTCTCGGTGACGGTGGGCGAGCAGATCGCGGCGCTGCGGCGGGTGGCGGGGGAGAAGGCGGTGTCGCTGATCCGCCGCAGCCCCGATCCCACCGTCCTGCGCATCATCGGAAGCTGGCCCCGCGACTTCGCCACCCACCGCGCCGACGCGCTGGGCTTCACCGCCGACCCCGACTTCGACGCCATCATCCGCGCCCACATCGAGGACGAGCTGGGGGGCACCATCGCGGTGTGAGCGGGGGGTGAAACCCTCTCCCCCCCGGGGAGAGGGTGGCGCGAAGCGCCGGGTGAGGGGGAAAACCCTCTCCCGCCCCGGGAGAGGGTGG
>OFDN01002446.1_pt1 | contig 10217 bp, 7 predicted proteins | sample 1520971 | NCBI WGS metagenome assembly OFDN01 (sample SAMEA94257418, study PRJEB24077) | hot springs metagenome | biome: Aquatic biome; feature: Geographical feature; material: Water | place: India | collected 2012-06-12 | depth 5 m | reverse complement strand
CGGTTCGTGAACGGCGGCGGCACCGGCTCGCTCGAATCGACGGCCACCGAGCCCGGCATCACCGAGCTGGCGGCCGGCAGCGGTCTGCTCGGCCCGCACCTGTTCGACACCTACCGCGGCTTCACGCCCGCGCCCGCCGCCGCCTTCGCGCTGCCGGTGGTGCGGCGCCCGGCGCCCGACATCGTCACCCTGCTCGGCGGCGGCTGGATCGCGAGCGGCCCACCCGGCCCCGACCGCCTTCCGCAGGTGGTCTGGCCCGAGGGTCTGCGGATGCTCGGCACCGAGGCCGCCGGTGAGGTGCAGACCCCTCTGCGCGGGCAGGCCGCCGCGGGTCTGCGCGTGGGTGACCGGGTCTGGCTGCGCCACACGAAGGCCGGAGAGCTCGCCGAGCACCTCGATGCCTACGCGGTGGTCGACGGCGACCGGGTGGTGGGCGAGCTGCCGACATACCGCGGCGAGGGGAAGGTGTTCTTGTGAGCACGGCACGAACGAGCACGGCGGCCACCGCGACCGGGGCGCGCGCGTGGCAGAACTGGGCCCGCACCGAGCGGGTGACGCCGGTGCGCGTCGAGCGCCCGGCGAGCGGCGACGAGGTCGTCGCGGCGATCGCCCGCGCCCGCGCCGACGGCCTCACCGTCAAGCCGATCGGCTCGGGCCACTCGTTCACGGGCATCGCCGTCGCGCCGGGCGTGCAGCTCGACCTCACCGACCTCGCCGGGCTCACCCGCGTCGACGCGGGCACGGGCCTCGTCACGCTCGCCGCCGGAACCCGCCTGCACGACGCCTCGGCGCTGCTGCACGAGCACGGACTCGCCTTCGAGAACCTCGGCGACATCGACGTGCAGTCGATCTCGGGCGCCGTGAGCACGGGCACCCACGGCACGGGCCGCGCGTTCGGCGGCCTCGCCACCCAGCTGCGCGCCGTCACGCTCGCCACCGCCGACGGGCGCCTGCTGCCGATCAGCCCGACCGAGAACGCCGAGCTGTGGCCCGCCGCGCGCCTCGGGCTCGGAGCCCTCGGGGTGCTCGTCGACCTCACCGTGCAGACGGTGCCGACGTTCGTGCTGGCGGCGGACGAGCATCCCGAGCCGCTCGATGCCGTGCTCGACGACTGGCCGAACCGATCGGCGCAGGCCGACCACGTCGAGTTCTACTGGTTTCCGCACACGCGGCTCGCGCTCACGCGCAACAACACGCGCCTGCCGGCGGACGCCCCACGCACGCCGCCCGGCCGCGTGCAGCGCTGGCTCGATGACGAGCTGCTCGGCAACGGGCTCTACGAGGTGCTGTGCCGGCTCGGCTCGATCGCGCCCGGCACGGTGCCCGGCATCAACCGGCTCGCCAGTCGCGTCGCCTTCACGCGGCAGGTGGCCGATTACTCGCACCGCATCTTCGCGACCGAGCGGAAGGTGCGCTTCCGCGAGCTGGAGTACTCGGTGCCGCTCGACGCCGTCGGCTCGGTGCTGCGCGAGCTCGACCGCGTCATCGAGGCCAACGGCTGGCGCGTGACCTTCCCCATCGAGGTGCGCGCGACGGCCCCCGACGACGTCTGGCTGTCGACGGCGTTCGGCCGCCCCAGCAGCTACATCGCGGTGCATCGCTACATCCGGGATGACCACACCCCGTACCTCGCCGCCGCCGAGGCGATCCTGCGCGCGCACGACGGCCGCCCGCACTGGGGCAAGCTGCACAGCCGCACGGCCGACGACCTGCGCCCGGCCTACCCGCACTTCGACGACTTCGTCGCCGTGCGCGACCGGCTCGACCCGGACCGCGTCTTCACCAACCCCTACCTCAATCGCGTTCTCGGAGCCTGACCCCGCCGCGCTGTTTCCATCCCCGCCGCCCGAGGGTGGTGTCACAAATCACGGAGTTTCGCGGTGCGCCGCGACTGCTCAGGCCCGAGCGGGCCTGTCTCTCGGTCGAAAGTCCGTGATTTGTGTCAGGTGCCGCGGGTCAGGGGGCGCTCCTAGACTGTGCGCGTGGCTGACACCTCCGACGGCGCGACCCCCGACCCCGGCACGCTGGCTGACGGCGACGGGGATGCCCGTGCCATCGACGAGCTGACCCGCGACGAGGCGCGCGCCGAGGTCGAGCGGCTCACCACGCGCATCCTCGAGCTGCGCGACGCGTACTACGCGCGCGACACCGTGCTGGAGGACGACGCGACCTACGACGCCATGGTGCGGCGGCTCGAGCTGATCGAGCACGTCTTTCCTGAGCTGCAGAGCCAGGACTCGCCGACGCAGACCGTCGGCGGCCAGGCCGACGCGAGCCTCTTCGCCCCGGTCGAGCACGCCGAGCGCATGCTCAGCCTCGACAACGTGTTCAGCGCCGACGAGTTCGCCGACTGGGCGGCGAAGGTCGAGCGCGACGCCGGGCGGCCGGTGCGCTGGCTGTGCGAGCTGAAGATCGACGGGCTGGCCCTCAACCTGCGCTACGAGCGCGGGGTGCTCGTGAGCGCGGCGACGCGCGGCGACGGGCGCGTGGGGGAGGACGTCACGGTCAACGTGCGGCAGCTGGCGGGCATCCCGCAGCGGCTGGCGGGGCCGGCCGACGAGCTGCCCGAGCTGGTCGAGGTGCGCGGTGAGGTGTTCATTCCGACCGCGCTGTTCGACGAGCTCAACGCGCTGCAGCGCGAGGCCGGTGAGCGCGAGTTCGCGAACCCGCGCAACGCCGCGAGCGGCAGCCTGCGCCAGAAGGCCGAGGGCAAGAGCGACGAGCAGCTGGCCCGCATGCGCGACCGGCTGAGTCGGCTGCGGATGCTCGTGCACGGCATCGGCGCCTGGCCGAACCCGCCCGTCACCGCGCAGAGCGAGGTCTACGGCCTGCTCGAGCGCTGGGGCCTGCCGATCAGCAGCCACTTCCGCGTGCACGCGAGCGCCGCCGAGGCCGCGCAGTTCATCGCCTACCACGGCGAGCACCGGCACGATGTCGAGCACGAGATCGACGGTGTCGTCGTGAAGGTCGACGAGCTCGCCCTGCACGACGAGCTGGGCGCCACGAGCCGCGCGCCGCGCTGGGCGATCGCCTACAAGTACCCGCCCGAGCAGGTGAACACGCGCCTGCTCGACATCGTCGTGAGCGTGGGCCGCACGGGCCGCGCCACCCCCTACGCGGTCATGGAGAAGGTGCGGGTCGCCGGCAGCGAGGTGCGCCAGGCCACCCTGCACAACCAAGACGTCGTGAAGGCCAAGGGCGTGCTGATCGGCGACACGGTCGTGCTGCGCAAGGCCGGCGACGTCATCCCCGAGGTACTGGGGCCCGTGGTCGAGCTGCGCGACGGCACCGAGCGCGCATTCGTCATGCCGACGAACTGCCCCGAGTGCGGCACCGAGCTGCGGCCGGCGAAAGAGGGCGACGTCGACCTGCGCTGCCCCAACGCCCGCAGCTGCCCCGCCCAGGTGCGCGGCCGCGTCGAGCACATCGGCAGCCGTGGCGCGCTCGACATCGAGGCGCTCGGCGAGGTCTCGGCCGCGGCCCTCACCCAGCCCGACGTTCCCGCCGAGCCGCCGCTGCGCACCGAGGCGGGGCTGTTCGCACTGACGGTCGACGACCTCCTGCCGATCGAGGTGGTGGTGCGGGATGCCGAGACCGGGCTGCCCAAGCTCGAGGCCGACGGCACCGAGCGCCGCCGGTCGCCCTTCCGCCGCAACCCGTCAGCCGCCGAGAAGAAGCAGGGGTTGGAGGGCCCGCAGCCGAGCGCGGCCGCGCTGACCCTGCTCGACGAGCTCGAGAAGGCCAAGACCAAGCCGCTGTGGCGCCTGCTCGTGAGCCTCAACATCCGGCACGTGGGCCCGGTGGCCGCCCGGGCGCTCGCCGACTGGTTCGGCTCGCTCGACGCGATCCGCGCGGCGAGCGTCGATGAGCTCGCCGCCGTCGACGGCGTCGGCGCGATCATCGCCGAGGCCGTGCAGGAGTGGTTCGCCGTCGACTGGCACGTCGAGATCGTCGAGCGCTGGGCCGCCGCGGGCGTGCAGTTCGCGACGCCCGGCCATCCCGGCCCGGGTGCGGCCGCCGCCGCCGGGGGAGTGCTCGCCGGGCTGACGGTCGTCGCCACGGGCACCCTCGAGGGCTTCACCCGCGAGGGTGCGCAAGAGGCCATCATCGCCGCGGGCGGCAAGGCCGCCTCGAGCGTGTCGAAGAAGACCGACTTCGTGGCCGCCGGGCCCGGGGCCGGCTCCAAGCTGCAGAAGGCCGAAGAGCTGGGCGTGCGCATCATCGACGCGGCGCAGTTCGCGATTCTCGTGCGCGAGGGGCCCGAGGCGTTGCGCGCGAGCGACGTCGACGGCGGCTGAGCCCCTCGCCGCGCATCCCTCGTGCGTCGCGTCACCGGTGTGTGTCGGCGCGGTAACGGCCCGCTGTGAGCCGGGAAGAATAAGCGGTACACCCCCCAAATGGGGTGCGTTTTCGCCTAGCATGGGGGCACACCGGCGGGACCGCTTCGGGGGATGCCCGGGCCGTCGGTGCTTGAGGGGAATCCGGCGTGCTGCTCGACGTGACAGCAGTGGTGATCGCCTCGCTTACCGTGGCGACGGTAGCGGGGCCGGTCGGCATGCCCGCGGCCGCCGTCGAGGCCCCGATCGCGCCCCCCGCCGCATCCTTCACCGTTCCCGACGCGGAACGACCGATCGACCTGCCCATCAGCACGCAGAACGGCGCGCCTGCCAGCACCGCCACCACCCCCCTGACGGTGGCGAACCTGGTGAGCACCACCGGCACCGACCTGCTGCACGCTCTCGCTGCGGCGCCCTCGCGCGTCGCGGCCGACTTCGTGGAGTCGAACCCCCACCGACTCCACGAGCTGCTGGCGGCTCCCCCCGGCGCGCCACAGGTGAGCAGCTGGTGGGCAGGCCTCGACTCTCGGGCGCAGCGCTCGTTGCTCGGCGCTGCGCCCGAGCTCGTCGGCAACCTCGACGGCATCCCCGTCGCCGTGCGCAACACGGCCAACCGCGACGTGCTGCGCTCGACGATCCGCGAGCTCGAGCTCGACGGGCTGCGCACCGGCCGCACCATCGCCACGCAGAACCTGCAGCGCCTCCAGATGCTCTACGCGATCGCCGACGCCCTGGGCCCCGCCACGGCCAACCCGCCGCGCACCCTCCTGCAGCTCGACACCCACGACGCGGGCAAGGTCGCGATCGTGCTCGGCGACCTCGACACGGCCGACTACGTCAGCTACCTGATGCCGGGCATGTTCATCACCGTCGGCGGCAACGTCGTCGAGTGGACCGAGACCGCCGCCCGGCTCTACGACGAGCAGGTGTCGTGGCTGTCGCTGCTCGCCGAGGCCGGCGCGAGCGCCGAGGTCGAGACCGTGGCCGTCGTCGCGTGGATCGGCTACCAGACCCCGCACCTGCTCAACGTCGGCAGCCTCGACCTCGCCTACGAGGGTCGCGACGCGATCGCGCGCGCGATCGACGGCCTGCAGACGGTGCGCGGCACCGACCAGCCCTTCATCTCGCTGCTCGCCCACTCGTACGGCTCGACCGCCGCGATGCTCGCGCTTCAGGAGGAGACGACGGTGGATGCTCTCGCCATGATCGGCTCGCCCGGCGCCCCCGCGCAGAGCGTGGACGAGCTCAACGTGCGCGGCGAGGTCTTCGTCGGCGAGGCGGCGTGGGATCCCATTCCGAACAGCGCCTTCTTCGGCTCCGACCCCGGCAGCACCGAGTTCGGCGCCCGGGTCATGAGCGTCGCGGGCACCGTCGACGTCATCACCAACCGCGTGCTCGCCGGCGCGACCGGGCACAACGAGTACTTCAGCCCCGGCACCGAGTCGATGCGCAACCTGGCCCTCATCGGCATCGACATGGGCGAGCTCGTCACCGACGGCTCGCAGCGCGACGAGGGCCGCACCCTCGCGCTGCTGCTCTGAGCGCGGGGCTACGCTGACCTGCATGGGCCGATCTCGGGCTGCCACAGTCGCCGGCGTCGTCGCGGCCGGCGCGATCGTGCTGGCTCTCGCCGGGTGCGCGGTGGTTCCGGTGAGCGCGGGCTCCGACTCCGAGGCCCATGATCGCTTCATCGCGCTGCTCGACGACGCGCAAGAGATCGTCGGGGGCGACTGGCAGGTGCAAGACGACCCGACGCCGCGCGAGTGCGTGATTCCGCTGTGGGTGAGCGGCGAGCGGCATCCGGCGCTGCGCATCGGCGATGCGCCCGCCGCACCCTCCGCGGCCGCCGAGCGCGTCGAGCGGGCGTGGACGGAGGCGGGCATCCGCGTCACCCGCACCGACGTCGGCGACGTCATCGAGGTCAAGGGCGAGACCGCCGACGGCGAGCTGCTCGTGCTGCGCGTGAGCGAGAGCGCCAGCACCCTGCTCGGCGAGAGCGAGTGTCGCCCGCTCTAGACTGGAGGGCATCCCCGCCGACGGCCACCTTGGGAGCCCCATGTCTGAAATCACGCCCGAGCGCGTCGCGCACCTCGCGTCGCTCGCGCGCATCGCGCTGACCCCCGACGAGATCGAGAAGCTGACCGGTGAGCTCGGCGCGATCGTCGACGCGGTGGCGACCGTGCAGCAGGTGGCGACGCCCGACGTGCCGGCCACGAGCCACCCGATTCCGCTGACGGGCGGCATGCGCCCCGACGTGCCGGGCGTCACGCTGACGACCGAACAGGCGCTGGCCGGAGCCCCCGACCACGACGGCAGCCGCTTCCGCGTCACCGCGATTCTGGGGGAGGAGCAGTGAGCGCCGAGCTGAGCAGCGACCTGATCCGCTCGTCCGCCGCCGACCTCGCCGCGCGCCTCGCCGCCGGTGAGGTGTCGAGCGTCGAGGTCACGCAGGCGCACCTCGATCGCATCGCCGCCGTCGATGGCGACGTGCACGCCTTCCTGCACGTCAACGCCGCCGCGCTCGAGACCGCCGCGCAGGTCGACGCCGACCGCGCCGCCGGGGTCGCGCTGCCGGCGCTCGCCGGCGTGCCGATCGCGATCAAAGACGTGCTCTGCACGCTCGACATGCCCTCGACCTCGGGCTCGAAGATTCTCGAGGGTTGGGTGCCGCCCTACGACGCCACGGTCGTCGCGCGGCTGCGGGACGCCCGCATGATCCCGCTCGGCAAGACGAACATGGACGAGTTCGCGATGGGGTCGAGCACCGAGCACTCGGCGTACGGGCCGACGCGCAATCCGTGGGATCTCGAGCGCATTCCCGGTGGGTCGGGGGGTGGCTCGGCCGCCGCGGTGTCGGCTTTCGAGGCGCCCGTTGCGCTCGGCAGCGACACCGGCGGCAGCATCCGTCAGCCGGCCGCCGTCACCGGCTCGGTCGGCGTCAAGCCCACCTACGGTGCGGTCAGCCGGTACGGCGCGATCGCGCTCGCCTCGTCGCTCGACCAGGTCGGGCCGGTGTCGCGCTCGGTACTGGATGCGGCGCTCGTGCACGACGTCATCGGCGGGCACGACGCCCGCGACGCCACGAGCATTCCCGACGCCTGGCCCTCGATGGCCGAGGCCGCGCGCCGCGGCGCCCGGGGTGACGTGCTGAAGGGACTCCGCGTCGGCGTGGTGAAAGAGCTCGACGGCGATGGCGAGGGTTTCCAGGCCGGAGTGCGGCAGCGCTTCACCGAGACCCTCGATCTGCTCGCCGGGGCGGGCGCCGAGATCGTCGAGGTCAGTGCCCCCAACTTCGAGTACGCCGTCGCGGCGTACTACCTGATCCTTCCGGCGGAGGCGTCGAGCAACCTCGCCAAGTTCGACTCGGTGCGCTTCGGCCTGCGGGTCGAGGTGCCCGGCGGCACGGTGGAAGACGTCATGGCGGCGACGCGCGAGGCCGGCTTCGGCCCCGAGGTGAAGCGCCGCATCATCCTGGGCACCTACGCGCTCTCGGCCGGGTACTACGACGCCTACTACGGCAGCGCGCAGAAGGTGCGCACGCTCATCCAGCGCGACTTCGCGGCGGCGTTCGAGAAGGCCGACATCCTGGTGTCGCCGAGCGCGCCCACGACGGCGTTCCGGTTCGGCGAGAAGCTCGCCGACCCGCTGGCGATGTACCTCAATGACGTCACGACGATTCCGGCGAACCTCGCGGGCGTGCCCGGCATGGGTCTGCCGATGGGGCTCGCGCCGGAGGACGGCCTGCCGACGGGCCTGCAGCTCATGGCCCCGGCGCGCGAAGACGCGCGGCTTTACGAGGCGGGCGCCGCGATCGAGGCGCTGCTCGAGGCGCACTGGGGTGGGCCGCTGTGGGCGCAGGTGCCGGAGTTGCGCACGAGCTGACTCGCTCGGTGGCGCCTGATTCGCCGGGTGGCGGCCGATTCGCCGGGCGGCGCCTGTTCCGCTGGGAGGCGGCTGATTCGCCGGGTGGCGGCTGAGTCGCCGGGTGGCGTCTGAGTCGCCGGGTGGCGTCTGAGTCGCCGGGTGGTGTCTGATTCGCTGGGTGGCGTCTAGTCCGCTCGGCGCGGTCTGATTCGCTCAGCCTTTCTGCTCTCGACCAGCCTCGGGCTCGCCTGCTCAGGCTCGCGCGCGCATGCTCGCGCGCTCAGGCTCGCGCGCGGATGCTCGCCCGTTCAGGCTCGCGCGCTCAGGCTCGCACGCGCATGCTCGCCCGCTCAGGCTCGCGCGCTCAGGCTCGCGCGCGCTCGCGTTCGACGATGGGGCTCTTGCTGGGGGCCGGGATGGGCCGTTGTTCGGGGTCGATCGTCACGGGAGGAATCAGGACGAGTTCTCCGGCCGGCCCACCCCGCTGATCACCTCGTCTGTCGAATCGCCAACCGTTGTTGTGCAGCAGCAGGTGGTGATGTCGGCAGAGCAGCACGCCATGCGAGAGGTCGGTGGCCCCGCCTTCTGACCAGGGGATGATGTGGTGGGCTTCCGTCCACGAGGGCGGGCGGTCGCAGCCGGGGAACCGGCAGCCTCCGTCGCGGGCGGCAAGAGCAACTCTCTGACGGCGGGTGTACAGGCGGGTTTCGCGGCCGAGTGCCACGACGTCGCCCCGAGAATCGATGACGATGGGCACAACTCCGGAGGAGCATCCGTGCCGGTGGGCAGTGTCGATGCTGAACGGCTCGGTCTGGCCTTCGATGTGGGCAAGGCCCCGGCCGGCTCGCAGATCGCGTTCGGCGACGATGACCTGCACGGCGGGAGACCGGATGCCGATCACCTCAGTCGGGGCGACATCGCCGCCGATGCGTACGAGGTCGACCAGTGCGTCGAGCGCGAGCTGCTCGGTGGTGCGCGTGTCGCGCGTGATGCGCTCTGCGCGTTCCTGCTCGCCCGGGCTCACGAAGCGCGGGCCGCCCCGCCGTGGCGACGTGGCGCCGTCGACGGCGTCACGCACGACCGCGGCAGATTCGGGGTCGAGAAGCCCGCTCAGGCGCGTCATGCCGTCGGCCTGACGGGTGAGAAAGAGATAGCGGCGCTCGCGTAGTGCCTGCTCGCGCTCGGCCACCCGCTCGGGCTGACCGTCGAGGTCGAGAAGTGCCCGAGCGTTGCGTGCCCGCACCGTCAGCTGCTCGAGTGTCAGGACAGCGGCTTCGGCTACCACCTGAGCAGCGGCGGCCGAAAGCTGTGCTGCGGTGACGTGGTCGTCGGGCTGGCCGAGCGCGCGAGCGATGGCGTCGCCCGCTTCGACGCTCAGCCGTGCTTCGGTCAGGGCGGTAGCGATCGGCTCGAGCCAGGGCGATGGGGCGCCGGATGAGGCGTTCGGGCCGCTCTCACCCACACCGTCGACGTTCGCGGCGTCACTGCTGAGGTGGTTGTCATCGAGAGCGCGGTCGTCGGCGCGCTCGAGGTCGCTGAGCATCGCCCCAACCCGTACGAGCGCGGCGGCTTCGCGGGAACTCGTCTGGGTGAGGTGCTGCACGAGCTGTTGGGCGGTGCGCCGCCCCAAGCGCTGGGCGAGGCCGTCGTGCCCGAGAGTGTGATGCGAGCGTCGTGCGATCTCTTCGGCGAGCACGGCCAGGTTGGTGTCGGTTCGGCGCCGCAACTCGGCCAATTGCGCCTGCAGCGCGAGCAGCCCGTCATCACCGAGCCCCGAGACCAGGCCGGCCTCAAGTCGCGCGAGCGAGGGCACCTCGAACACCGCTGCGGCGCCCACGGGGCCGCTCGTCGTAGTGTTCGAGCAAAGCATGCCCCATTCTCTCAGTCAGTAGAACTGGTGTACAGAGCCCGAGGGAAACTCGTGGAAAGCTTCTTTGCCCGACTGGCTGGGGAGGAGAGGTGGCGGAGGAACGCCTGGCCCTCCCACCCGAGCCCACCCGAGCCCACCCGAGCCCG
>OFDN01002445.1_pt1 | contig 10217 bp, 11 predicted proteins | sample 1520971 | NCBI WGS metagenome assembly OFDN01 (sample SAMEA94257418, study PRJEB24077) | hot springs metagenome | biome: Aquatic biome; feature: Geographical feature; material: Water | place: India | collected 2012-06-12 | depth 5 m | reverse complement strand
CCCCGGCGTCGCGGCGCTGGTGGTCGCCGAGGGCCGCGTGATCGCGCGCGGGTGGACGCAGGCGGGCGGGCGGCCCCATGCCGAGGCGATGGCGCTTGCCGGGCTCTCGCCGGAAGTTCTCTCCCGCGCGGCGCTTTATGTCACGCTCGAGCCCTGCGCCCATGTCTCGGAGCGCGGGCCCGCATGCGCAGACCTGATCTGCGCCGCGCGTCCGGCGCGCGTGGTCATCGGCCAGCGCGACCCCGACCCACGGACCGCCGGACAGGGCATGGCGCGGCTCGCGGCGGCGGGGATCGCGGTCACCTTGCTGAGCGACCCGGCTTCGGCAGAGAGCCTTGCCGGGTTCCTCACCCGCCAGCACCTCGGCCGCCCTTGGGTGACGCTGAAGCTCGCAACCTCGCTCGACGGCTGCATCGCGCTCGCCGATGGCACCAGCCGATGGATCACCGGCGAGGAGGCGCGCGCCCATGTCCACGCCCAGCGCGCCCGGCATGACGCGATCCTGGTCGGCGGCGGGACGTGGCGCGCGGATCATCCCCGGCTCGACGTTCGCCTTCCCGGGCTGGAAGCCCGCTCGCCGCAGCGCGTGGTGCTGACCCGAGGGCCTGCGCCCGAAGGCACCACAGCCCTCCCCGCGCCCGAGGCGATCGCGGGCCTTGAAGGCGTCCAATACCTCTATGTCGAAGGCGGGGCGATGACCGCCGCCACCTTCCTGGCCGCAGACCTCGTCGACGAACTGCACCTCTACACCGCACCGATCCTGATCGGCGAGGGGTTGAGGGCGCTCGGCCCGCTGGGCCTCGCGGGCCTTCCTGAAGCGCATGGCCGCTGGCAGCTCGGCGAACGCCGCCAGCTTGGCAGCGACAGCTTCGCCGCCTATCTGCGGATGAGATGACACACCTTCTTCCCCCCTCCCTCACGGGAGGGGTTGGGGGTGGGTGTTCCACGCCCTATCAGACGCCGAACACCCCCACCCGGCCTCCCCCTCAAGGGGGAGGAGATCAGGAGCCAGCAGAGAAATGTTTACCGGCATCGTCACCGCCATCGGCACCATCGCCGCCGCCGACCAGCGCGGCGACCTGCGGCTGCGCATCAATGCCCCGCTCGATCCGGCGCGGATCGACATCGGCGCTTCGATCGCGTGCTCGGGCGTGTGCCTGACCGTGGTCGAGCGCGGCGGCAGCGCGGGGGACGCTTGGTTCGATGTCGACCTGTCGGGCGAGACCGTCAGCCGCACCGTGCCGGGGATGTGGAAAGCAGGCGCGCGACTCAACATCGAGCCCAGCTTGCGGCTCGGCGACGAGCTCGGCGGGCACATCGTCACCGGCCACGTCGATTCGGTCGGCGAGGTGGTCAAGGTGGCGCGCGAGGGCGACAGCTGGAAGGTCGCGATCCGGGCGCGCGCCGAGATGGCCCCCTTCATCGCCGAGAAGGGCTCGATCACGGTCAACGGCGTGTCGCTCACCGTCAACGACGTGCGCGACCGGCCCGACGGGATGTGCGACTTCCTGCTCAACATCATCCCCCACACCGCCGCGGTGACGACGCTCGGCGATCTGGCCGTGGGCGATGCGGTCAATCTCGAGATCGACGTGCTCGCACGCTACCTCAAGCGGATGCAGAGCCTCGCCGGGCTGCGGTGAGATGCAGCGGGCGGCGCGCGCGCCGATTGCCGTGCATGCGATTCGGGCGCATGATGGCGGGCGTGTTCTTCGGGTCACGGATTGCTGCCGATGAGAATCCTCGCCGCCCTCGTCATGCTGCTGGCGCTGACCGCGACCTATCGGCCGCCGACCCGCGAAGAGGTCGAAAAGGCTGCCAACGGCTTCGTGAAGCAATGCCGTGCCGAGCACCTGCTCGCCGTCACCGTGGAGAGCCCCGAAGTGGTCAGGATCAAGCCCCTGAAAGAGCCCGCCACGCGCACAGAAGCCGATCTGGCGGCGCTGCGGTGCCTCGGGCGGCAGCGTTCGGCGCTGATCGACTTTCGCCCTCTGGCCGACGCGTTGCTCACGATGCGGCCACCCGGCTGACGGCACTCGCTAACGCCGCACCCCCGCCAGCACCGTCAAACCTTGGCCCGCGCCCTTGATGACGCTCAGCGTGCCGTCGGTCTCGAGCACGACGGCGGCGACATCCTCGACCCGGGTGACGCCGGCAGAGCGGATGACCGCAAGGATCTCGTCCTCGGTGACGCGCTCCTGTCGCATCGCGCTGCGGCGGAACTGCCCATCCTCGAACAGCAGCCGCGGCTGGCTGCGCACGAGATCGCGGAACAAGGGCGAGGCAACCGAGAGGCGCGCGACGATCCATTGCAGCAGCGCCAGCATGATGAAGGCGAGCGCGCCTTCCAGGAGGGACACGTCCTTGCTCAGCAGCACCGTCGCCAGAGTCGAGCCAAGCGCGACCGTCACCACCAGATCGAAGGCATTGAGCTTGGCGAGCGAGCGCTTGCCCGCGAGGCGCAGCACCAGCACCAGCGCGGCATAGGCAAGCGCCGTGATCAGTACGACCCTGAGGAGGTCGTAAAGGCTGTCGAAGAACATGGGGGCGCTTACCCGCGACGGGCGGGCAAGGTTCCCTGCGGATCAGCCCGCCAGCGGCCCTTTCGCGAAGCTCGCGCGCGTGATCGCGTAGGTGAGGTGCGGGATGGCCGTGCCGTCGGCCATCACCCGGTCCTCGCGGCGGTCGGTGAGCCTTGCGCCGATGCGCTCCAGCGCGCGGCGCGAGCGGGTGTTGGTCTCGCCCACCAGGAACCGCACTTCGGCGACGCTCGCCAGCGCGTGGGTCAGCATCAGCCGCTTCATCTCGTGATTGTGGACGCCGCCCCAGTGCGAGCGCGCGAGAAACGTCCAGCCGATCTCGACCGAGCCGCCATCTGCCTCATCCAGCCCCTCGAAGCGCGAGGAGCCGATCACCGCCCCGGTCTGCGCATCGCGCGCCAGCAGCGCGCCCTGGTTCGCCAGCGCGTCTTCGAAGAAGGCGTGGAACACCGGCTCGCGCCAGCGGTCGTGCGCGGGGTGCTGTTCCCAGATCAGCGGGTCGGACGCGACCGCGAAGAGCGCGTCCCAATCCTCCGGGCGCAGCGGGCGCAGGCGCACATGCTCGCCCTCCAGCACGGGCTGGCGGTCGAGCATCGGCGCTTACCCCGCCACCGCCGCCAGCGCGGCGATGAACTTGGGGAGGTTCCCCGGCGTGAGCCCGGCGATGTTGATGCGGCCCGATGCAGCCATGTAGATGCCGTGTTCCTCGCGCAGGGTGGCGACCTCTTCCTTGGTGATCGGCAGCATCGAGAACAGCCCGTTCTGGTGCCCGAGGGGCGTGAGATCCACGCGCCCCGCACTGCCCGCGGCAGCGAGCGCATCGCGCACCTGGCGCATGCGCGCACGCATCGTGTCGAGCTCGGCGAGCCACTGCGCGGTCATCTGATCGTCGCGCAGGATGATCCGCACTGCCGCACCGCCGTGATCGGGCGGCATCGACCACGCCGCGCGCGCCAGCGCATTGGCGTTGGAGAAGGCCGTATCGAGCGCTCCGGCCTCGGCAGCCATCACGTAAAACGCGCCGACGCGGTCGCGGTACTGGCCGAAGTTCTTGTCGCAGGAATAGGCGACGAAGGCCTCGGGCACCTTCGCGAGCAGGGCGCGCATCCCTGCAGCGTCCTCCTCCATGCCGTGGCCGAGGCCCTGATAGGCGGCATCGATGATCGGGAAGGTGCCGCTGGCGGCGAAGGCCTCGGCGATCGCGCTCCACTGCTCGGCGGTGTAGTCGATCCCCGTGGGATTGTGGCAGCAGGCGTGAAGCAGCACAGCCTCGTCGCTCGCGGCGCCATTGATGGCGGCGAGCACAGCATCGAGGTTGGCCGTGCCATCGGCCTGCGCGTGGTCGAAGGGGGCAAGCTCCATGCCGAGATCGGCGAGGATCTGGGCGTGGTTGGGCCAGCTCGGCACGCCCATGTGGACGCGCTTCACCCCGGCCTTCTGCGCAAGGCCGAGCGCGAGGCGCACCGCGCCGGTGCCGCCCGGGGTCTGCATCCCCTGGATGCGGCCGCCCATCGTCGGGTCGCCCGCGCCGAAGATGTAGGGCATCAGCGCGGCGACGAAGCCCATGTCGCCCTCGGGGCCGAGGTAGGACTTACTCTCCTGACTATCGACCAGCGCCTGCTCGGCCGCCTTGATCGCGGCGAACACCGGGGTCGCGCCGTCTTCCGTCCGGTAGACACCGACCCCGAGGTCGATCTTGTCCGCGCGCGGGTCGGCGGCGTGGAGGCGGATCAGGGCGAGCAGGGCGTCGGGCGCCTGGGGGCTGAGTCGGTCGAGCATGTCGCGGCGCATGGCCCCGGCGGACGCTTATCGCAACCGGCTTTTCGTATGCAGCGGCTAAATCACGCGCTCAGAAGGGCACCCACTTCTGTTCCTTGGAGAACTTCATGTAGCCCGCATTGACCCCGAGCCTGAGGCCCGCGCCGACCCGGATCGGGATCAGCACCACATCGCCGCGCCGCAGATAGCTCGCGGTCAGGCCGCCGACGAAATAGGCCTGCCCCTCGCCCGAGGGGAAGCGCTTGAACAGGTCCTCGGTGTCGAACAGGTTGTAGACCAGCACGAAGGTGTTGCCCGCATTCGCGCCCGCATCGAAGCCGATCGAGGGCCCGGTCCAGTAGACCTTCCGCTCCCCTTCGACCTTGTGGTGGAGCGTGCCCGAACCGTAGCGCGCCCCGACGATGAACGCGCCGCCCGCCTCGCGCCCGACGATGTAGCCGTTGGGCCGGCCCTGCTTCTTGAGCATGTCCTCGATCAGCTTGGCGAGGCCTTCGGCGCCCTTGCCGAACACGCCTTCGGCGGCACCGATGAGGTCGTCCTCGCCATAGGTATCGGAGGTGACGGCGGGGACAGTGTCGGTCGCGGGCGGCAGGGTGTCCTGCGGCGGGAGCGGGGCGGCGTCCGACGCTGCGGGCGGCGCAGCATAGTCCCCGAAGGTCGCATCGACGCTCGGATCGGCGGGCGGGGCGGTCTGCGTGGTGGTGGCCGGCGGGGCCTGGGGCGCGGCGAGGTCGGCATCGATGTCGCCGTTCTGCTGGCTGTAGGCCGCATCGGGATCGACGGTCTCGAGATCCTGCGCCAGCGTCGGAGCGGCGAGGGACAGGGCCGCGAGCGCCCCCAGCGCATAGCCCGCCAGGCGGCGGCCGAGATCGGGGAAGCGGGCGTTCATCATGCTCATTTTGCGACCTTTCGCATGTCAGTGTCAGCCCCGGTTTTCTGCGCATCGGAGAAGAATCGCATCCGCCGCGCGAGGCAACCGTCCGTCGCCGAGGCGAATCCGAATTGCGACGAACCGTGGCAGGGCTATCGCTGCGTGCCTGAACACGGCCAGAACCGGCGCGGACCACAGCGCTGCGGGCACGGCTGCGGTTTTTTCGCCAAGCCACCTTGCCGCTGGCCCAATGCCCGACTATAGCCCCGCCCTCGCAGCCCAAGCTGATGCCCGGAGACGTGGGTGAGTGGCTGAAACCAGTTCCCTGCTAAGGAACCGTACTCTATCAGGGTACCGAGGGTTCGAATCCCTCCGTCTCCGCCATCGGCTCAGCGCTTTTGCCCTCGCCTTGCGCGCCGCGCGCGACGCAGGGCGGCTGCGCCCCTGACCCTGCCCCTATCTCCAGCCGAGCCCGATCCCGACCAGCATCGATATCCGATGCGGCGCAGACCCGCTCAGGACAGCGTGACCTTCTCCTGCGAGAATTCCAGTTTCGTCGTCAGCAGCGCGCGGAAGCAGTTGTAGCCACCGGTGCCGGGAAAGAAGGCGTGGAAGAACAGCTGCGGCCGGTCGTCGAGCCCCGGTGCGACCGAGGCGTGGCCGGGTGCCCACCAGGTCTTGACCGACTTCAGGAGCGGCCCCTCCTGCTTCACGTAAGGCCCCAGCGGATGGTCGGCGACCGCGACGCCGATGCCGTAGGCGGGCGTGCCGAAGTCGTTGCCCGCATAGAACATCCAGTAACGCCCCTCCTGGAGCGTCACCCACGGGCCTTCGATGAGGTGGCCTTCCCATTCCTGGTCATTGGTCAGCACGATCGTGTCGCTGCCGACGAGATTGCCCTCCTCGTCCAGCCGCTGGGCATGGATCGGGGTGCTCATCGCGTCGACGATGAAGGCGGCCTCCTCGACCTCGGAGAGCACGGATTTCACCTGCTCCCAGTTGTCGAGCACCGCCTCGATCATCGGCTGCATCAGGAAGAAGCGCTCCATCGGGCGACGGGTGTTGGCCCAGGGCTGGACCGCTGCGGAAAAGCGCGCGGTGCGGCGGTCGGCCTCCTCGGTGAAGATCCGGTCGACGAGATCGGGGCGGCGGCGCAGCAGCCCGGCGAGCGGGCGCGGCCAGACGCCGTTGGTGTCGCGCTTCCAGAACAGGTAGCGCTCGCCGGTCGCGTCGATGAAGATGTGGCTGTCGATCACGCCCCCGCTCAGCATCGGCTGGGTCGGATCGTCGGGGAAGTTGGTGGTGTTGATCGCGAAGCCGGCCACCAGCGGGTGGCCCAGATCGGTCCACGGGCCGGTCGGGTGCGGGGCCTTGGCAAGGCCGATGGCTAGCGCGTTGGAGCGCTGACGGGCGGTGTAGACCAGCCAGTATTCATCCCCGACCTTCGCCATCTCGGGCGCCCAGTAGTCGCCGATCGAGCGGCCATGCGCGGTCCATTCGGGTGCCTCGCCCTCGGGGAAGACGAAGCCCTTGTGGCTCCAGCTCTCGAGATCGTGCGAATGGAGGATCGGGAAGGCGTCGGGCGCATCGTTGGAGGTGGCGACCAGCCAGTAGCCCTCCTCGGTCTTGAGCACCGCCGGATCGCCGTATCCCGCTGTCGTGCGGGGGCTGAGGTTGTCGAGGATCAGCGGACGCCAGTCGGGCTCGGGCCCGTCGATCGGCACGGGCTTGTGCCCGGCGGGCGAGCGCGTCCCGAAATCGCGGGCGAGCTCGCTGAAGAACACCGCATAGTGGTTATGCTGGCCGGTGGGGATGCGATAGGCGTGGGTCTTGTCGCCCAGCGTCACGGTGAAACGCGTGGCGATGCCTTCGGCAACCGGTTCGACCGCGAAGGACGCAAGGAGATCGGCGTCGGCGGGAGAGGCGATATCGTGCATGGGCATTCTCTCTGGAGGGTCTCGCCAAGACGGTTCTCGGCTGCTAAATCTGATTTGTATGATAATTTCAGAGGCGGTAATGGCAAGCACTTTCGATGATCCGGAATGCTACGAGGCCGGGGCGATCATGGGCGGGATTTACGGCGAGGGCATCATCGCTCTGGCAGGCGCGTTCGATCCGTCGCTCGCCGACCGGCTGCATGCCGAGATCATGGCGATCTTCGCCGAGGTGAAGGACGTGCCCGGCGGGGTGCTGCCGCGCGGGCCGGAGCGCTGGTATGTCGAAATCCAGCCCGAGCGCCTTTCGGACTTCGCAACCATCGCGGCCCATCCGTGGTTCATCGCGGTCTGTACGGCGGTATTGGGGCAGGATTACCGCATCATTGAGGTCGGATTCGACATCCCCTTCCCCGGCGCGGCCGACCAGCCCTGGCACCGCGATTTCGCCGTGCCCGAGGCGACCACCGCCGGCCGCCGGCTCAATTCGCTCGCCTTCAATCTGACCACGGTCGACACGCGCCCCGAACACGGCCCCTTCGAGATCGCTCCGGGCACCCAATGGGACAGGTTCGAGGGCTGCGCCAAGGGCATGTTCCCGCCGCCGGACTTGTGGCCGCGCTATGCGGCGCGCGCGGTGAAAAAGCTCCCGAGACGCGGCGACATCGCGGCGCGCTCGGCGCTGACAGTGCATCGCGGCACCGCCAATGTCTCGGCCGAACCGCGCCCGGTGCTGGTGATCGGGGTCGACACGCCCGATGCCACCAACGGCGCACACCACGACCTTCAGGCGACCGCCGCCTATCTCGCCAGTCTCCCCCCGCAGGTGCGCGACCATTTGCCCGCACGGGTGGTCGAACGGCTCGAGCCGGTAATTCAGCACCATGTTATCGAAGGGCTTCTGGCGGCGACCTATTGAAAAACCGCAGGTGCGTTGACCTGCGCGGGCAGATGCATCATTGTCCAATAAATATGATAATTGAGAGGGGGAGCTTTTGCCCGGTCTGGAGCTGATCGCGGTCTGCAAGTCCTACGGCGAGACGCTTGTGCTCGACCGCGTGTCGCTGGACATTGCGCCGCGCGAGTTCATCGCCTTCCTCGGCCCTTCGGGCAGCGGCAAGTCGACCCTGCTGCGGATCATCGCCGGGCTGGAGAGCCTCGATAGCGGCGAGGTGCGGCTCGATGGCGAGCGGATCGACGGGCTCGCTCCCGGCGCCCGCGGGATCGCGATGGTGTTCCAGCACTATGCGCTCTACCCGCACATGACCGTGCGCGAAAACATGGCCTTCGGGCTGCGCAATGCGGGCGTCGCCAAGGACGAGATCGCGCGGCGGATCGCGCAGGCGGCAGACATTCTCGAGATCGCGGAGCAGCTCGACAAGAAGCCGGGGCAGATGTCGGGCGGGCAGCGCCAGCGGGTCGCGATCGGGCGCGCGATCGTCAAGCAGCCGCGGCTGTTTCTGCTCGACGAGCCCCTGTCGAACCTCGATGCCGCCTTGCGCGGGCGCACGCGGGTGGAGCTGGCGCAGCTGCGCCATCGGGTGGATGCGGCGCTGATCATGGTGACGCACGACCAGGCCGAGGCGATGACCCTCGCCGACCGCATCGTGATCCTCGACGATTGCTGCATCCAGCAGGTCGGGACGCCTGCGGAAGTCTATGCGCGCCCCGCCAATGCCTTTGTCGCGCGCTTCGTCGGCTCGCCCCCGATGGCGATGCTGCCTGCGACCATCGCGGGCGCCGTGTCCGGCCGCGTGCAGGTGCGGCTGGCCGAGGGGACGGTGCTCGCCACCGCGGTGCCTGCAGGCGAGCTGGTCGCGGGAACCGAGGTCGAGGTCGGCCTGCGGCCCGAGCACGTGCGCCTCGCCGCGCCGGGCGGGGCGGGGCTCGCGGCGCGGGTCGAGCTGGTCGAGCGGCTGGGCGACCGCACGTTCCTCTACGCCCGGCTCGCGGACGGCGCGGAGATCGTCGCGCTCGAGCCCGGCTTCGGCACGGTGCGAGCGGGCGAGACGGTGACGCTCGACCTCGATGCCGCGGCCGCGCACATCTTCACCGCGGGCGGCGCGGCGCATCATCCGGAGCCGCGCGCGTGAACGCCGCGGCACGGGATCGGCTGGCCGGCTATGCTTTCGTCGCGCCGGTCCTGCTGGTCTATGCCGCCATCCTGGTGGTGCCGCTCGTCATGGGGCTGGTCATCAGCCTCCACCGCGCCGACCTTTTCGGGCGGCGCGAGTGGATCGGGCTCGGCAACTATGCGGAGGCGCTGGGCGATCCGGTGCTGCATCAGGCTTTCGGCAACACCTTGCTGCTGGCGCTGCTGATCGTGCCGCCGCTGACGGTGATCGCACTGCTGCTGGCGCTGGCATTGAACCGCTCGGGCCGGTTTGCGGCGGTTTTGCGCGGCGTGTTCTTCTCCTCGCTGGTGCTGTCGGTCACCATCGTCACGCTGATCTGGCGCTTCATCCTGACGCCCGACGCTGGGCTGATCGCCGAGGGGCTGGAGGCCACGGGCCGCGCCCCGATCCCGTTCCTGTCCGATCCCGATCTCGTCATCCCAGCCATCGCGATCACCACTTTGTGGTGGTCGCTCGGATTCCCGATCATGCTGATCCTCGCCGGGCTCCAGCAGGTGCCGGGCGACATCTACGAGGCCGCCGCGCTCGACGGTGCGGGCCGCTGGACGGTGCTGCGACGCATCACCATCCCCGCGATCCGCCGCACGCTGCTGCTGGTGGTCATGCTCCAGACTGCGGCGCAGTTGCAGCTGTTCGGGCAGGCGCAGCTGCTGACCGGCGGCGGCCCGGGCGGAGCCTCGCGGACGATCGTGCTCTACATCTTCGAAGTCAGCTTCGGGCGTTGGGAGCTGGGCTATGCCACCGCCATCGCCGAGCTGCTGTTCGGGATGATCATCGCCCTCACGCTTCTCCAATACTGGCTGGTCACCCGTCACGAGGAGCCGCGCGCATGACGGGGGCACGTCTTCACCCGCTCGTTGTTCTGGCGTTGCTGCTTGGCGCGGGGGTCATGCTCGCGCCGATGGGTCGTCTAATCGCGTGCTGTTTGGCAAGCATTTTCTGAGCTGACCGTATGCCG
>OFDN01002444.1_pt1 | contig 10219 bp, 8 predicted proteins | sample 1520971 | NCBI WGS metagenome assembly OFDN01 (sample SAMEA94257418, study PRJEB24077) | hot springs metagenome | biome: Aquatic biome; feature: Geographical feature; material: Water | place: India | collected 2012-06-12 | depth 5 m | reverse complement strand
CGGCAACGAATATGTCGACATGGTCAGCGGACTGCTGCCCATCGTGCTCGGCTACCGCGACCCGGATGTGGATTACGCCATCCGCAACCAGCTCACACGCGGCATCAGTTTCAGCCTCGCCACGTCCCTGGAACAGGAACTGGCGCGGACGATGCGCGACATCATCCCGTCGGCGGAAATGGTGCGCTTCGGCAAGAACGGTACCGACGCAACCTCCGCCGCCATCCGCATGGCCCGCGCCTTCACCGGGCGCGAGCGGGTGGTGGCCGCAGGGGCGGCGGGCGGCGCCTTGGCCTGCGCGCCGGCCGGCTTCTTCGCCGGCCTGCCCGCCGGTGAGCCTGACTGTCGAGGGGGCTCCACCGCCTGCTCCACGCCGATGGCCTGCGGCGGCTTGTCGCTGCGCAGGCCGTGGAACACCGCCTGGCGCACGCGGCCGTCCTTGGTCCATTCGGCGAACGACACCTCGGCCACCAGCTCGGGCTTCACCCAATGGCCCTTGATGCCACGCGGCAGCTCGGTGAACGGCGCCGCGTCGGCGGCCAGCGGCTCGAGTTGTCTAGACAGGTCGGCCAGCGACTGCTGGTTGAAGCCGGTGCCCACGTTGCCTGCATAGTGCAGCGCGCCGGCCGCGTCGTGCACGCCCAGCAGCAGCGCGCCCAGGCCGGTGCGGCTGCCCTGCGGATCGGTCCAGCCGCCGATCACGAATTCCTGCCGCTGCTTGCACTTGAGCTTGATCCAGCTCTTGCTGCGGCCGGTGGCATAGGGTGCATCGGCCCGCTTGCCGATCACGCCTTCCATGCGCATCTGGCAGGCGGTGTGCAGCAGGTGCGACGGCTCCACCGCGAAGTCTTCGCTGAAGCGGATGTGTGGCAGCGTGCCCGCGGCCTCGATGCGCTCTCGCAGCAGGCGGCGGCGCTCGCGCAGCGGCTGCTCGCGCAGGTCCTGGCCGTCGAGGAAGGGCGCGTCGAACAGGTAGTACAGGATGTCCTGCGTGCGGCGCTGCTCGAACACGTTCTGCAGGCGCTGGAAGCTGGGCACGCCCTGCTCGTCGAGCACCACGATCTCGCCGTCCAGCCAGGCCGCGTCGATGCCGAGCTGCGCCACTTCCTTGGCCACGCCCCGCAGCTTGGCCGTCCAGTCGTGGCCGTTGCGGGTGAATAGCTTCACCTCGCCACCGTCGACGCGCGCTAGCAGCCGGTAGCCGTCGAACTTCATCTCGTAAAGCCACTCGCCATCGGGCGGCACGCCGTCCACCAGCGTGGCCAGCTGGGGCTGCAGGGCTTCGGGCAGCGGCACGCGAGCCCGGCGCGGGGCGGGCTTCGCCGCAGCGGTCTTGGCGGCGGCGGTCCTGCGGGTGGCGGGCTGGGCAGCCGGCTTCTTGCGCGCCGTCTTGCGGGCGGCACCGGGCTCGCCGATGGCGGCGTCGCTCAGCACGCTGCCGGGCTCGGCCTCGGTGACGCTGTATTCGCTGGCCGGGCGCACCGCGTCGTCGTGTTCCTTGATGAGCAGCCACGGCGTCTGTCGCTCGTTGCCGCGGCCGCGCATGCGCACCAGCGTCCAGCGGCCGGCCAGCTTGTGGCCTTGGAGGGTGAACTTGAGCTTGCCGGCGGCCAGCCCGGCCCGGGCATCACCTTCGGGCTGCCAGGTGCCGTTGTCCCACACGATCACCTGGCCGGCGCCATAGTGGCCTTCCGGGATGGTGCCTTCGAAGCGCGCATAGTCCAGCGGGTGGTCTTCCACCTCCACGGCCATGCGGCGCTCGTGCGGGTCGAGGCTGGGGCCCTTGGGCACGGCCCAGCTCTTGAGGGTACCGTCCAGCTCCAGGCGGAAGTCGTAGTGCAGCGAGCGGGCGGCATGCTTCTGGATCACGAAGTGCAGGCCGCTGCCGCTGGGCTGGCCGCCCTGCGGTTCGGGCGTGGCGCTGAAGTTGCGCTTGTCGCGGTAACGCTGCAGCGGATCGGCCATGGGCAGTGGATGTTCTTCCAGGAAGGTCAGTGCGGCCACCAGGCCACCAGGCCCAGCAGCGTGGCGAAGCCGATCCAGACAATGGAGGGATACAGCCACACTGCGGCGGCGGCGCTGGCCCGCTGCACGCGGCGCGTGGTCAGCAGCACCAGGGCCAGCGAAGCCAGGTTGGCCGCGGCTGACAGGCCCGCATCAAAGCCCAGCGTCAATGCCGGATAGGCCAGCGACCAGGCCATCAGGGCCACCACCCAGCGCGCCGCGCGACGGCCCACCGCGCCGGCCTGCCACACGCGCCAGCGGGCCAGCCCCCACATGGGAAAGATCAGCACCCACATCAGCCCGACGAACCAGCCGGGCGGTGCCAGGCGGAAGCTCTCGAAGCCGTCACTGCCGCCCCGCACGCCGGTGGCGAAGAGCAGGCCGTTGCCCACCAGCACCAGCAGCAGCGGCAGGCCCATGCTCCACCAGCGCGCGGCGCGGGTGGGCCGGTTCCACGGCGCAGTGGGCTCGGCAAGGTCCTGGCCGCGTCGAAGAGGCGGCAGCGGCGGGCGGGTGGCGGTGGTGGTCATGGGTACGGCAGCGTTTGCGCCGATCATGGCCGCGGCGCCCGGCAAGACCCGTCGGCGCCATTCGCAACAGGTTGTAGGACGGGGGCTCAGGCCGCGCAAGCGGCGCCGGGCAGCATGAACGGCCTGCCCGCATCCTCCTCCGCCTCGGCCAGCAACCATTGGCGGAACGCCACCAGTGCCGGCCGGTGGGCATGGGCGGGTGGGCAGCACAGGTAGTAGCCGCGCGGCAGGATCACCGGCAGGTCGAAGGGCACCGCCAGTCGACCCGACTCCACCTCGGCCCGCACCAGGCAGCGCTGCACCAGGGCCACGCCCATGTCGGCCAGTGCGGCCTGCACCAGGATGCTGACCTGGTCGAAGGCCGAGGCCAGCACCGGCTGCACATCGGCCGCGCCCACGGCCTGGAACCACAGCGCCCAGCTGGCCGGCGAGGTGGTGTGGCCCAGCAGCGGTTCCGCGGCCAGGGCGGCTGGCGTGGCCCAGGCCCGCGCCGCGGCCCGCCGCGGGTGGCACACCGGCACCACCTGGCGGCCGATCACCTCGTCGCAATGCCAGGCCGGCCACTGGGCCGGGCCCAGGCCGGTGAGCAAGGCCGCATCAGGCGCGGCGTTGCCGCTGAAATCCTCGTCCTTGCGGTAGGGCACGAAGCGCAGCGTGACCTCCGGATGCAGCCGCTGGAAGCCAGCCAGCCGGGGCACCAGCCACACGCTGGCCAGCGTGGGCACCACGGCCAGCGCCAGCGTGGGGGCGCCGGCCGGTTGCCGCAGCCCGGCGCTGGCCTGCTCGATGGCCGCCAGCGGCGCCTGCACCTGATGCAGCAGCCTGCGGCCCGCCTCGGTGAGCACCAGTCCGGCCGGCTGGCGCAGCAGCAGCGCCTGGCCGAAGTGCGCTTCCAGCCGCGCCACCGCGCGGCTGACGGCACCCTGTGTGACGCACAGCGCCTGCGCCGCGCGGGTGAAGCTGCCGCTGCGGGCAGTGGCCACGAAGGCGTGCAGCTCGGACATCGAAGGGGAATGCAGCCGCATGGCAGGCGGTATGAACAAAGGTAATGCGCGAGTGCCGGATTGTCGTTTGTGCCCGCGGCCGCCCTGCACCAGACTGCGCCGCCATGAGCATCCACCGCCTTCCCTCCCCCGGCCGCCGCGCCGCCTGCCTGGCGCTGGCCGCGTTGGCCACGGCCGGCCTGGCTCCTGCCGCCGCGCAGGAGGCCTATCCCAGCCGGCCCATCAAGCTGATCGTGCCCTTTGCGCCCAGCGGCAGCACCGACATGGCCGCCCGCCTGATCGCCGAGTACGCCGGCCGCGAGCTGGGCCAGACCTTCGTGGTGGAGAACCGCGCCGGCGCCGGCGGCTCGCTGGGCATGGAGCAGGTGGCCAAGAGCAGGCCCGACGGCTACACGCTGGGCATGGCCTCGATGAGCACCCACGGCTCCAACCCCGCGGTGTACGCCGGCCGCATGAAGTACGACGCCGTCAAGGACTTCGCGCCGGTAACCAACGTGGCCACCGTGCCCAGCGTGTTCGCGGTCAACCCCAAGGTGCCGGCCAGGACGATGCAGGAGTTCATCGCGCTGGCCAAGGCCGAGCCCGGCAAGTACGCCTTCGCCTCGCCGGGCACCGGCTCGCTCGGGCACGCCAACATCGAGCACTTCATGTCGCTGGCCGGCATCGACCTGCTGCACGTGCCCTACAAGGGCGCCGGCCTGGCGATGACCGACGCGGTGGCGGGCCAGGTGGATGCCATCACCGACAACCTGCCCTCGGCGCTGACGCACATCAAGTCAGGTCGGCTGCGCGCGCTGGCGGTGCTGTCGGAGAAGCGCTCGCCGATGCTGCCCGACGTGCCCACCTACGGCGAGCTGGGCTTTGCACCCATGGGCGGCGGTGGCTGGTTCGGCGTGGTGGCGCCCGCCGGCACGCCGGCGCCGGTGATCGCGCGGCTGAACACGGCCATCCACAAGGCCATGCAGCACCCGGAGTTCATCCGCAAGATGGACGAGTCGGGCGCGACGCTGATCCCCGGCACGCCGGCCGACTTCGCGCGGCAGATCCAGGCCGCCATCGACCGCTACCAGCGCGTGGCCAAGGTGGCGCGCATCAGCGCCGAATGACGATGGACAGCGCGCCCTTCACGCTGCTGGCACCGCAGGCTGCACCGCTGCCGCTGGTGTGCGACTCACCGCACAGCGGCGTCGACTATCCGGAGGACTTCGGCCATGCGGTGCCGCAATGGCTGCTGCGCCGGGGCGAGGACACCCATGTCGACGCACTGTGGTCCGACGTGCCGGCGGTGGGCGGCACGCTGCTGGCCGCGCACTTTCCGCGCACCTACATCGACGTCAACCGCACGCTGGACGACCTCGACCCGGCGCTGCTCGACCAACCCTGGCCCACGCCGCTGAACCCCGGCGAGAAGACCCGGCTGGGCTACGGCCTGGTGTGGCGCAATGTCAATGCGGCCACGCCGATCTATGCGCGCAAGTTGTCTGTACAAGAGGTGCAGCAGCGCATCAGCCGCTGCTATGTGCCCTACCACGCGGCACTGGCCGGCGCGGTGGACGAGGCGATGCAGCGCTTCGGCCGGGTGTGGCACCTGAACCTGCACTCCATGCCCAACGACGCCTACGAGCGCCTGGGCATCCAAAGCCCGCATCCGCTGGCCGACTTCGTGCTGGGCGACCGCGACGGCAGCACCTGCTCGCCCGAGTTCGTGGCGCTGGTGGAAGCGGAGCTGCGCGCCCGCGGCTACACCGTGGCCCGCAACGACCCCTACAAGGGCGTGGGCCTGATCGCCAAGATCGGCCAGCCGGCGCTGGGCCGCCACAGCCTGCAGGTCGAGCTGCGCCGCCCGGTGTACATGGACGAGGCCACGCGCGAGCGCAATGCCAACTTCGCGACGGTGCAGGCCGACCTGGCGCAGGTGCTGTCTGCCATTGCCCGGTACATCTCGTCGAACGTCGGCACGCTGCGCCGGGCCTAAGCCCACATCCCGGCGGCGGCCCGGGGCGTGGCCGACAATGCGCGCCCCGCCTGCGCCCCGCCCATGTCCACCGCCCAGCCCTTCCGCGTGCTGTCCGTCATCCCGCCGATGACGCAGCTCAACACGCCCTATCCGTCCACCGCCTACCTCACCGGCTTCCTGCGCTCGCGCGGGTTCGACGCGGTGCAGGAAGACCTGGCGCTGGCCCTGGTGCTGGACCTCCTGTCGCCCACCGGCCTGGCCGCCGTGCGCAGCCGCGCGGAGGCGCTGCCGGCCGCGCAGCGCAGCCCGCAGGTGGCGCATTTCCTGGCCGAGGCCGAGCGCTACCTGGCCACCATCGGTCCCACCATCCGCTTCCTGCAGGGGCATGACGCGACGCTGGCGCACCGCATCAACACCCGGCGCTGGTTGCCCGAGGGCGCGCGCTTCCGCACGCTGGACGTGTATGTGGACGACGAAGGCGGCGACCCGCTGGCCTGGGCCTTCGGCGCGCTGGGCCTGCAGGACCGTGCCCGCCACCTGGCCACGCTGTACCTGAACGACCTGGCCGACGTGCTGCGCGACGCGGTGGATCCGCGCTTCGAGTTCGTGCGGTATGCCGAGCAGCTGGCCGCCAGCCAGCCCAGCTTCGACCCGCTGGCCGCCGCCCTGGCCGCGCCGCCCAACCTGGTGGACGAGCGGCTGTGCACGCTGGCGCTGCAGGCCTTGGAGCGTCACCAGCCACGGCTGCTGCTGCTGTCGGTGCCTTTCCCGGGCGCGATGTACGCGGCGCTGCGCATTGCGCAGGCGGTGAAGGCGGCGCATCCGCAGATCGCCATTGCGCTGGGCGGCGGCTTCGTCAACACCGAGCTGCGCGAGCTGGCCGAACCGCGCCTCTTCGACTTCGTCGACTTCGTGACGCTGGACGCCGGCGAGCGGCCGCTGCTGGCGCTGATCGACCACCTGCAGGGCAAGCGCTCGCGCCAGCGGCTGGTGCGCTGCTTCCTTCGCGATGCCGAGACCGGCGCAGTGCGTTACATGCACATGCCCGAGCCCGACGTGCCCTTCGACGAGGTGGGCACGCCCACCTGGGACGGCCTGCCGCTGGACAAGTACCTGTCGCTGCTGGACATGCTCAACCCGATGAACCGGCTGTGGAGCGACGGCCGCTGGAACAAGCTGACGGTGGCCCACGGCTGCTACTGGAAGAAGTGCAGCTTCTGCGACGTGAGCCTGGACTACATCAGCCGCTACGAGCAGGCCAGCGCCAAGACGCTGGTCGACCGCATCGAAGCCATCGTGCAGGAGACGGGGCAGACCGGCTTCCACTTCGTCGACGAAGCCGCGCCGCCCAAGGCGCTGTGGGGCCTGGCCGACGAGCTGCAGCGCCGCAACCTGGACATCTCGTGGTGGGGCAACGTGCGCTTCGAGAAGACCTTCACGCCCGAGCTGTGCGAGGCCCTGGCCGCCAGCGGCTGCGTGGCGATCTCGGGCGGGCTGGAGGTGGCTTCCGACCGGCTGCTGAAGCTGATGAAGAAGGGCGTGTCGGTCGAGCAGGTGGCGCGGGTGACGCGGGCCTTCAGCGACGCCGGCATCCTGGTGCATGCGTACCTGATGTACGGCTTTCCGACGCAGACGGTGCAGGACACGGTGGACGCGCTGGAATACGTGCGCCAGCTGTTCGAGCAGGGCTGCATCCAGAGCGGCTTCTTCCACCGCTTTGCCTGCACGGTGCACAGCCCCGTGGGGCGTGACCCGCAGGACTACGGCGTGACGCTGCAGCCACTGCCGCCGGGCAGCTTCGCCAAGAACGACGTGGCCTTCATCGACCCCACCGGCACCGACCACGACGCGATGGGCCAGGCGCTGAAGAAGGCCATCTACAACTACATGCACGGCATCGGCCTGGACGCCGACGTGCGCAGCTGGTTCGACGTGCGGGTGCCCAAGCCCACCGTCTCGCGCCACCGCATCGCGCGGGCGCTGCAGCAGCAGCCGGCCTGACCCAGGGCCCCGAATTTGTTACTGCGTGCCTGTCCGGGCTCGCCAGTAGTGATTCATTCGGCCAACTTTCACCTGCGGGCTCAATTTGAAAGGTCACGGCGCCGAAAACCCGGGCTTAACTGCACGGCCAGCCCTTGGTCGTTTCCCGCGCCGGCTGCGACGGCCGGCGCCCAACCCCGCAGGACCCGTAGTACCTCCCATGTTTGCAAACCTGAAGATTGGCACCCGGCTGGCCTTGGCCTTCTCCGTGGTGATCGCGCTTCTCATCGTCATCGTCGCCATCAGCGCCTCCGGCCTGAACCGCGTGCGCGGCATGATGGACAGCGTGGTCAGTGAACGTTATGCGCAGATCGCGCTGAGCAACACCATCAAGGCCTATGGCGACAAGGGCGTCATCACCATCGGCCGCATCCTGCTGTCCGGCAACGAAGAGCAGCTGAACAAGCACATGGCCGAGTACGCGGCCATCCGCGCGGCCAACACCGAGAACCTGAAGAAGTTCGAGCAGATGCTCAACTCCGACGAGACGCGGGCCATCTTCCAGGAGCAGGCGGCCGCCCGCAAGGAATACGGCGCCGTGGTGGCCAAGGTGTTCGCGCTGATGAAGGAAGGCAACCGCGAAGCCGCGATGGCCGTCTACCAGAACGACATGCCGGCGCCGCAGCAGAAGTACTACGCGCTGATCGACAAGATGGTCGACCACCAGTCGCAGAGCATGCTGGCCGACGTGGTGAGCGCCGAGGCCAGCTCGCAAAGCGCCAAGGTGCAGATGATCGTGGCCTCGGTCATCGCGGTGCTGCTGGGCGCGGTGACGGCCACCTACATCACCCGCTCGGTCACCCGCCCGATCCGCGGCGCCATCCAGCTGGCCGAGGCCGTGGCCGCCGGCAACCTGACCTACCGCGCCGAGCACACCGGCACCGATGAAGTGGGCCGCCTGATGAGCGCGCTGCAGGAGATGGTGCAGAGCCTGCACCGCATCGTGTCGCAGGTGCGCGGCGGCGCCGACACCATCGCCAGCGCCGCCAGCGAGGTGTCGCAAGGCAACCTGGACCTCTCCGCCCGCACCGAGCAGCAGGCCAGCGCGCTGCAGGAAACCGCCTCGGCGATGGAGCAGCTCACCTCGGCCGTGAAGGTCAGCGCCGCCAGTGCCGACGAAGCCAGCAAATCGGCCGTCTCGGCCTCGCAGATCGCCATCCAGGGTGGCGAGGTGGTGGAACGCGTGGTGGGCTCGATGGCCTCCATCGCCAACTCCTCCAAGCGCATCGTCGAGATCATCGACGTGATCGACGGCATCGCTTTCCAGACCAACATCCTGGCGCTGAATGCCGCCGTGGAAGCCGCCCGGGCCGGCGAGCAGGGCCGCGGCTTCGCCGTGGTGGCCGGCGAGGTGCGCAGCCTGGCCCAGCGCAGCGCGCTGGCGGCCAAGGAGATCAAGGGCCTGATCGACGCCTCGGTGAGCCAGGTGGACGAAGGCAGCAAGATGGTGGAGCAGGCCGGCGCCACGATGAACCAGGTGGTGGCCAGCATCCGCCGCGTGAGCGACATCGTGGCCGAGATCAGCACCGCCAGCCGCGAGCAGAGCATCGGCATCGAGCAGGTGAGCGCCACCGTGCAGCAGATGGACGACACCACGCAGCAGAACGCCGCGATGGTGGAGCAGAGCTCGGCCTCGGCCCGCGCGATGAAGGAACAGGCCGGCCAGCTGACGAGCGTGGTCAGCTCCTTCGCGCTCTGATCCCGGGTGCCCCACAGCATGCAGGACATACCGATGTTCTCCACCCCCTTGCACCCGCCTTTGGGCGCCGACGCGGCGGCCGGTGTGCGGCCCGAGGTGGCCCGCTTCATCGAGGCGCACCGTGGCCACGGCCACCGATTCGCCGCGCTGGACCCGCTGGGCAGCGCGGTGCCGCTGGACGTCCAGCGCCTGGCGCCCGCGTGCTTCGGCCTGGCGCCCTCCGACGCGCTGACCCTCGACGGCCGCGCCTGGCACGGCCTGCAGCAGGTGCAGGCGCTGGACGAGCGGCTGAAGGCCGCCTGGTGCGGCGCGCTGACGCTGGATGCCTCCGCCGTGCGCGACGAGACCCGCCGCGACTGGCTGGTGCAGCGCATGGAAGCCCCGCGCAACGCACCGGCCGGCGCCGGCCTGCCGTTGCTGGACCGCCTGATCGAGGCGCAGGCCTGGGAACACCATGTGGCCGAGCACCATCCCGAGGGCAAGCGCTTCTCGCTGGAAGGCTGCGAAGCCCTGCTGCCGCTGGCCGAGCAGCGAGCCGCTGCGGCACTGAGCGCCTATGCAGCCGGCAGCGGCACGCTCGCCGCCGTGTTCGAAGCGCGCCGCAACGCGCTGCAGGTCCATCTGGACCGCCTGTCCATCGAGGCCGACATCGCTCGCCTCTGGACTCAACTGAACTTCCTGATGCCGCAGCCCGACGGCCAGGCCCTTCCGAGGAGCACGCCATGAAGCTGCGCAACATCCTGATCGCCACGGCCGTGCTGGCCGCCCTGGGCGCCGGCGGCTACGCACTCCACCAGTTCGGCATGATGCAGGGCAGGGCCGAGTCCGGTCCCGCCGCCTCCGTGGCGACGACACGCGTGGAAGACCCGACCAGCAGCATCGCCGCTGGCGAGGCCGCGACACGGCGCCACATCGAGCAGGGTCTGAAGGCCGGCGAGGTCGACCCGGCCACCGGCAAGCCGATCCTCTACTATCACGACCCGAT
>OFDN01002443.1_pt1 | contig 10219 bp, 9 predicted proteins | sample 1520971 | NCBI WGS metagenome assembly OFDN01 (sample SAMEA94257418, study PRJEB24077) | hot springs metagenome | biome: Aquatic biome; feature: Geographical feature; material: Water | place: India | collected 2012-06-12 | depth 5 m | reverse complement strand
CACGCTCGGCGACGGCGAACAGGTCGCGCGCGCCGATCGCGCCCAGCGTCGGGTGCCGCCAGCGCGCCAGCGCCTCGGCGCCCGTCAAGGCGCCGGTCATGCAGGAGAATTGCGGCTGGAACAGCACCTCGATCTCGCGACGATCGAGCGCGCGCAGCAGGTCCGCCTCGAGCACGCCCGGGCGCACCCCGGGCAGGTGCCCGCGGCTCGTCGCCCTGCGCAGCGATGTCGGACCCTGTTCCATCAGCTTCCTCTTTGCCCCGCCCCCCCTTAACCATTGATCGCGAAGCTGCCTCGCATCAATTGCAATCCGAGCCGATATGGCACATCAGGGCAACCGCCTGGAAAAGCGCCGGGGATAAGCGGAAAAGCGGGGCTTGGCCCGGCCCGAGGGGGAAGAATGGCGAGCAATGGCATGACCTATCAGCGCCTCGCGCTGCTGGCCTCGGAGACCGAGCGTGCGCAGGGCGCGCGCGAAGCGCTGCTTTCCCAGTGCGACTGGGTGCCGCTCGCCGAGGCCGATGCCGCGGTGGTGCTGGGCGGCGATGGCTACATGCTCCAGGTGCTCCACGCGATGATGGACGCAGGCCGCGTGATCCCCGTCTACGGGATGAACCTCGGCACGGTCGGCTTCCTGATGAACCGCTACGACAAGCGCGCGGCGATCGCGGCCAAGGTCAACAAGGCGCGCCACTGGACGATCTCGCCGCTCAGGGTCGAGGCGCTGACGCAGGACGGCGAGACCCATGTGCTCTCCGCCATCAACGAGATCTCGCTGCTGCGCGAGACCCGCCAGACTGCCAAGATCGAGGTCACCGTGGGCGACCGCGTGCGCATCCGCGAGCTGGTGTGCGACGGGGTGCTGGTGGCGACGCCTGCGGGCTCCACCGCCTACAACCTCTCCGCTCAAGGGCCGATCCTGCCGCTCGACAGCAGGATGCTCGCGCTCACGCCGATCAGCCCCTTCCGCCCGCGGCGCTGGCGCGGGGCGATCCTGCCCGACCGGATGAAGATCGCCCTGAGGGTGCTCGAGCCAGTCAAGCGCCCGGTCGCTGCGGTCGCCGACCAGAAGGAGCTGCGCGACATCGCCGAGGTGCGTCTCGAAATCGCGCGCGACTGCGACCTGACGCTATTGTTCGACCCGGGTCAGAGCCTCGAGGAGCGGATCGTCGCCGAGCAGTTCGTCACGGCATGACCCTTCCCCACGCCCTCCAGCGCGCGATTTCATCGCTCACCCGGCCTGTCGGCCGCTTCGCTGCGGGCGCGCGCCAGGATTCCTGGGCGCGCTTCCGGTCGCTTTGCGGCCGAACGGAGGATGGTGCCGGAGGCCGTTCAAAACCCCCTTGCAATCCCCTCGCCTGCCCCATATAGGCGCGCCTCTGCCAGCGGTTTCGGCCGCCGGTTGCTCCCCGATAGCTCAGCGGTAGAGCCCTCGACTGTTAATCGAGTTGTCGTAGGTTCGAATCCTACTCGGGGAGCCATCTTCTTCCAGATCGGATCACCGCCCCCGCGGGCACCCTAGTCCTTGAAGGGAAAAGGGGGCAGCGTGCCGAGTTCGTCTTCGCCGCGCTGCCCGCGCGAAAGGCGGCGGCTCAGCCGGGCGTAGAGCGACTTGGTCACCAGGCCGCGCACCGTCACCGGATCGAGCGGCGTGGTGAAGGTCAGCCCCGCATCGGCCTCGCCGACCCAGGTGACATAGCCCCCGATCGGCTCGAGCCCGGTGATCTTGATCTCGTGAACGAGGTCGCGGGCGAGCGTTGGCGCCGAGAAGGTGCGTATCTTGCAGCCTTCTTCCGAGATGTCGGTGATCTTGACCGCAAGGGTGAAACCCGAGGAATCCGCCAGGTCGGCATCGAGCTCGACACCGCGCCGCAGGGCCCAGCGGCGTTCGGACCGCTTGGCCTCGTCCGTGCCGCCCGGCGCCGGATCCTCCGCGCCGCGCTGCTCCTTGCCTGTCATCCGGGCCTCCCCCCCCTCACGAGCCACCTTGACGGATCGCGATTGGACTAGAGGCACGAATCCCGACCTATTACACTTAAATATGATAGTTTCACGCGATTGCCTTCGGCGCAGCGCTCGCTACATCATGGCGGCGTGATCATCGTCTTCACCACCGCACTCATGTTCCTGATCGGCTATGCCAGCCAGCGGGCAGGCGTCTGCATGGTGCGGGCGATGCGCGAGGTGATCGACAAGCGACGTCTGCACCGGCTCGCGGGCTTCGCGCTCGCCGCCTCGGCAGCAATGGTGGTGATGGGGCTCGCCGAGTGGCTCGGCGCCGACCCCTTCATGACCATCCTCGGCGCACCGCCCGGCCGCCTCGCGGTCGCGGGCGGCGTGCTGTTCGGGCTCGGCTCGATCCTCGCGGGCAATTGCGCGATGGGATTGCTGGCAGGGCTGACCCGGGGCGAGTTGTGGCACATCGGCGCGATCGCAGCGATGTTCGTGGCGGCGCTGCTGCTCGGCCCGAGCATGTCGAGCGCGGTGCTGATGCTGCCCGCGCATCCGCCTGTGCCCTCCCCGCTCACCGGCCATGTGGCGCTCGCGCTGACACTGGGCGGCACAGTGGGCGTGGCGGCCGCGACCTATCTCTATCGGCGCCTGGGATGGCACCGCCCGAAAGGCGGCTGGTCGCCATTGATTGCTATGGGAGTGATCGGCACCGCATCGGGCCTGCTGTTCGCGCTTGACCGGCAATGGGTCTACACCAGCCGGATCGCCGAGATCGCCTATGGCCGCAGCTTCGCGCTGGGCGCGCTGTTCGGGCTCGCCGCGCTGATCGCGGGGATGACCGCCGCGACGATCATCGGCCGCACCTTCCGGCTGCGCGGCGGCAATGCACGGCAATGGCTGTGTGCGCTTCCCGGAGGCCTGCTGATGGGCGCGGGCGCGACGCTGGTGCCGGGGGGCAATGACGCGATGCTGTTCACCGGGGTGCCCCTGCTGCTCCCCAACCTCTTGGCGGGCTATGCGAGCTTTGCCGCGACCCTCGCGCTCGCGCTGCTGATCCGGCGGCAGGCTGTGCCGATGGGGGCCTAGACGCTTACACCCCCGCCAGCAACCGAACCCCCACCACGCCCACCAGCAGCGCGGTCAGCCAGCGAATCCACCGGGGCGGGAGCAGGCGCGCGGCGAACAGGCTCCCCACTTGTCCGCCAACCACCACCGCGACAAGCAGCGGCAGGCTTGCCCCCAGCGCTGCACCCAGCAGGCCGGGGCCGTTCTTCACCAGCTGCCCGGCAAGGCCGAACAGCGAGTTGACGAGGATGAACAGGCTCGCGGTCGCAGCAATCCCGCGCGCCTCGTGCCAGCGCGCCAAGTGCAGGAGGGGCGCGAGAAAGATCCCTCCGCCGATCCCCACCAGACCCGCGAAGTAGCCGAGCGGTGCGGCGGCGAGCGGCATCCAGCGGGCAAAGCGCGTCTGCCCGCCCTCCCCGTTCTCGCGCACGGGAGCCAGCATCGTCAGCGCGGTCAGCACAAGGCTTGCGCCTAGCAGCGTGAGGAAGGTCGCCTCCTTGATCGGGGTCAGCCCGCCAAGGAAGCTCGCCGGCGCGCCAAGCGCCACGATCAGCAGGGCTTTCTTCCACGGCGTGATGCCGGCGCGGGCGAAGCGGATGCTCCCGCCGGTCACCACCACGATGTTGCAGGCCAGGCTGACCAGCGGCAGCAGGCGGTAATCGAGCCCGGATAGCGCCAGCAGCGCCGAATAGGTCGACCCCCCGCCGAAGCCGACGCTGGCATAGAGCAGCGCCGTCACCGCAAAGGCGAGCGCGAGCAGCACGGGAACCGCGCCGATCATCGCCCTGCCCCCTTACCCGCGCGCCGTCGTCAGACGCTCTGCGCCGCCGCGCCGACCGCGCCGTGGCAGTGCTTGTACTTGTTGCCCGAACCGCAGGGGCACGGCGCATTGCGGCTGATGTCGAGATTGGCGAAGGGGTTGCTCGGATTGACCCCGCCCGGCCCGAAGGCCGCGCGCGGCGAACCGGCGAGCGAGCCGAACAGTTCGGGACGGCTTTCCGACCCATCGCCATCGGCCGAATTGTCGAGCCCAGTCAGCGGATCGATGTGCCCGGTGAGGAAATCGGGAAGGTCGGGCAGCGCCTGCACCGGTGGCTGCTCGAAGCGCAGCTCGGCGCGGAACAGGATCTTGGTCACCTCCTCGCGCAGGGTGTCGAGCATCGTCTCGAACAGCACGAAGGCTTCCTGCTTGTATTCGTTGATCGGCTGCTTCTGCGCCATGCCGCGCATCCAGATCACCTGACGCAGCGCGTCGAGGGTGGAGAGGTGCTCCTTCCAGTGGTGGTCGAGCTGGCGGAGCAGCACGTCCTTTTCGACGATGCGCCAGATCGAGGCGTCAGATTCGCCCATCTTGGCGTCCATCATCTGGTCGGTGAGGTCGCGCAGGCGCTCCTCGAGCAGCTGCGGTTCGACTTCGTGCTCGGCGAGCCAATCATCATAGGGCGGCTGGAAGCCGAACACCTCCTCGGTGCGTGCCTTCAGGCCGTCCACGTCCCACTGTTCGGGGTAGGAGCCCGGCGGGCAGGCAGCACCGACGAGGGCGTTGATCGTGTCGTGGCGCATGTCGACCACGACATCGTCCACCGCCTCTGAGTCCATGATCTCGGCGCGCTGTTCGTAGACCACCTTGCGCTGGTCGTTCATCACGTCGTCGTATTGCACCACCTGCTTGCGCATGTCGTAATTGCGCGCCTCGACCTTCTTCTGCGCGGTCTCGATCGCCTTCGACAGCCACTTCGAGCCGATCGCCTCGCCGTCCGCGAGGTTCGATTTCATCATCTTGGAGAACAGCGTGTCGGGGCCGAAGATGCGCAGCAGGTCGTCCTCGAGGCAGAGGTAGAAGCGCGACAGGCCCGGGTCGCCCTGACGGCCCGAGCGGCCGCGCAGCTGGTTGTCGATGCGGCGGCTTTCGTGACGCTCGGTGCCGAGCACGAACAGGCCGCCCGCGGCCTTCACGCGCTCCTTCTCCTCGGCGACTTCGGCGCGGATGCGGGCGATGGCGGCATCGCGCTCAGGCCCCTCGGGCATATCGGCAAGCTCGTCATTGATGCGGAACTCGACATTGCCGCCGAGCTGGATGTCAGTGCCGCGGCCCGCCATGTTGGTGGCGATGGTGACCGCCCCGTAGCGCCCCGCCTGGGCAACGATATGCGCTTCCTGCTCGTGGAAGCGGGCGTTGAGGACGGCGTGGCGCACGCCCTCCTTGTCGAGATACTGGCTGAGCAGTTCCGACTTCTCGATCGAGACCGTGCCGACCAGCACGGGCTGGCCGATCTGCTGCTTTTCCTTGATCGCCTTGGCGATGGCGCCGAACTTGTCGGCGGTGTTCTTGTAGAACTCGTCCTCCTCGTCGATCCGCGCGACGGGCAGGTTGGTCGGGATCTCGACCACGCCGACCTTGTAGATGTCCCAGAATTCCGCCGCTTCGGTGGCCGCGGTGCCGGTCATGCCGGAGAGCTTGGGATACATGCGGAAATAGTTCTGGAAGGTGATCGAGGCGAGCGTCTGGTTCTCGGGCTCGATGCGCACGCCTTCCTTGGCCTCGACCGCCTGGTGGAGGCCGTTGGACCAGCGGCGGCCGTCCATCATGCGGCCGGTGAACTCATCGATGATGATGACCTTGCCGTCCTTGACGATGTAGTCGGTGTCGCGCTTCCTCGCGAAGTTGGCGACCAGCGCCTGATCGAGGTGGTGGACGACCTGGGTGTTCTGCGCGTCGTAGAGGTTCTCGCTGGCAAGCAGGCCCTTCTCGAGCAGCAGCTTCTCGACCTCTTCCAGCCCTTCTTCGGTGAGCTGCACCCGCTTCACCTTCTCGTCGATGTCGAGCCATTCGACCGGGATCTCGCGCGCTACCTGGTCGAGCTGGACGTAGAGCTCCGACTTGTCCTCCGTCGGCCCGGAAATGATCAGCGGAGTGCGCGCCTCGTCGATCAGGATCGAATCGACCTCGTCGACGATCGCGAAGTTGAACGGGCGCTGCGCCATGTCGGCGCGGCTGTGCTTCATGTTGTCGCGCAGGTAATCGAAGCCGAATTCGTTGTTGGTGCCGTAGGTGATGTCAGCGTTGTAGGCGTCACGCTTCATTTCCTCGGGCATGCCGGGAACGATCACGCCCACGCTGAGCCCGAGCCAGTTGTAGAGCCGGCCCATTTCCGCCGCGTCGCGCCGGGCGAGGTAGTCGTTGACCGTGACGACGTGAACGCCCTTGCCCTCGAGCGCGTTGAGGTAGACCGCGAGCGTCGCCATCAGGGTCTTGCCCTCGCCGGTGCGCATCTCGGCGATCTCGCCGCGGTGGAGCACGAGGCCGCCGATCAGCTGCACATCGAAGTGGCGCATGCCGAAGACGCGCACCGATGCCTCGCGCACCGTGGCGAAGGCTTCGGGCAGGATGTCGTCGAGCTTGGCGCCGCCGTCGATCAGGCCGCGCAGCTTGTTGGTCTGGCCCTGCAGCTCCTCGTCCGAGAGCGCCTGGATCTGCGGTTCCAAGGCATTGATCTGCGCCACGATCTTGCGCGCGGCCTTGATGTAACGCTCGTTGGCCGAGCCGAAGACGGACTTGATGACGGAATTGAACATGGGAGGTAAGCCTTTGATTCGGGGGCAACCGCCCGATTGCGGGGCGGCGTGCGTATCTGTTCTGGGGATCGCGCGCGACCCTCGCAGGGCGCAGCACGCTGGGATTGGGGCAGGTGCGAGCGAAGGCGCCTATTCGTAGGCGCGCTCGATCCCCATCAGGACGGGCAGACGCAGCGATTCCGGCACGGGCGGCGGCGGGCATTCGCATTCGGCTGCGCGGGTGGCGCTGATCGTGGCAGGCGCGGTCTGCGCGGCGACGCTCTCGCTCGCGGATCGTTCGTCCCCGCTCGCCGCAGCAACGCTCGCCGAGCATGCCAGCGCTTCGGCCAGCGACGCCTGCGCCGTGCCGCCGAGCGCGACAAGGCCGGTCAGCAGGGCCAGCAGGGCAAGAAAACGCCGGGTCATGAAGCCATCAGATAGAGGTTAAGCGCCAATTCGTCCACCGCCATAGCGCGATAAGCTGTGCGAGAGCTTAATCGGCCCGTGAGAAAGCACGTGATTGCAGCGCTATCGTTTGCCCATTACGGGCGCATCCCATGCAGATCGATCCCTCGCCCCTCGCCCGCCCCTTCCCCGACCTGCCGCCGATCGCAGGCGTGACCCTTCGCGTCGCGCGGGCGCGCTACAAGACGTGGGACCGCTGCGACCTTACCTTTGCGGAAGTTCCCGAGGGCACCAGCGTCGCGGGGGTCTTCACCAGGAGCGCCTGCGCCTCCTCCGAGGTCGAACTCGGGCGCGAGGCGGTGAAGCTCGGGCGCGCGCGGGCGCTGATCGTCAATGCGGGCAATTCCAACGCCTTCACCGGCTGGCGCGGGCGGGCGGCGGTCGAGGCGATCCGCGCGCAGATTGCCGAGGCGCTGGCCTGCACGCTCGACGAGGTGTTCGTCTCCTCGACCGGCGTGATCGGCGTGCCGCTGCCGGTGGACAAGGCGCAAGCCGGGATCGCAGCCGCGCTTACGGCCGAGCCGTGCGGGTGGGAGGATGCGGCGAACGCCATCGGCACCACCGACACCTTCGCCAAGGGAGCAGGCGCGAGCGCGATGCTGGGCGGCGTGCGCGTGGAGCTGGCCGGGATCATCAAGGGCTCCGGCATGATCGCCCCCGACATGGCGACCATGCTCGGCTACGTCTTCACCGATGCCGATGTCGCCCCCGGCTTCCTTCAGGAGGCTTTGGAGCGCGCCAATGCGCAGACCTTCTCCTGCATCACGGTCGATGGCGACACCTCGACCAGCGACACGGTGATGGTCTTCGCGACCGGAAAGGCGGGCAACATGCGGATCGAGAGCTGGGACAGCGTGGGCGCGGACGCCTTCGCCGCAGCCCTCGCCGATGTCTGCCGCCAGCTCGCGCAGCTGGTGGTGCGCGACGGCGAGGGTGCGCGCAAATTCGTCACCATCCGCGTCTCCGGCGCAGTCAGCGATGCCAGCGCGCGCACCATCGGCCTTGCCATCGCCAACTCGCCCTTGGTCAAGACCGCGATCGCGGGCGAGGATGCCAATTGGGGCCGTGTGGTCATGGCGGTGGGCAAGGCGGGCGAACCGGCCGACCGCGACCGGCTCTCGATCGCGTTCGGCGGGGTCTGGGCGGCGAGGAACGGCGTGCCGGTCGAGGATTATGACGAGGCCCCCGTCGCCGCGCATTTGAAGGGCGAGGAAATCGACATCGCGGTCGATCTGGGCCTTGCCGAAGGTCACGCAACCGTGTGGACCTGCGATCTTACCCACGGCTACATCGCCATCAACGCGGATTATCGTTCGTGAGCGCGCCAAGCTTGTCTGCTTTGGATGAGGAAATCCGCGATCTGATGCGCTTCGCCGCGCAGCGTTCGATGTTGCCGCGCTTCCGCAATCTGGCCGAAGGCGAGGTGGAAATGAAGGGGGAGGACGATCCCGTCACCATCGTCGACCGCGAGATCGAGGCCTTCCTTACCGAAGCCCTCACCCGCCTCGCCCCCGGCGTTGCGGTGGTGGGCGAGGAAGCCGTCCACGCCGACAAGGGCGTGCTCGATCACTTGAAGGGCCAGTGCTGGATCATTGATCCGCTCGATGGCACCGCCAACTTTGCCGAAGGCAAGGAGCCCTTCGGCATCATCGTCGCGCTCGCCGACGCGGGCGAGGCCGTGGCGGGGTGGATCTACGATCCCCTGAAAGACCGCTTCTGCCACGCAAGGCGCGGGGAAGGCGCTTTCGTGGACGGCGAGCGGATCGCCGCGCGCACGACGGGGCAGGCACCGCCGGTTACCGCCGTCAGCCGCATTTTCCTCACACCCGAAGAATCGGCGATGGTGGATGCGAAGCTCGCGGGCCACTACACCCTTGTCGACATCCCGCGCTGCGCAGCCGAGCAATATCCGCGCCTTGCCCTCGGCCAAAACGACATCTCGAGCTTCAAGCGCACGCTCGCGTGGGATCACGCGGCGGGCGTCTTGTGGCTCAACGAGGCGGGCGGCAAGGCGGCGCGGCTCGATGGCAACGCATACCGGGTCGACCAGCACGAAGCGCCCGGATTGGTGGGGGCGTCATCGCCTGCGATCTGGGATGCCTTCGTCGCGCGGGTGCTGGCCTGATCAGCCGTCATCCCGGGCCTGACCCGGGATCGCTTACGGCGAGCGGCCCCGGATCAAGTCCGGGGTGACGCTTTCGTCAAAGCTCGCTTTCGAGCCATGCCTTGAGCTGGCTCTTGGGCGCCGCGCCGAGCTTCCTCGCCACGACTTCGCCGTTCTTGAACAGCAGCATCAGCGGGATCGACTGGACGCCCATCTGGCTCGCGATGTCGGTATTCTCCATGATGTCGATCTTGGCGATCTTGACCTGGCCCGCAAGCTCCTCGCTGATCTCCTCCAGGGCGGGGGCAATCATCTTGCACGGACCGCACCAGTCGGCCCAGAAATCCACCAGCACGGGGGTGTCGCTGCCGAGGACATCCGCCTCGAAGCTCGCATCGGTCACATTGACGGTCGCCATATCCTGTGTCTCCTTTGGCCGGAGCATAGGAGCGCCGGTCATGTGAATGCAATCTAGTGCGCAGGCCTATTCACTCAATATCGGGAAGCGGCAAGGAATGCTGCGGGGCCTGCAAGGCGTTCTTGTGTAACCCGAGGGTGGCGGGCGGCAGGTCGAACAGCGCCGGGGTGTGGGTGTAGAGCACGCCCGCGCGCACATCGCGCCCCGGGTAGATCGCCTCGAGCGCGGCGACATAGGCCGCCATCTGCCTGAGTGTGGCGAGCGGGATGTCGGCGATCGTGGCGGGCGGGCGGCGAGTGGTCTTGAAGTCGACCACGGTGATGCGCGCAGGCTCGATCAGCAGGCGGTCGGCGGTGCCGGCGACGACGACGCCGTCGACCGTGGCGGCCAGCGGCACCTCGGCGAGCGCTTGGGGGGAGAAGATCGGGGCGAAGTCCGGGTGGTCGAGAACGGCAAGCGCGGCTTCGAGCATCTCGTCGTGCATCGCTTGCGGAAGGTCGGCGGCCTGCCGTGCGAGCCAGCTCCGCGCCGCGACGGAGCGGGTCTCGGGCGGCACGTCGGGCAGGCGCTCGAGCAGGGCGTGGATCAGGCTCCCGCGCCTTGCGGCATGGCGCGCGGCCTCGGGGTCGAGCGGCGGGGCGGCGCCCCCCTCCTCGCCG
>OFDN01002442.1_pt1 | contig 10223 bp, 11 predicted proteins | sample 1520971 | NCBI WGS metagenome assembly OFDN01 (sample SAMEA94257418, study PRJEB24077) | hot springs metagenome | biome: Aquatic biome; feature: Geographical feature; material: Water | place: India | collected 2012-06-12 | depth 5 m | reverse complement strand
CCTGCGGCGGGGCGAGCCTCGAGCGGGCGGACATCGGCACAAGGGCGAGGCTTGCCCCCGATTTCGCCGCGGCCGAGGCGGACTTCAAGGTCGAGGGCGGCGGTGCGCGGTTGGCCGATCTCACTGCGGCAGGCCTCGGCGGGACGGCGGAACTCGGCTGGTCCGGGGGGCGCCTCGCGATCGGGCACGATCTGGCGCTGACCGGGCTTGCCGCGTCGCAGGGCCGCCTTGCGCGGCTCGCGGCGACAGGCGACTGGCGCGGCGCGGCGGACGGTTCGAGCGGGCAGTGGGAGGGCACCCTGCGCGGCGCGGGCCTCGCCCCCGCGAGCGACCTCACCGAGGGCCTTGCCGCAATCGAACGGGGCGCAGCGGGCACGCTGATCGCGCCGCTCGCCGCGCGCGCACGCACCGGACTCGGCGCAGCGCTTCAAGGGGCGACCTTCCGCGGCGATGCGATCATCCGCCACCGCGGCGGCGAGGCCTCGCTGGTGGTCCCGGAGGCGAGCCTTGCCAGCGCGCGCGGGACGCGAGTGCTGGCGCTCTCGCGCGTCAACGCGAGGCTCGGCGCGCGGGGCGTGAGCGGGCTTGCGGGCAATCTGCTGGCGGGCGGCGAGGGGCTCCCTTCGATCAACGGCCGGATCGCGCAGGAGCGCGGCGGCGGGTGGAGCGCGCGGATCGCCATGGCCGATTACGCCGCCGGGGCAAACCGCCTCGCGATCCCGCGCCTGACGTTGACGAGCCGCGCGGGCGGGGCGCTCGCCTTCGAGGGGCTGGTCAAGGCCAGCGGCGACCTGCCCGGGGGCGGGGTCAATGATCTGACCCTGCCGCTCGAGGGCACGTGGTCGCAAGCCTCCGGCCTCGCGCTCGGCACGGCTTGCACGCCGCTGCGCTTCGCCGGGCTCGCGCTGTCGGGTCTGACGCTGGCAGGGCAGCAGGTGACCCTCTGCCCCGAGGGCCGCGCGCCGATCCTCGCCTATGGCAAAGGCTTGCGCCTGGCCGCGCGCACCGGGCCGCTGAGGCTCGCCGGCACGCTCGGCGAGAGCCCGGCGAACTTCGCCGCGGGGGGCGTAAGCCTGCGCTATCCGCAGCCTTTCGCGGTCGAGGGCCTTGCCGCCCGCATCGGCGAAGGGGACAGCGAGGTGCGCCTGTCGGCCGCCAGCCTCACCGGCAGCTTCGGCAAAGCCATTGCGGGCGATTTTGCCGGGGGCACCGCAAGGCTCGCCGCCGTGCCCTTCGATCTCGACGCGATCGCGGGGGGCTGGTCCTTCGCCGATGGTGTCCTCAGCCTCACAGACGCCAGCTTCACCCTGACCGACCGCCCGAACGCGGATCACCCCGAGCCGCGTTTCACCCCGCTGGTTGCCAATGGCGCTGCGCTGCGGCTCGAGGACAACCGCATCACCGCCGATGCCCGGCTCGCCCACCGCGAATCGGGCCGCGCCGTGGGCGAGGTGGCCATCCTCCACGATCTCGACACCGCCGCAGGCAGCGCGCGCCTCGCGGTGCCCGCGCTGGTGTTCGACAAGGATTTCCAGCCCGAGAACCTCTCGCCCCTCGCCAAGGGCGTGATCGCGCTGGCCGACGGCGCGGTGACCGGCAGCGGGCGGATCGACTGGCAGGGCGAGACGCTCACCAGTTCGGGCACCTTCGGCACCAAGGGGCTCGATTTCGCCGCCGCCTTCGGTCCGGTGCGCGGGCTTGCGGGCGAGGTGGTGTTCACCGACCTCCTCAACCTCACCACCGCCCCCGACCAGCGCGTGACCATCGCCGCGATCAACCCCGGAGTCGAGGTGCTCGCAGGCACGGTGCAGTTCGAGGTGAAGGACGGCACGCTCCTTTCGCTCGAGGACGCGCGCTTCCCCTTCATGGGCGGCACGCTGACGATGCGCCCGCTGGCGATGGACTTCAGCCAGCCCGAGGAACGCCGTTACGTCTTCGAGATCACCGGCCTCGATGCCGCCAAGTTCGTCGCGCAGATGGAGCTCACCAATCTCTCGGCCACCGGCATCTTCGACGGCACCGTGCCGATCGTGTTCGACAAGGAGGGCCACGGCCGGATCGACAGCGGCGTGCTGGTGGCGCGCGCGGGCGGGGGGAACGTCGCCTATATCGGCGACCTCACCTACGAAGACCTCGGGACGATGGGCAACTACGCCTTCTCCGCGCTGCGTTCGCTCGACTATCGCCAGATGCGCGTGGGGCTGGGCGGGCAGCTCGACGGCGAGATCGTCACCAGCTTCGAATTCGACGGGGTCCGCCAGGGCGCGGGCACCAGCCGCAATTTCGTGACGCGCCGCCTTGCGAGGCTGCCGATCCTGTTCAAGGTCAACGTGCGATCGGAGAACTTCCACCAGCTCGCGACGATGATCCGCTCGTTCTGGGATATCGACTACCTCGGCAGTCCGGTCGATCGCGGGCTGCTCAAGGCCGAAGATGGCCGCTTCGTGCCCGCCAATCCCGCACGCCCGACCTTGCCGCGCGCTAACGGGCCCGTTCAACCTGCCGAAAGCGAAAGCCAGCCATGATGCATCGTGAATTGACCGCCCCCGGCGGCGCTGCCACATCCTCCGGGACAGGCCCGGGAAGCGGGGCGCACAGGGGGCGGCGGATGACAGGACGACACCGGGCCATGATGGCGGGAGCGGCGATGCTTGCGGGGAGCCTTGGCGGATGCATCAACATCGCCGCGCCCGAGAAGCCGATCGTGATCGAGCTCAACATCAACATCCGGCAGGAAGTGATCTACCGGCTCGCGGAGGACGCGGCCAACACGATTGAAGAGAACCCGGACATCTTCTGAAGGTGGCCGGCGGTCTGGAGGAAAGCTGATGCTGAGTGCCAAATCCACACGTCTGGCCGCGCTGCTCGCGGTCGCGGCGCTTGCGGTGCCCGCCGCGGCGCAGCGCGATCCGGCTTTCGATGCCGCGCGCGCCTCGGGCAAGGTCGGCGAAAGGGTCGACGGCTATGTCGGCATCGTCGGGGCCGAGACGCCCGACCTGCGCCGGATCGTCGACGACATCAACATCAAGCGCAAGGCCGTCTATGCCGAACGCGCGCAGGCCAAGAATGCGACGATCGAGGAATATGCCCTGACGATCGGCTGCCAGCAGATCCTCAAGACCGCGCCGGGGGAAAAGTACCAGGCGCCCGACGGCTCCTGGCAGACCCGCACCGGCGCGCCCCCGCAGCGCCACCCCAAGTGCCCGTGAGCTTTGTGCAGCTGCACAAAACTCACGCCTGCCGATGTTGACACATATCTAGCCCCCTTCTAAGGGGGCGGCGCCCTCGGCGGGCACCTTGTTGCATGTGGCTTGGCCTTGCGTTTAGGGACAATGCCATGAGCGACGAGAAACCCGCCCGAGAACCCATTCACGAGGATGCGCGGATCGACGCGCTCGAAGCGCGGCTCAAGGCCGCACGCGAGCGCGAAGAGCAGCGCAACCGGCCGCAGGTGAAGGGTGTCGATGCGAATTACCGCAGCGGCAACCGCGCTCTGGCCAGCCTTCTGGGCGGGATCATCGGCGGCCTGGTGATCGGCTTTGCGATCGACGCATTGCTGGGCATCGCGCCCTGGGGTCTGTTAGGCGGGTTGTTCCTCGGAACGGCATCGGCTTTCAGAAGCATCATCCTGAGCGCGAATATGCGCCCCGAAGACGAGGCTGATGGCGGGGTTTAGGCGGGTATTGGCCCGGTACTACCCGCTCCAGGCCTGCCGAGGGGCGTGTTCCACGTGAAACATTTAGGGATCTTTCGATCGTGGCAGCCGAAGAAGGCAAGGTCGATCCGATGAAGCAGTTCACCATCGAACCCCTGCTGGGGTCCGATTGGCAACTGGCCGACGGGATCAACATCGCGTTCACCAATTCCGCGCTGTGGATGGCGATCACCGCCGTCCTCGTCTGGGTGTTCGTCGCGGGCGGGATGCGGCGCGAGCTGGTTCCGGGCCGCTGGCAGATGGCGGTCGAGACCATGACCGGCTTCATCGACGACCTGCTCGAAGCCAACGTGGGCAAGGCCGGGCGCAAATATGTGCCCTACATCTTCACGCTGTTCATGTTCATCCTGTTCGGCAACCTGCTCGGCCTCGTGCCGGTGGGGCTGATCCCGGGCATCCACGCCTTCACCTTCACCAGCCACTTCACCGCGACCGGCGTGCTCGCGATCATGAGCTTCTCGATCGTGCTGATCGTCGGCTTCTGGAAGCACGGCTTCCACTTCTTCTCGCTGTTCTGGCCCGCGAACACCCCCGTGTTTCTCGCTGCGCCGATCAGCCTGATCGAGCTCGTCAGCTTCATGGTCCGCCCCTTCAGCCTCGCGCTGCGACTGTTCGTGGCGATGATGGCCGGCCACGTCCTGCTCAAGGTGCTGGCGAGCTTCGTCATCGCCGGCGGCGGCGCGGGCCTCGGGCTTGGCGTGCTGGTCGGCGTGCCCAGCTTCGTGCTGATGGTCGCGATCAGCGCGCTCGAGATCCTCGTTGCGGGCATCCAGGCCTATGTCTTCGCGCTCCTGACCTCGCTCTACATCAACGACGCGGAAAACCTTCACTGAGGGCTTTACGAAGCGCTCTTCACTACCATCGCCAACAATCAGAATTTCAACGGAGTTTAATACCATGGACGCACAAGCTGCAGCTCTTCTCGGTGCCGGTCTCGCGGCGATCGGCGCGGGCCTTGCCGCGCTCGGCGTGGGCAACGTCTTCGCATCGTTCCTCGAAGGCGCGCTGCGCAATCCGGGTGCCGCCGACGGTCAGCAGGGCCGCCTGTTCATCGGCTTCGCGGCCGCCGAACTTCTCGGCCTGCTGGCCTTCGTGATCGCCGTCCTGCTGATCTTCAGCTAAGACGGAACGTGGCCTCGCGCCGGGCCGGAGCCAAGCGCTCCGGCCCGGCGGGGCCGATCACGCGGCGCTCGCGACCAAGGGTTCAACATGCCTCAGATCGATCAACTCTCCGAAACCCTGACCAGCCAGGTCTTCTGGCTGCTGGTGTTCTTCGGCCTCACCTTCGTCCTTGTCGGACTGGGGATGGTGCCCAAGATCCTCGGCACGGTGGAGATGCGCGACAACCAGATCGCCGGCGATCTCGCCGCGGCTCAGGCTGCGCGCGATGCGGCGACAGCTGAGGAAGAGGCCTGGCGCACCCGCGAGAACGCCAACCGTACCGCCGCGCAGGCGCTGATCGGCGAGGCCAAGGCCAAGGCGGCGGCCGCCACCGCCGCCAAGCTCGCCGCAGCGCAGGGCCGTCTCGACGCCCACCTCGCCGAGGCCGAGGCCGCGATCGAAGCCGCCCGCAGCAGCGCCATGGCCGAGATCGAGGGCGTTGCCGCCGACGCCGCGCGCGACATCGTCGCCCGCGTCGCCGGGGCCGATATCAAACCCGCAACCGCCAAGGCTGCGGTCAGGAAGGTGATGGCGCATGGCTGACATTCTTATGCTGCTCGCCAGCGGCGCTGAGGGTGCGCACCACGCCGAACCCAGCGTCTTCGGGATCGACACCTATCAGTGGGTCGCGCTGGCGATGGCCGTGCTGATCGGCGTGTTCATCTGGAAGAAGGTCCCCGGGATCATCACCGGCGGGCTCGATGCCAAGATCGCCGCGATCCGCGCCGCACTCGATGAAGCCAAGACCCTGCGCGCCGAGGCCGAAGCGCTGCGCGCCGAATATGCCGCCAAGATCGCGGGCGCCGAGAAGGACGCCGAGGCCATGCTGGCGGGTGCTCGTCAGGAAGCCGACGCGATCCTCGCCAAGGCCGAGGCCGACAGCGAAGTGATGGTCGCCCGCCGCCAGCGGATGGCCGAAGAGAAGATCGCCGCGGCCGAGCGCGCCGCAGTCGCCGAGGTCAAGTCCCGCGCTGTCACCGCCGCGGCCGCCGCTTCGAAGGCACTGATCGCCAAGGCGCATGATGGCGAGGCCGACCGCAAGCTCGCCGACGAGGTCATCGCCTCGCTTTGAGGCTTGCCGACTATACGGTGATCGAGAGGGCGGCCCGCTGTGGCCGCCCTTCCTGTTTTGGTTGGTCAGTCGGTCGCGGAAGCGGGGCGGATCGGCGGGGCGGGTGAAACATCGGGGCCCCGGCCCAGCTTCTCCTTCTTTTCGCAAGGAGATCGCCCATGACGCTCACCGCCTGCGCCATCAACTGCTCGCTCGCCCGCTCGGGCAGCCGCGAGAGCTCGACCGACGCGATGATCGCGGTGCTGCGCGAGGCCCTTGCCGGGCATGAGGTGGCGCTGGGCGAACCAATCCGCATCGCCGATCACAACGTCAAGCCGGGGGTCACTTCGGATGAGGGCGAGGGCGACGATTGGCCGCGCATCCGCCAGACGATCCTTGCCGCCGACATTCTCGTGTTCGGCACCCCGATCTGGCTGGGGCAGGCCTCGTCCATCGCCAAGCGGGTGCTCGAACGAATGGACGCCTTCCTGTCGGAGACCGACGACAAAGGCCGGATGCCGAGCTACGGCAAGGTCGCGGTCGCGGCTATCGTCGGCAATGAGGACGGCGCGCATTGGGCGTCCTCGCAGCTGTTCCAGTCCTTGAACGACACGGGCTGGACCATTCCCGCCGTTGCGGCCTGCTATTGGGTCGGCGAGGCGATGGGGAGCACCGACTTCAAGGATCTCGACGCGGTTCCCGAAAAGGTGACCAAGACCGCGGAGATGGTCGCCAGCAACGCGGCGCATCTGGCGCGGCTGCTGAAGGACGCGCCCTATCCGGGCTGAAACACGACCTTCCCGACCAGCTCGCGCCGCGCCATCGCCTCGAAGCCCTCGCGCCAGCGCGAGAGGGGGAGGGTGCGGTCGATTGCGGGGTGAATCGCGCCCGCTTCGGCAAGCCGGGCGATGGCGCGGGTGATCGCCGCGCCCCGCTCGGGAAAGCGGCGGGCGTATTCTCCGGCGCGCAGGCCGACGATGCTGAACCCCTTGATCAGCGGGATGTTGGTCGAAACCTCGGCGATCCGCCCGCTGGTGAAGCCCACCACGATCAGCTTGCCGCCGAAGGCGACGCAGCGGGTGGACTCGTCGAACACGTCGCCGCCCACGGGATCGAAGACGATGTCGGCGAGCGCTCCGCCGGTGTGCTGCGCGACCTCCTCGCGAAAGCGCCCCTCGGCGGTGATTACGGCCTCGGGGTGGGCTAGAGCGGCGATCCGGTCGGCCTTGGTGGGCGAGCCGGTGGTGGCGATCACCCGCGCGCCCAGTGCCCGCGCGAGGTTGCAGGCTGCAAGGCCCACGCCGCCGCTCGCGCCATGAACCAGCACCCACTGGCCCTCCTCGAGGCCGCCCAGCTCGACGAGCCCGGTGAAGGCGGTCGCATAGGCCGCGCCCATCGCGGCGGCGGCGGGAAAATCCATCCCCGCGGGCATGGGCGAAAGCTTGCCTGCCGGCACGCAGGCGATTTCGGCGAAGGCGCCGGTCTTGTTGCCGCCCATCACCCGGTCGCCGGGCGCGAAGCCGCTGTCGGCGTCCGCCTCAAGCACTTGCCCCGCGAATTCGAGGCCGCTGGTGAAGGGCACCGCCGGCTTTAACTGGTATTCGCCTTGGGTCATCAGGAGGTCGGGGAAATTGAGCGAAGCGGCGGCCACACGCACCTTCACCTCGCCCGCGCCGCGCGCCGGCTCCGCCACATCGGCGAGCACCACGCCCGACAGGTCGCCCGATAGGCGTTCGACGATCAATGCCTGCATCAGCCGAAGATCGACAGGTCGAGCGGTTCCGAGGGGCCCAGCCACAGGACGTAGCGGGTGTGATCGGCAAGGTCGTTGCCCGACAGGCCGTGGCAGAAGATCGTCAGGTCGCCGCGCTCGTGCAATGCCCACAGGGTAAAGGCCGCGAAGGTCTCCGGCGACATCGACAGCTGGCACGACCCGCGCGGATGGGGGCCAATGGGCGCGAGGTGGAAGCGCCCGACCGCGATCCTGAAATGCGCCCGCGCGCGCTCGGCAAAGGCCTGCGCCTCGCCGACCTGGTCCGCGTCATAATAGATATGGGCGTGAAAGCCCCGGATCGCCCCCGGGTTCTGCATCGGTCAGAAGGTGTCCTTGGCGGCCCTGAGCGCCGCGAAGGTCTCGGCCGGGGTGCTGCCGCCCCAGCGGGCCATCATTTCGGGATCGTCGGCGCGCAGGAAGGGGTTGGTGGCAAGCTCGCGCCGAAGCGTGGTCGGCACGGTCGGCTCGTCTTTCGCGCGCTTGGCGGTGATCTCGTCGATATAGTCCTTGAGCGCGACATTGTCGGGATCGGCATGGGCCGCGAACTTCGCATTCGAGGCGGTGTATTCGTGCGCGCAGTATAGCAGGGTTTCGGGCGGCAGGGCCTTTATCCGCGACAGGCTGTCCCAGAACTGCCCGGGCTCGCCCTCGAACATCCGCCCGCAGCCGAGCGCGAAGATCGAATCGCCGACAAAGGCGATGCCGGCTTCGGGGAGATGGAAGGCGATGTGGCCGTTGGTGTGGCCCGAAACGTCGATCACCTTCGCCTCGACCGCGCCGATCATCACCGTTTCGCCATCGGCCACAGTGCGATCCAGCGGGAACTTGCCGCCGACTTCCGCCGGGCCGAGGATCGTGCAGCCGGTCATTTCCTGAATGTGAGCATTGCCGCCCGCGTGGTCGGGGTGCCAGTGGGTGTTCCAGATCTGGGTGATACGCCAGCCCTTAAGCTCCGCCTCGAGCAGGTACTGCTTGGCGTCGGGCGTATCGATGGCGACGGTTTCGTGGCTCTCGGTGTCGTGGACGAGATAGCCGTAATTGTCGCTGAGGCAGGGGAACTGGTGAACGTGGATCATGGGCGCGACCTTACGCCCATGCGGCAGACGTGAAAAGGCCCGCCTGCTCGGTTGAGCGGGCGGGCCTTTCGATCTGGCCGAGGAGGCCCGCCCCGCGCGGGGGCGAGCCTCGCCGGAATTACTCGCTGCCCTTCTTGAGCGCAGCGCCGAGGATGTCGCCGAGCGAAGCGCCCGAATCCGACGAGCCGAACTGCGCCACCGCTTCCTTCTCTTCGGCGATCTGACGCGCCTTGATCGAGAAGTTGGGCTTCTTCGAACGGTCGAAGCCGATCACCATCGCGTCGACCTTGCTGCCGACCTGGAAGCGGTCGGGGCGCTGTTCGTCGCGGTCGCGGCCGAGGTCGCTGCGCTTGATGAAGCCGGTCGCGCCGTCTTCGCCGACCTGCACCTCGAGGCCGCCGTCGCGCACTTCGAGCACGGTGACGGTGACGGTCTGGTTCTTGCGCAGGCTCGAGCCGGTCGAGGCCGCTTCAGCCGAAGGCGCGCCCTTTTCGAGCTGCTTCATGCCGAGGCTGATGCGCTCCTTGTCGACGTCCACGTCGAGCACGATGGCCTTGACCATCTCGCCCTTGCGGTGGAGCGCCAGCGCGTCCTCGCCCGAGATACCCCAGGCGATGTCCGACATGTGGACCATGCCGTCCACATCGCCATCGAGACCGATGAACAGGCCGAATTCGGTGGCGTTCTTGACCTCGCCCTCGACTTCGCTGCCGACCGGGTGCTTCTCGGCGAACTCGTCCCACGGATTGCGCTGGGCCTGCTTGAGGCCGAGGCTGATGCGGCGCTTGTCGCTGTCGACCTCGAGCACCATCACGTCGACTTCCTGCGAGGTCGAGACGATCTTGCCCGGGTGGACGTTCTTCTTGGTCCAGCTCATTTCCGAGACGTGGACGAGGCCTTCGATCCCGGCTTCCAGCTCCACGAAGGCGCCGTATTCGGTGATGTTGGTCACCTGGCCCTGCAGCTTCATGCCGACCGGGTACTTGGCGGCAACGCCATCCCACGGATCGCTTTCGAGCTGCTTCATGCCGAGGCTGATGCGCTGCGTTTCGGCGTTGATGCGCACGATCTGCACGGTCACGGTGTCGCCGATGGCGATCACTTCGCTCGGGTGGTTGACGCGCTTGTAGCTCATGTCGGTGACATGCAGCAGGCCGTCGATGCCGCCGAGATCCACGAAGGCACCGTAATCGGTGATGTTCTTGACCACGCCGTCGATGATCTGGCCTTCGACCAGGTCATTGATGAGCTCGCTGCGCTGTTCGGCGCGGGTTTCTTCGAGCACCGCACGACGCGAGACGACGATATTGCCGCGGCGACGGTCCATCTTGAGGATCTGGAAGGGCTGCGGCACGTCCATCAGCGGGGTGACGTCGCGCACGGGGCGGATGTCGACCTGCGAGCCGGGGAGGAAGGCCACGGCGCCGTCGAGATCGACGGTGAAGC
>OFDN01002441.1_pt1 | contig 10224 bp, 8 predicted proteins | sample 1520971 | NCBI WGS metagenome assembly OFDN01 (sample SAMEA94257418, study PRJEB24077) | hot springs metagenome | biome: Aquatic biome; feature: Geographical feature; material: Water | place: India | collected 2012-06-12 | depth 5 m | reverse complement strand
AGTTAGCTTATGGTAATGATGCAGATGATATGCGCTCCAGCGGACGTGGTATCGACCCAGACGTAAACATCTATGACCTGAGCAACGATCCTGTGGCTTACGCAGTAGAGCGTTGCGATTTGGTAAATGCGATTCTTCCAGAATTGGTAACGAAGTTTCAAGCGACCAATGAATCATATGAAGAGTTGTTGCAAGCTTATTTGGTAGCAACAGGGGAGTACGGAATTCAAACACGCGTGATGACACGTCAAATCGGTGGGGTGCATTATGACAGAAGTTATTTCGGTCAGGCGACTACAAAACTTCCATTGACACCAGTAGAAGAAGCGAAGCAAAAGGCAGCAATGGCAGCGCTTGCGAAGTATGCGTTCGCTCCCGATGTAATGAGCAGTGCAAATGGTGTGTACAATTATTTACTCGCACAACGCCGCGGATTCAGCCACTTCGTTGACAACGATGATCCAAATATTCACCAACGCATTTTAGCAATGCAATTGGAATGTTTGAATCACCTATTACACCCAAATGTATTGTTGCGAATCGTAGACAGCAAGATGTACGGCAACACATATACATTGGACGAAGTGATGATTGATTTGACAAATTCTATTTTCCAAGCAGATACAAAAACTGCAGTCAATACAGTGCGTCAAAACTTGCAAGTGGCATACGTGAATCGCTTGATTAAAATGTTAGATCCACAAAACAATCAAAACATTGTAGTGCGCAGTATGACCTTATCAGAATTAAAGCGCATCGATCAAATGATGGCCACCGGCGCCAATCCCGACGCCCTAACAAAAGCCCACCGCGATCATATAAGATTGGTGATTGAGCAGGCTTTGAAGAGTTAGAGAGTTAGAGAGTGAGGGAGTTAGAGAGTGAGGGAGTGAGGGAGTGAGGGAGTGAGGGAGTTAGGGAGTGAGGGAGTGAGGGAGTTAGGGAGTTAGGGAGTTAGAGAGTTGTAGATTTGTAGAGCCGCCCATTTAGGGCGGCTTTTTTTATTCTGGGGCAGCCTTTCAGGCTGCTAGATTAATAATATCAATAGCCTTGCGAGATTCTGGGATTCATAATATCAATAGCTTGGCATGGAGGAAGTGCGGTATGTTATTCAGGAATATATGTTTGTTAGAATATACTGTAATATGCTTTTTTTATGATCATAGTTTTCTGTGCTTTGCCCAATGAAAGGGCCGATATATGACAAATCAAAAGAGCTAGCAATCCAAGGTGTGAAATTCGCTAGTTCTCTTCAGAATTTAAAGCGATACGAACTTGCTAACCAGTTTGAAAAATCTGTGACTTCAGTTGGAGCGAATATTCATGAAGCAAATGACGCAGAAAGTAAACGTGATTTCATTCACAAATTAAAAATCTCACAAAAAGAGCTGAATGAAACAATTTACTGGATTGAAGTTATCTCTAAAGGTCTTGAAATCACCATTCCACAATTAATTTTAGATTTAATAGAAGATTGCCGCAAACTGCTAAACGCCATCATCGCTCACACAATTAAAAACATGCAACAATCCAAAACTCCCTCACTCCCTCACTCCCTCACTCCCTCACTCCCTCACTCCCTCACTCCCCAACTCTCGAATAATCTCCGCATGAATATTATTCTGTACTGAGGATTTGTCGGCGTTTTTGGTGAAGTAGGTGAGGCGGACGGTGGCGGTGCCGTCGCCGATGTGGGTGATGGTGGCAGCTACTGGAAGGTCGCTTAGGATGCGGGAATCAGTTTTTGTACATTTTACAAAAAGGTCTTTTATTTTTTCAAAATCGGAGTCTAATTTGAACGAAACATCAATCGCTGTGCGAACGGTGCCGATGCGGGTGTGATTGACGATGGTGTTGTTAGATACAGCCCCGTTGGGCAGAATGATCGTTCGGTGATCGCTTGTTTTTAGAATGGTATTGAATATCTGAATTTCCAATACATCACCAGTGCTGCCACCTACTTCGATGGTATCTCCAACTTTATAGGGTTTGAAAAATAGTATAAGAACTCCTCCTGCAAAATTGGATAGTGATCCTTGCAAGGCAAGTCCAACGGCCAAACCAGCGGCTCCTAATACTGCGACAAAGGACGTTGTATGAATGCCGAGCATTCCTGCTACGGTGATTAAAAGAATGACTTTTAATACCACATTGATCAAGCTGCGAACAAAGCTTTGGAGTGAGATGTCAAACTCTTTTTTCTCCATCGCGGCATTGAGCAAACGCATGAGCCAGCCGATGGCGTAGAAGCCAACGACCAATACAAGAATCGATGAAATGAGTGTGGGCATATAACCTACAATCGCTTGTAGGATGCGCTCTGAGTATGAAAAAATGTTTCCTAGTGCCATAAAAAAAGCCGACTTAAGAGTCGGCTGTAAAAGTAATATCTAAAAAATAATTATGCTGCAGAAGAGCTAATCACTTTGTATTTCTCATTGAATGCTTCCCAATCCCAAAGGAAATTACGCATTACTTCATCCAAATTTTTGCAGAAAATTGGATTCGGAGTCTTCATCATTTTGAAATAATCATCTTGACAATCGATGAGATCGTATTTGAAAAATACAGCTTTGCTCATCGCATAAAGTGTATTTTTTGATGGAGCATTTACACGACACATGAAGCTCTGATATTCTTTCACCTTCACTTTAAATTCAGAAGTAGTGAGGTCAAATACAGGAGCGAATTTCTCAATGCAATGATCGATGATTTCTTTGTCTTGCCCGTCCGTAAAGTGTTGTGGAATGTAATTGAAGTTTCCTGCGATCACAATCATAAGAAAACGACCAATGTCTTCTGGGTTAACAGAAGGAGCAATAACAAACTCAGGGCTATCATTAATGATGCCTGCAACTTCGGGGAACCCATTCTCCACCGTTTCGATGATCGTATGGGTAAATATATGTGCCGTTCTTTCGGGAGTTAACTTCTTTCTTCCAAAAATCGTTAGCATGTCTTCAATAATTAGGTTTACGATTTCTGCCAATTCAAAAGTAGGTTTATCAATGATGTATTAACAATTCGTGAATTCACATATATCAACAGAGTTATTCACTACTCATTATCTTTGCCGCGAAAACATTCACCGCTTCATCGCTCTTCGAAAGAAGGGAGGAAAGTCCGGGCAGCGCAGAGCGCCACACCCTGTGAAAAGCGGGGGCGTCGATGAAGTAATTCTGAGATGACAGAAAGTGCTACAGAAAAGAAAACCGCCTCACCTCGGTGAGGTAAGGATGAAACAGCGGGGTAAGAGCCCGCTACTTTTTTCAGCAATGAAAAAAGTTGGTAAACCTTGTGGGCTGTAAGACCATGTAGACCGGGGACTTTGGTTACTTCGGTAATACAAGTGAAGGGCGGCTCGTCCGGTCTCGGAGGGTAGGTCGCATAGATAAATGATGAAGATATTTTTCCTCGGAAAAATATACAGAACTCGGCTTATAGGTGGATGTTTTCTTTTTTCCTATTTTTGAGTATGAAACCAAAACTCACCGCGAAGTACCTCGTCGTCTCCATCGCTGTTATCGCTTCTGGATTACTCTATCTTCAAATGTCTCCGCGTGCTACGCAAGCGGAAAAATATTTTGATCACGGATTTCTAAGATCGATGGTGCTCGATTCGCTTTATCAAGGTGAGAATGACATGTTCGCTTCTGCTGGTACTTGCGATCATTGCCACGGCGCCGATCCCACAGGTGTTGCAAACGTCGACTTCTTCGGCAACGATGTGAATGTGGTGGATGATTGGAGCAGTTCGATGATGGCCAATTCTGCAAAGGATCCTTATTGGAGAGCGAAGGTGAGTCACGAAGTCCTTACCAATCCTGCACATCAATCGGAATTGGAATCGGTGTGTACCACTTGCCATGCTCCAATGGGAAAATACGCGGCGGAAAGTCTTGGTCAAGATCATTATTCTATCGCTGAAATGGTAGAAGATAGTGTAGCACTTGATGGTGTATCATGCCTCGCTTGCCACCGTCAGACGCCACAACCAGAAGTAGCATTGCATACGGGCCGCATGTTTTTTGATCCAAATAAAATGGCCTACGGTCCATACACAAGTCCACTCATCACACCTATGGCGTTGAGCAGCGGATATACTCCTGAACACGGTGCACACATCAACGATAGCAAACTTTGCGCGGCTTGTCACTCACTCGTAACACAGACTGTAGACCTCGCAGGAGAGGCTACTGGTGCGGAGTTCGTTGAACAAGCTACTTGGCATGAATGGCTCAATAGCCAGTATCCTGCTCAAGGAATTTCTTGTCAAGGTTGTCACGTACCTCGTTTACCAAAACAATCGGTGCGCATAGCTACAGGATACAACACTCCTCCGCGCGAGCCTTATGGATTGCACGAATTAGTGGGAGGAAATGCGTTTATGTTGGCATTGTTAAAAGACAATCGCGAAGCATTGGGCATTGCTGCGACAGAAGCAGCATTTGATGAAACGATTTCAAAGACGATCACGAATCTTCAAAATAATTCTATCACTATTCAGGTGAATGAAGAAGACCGCGATGCGGATTCTGTTTACTTCAATGTACTATTGACCAACCTCACGGGACACAAGATGCCAAGCGGATATCCCGCGCGCCGCATGAGCATGCACGTGACGGTACGTGATGCGAGTAACGGTGTGATTTGGCAGAGCGGTGGCTTTGATAATGATTATTACATCAATGGTGAAGATGATCAATTCGAACCACACCACACGCATATCCGAAATGAAGATGATGTGCAGATTTATGAAATGGTGATGGGGGATGTGAACGGAAACCGAACGATCATTCTAGAGCGCGGAGCTTCACATTTGAAGGATAATCGCCTTACTCCAAAGGGACACAGCAGCACGCATCCACAAGCAGATACGACAGAAATTGTATTGAATGTGGCAGACCCTGATTTCAACAATGATCCAGTAGAAGGCACAGGTAGCGATCGTACCTATTATCGTGTACCGCTTGATGGATACGTGGGAGAGCTTACAGTGACTGTAGAAGTGTACTATCAAAGCGTGCCACCCAATTGGGCAATGCCGATGTTTGATGCAAGCACTCCGGAGATTGAGACCTTCGAAGCTATGTTCAATGCTGCAGATAAAGCACCGGTGCTGATGAAGTCAAGTGAAATCGCATTTGAAGAATACATTAATGTTGATGAAAAGGATCAGCGCTTTGGAACGATTCAATGGAATGCATTGCAACACATGTTGACCATTCAATCACAAGAGAAAGCGAGTGTTTATCTCTACGATGCAAGTGGGAAAATCATTCGTCAATGGAAGGCGAATGTGGGCACGGAATCGCAACAGCATAATCTCGCTCGCGGAACGTATATCGTGCGAATGGTGAGCGAAACAGGAAAGACCATGGTGAGAAAAATCGTCGCGTAAGCGCCGATTATTTCTCGAGCAACGCTCGTAGTACTTCGAGTTGTTGCAGATAATAATTGTTGGTAGTCGCTTGTCGAATGTGCGCCTTCTCGCGTTGTGTCAAGTGCCAACTCAACGAGATTTGTGTCTCTGGATCTTGATGCAATTCAAAGCTTACTAGATCGATTCGCGTAGGGAATCCGCTGCGCAAATACTCCAACATTTGATCGTTGTTATAATCTTGGCTCTTGGTCATATTACCATAGATGGTTCCCAATGGCGCGGTAAACTTGCCGAACAGACTCGTTTCTTTATTTCCCAAATCCATGTATTTCGGGAGGTCGCGTGCTTGCACGATAATCACACCGCTGGTGTTTTCTTCAATCCAATCTCTGAACGTATGTAAGAATTGCGCTGTGGTTTTCATCCCGAAATTATCGCGCAATCCTGCATCCATGATTTCCATCTTGGGCTCCGTGGGCATGGATGTCATAGGGAAAATGTATGGGAAGGTTGCATTCATTCGCAACGCCGTTACCCATTGCAATCTTCCTGGTTGATGACGTGCGAAGAAGCGCGAATATTCAATGTCTTCAGGCAAAGAGTGTATCGTAGATTTTGAGGTCAAATAACTCATTGGCTGCGCGCTGATCAATAATCTTCTACCATCATTTACAATAGTAGGAGAGAGGATCATCATGGGAATGGTCGCGTTGAATTCCGCGGCGCTGTAGTCTTCCAGACGTTTGTTTAGAATGTTATCCGTATTGCGATGAAACTGTGTTTCGAATGTCGTTGCTCTGTCTTGCGTGTACGTATTCTCGCCGTCTTGTATTTTATTCAGTCGAATAAACCAGTCATTGGTGGCAATAGAGAGAATTACAGGATTCAATAGATCCTTGGCCATACGCTCGCTGTAGACGGTGTCTTGAATATCGATGCCTTTCGTTTGTTGAAGCCACATAAGTTCGCGCAAGTAGGCCGCACCAAACATTCCACCAGAAGCGCCAGTGAACATCACCGTGTGATCCAGTAGTTCATTATTACAAATACTGTCTGCGTAAAGTAAACTACGCATCGTCCAGAAAGCGCTTCTGGAGCCACCTCCAGAACAATCAATCACCACCAATTTCGGACGAGCCTCGCCCGTTTTCTTTTTCCAATTCTCTAAAATTTGAATGGTCTGAGCAATATCTTTTTTGATGGTGTCTTGTGAAGTCTTGATCAAATGAGGATGATAAGGCGTTGGTTCAACCTCGTAGTTGAGACCAATGGCGCGGCTTTCAACACTGATCCATTTAAATTCTGTATAGAAAAAATTGAGTCCGATAAAGAGTGCAATGAATAATGTAAGGGTCCATCCTTTGATCCACGAATGCAATACACTGAGGAGCATGATGATGATAGTGAAAAATAATAGTGCACTCGCAGCGGCAGGAATGACGCAGTATTGATTGTTTCTAAAAAATCCGATGACCAAAAAAGAGATCATCAACACCACTTCAAATCGCGATGCATTGATGTGGTTTTGGGAAAAAACTCTTTCGAGAACGGCCTTGTCATAGTGTTGACTGTCGCGCGCACGAGACAGTTTATGTACGCTTGACATATATGTTTCCACGTGCCATTTGATGGTGCGATTGCGCCATCTCGACCAGCGCATCTTCGGATGAAGAATGGATTCTACGGGTGCTTTCTCTTGCGCGAAGCGCTTTTGCCCTTTGCCAAATGCGCTTGCATCTTTATTTGTTAAAGAGAAATAAAAATAACTGAGTAGTTGGAAAAAAGTGATGCCGACAAATAAACTGAAGATATTAAGCGCAGCCTTTGCGGGTGCGATCAATTCATTATTTACCTGAAATCTAAAACTGCAGATCGCATAGGTGATGATGAAAATAGCAGGAAGAACAAAGTTGTTGAGCGAGAATTTATGAAACGGTCTGCTCAGTGTAGCGATGAACGGAAAGCGATATCCGTGCATGATATACGTGTAGAGATTGAATCCCGTGATAAAACCGCCGAGCGCAAAACCTACGATACCGAAAGAGAAAAGTCCGCTTGCACCGCGGTATTCAGGTACTAGAAATTGTTGGGGTACTCCAAATTTTGCGGCGATGAATTGTGTAGCAAAACCAAACAGCAATGCCCACAACACCAAGAGCAAGTGATTTTTCTTGATATGAAGCACCAGCAATTGGAAGGGGAAGAAGTATCTCCAGCTCGTGCGTTCTTTGTGTTGTTTCAACCGCTGTTTCTCCATACGGGAGCGCTTTTCATTTTGAACGAATGTAATTCAATTTAGTTGTGAAATACATAAGAGAAGTCATCGTACTTTTGCAATCCTTATGGCAATTGAGATTAAGAATAAAAAAGCCGAATTTCAGTACTTCTTGCTCGACGAGTTTGTTGCAGGTATGGTATTGACCGGCACGGAGATCAAGAGTATCCGTGCGGGCAAGGCGAATATTGCCGAAGCCTATTGTAAGATGAAAGATGGGGAGTTGTTTGTGATCAACATGAACATATCACCCTACGCCAATGCGGGATACGCTCATCATAAGGAGCGAAGAGAGCGCAAGCTTTTGCTCGATAAATTGGAGTTAAAAAAGATCGATCGCAAGCTTCGCGATACGGGTATCACCATTGTTCCGATCACTGTTTTTATCAATCAGAAGGGTTGGGCGAAAATGAAAATCGCAATTGCAAAAGGAAAGAACTTCGGTGATAAGCGCAATGATTTAAAAGAAAAAGATTTGACTCGCGATCGTCAACGATCGCTTCATGATTAAAATTATGTCCACTTCCCTCGCTCCATTTCAGGTGTGTGTTTACTGCGCGAGCAGCGATCAAATCAATGCCGCATATTTCAGAGACACCGAGCGCCTTGCAGAAATATTGGTAGAGCGCGGAGTCAATGTCGTCTACGGCGGAGGCGGTTCTGGACTCATGGGATGTCTCGCCACCACCATGGTGCGCAAAGGCGGACAGATCAAAGGCATCATGCCGCACTTCATGAAAGATGTAGAATGGGCGCACAAAGAAGTGAAAGAATTTCTCTTCGTTGCCGATATGCACGAACGCAAAAAAGCTTTTCTACAAAACACCTATGCCCTCATCGCATTGGCCGGTGGCTGCGGCACATTCGAAGAATTATTCGAAGCCATCACCCTCAAAAAACTCGGACTCTTCACCAAACCCATCGTCATTCTCAACACCAACGGATATTATGATCCCTTGGTAGAAATGCTAGACCGCTCGATCCGCGAGGGTTTCATGGGCGAGGTCCACGCTCAAATGTGGACAGTAGTATCCACCCCCGAAGAAATAATCCCCGCCATCCAAAACGCCACTCCCTGGTCGGAGGATGCGATAAAGTTTGCGAAGGGGTAGAGGGTTTGGGGTTTGGGGATAGGAGTTAGGGGATTGGGGTTTGGGGATTGGCCATGGGGTGGGACTGCCCCTCGCTATATTCACTTTTCAAATTGCGTTGCAATTTGAACGTTCATAACGCTCGGGGACCCTTCTCGCTGTTGGTTGAATGCGAAAAAGGCAAAGAAGTGAAAAGCTATTGCTTTTCACTTCTTTGCCTTTTTCGCATTTTAAGTTCGGAACGTTGGGTCCCCGAGCGTATGAATTAAATTTTTGCGAAGCAATAAATTTTAATTCAGGAGCGAGGGGTGGTGCCGATCCGTGGACAAATCCTCCCCCTCAAACTCAGAATGAGAATGAGAATGAAATAGAAAATGAATTTTTTCGCCCAACTCCAAACCCCCAACTCCTATCCCTGCACCGCCGCCTTCCCTGCTGCTATGAGGAGGTCTTTTTGGGACTGACTTAGTTTTTTTACTTTGGGTCCGATGTTGCAATCGCTGATGCTGCGGGTGCGGCGCCAGTCTTCTTCGGTGAGCATGTAGCGATTCATGGTTTCTTTGATGAGGTAGTAAAATGCTACACTATAATCTTGCACATCATTGATGGGCATATCTACAATCTCTCGTGTGGTGCGATCCATGGCTATTTGCTCGTTGCTGTCGATGCGGAAGCCTAGGGTGTTCGGGTTGTTGTAGGGGGCTTGATCAAAAATGTAGATGGGGAAATTCGTTGTGAATCCACCGTCTACACAGATGTGATCGGAGGCTTTCATTTCTTTTAATTCTACCGACTTTCCATTTTCGTCAATGATCATCGGTTCGAAATAATAGGGGACCGCCATCGACGCGCGGATCGCATCGGCGATGCGCATGTTGGGATAATTATATCGGGAAAAAATGATCGCCTCTTGGTGATTCAAACTCGTAGCCGTCACCACCAATTCTTTGAATCGACCATCTGATAAGTGCTTATCGTAAAGTTGTTGGAAAGTGATGTCCTTGTTTCCTGTCTTTGCAACAATGAGTTTTTCAAGCCATTGAAGAAACGCATCTCCTTTGTAATATCCGAGTTTTTTCTTGAGGCGATGAATACCACCAATAAAGAACCATCCACCATCATTAAACTTCGCAAAGTTGGTCGAGCCAATGACATCATAGATCTCCTTCGGAGTATAGCCCACCGCAAGCAATCCAGAAGTAATGGCCCCCGAAGAAGTTCCCGCCACGCGCTTTACCGTAGCTAGTTCTCCGCGAGCATCCAATTCCTGCAACGCCCCACAATAAGCAATCCCCCGAATCCCCGCCCCCTCAAACACCAAATTCTCCACCTGCCCAAACACCGACCCTCCCAATAGAAGGACTAATAAGATTGATGATAGTTTCTTCATGGGGCGAAAATAAGGAATCTTGGTTTTTTGGTTCTTGGTTACTGGTTCCCGAGCGTTGTTCTTTTAAATGGAAGCGAAGCGAACA
>OFDN01002440.1_pt1 | contig 10225 bp, 9 predicted proteins | sample 1520971 | NCBI WGS metagenome assembly OFDN01 (sample SAMEA94257418, study PRJEB24077) | hot springs metagenome | biome: Aquatic biome; feature: Geographical feature; material: Water | place: India | collected 2012-06-12 | depth 5 m | reverse complement strand
CTCGCCGAGCGCGCCGCCGCGTCGGCCCGGGCCTGGCTCGAGAAGGCACCGACCTGGACCAGCCAGTTGCCTTTTGCTGGCTTGGCGGGTTCAACTTTCGGCGCGGGCTTGGCAGCCGGGGCCGTGTCCTCGGCCCCGGCGATGCCGCCCTGCCAGCGCCCGAACCCCCACGCGGTAAGCGCGATGCTGATCATGATTGCGCCAAGCGCAGCCTGGCCACCTGCAAGGAATTCCATCACCACCTCCCCGTCCAATTCCTCCGGAGAGCGTCCCGCCGCCGCCCGGAGGCAAGTTGCCTCACACGCGCAGCCGACCCCCTCCAGAATCGGCTTGTCGCGCTTTTACAAGTTGCCGCACTGCGGCAGCGGCAAAAATCCCGAGCAATACCTAGCCGCCACCGGCGGGCGCTGGCAGCGAACGACTCGGCGACGGAATCGGCGGACCCGTCGGGCGCGGGGTGTGAGAGGCGGGATCAGGCGCGGGCTATGGCCTGCATCCGGGCGATGATCTCCTCGGCCTGGAGCATGATGCGGTCGATCAGCTCCTTGCAGGTCGGGATGTCGTGGATCAGGCCTGCGACCATGCCGCAGCTCCACGCGCCCGCGTCCATCGTGCCTTCCATCATGATCTTGGGGTAGACCCCGGCGACCTCGGGGAGGATGTCCTGGATGGTGATGGCATCGCCCAGGTCCTTCTCCTTCTGGATCAGGCGCTCGACCGCGGCATTGTTGAGCACCCGCTCGGTGTTCCGGAGCGGGCGCATCACGAGGCGCGTGTCGAGCTCGCTCGCCGCAAGGATCGCCTGCTTGACGTTCTCGTGCACCGGGGCTTCCTTGGTGGCGATGAAGCGGGTGCCCATGTTCATGCCCGCCGCGCCCATCGCGAGGGATGCGACGAGGCTGCGCCCGTCGGCCATGCCGCCGCTCGAGACAAAGGGGATCTCCAGCTCGTCCGCCGCCCGCGGCAGGAGGATGAAGTTGGGCACGTCATCCTCGCCCGGGTGGCCGCCGCACTCGAACCCGTCGACGCTCACCGCATCGCAGCCGATCTCCTGCGCCTTCAGGGAGTGGCGCACGGAGGTGCACTTGTGGATCACCTTGATCCCGGCATCCTTCAGCGGCGGCAGCAGGTCGACGGGGTTGCGCCCGGCGGTCTCGACCACCTTCACCCCGCCATCGATCACCGCCTTCACCAGCCCCGGATAGTCGGGCGGGGTGAGGGTCGGGAGGATCGTGAGGTTCACGCCGAAGGGCTTGTCGGTCATGTCCTTGCAGCGCGCGATCTCGTTGGCGAGCTTCTCGGGCGTGCCCTGGGTCAGCCCGGTGATGATCCCGAGGCCCCCGGCATTGGAGACCGCTGCGGCCATCTCGGCAAAGCCGACATAGTGCATGCCCCCCTGGATGATCGGGTGCTCGATGCCGAACATTTCGGTGATCGCGGTCTTCATGGCGTGTCTCTCCCGTCTAGGGCCCTTGGGGGGGCCGTGTTGCGGGTGAGACAAGCCGAGTTGGCGGTCGCTTTCAAGCCCGCTTTTGCGAGGCGCCTGTATGCATGGGCGCGCCCCCCGCGCGCCGTAGCGTCAGGCCGCCGGGAATTTTCGGGAGGAACCGGGCGGCGGAGAGGCGGTGGGATCTGTGCGCCTTGCCGGCCGCCCGGCAAGGCCCCTGATGCCGCAAGCCCCGCGCGCACGCCTTGATCCAGCGCAAAGCCTTCGAAACGGAGCGAAAACCCCGCCTCAGCCGCGGGTGAAGGCGAGCGTGAAGGTGACCGGCACCGCGGGCGTGATCGAGGGCAGCTGGGCGAGCGCGCGCAGTTCCCCCAATTCGTCGGTCAGGCCGAACATGTCGGTCGAGACGATCACCGGCGCGGCGCTCACCACGAGCACGCGGTCTGCCGCGGTGCGGGTGACCAGCACTTCGGTCTCGACCTCGGCGCTCGCGCCCTTGACCGTGACTTCGGCGGTGAGCGGTCGCAGCACCGACTGGCCGACCGCGAGGCCCGCAAAGCGCGCCGGATCGAGCCGGGCCGTGACTGTCGCGGCGGGATTCTCGGCGACCGCGAAGAACACCTCGCGCATCCGCTCGTCGCGGACCTCGACCCCGGTGCTGACCGAGGCGAGATCGATGCTGAGGCTCGCCATGCCATCGGCGGCGACGCTGCCCGAGAGCGTGTCAAAGCGGTTGTTCTCGGCCACCTCGCCCGCCTTGATCGAGACATAGGCGAGGCGCGAGGCGGCCGGGTCGAGGCTCCACGCCCCCTCGGTCACCGGGGCGGGTGAGGCGGTGGCTTCGGCCAGCGGTGCATCGGCCTCGGGCCCCGCACAGGCGGCAAGGGCGAGGGCGAGGGAGGCGCTCAGGGAGAGGGGAAGATGCGGCCGCATGGGTGGAGCGATATGCGATTTGATGGCAGGGCGGAAGGGGCCGAAATGCGCAAGGCTGGGGACGCTTGCCGCTTCAGGTCACTCCCAGATTACCTCAAGGCCGGGATAGCGCGCGATATTCGCATCCGCCGTCACCAGCGGCATTTCGAGTGCGATCGCATGGGCGACCAGCATCCGGTCGACCGGATCGCGGTGGATCGGCGGCAGCGTTGCCGCGAGCGGCCAGAGCGCGGAAGGATAATCGATAAGCGAGAGCTGAAGCTGGTCTTGCAGTTCCTCAAGCGCCGCACTCTGCGGAAGGCGGCCACGATGTCTGAGGTCGGCATATTCGAAAGCCGTCACCGCGCTGATGCAGAGCGCTTCGTCCGGATCGAACAGGCGGTCGCGGACGGATTGCCGCAGGCGCGGGTTGCCCTCGCCGATCCACACCAGCACGTGGGTGTCAATCAGCAGTGTCATTCATGCGCCCAAGCCGTTCTTCCGACGGCACCCGATCCGCCTTGAGAGCTTCGAGACTGGTGTCGAAACCCTTGAACGCCTCGCGATACATCCCGAAGGCCGCGCGGCGCTTGGCGGCGATCTGTTCGCGGGTGAGGGGCTGGGTCTCGCGCGCCGGGATGATCTCGGCCTCGGGCTTGCCGTCGCGCTGAATGATCACCCGCTCGCCCGCCTGAACCGCGCGCAGCAGCTCCGAGAGGCGGGTCTTGGCGTCACCGATGTTGACGTGGATGGTCATGCTTAGCCAAGTATCTTGGCCAAGCTGGTTGGTCAAGCTGGAGGCATGGTCTGAGCCGCGGCTCTGCCCACGGCACCTTGCGGTGCCGAGTAAACCGGCCGCATTGATCCCCCGGATCAATGCGAGTCGCGGTTTACTCCCACTCGATCGTCCCCGGGGGCTTCGAGGTGTAGTCGTAGACCACCCGGTTGATCCCCTTCACCTCGTTGACGATGCGGGTCGCCACGCGGGTGAGGAAACCGGCGTCGAAGGGGAAGACGTCCGCCGTCATCCCGTCGGTCGAGGTCACCGCGCGCAGGGCGCAGACCGAATCGTAGGTGCGCCCGTCACCCATCACGCCCACGGTCTTGACGGGGAGCAGCACCGCGAAGGCCTGCCAGATCGCGTCGTAGAGCCCGGCGTTGCGGATCTCCTCGAGATAGACCGCGTCGGCCTTCCTCAGGATGTCGCATCGCTCCTTGGTGACTTCGCCGGGGATGCGGATCGCAAGGCCCGGGCCGGGGAAGGGGTGGCGGCCGACGAAGGCGTCAGGCAGGCCGAGTTCGCGGCCCAGATCGCGCACCTCGTCCTTGAACAGCTCGCGCAAAGGTTCGACCAGCGCCATGTTCATGCGTTCAGGGAGGCCGCCGACATTGTGGTGGCTCTTGATCGTCACCGAAGGCCCGCCGGTGAAGCTGACGCTCTCGATCACGTCGGGATAGAGCGTCCCCTGCGCGAGGAAATCCGCGCCGCCGATCTTCTTCGCCTCGGCCTCGAACACGTCGATGAAGGTCTTGCCGATGAACTTGCGCTTGGCCTCGGGGTCGGTGAGGCCGGCGAGGCCGCCGAGGAACAGGTCTTCCGCCTCCACATGAACCAGCGGGATGTTGTAATGGTCGCGGAACAGGGTGACGACCTGCTCGGCCTCGTTCATGCGCATCAGCCCGTGATCGACGAAGACGCAGGTGAGCTGGTCGCCGATCGCCTCGTGAATGAGGACGGCGGCGACGGCGGAATCCACGCCGCCCGAAAGGCCGCAGATCACCCGCTTGTCGCCCACCTGCTGGCGGATTTCGGCAATCTTGGTCTGGCGGAACTCGGCCATCGTCCAGTCCCCGGCAAGGCCGCAGACGTGGCGCACGAAGTTGGCGATCAGCTTGGCGCCGTCGGGGGTGTGGACCACCTCGGGGTGGAACTGGGTGCCGTAGAACTTGCGGGCTTCGTCGGCGATCACCGCGAAGGGCGCGCCGTCGCTGGTGGCGACGATTGCGAAGCCCGGGGCAAAGGCGGTGACCTTGTCGCCGTGGCTCATCCACACCTGGTGCCGCTCGCCGACCTCCCACAGCCCGTCGAACAGCGCGCATTCGGCGGTGACGGTGAGGAAGGCACGGCCGAACTCGCCGCCCTCCCCGGTCTCGTGCCCGGGCCGGACCTCGCCGCCCAGCTGGTGGGTCATCACCTGCTGGCCGTAGCAGATGCCGAGGATCGGCACGCCCGCCTCGAACAGCATCTGGGGTGCGCGGGGACTGCCCTCCGCGGGCACGCTGGCGGGCGAGCCCGAGAGGACGATGCCCTTGGGACGCAGCCGCTGGAACGCGGCTTCGGCCTGAGTGAAGGGGGCGATCTCGGAATAGACCCCCGCCTCGCGCACCCGGCGGGCGATCAGTTGGGTCACCTGCGATCCGAAATCGACGATCAGGATGGAGTCGGGGACGGCGGACTCGCCGCCAGGGGTGTGCGCGCTCATGGCGGCGGATTAAGGAGCGCGCCCCGCGCTGTCCAGCTTCCGGCGCGCGCGATACGCGATTTTGCGGTGCAGCACGCAAAGCGTCGCGGCAATTCAGCGGGTTCCCGGAAATCGCGTATCAATTGATTGCAATCTTTGGAACCAATTTCGCGCATTTCGCATTTGCACATAACTCTTGTGCACTGCACCAGAGTTTCAAACAGCAACCGAATGCCGGACAGCGGCATCGCAAACCCGAAACCCTCTCTCACTTTTCGGAGCTATCCCATGCGTTTCACTCTGCCCCTGATCGCCCTCGTCGCGCTCGCTGCTCCTGCCGCGGCCGAACAGGTCGTCACCGTCAAGATCGGCTACGGCGATGTCGACGTGACCACCGCCGAGGGCCGCGCCGCGCTCGAGGCGCGGATCGACGCGCGCCTCAAGAAGGCCTGCGCGACCCCCGCCGCCGCGCGCTACTCGCACTCTCGCAGCGCGGTCGACAGCAAGTGCGTCGCCGATGCACGTGTCGCCGCGCTCGCCGAGGTCGAGAAGGTGGTTGCGATGCAGCAGCGCAGCGGGCGTGAAGTCGCCGCCAACTGAGAGCGCGCAAGCCTCTGAATTCGCAGGCGGCCGCCGGAGCGTTCCGGCGGCCGTTTGCGTGACATGCACCTAATATATTGCGTTTTACGCAATCGAGTTTGGTGTTTTCGCATTTGAATTCGCGCCGCCGCAATCCCACTTGCCGATCGAGCGATGCGGCGCGTGGCCTCCTCTCCATCCAAGCGCTGATCCGATGCAGAATAGCATGGGGACGCATCGCCCGGCGACGAGGGACCGAAAACGGCTCCCCCCGCCCGCCTGCCGACTGGAAGGGACTGGCCAGCTCTCCCCCTGCTGGGCCTTTTCCCCACCGGTCACTGCCTGGCCAAGCGCCCGGCACGCAGCGAAAGAGACGCGCGGCCCGGCGCCGCGGACACATGGCAACGGATGATTGCCCTTTTCGATTGCGGTGATGAATTCTTTTCAATCTCGAGTAAGATTGAATGTTGCTTGGCTGTTTCTACATCATGCTCGGCCCGGATGCTCCCTCTCCCCCCGAACGTCCGGGCCACCCAACCACAACAGAACAGGGAACCAGAACCATGACCATGATCAGCGAAAAGGCCGTCGCCCTGCTGCTCGCCGTTGCGCTCAGCGGCACAGCGTTCAACACGTTCATCGTGTAAACGCAGCAGCGCAGGCAGATGCCGATCAACCGGCCCGGCCCCTCACCCCAAGGTGCCGGGCCGAGCTGCATCTAGTCCGTGCCGCCCAATCGCGCGGCTTCCTCGCGCAGCTCGGTCTTGAGCAGCTTGCCGATGTGGCTGCGCGGCATTTCGGCAATCGGGTGCAGGGCTGCGAGCCGCTGGGTCTTGCCGAGCCGCGCATTGACCGCCGCCATGATCGCCGCCGGTTCGGTCGCGCCGTCCTTCAGCACCACGAAGCCCACCGGCGTCTCGCCCCAGGCGCGCGAGGGGACGCCCACCACCGCGGCCTCGACCACCCCCGGCTCCTTCGCCAGTTCGGCCTCGAGATCGCTGGGGTAGATGTTGAACCCGCCCGAGATGATCATGTCCTTGGCGCGCCCGACCAGCTCGACGAAGCCCTCCGCATCGACCCGGCCGATATCACCCATGCGCTGCCACACGCCCCCGTCGGCAGGGTCGATCCAGTAGCCCTCGCGGGTCTTCTCGGGCTGGTTCTGGTAGCCGCTCATCATCGTGAGGCTGCGGCCGACGAGATTGCCGGGGGTGCCCGGCGGCACTTCGCGGTCCTCGTCGTCGAGCACCTTCAGCTCGCTCCCCGGCGCGGGGCGGCCGACGGTGTGGAGCTTGTCGGGGAATTCGTGGGCCGCCAGCAGGCACACCACGCCGCCCTCGGTCATCGAGTAGATCTCGATCAGCCCGCCGGGCATCCGCGCCAGCACCTCGCGCTTCAGATCGGCGGAAAAGGGCGCGGAGGTGCAGTATTTGAGTTTCAGCGCCGACAGGTCGAAGCTGTCGAACTCGGCGAAATCCATCAGCCGCTGGTATTGCACCGGCACCAGCATGGTGATCGTCGTGCGGTCGGCCTCGGCATGCGCCAGCCAGCGCGCGCAATCGAACTTGCCCATCACCCGCGCGCAGCCGCCCGCCAGCAGCACCGGCAGGAAGGCGACCATGGTGGTGTTGGAATAGAGCGGGGTCGAGGCGAGAGAGCGGACATCGATCCCCGCGCCGAGATAGGACAGCGCAGTCGGCGCGAACTGCCGCCAGCGCATCCGGTGCGAATGGACGATGCCCTTGGGGATGCCCGTGGTGCCGGAGGAATAGATGATGTTGAAGGGGTCTTTGGGCTCTGGAGTGAATTCTGGAGCGCGAGAGCCGGGAGGGGCCATCCACTGGTCGATGCTTTCCAGCGGCACGCGGATCAGGTCGGCCATGAAGTCCGGCCCCAGTTCCGCCGCCTTCGCCGCATCGATGAACAGGTGGGCCGCGCCCGAATCCTTCGCCATCCCCTTCAGCTGCTCGGGCGAGGCGCTGGTGGTGAGCGGCGCCGCCACGCCGCCCGCGCGCACCGCCGCCAGGAACACCAGCGCATATTCGACCGTGGAGGTGCCGAGGATCGCCACCGCCTGCCCGCGCTGAAGCCCCGTCTCCACCAGCCGCGCCGCCAGCCGCTCGACGAGACCGACCAGCTCGGCCCAATAGACCTCGCGCTGCTCGTCGACGAGGGCGAGGTCGTCGCCCTTGATGCGCGACCATTCCATCAGGATCTCGGGGAAGCTGCCGAAGGGCTCGGCAAGGCGGCTCATCATTTTCTCTCTGCTCATGGGGGACATGCATAATCGGGGCGGGGCCTCGCGCAAAGGATTTGCCAATCGGCGCGAACAAGTGGCAGGACAGAAGCGAGGAGAGGGGCAAAAGAATGATCCGGAAGACTGCGACAATGGCGCTCGCCGCGCTGGCGTTGGGGACGACTCCCGCCCGGGCTGCCGAGCCGTCCGAGAGGGTCCTGGTCGTCGTCGCGCACCCCGATGACGAGCTGTTCATGGCCCCCGCGATCGCGGCGCTGGCGCGGCAGGGGCACGCAGTGACGATAGTCTTTGCGACGCTCGGCGATCAGGGGCCGGGCGTGACCGACTTCGAGCGCGGGCCGCCGCTCGGCGCGATCCGCCGCGCCGAAGCGCAATGTTCGGCCAACGCGCTCGGCGCGCAGGCGCGGTTCCTCGAAGGGCTGGGCGACGGCACGCTGGCCGAAACCCCGCAGGCGCCCAAGTCTCCCGCCTTGCGGTTCATTGACCAGTTCGCGAAGGCCTATGTCGAGACGGACCCGCAGCTGGTGCTGACCTGGGGACCGGACGGCGGCTATGGCCATGCCGACCACCGCATGGTGAGCGCGCAGGTGACCATGGCGCTGCAATCGCTAGCCAACCAATATCGCGCGCGCCTGCTCTATGTCGGAATCCCGGCCGGCTCCTTGCCCAAGGTGCCGCAGATGGCCGGCTGGGCCGAGACCGATCCGGCCCTGCTCACCGAAACCGTGCGCTACTCCCCCGCCGATCTCGATGCCGCCAAGGCCGCCGCGATGTGCCACGCAACCCAGTTCGACGAGGCCTCGCGCCAGGGCATGATGGGCCTGTTCGATGCGACCATGTGGCGCGGCAAGGTCCATTTCCGCCCCGCGTTCTGAGCCGTCCGTCGGCCCGTCCCGAACACTCGTGGAAAAGCAGGCCTCGGGGGCCTCCCGCAGTTGGGTTTCGCCGCCCGAGCCCCTATATGATGGGCCATGGACGACAACACCAACCAGACCCCGGCAAAAGTGCCCAACGCCAATGAATATGGCGCGGATTCGATCAAGGTTTTGAAGGGGCTCGACGCGGTCCGCAAGCGGCCGGGCATGTATATCGGCGACACCGACGACGGCTCGGGCCTGCACCACATGGTGTTCGAGGTCTCGGACAACGCCATTGACGAGGCATTGGCGGGGCATTGCGACCTTGTTCTGATCGAATTGAACCCGGATGGCAGCGTCAGCGTTGAGGACAATGGCCGCGGCATCCCCACCGGCATGCACCCCGAAGAGGGCGTCTCGGCGGCCGAAGTCATCATGACCCAGCTTCACGCGGGCGGGAAGTTCGAGAACACCTCGGACGACAATGCCTACAAGGTGTCGGGCGGGCTTCACGGCGTGGGCGTATCGGTGGTGAACGCGCTGTCCGAATGGCTCGAACTCACCATCTGGCGCGAGGGGCTTGAGCACTGGATGCGCTTCGAGCATGGCGACGCGGTCGCCCCGCTCGAAGTGAAGGGCGATGCCCCCAAGGTCGCCGGCAACTCCGACCCGAACGGCTTCAAGAAGGGCACCCGCGTCACCTTCAAGGCGAGCCATGAGACCTTCAAGAACGTCACCGAGTTCGATTTCGAGAAGCTCGAGCACCGCTACCGCGAGCTTGCCTTCCTCAACTCGGGCGTGCGCATCAAGCTGCGCGACAAGCGGCACGAGGAACAGCTCGAACACGATCTCTACTACGAGGGCGGGATCGCCGCCTTCGTCAAATATCTCGACCGCAACAAGCAGCCGCTGATCGCCGCGCCGATTGCCGTTTCCGCCGAGAAGGACGGGATCGGGATCGACGTGGCGCTCGAATGGAACGATTCCTATTACGAGAACGTCCTCGCCTTCACCAACAACATCCCCCAGCGCGATGGCGGCACGCACCTGTCGGCCTTCCGCACCGCGCTGACCCGCACGCTCAACAACTATGCCGAGCGTTCGGGGATGCTCAAGAAGGAGAAGGTCAGCCTCTCGGGCGAGGACATGCGCGAGGGCCTGACCGCCATCGTCTCGGTGAAGCTGCCCGACCCGAAGTTCTCCAGCCAGACCAAGGACAAACTCGTTTCCTCAGAAGTGCGCTCGCCGCTCGAGACGCTGATGGGCGAGAAGATGAGCGAGTGGCTGGAGGAGAACCCCGCCGACGCGCGCGCCATCATCCAGAAGATCATCGACGCCGCCGCCGCGCGTGAAGCCGCCCGCCGCGCGCGCGAGATGAGCCGCAAGGGCGCGATGAGCGTCGCCAGCCTGCCGGGCAAGCTGGCGGACTGTCAGGAGCGCGATCCCGCCAAGTCCGAGCTGTTCCTGGTCGAGGGCGATTCCGCGGGCGGCTCGGCCAAGCAGGGGCGCGACCGCAAGACGCAGGCGATTCTGCCGCTCAAGGGCAAGATCCTCAATGTCGAGCGTGCGCGCTTCGACCGGATCATCTCCTCCAAGGAGGTCGGCACCCTCATTCAGGCGATGGGCACCGGCATCCGCGACGAGTTCAACCTCGAAAAGCTGCGCTACCACAAGATCGTCATCATGACCGACGCCGACGTCGACGGCGCGC
>OFDN01002436.1_pt1 | contig 10240 bp, 9 predicted proteins | sample 1520971 | NCBI WGS metagenome assembly OFDN01 (sample SAMEA94257418, study PRJEB24077) | hot springs metagenome | biome: Aquatic biome; feature: Geographical feature; material: Water | place: India | collected 2012-06-12 | depth 5 m | reverse complement strand
GAGCACGGCGCCGAGCAGCGAGCTCTTGCCGGCACCGCTCGGGCCGGTCACGGCGAGCACCGTGCCGGGCATCCACGAGCCCGAGAGCCGATCGACGACGACGCGGTCGCCGCGCCGCACGGTGAGGTCGCGCAGCGCGAGGGCCGGCACCGCGCGCCCCGCATCCGGTGCACTCACGGGCGTCGATCGGTCGCTCGTTGCGATCGTCTCCGCCGACACCGGCAACGAGAGACCGATCGGCGCTGCCGGCGGCGCCTGCTCGGCGGCCGTCGCGCGCGCGGGTATGCGGGCGCGGGATGCGGGCTCGCGCGCGAGCAGCTCGAGCACCTCCTCCGCCGCCGTGAGCCCCTCGCTCGCGGCGTGGAACTGGGCTCCGACCTGGCGCAGCGGCAGATAGGCCTCGGGCACGAGGATCAGCACGAACAGGCTGAGGCCGAGCAGCAGCTCGCCGTCGATGAGGCGGATGCCCACCGAGACGGCGACGAGCGCCACCGAGAGGCTCGCGGCGAGCTCGAGGGCGAAGCCGCTGAGGAACGACAGCCGCAGCACCGCCATGGTGCGGCGGCGGTACTCATCGGTGACCGCGGCGATGCGGTCGGCCTGCCGATGCTGCCGCCCGAAGATCATGAGCGTCGACAGCCCCTGCACGACCTCGAGGAAGCCCTGCGCGAGCGCCCCGAGCTGCTGCCACTGCTTCTTCTGCACCGCGCGCGTGCTGAGCCCGATGAGCACCATGAACACGGGGATGATCGGCAGGGTCAGGATGACCGTGATGCCCGTCGTGGCATCGGCCAGCAGCAGCACGCCGACGATGATCGGCGTCGCGACCGCCGTGAGGATCAGCTGCGGCAGGTAGCGGCCGATGTATCCGTCGAGGGCGTCGAGCCCCTGGCCGAGCAGCGTCGCGACCCGCGCCGAGGAGGAGCGGGCGAGCAGCGCGGAGCCGCCGGCGTCGAGGGCCGCCACCGCCCGCTCGCGCAGCTGGCTCTTGACCCGGGCGGCGCCGCGCACGGCGAGGGCATCCAGCAGCGCCTGGGTGATCGCCCGGGCCAGGATGCTCAGGGCCGTCGCGATCACGAGAGCGCCGAGCCGCTCGATCGGCACGCCGTCGACGACCGCGGCGATGGTCTGCGCCGCGAACCAGCAGAACGCGATGATGCTCAGGGTGTGCCCGACGGCGACGACCGCGCCGGCCGCCAGCAGGATGCGGGCGGCCGACGCGGCGCGGAGCAGCCGGGGGTCGAGCGGCCTCAGTGCGCCGCTCCGGCAGGGGCGGCGACAGGGATCGCGGTGCGGGTGACCCGCTTGCGGAACACCCAGTAGGTGAAGGCCTGGTAGGCGAGCACGAGCGGCACCATGACGACCGCGACCCAGGTCATCACCTCGAGCGTGTACTGCGAGCTCGACGCGTTGGCGATCGTGAGGCTGTAGGCCGGGTCGATCGTCGACGGCATGACGTTCGGGTAGAGCGCCGCGAGGATCGTCAGCACCGCGAACACGACGGTCGCGGCGGTCAGGCCGAACGCCCAGCCCTCGCGACGGATGCGGTTCGCGACCCACGAGCCGATGAGGGCGACGGCGGCCGCTGCCGCGAACCCGACGATGAACGCGAGGTGCGGTGCTGCGAGGTGCTGCACCACCGTCCAGACCAGGAAGGCCGCGGCCACGACGATCGTGACCAGACCGGCGCGCACCGAGAGGGCGTGCGCGCGCTCCTTCAGCTCTCCGTCGGTCTTGAGGGCCACGAACTGCACCCCGTGGGTGAAGAACAGCAGCAGCGTCGTGAGACCGCCGAGCAGACCGTAGGGGTTCAAGAGGTCGAAGAGGGTGCCGACGTAGGTGCCGGTCTCATCGATCGCGACGCCCTGGATGATGTTCGCGAAGGCGACGCCCCAGAGCAGCGCGGGCACGGCCGAGCCGATCACGATCATCCAGTCGAACCAGCGCTTCCACTCCTCCGACCGGCCCAGCCGGCGGTACTCGAACGAGACGCCGCGCGCGATGAGCGCCAGGAGGATCAGCAGCAGCGCCAGGTAGAACCCGTCGAAGAGGGTCGCATACCAGTAGGGGAACGCGGCGAAGAGGGATGCTCCCGCCACGATCAGCCAGGTCTCGTTGAGGTCCCAGACCGGGCCGATGGTGTTGATCATGACGCGCTTGTCGGTGTCGTCCTTGGCGAGGAATGGCAGGGCCATGCCGACGCCGAAGTCGAAGCCGTCGAGCACGAAGTAGCCGATGAAGAAGAATCCGACGATGCCGAACCAGAGGAGAGCGAGATCCATGAGGGGTGTCCTTCGTATCGCTTAGTAGACGGTGGCGAGCTTGGCGGGGTCGACAGAGCCGGTGCCCGACCCCTCGGCTCCGTGGTCGGCGTCGTACTTGGCCCACTCCTTCGGGCCGTCGACGGCCGCGCGGACGATGAGCTTGAACTCGACCACGGCGAGCACGCCGTAGATGAGCGTGAAGGCGATGAGCGAGATCAGCACCTCGAGCCCGGTCACGCCCGGCGAGACGCCGTCCTCCGTGCGCATCAGGCCGAACACGATCCACGGCTGGCGGCCCATCTCGGTGAAGGTCCACCCGACGAGGATCGCGAGCAGCGGCAGCGGGGCCGACCAGATCGCGAGCTTCCAGGCCCGGTCGCTGACGGCACGGCCTCCGCGGGTCAGCCAGAGGCCGACGGCCGAGATGAGGGCCGAGAGCGCGCCGAGGCCGATCATCCACCGGAAGCTCCAGTAGGTGACCCAGATGATGGGCGTGTACTCGCCGGGGCCGAACTGCTCCGTGTACTGCGCCTGCAGGTCGTTGATGCCCTCGACGGTGCCGTTGAAATCGTGCGTCGACAGGAACGACAGCAGGTAGGGCACGCGGATGGAGAAGATCTCGCTGGTGCCGTCGGGGGTGCCGAGCGAGAAGAGCGAGAACGAGGCACCGGAGGTCGTCTGGTACAGCGCCTCAGCGGCAGCCATCTTCATCGGCTGGGTCTCGACCATGACGAGGCCGAGCTGGTCGCCCGAGAGGCCGACGCCGACGAAGGCGACGATGTTCACGATGAGCCCGAGGCGCAGCGCGGTGCGCATCTCGTCGAGGTACTGGCCTTTCGACAGGTGGTAGGCGGCGACCGCGACGACGACCACGGCGGCGAACATCATCGACGCGAGGATCGTGTGCGGGAACTGGGTCAGGGCGACGGGGTTGGTGAGCACCGCGCCGATGTCGGTCAGCTCGGCCCGGCCGAGCTCCTCGTTGATCTCGAACCCGACCGGGTTCTGCATGAAGGCGTTGGCCGCGAGGATGAAGTAGGCCGAGAGCGTGGTGGAGAGCGCGAGCAGCCAGATCGTCGCGAGGTGTAGCTTCGCCGGCAGCTTGTCCCAGCCGAAGATCCAGAGGCCGATCATGCTCGCCTCGAGGAAGAACGCGAAGAGGCCCTCCATCGCCAGCGGCGCCCCGAAGACGTCACCGACGAAGCGCGAGTAGTCGCTCCAATTCATGCCGAACTGGAACTCCTGCACGATGCCCGTGACGACGCCCATCGCGAAGTTGATGAGGAAGATCTTGCCGAACAGGCGCGTCAGGTGCAGGTACTTCAACTTGCCGGTGCGCACCCACGCGGTCTGCAGGCCCGCGACGATGAACACCATGCCGAGCGTGAGCGGCACGAAGAGGAAGTGGTAGAGGGTCGTCAGACCGAACTGCCAGCGAGCGAGGATGAGGGGATCGAGCCATTCGACCACGAGCGGGTCACCTGCCTTGCTTCAGGAGAGGGGGGATGAGGGACACGGCGACGCTGCCGTTCTCGAGCCTAGGAAGGCGCCGCCGGGCGGCACACGGGCCGAAGGTCCCGAATCCCGATCGCCTCCGCCCCAGGCGCGTCGCGGGTCTCCCCCAGCGCCCACCGAAGGTTGCGCGGATAGGCTCCAGACGTGAACGAGGTGCTGGATGCGGTGCTCGCGCTGATCGAGGGCGTCGACCCCGTGCTGCGCACCGCTCTGGCCGGGCTGTTCATCATGCTCGAGACGACGATCCTGCTCGGGCTCATCGTGCCCGGCGACACCGTCGTGCTCGTCGCGAGCACGGCGGTCGACTCCCCCGCCGAGTACTGGGCGCTCGTCATCACGGTGATCGTGGGGGCGCTCGCGGGTGCCTCGCTCGGGTTCGCGATCGGTCGGTTCTTCGGGCCGCGACTGCGAGCATCCCGCCTGGGCCATCGGATCGGCGAGAAGAACTGGCGGCGCGCCGAGAGCTTCCTGGCCCACCGCGGCGGCATCGCGGTGTTCATCTCGCGGTTCGTGCCGGTGCTGCACTCGCTGACGCCGCTCGTGGTGGGCATGAGCGCCCTGCGCTACCGCACCTTCATGCTGTGGCTCACGCCGGCGTGCATCATCTGGGCCTTCGCCTACGTCAGTGTCGGGTCGGCCGCCGCGGAGGGCTACCGCAGCATCGCGGGGCAGCTCGACTTCGCGGCGCTCATCTTCGTCGGCGTCATCATCGGATTCTGGCTGCTGGTCTTCGCCGTGAAGAAGCTGCTCGATCGCTACGTCGGCCGGTACGACGACGGCGACGCCGTCGTGCTGCCGCACACGGAGAAGCGGGGCGGGCACCCCTCGGCACCCGCCCCGCAGAGCTCGTCAGACGACGACTAGCCGAGGAATCCGTTCTCGGTCAGCCACTGCGTGGCGATCTCGGCCGAGCTGAGCTGGTCGACCGTGCTCTGCACGTTGAGCGCGACCAGGCCCTCGGGCGTGAGCGCGGCGCTCACGGCGTTGATGATGTCGACCGCGCCCTGCGGCAGGTCGGCCGCGGCGATCGGCACGACGTTCGACGCGAGGAAGAGGCCCTCGGGGTCGGCGAGCGTGACGAGGCCGTTCTGGCCGATGCGCGGGTCGGCGCTGTAGACGTTGGCCACGTTCACGAGGCCGGCGAGCAGCGCGTCGACCGTGGTGTCGCCGGTCGCCTCGAAGGCCACGGTCACGCCGTAGACGTCGAGCAGGCCGGTCGGGCCGTAGGGGCGCTCCTCGAGCTCGGGGGCGCCGCCGAGGATGAGGCCCTCGACGCCCGCGAGGTCGGCGATCGACTCGAGGCCGTTGGCCTCGGCGAACTCGGCGGTGACGTTGTAGCTGTCCTGGTCGGTCGCGGGCGACTGGTCGAGAACCTGCAGGCCCTCGGGCACGACGGTGAGCAGCTCGGCGTAGACCTCGTCGGCCTGCGTCGCGGTGGTGTCGGGGCTCCAGAACTGCAGGAGGTTGCCCGTGTACTCGGGGAAGAGGTCGACCTCGCCGGCCTCGAGCGCGGGGATGTAGGCGTCGCGCTGCCCGATCTGGAAGTTGCGCTCGACCTCGAAGCCCTCGGCCTCGAGCGCCTGCGCGTAGAGCTCGGCGATGATCTCGTTCGAGTAGTACGCCTGCGAGCCGATGACGATGGTCTCGGCGGGGGCATCCGTATCCGGCTCGGGCGCCAGCGGGTCGCCCGATGCACACCCTGCCAGGGCCAATGATGCCCCGACCACGGCTGCCGTCACGGCGAGCCGGCCCTTGTTCCTTGCTGTGAACATCAGTTCTTCTCTTCTCTTTCGGTGGTGGCGGGAAGTTCCGCCGTCGCGCGGCGCCCGGTTGGCGCCGTGCGAGGTTCAGGGAGCCGCCCCGCGCGGACGCCGCGCGGAACGGCCCAGCGCTCGAGCAGCGCGAAGGCCGCATCGAGCAGGAGGGCGAGGACGATGATCAGGATCGCCGAGCCGAGCATCTGGTCGAAGCGCCGCAGCTCGATGCCCTGCACGATGTCGTAGCCGAGGCCGCCGAGCCCGATGTACGAGATGAGCACGGCGGTCGCCACGACCTGCAGCACGCCGCTGCGCAGGCCGCCGAACAGCAGCGGCAGCCCCAGCGGCACCTCGACCTTCCACAGGATCTGCCACTCGGTCATGCCCATCGCCCGGGCGGCATCGATGATGCGGCGGTCGATCACCTCGAAGCCTGCATAGGCGCCGGCCAGAATCGGCGGCACAGCGAGCAGCATGAGCACGACGACGGATGCGGGCTCACGCTGCAGCACACCGGCGACCATCACGAACAGGAACAGCAGACCGAACGACGGCAGCGCCCGGGCGGCACCGGTCAGGCCGACGACGAGCTCGCGCCCGCGACCGGTATGGCCGATCCACCAGCCGAGCGGCACCGCGATGAGCGATGCGACGAGCACGGCGAGCCCCGTGTAGCGCAGGTGCTCGGCGAGTCGTTGCGGGATCGACCCGCTGCCGACCCAGTTGGCCGGGTCGGCGAGCCACGCGAAGGCGTCGAGGAAGAGGTTCACGCGGCGGCGCCCTTCGCGAGGGGAGCCGTGCGCGTGCGCGTCCACGGCATCAGCACGCGGCCGAGGAGGACGAGAACCCGGTCGAACAGCAGGGCCACGAGCACGGTCATGACGACGCCGGTGAGCACCGAGGCGAGGATGCCCCGCTCGTTCCCGTTCGTGAACAGGTAGCCGAGGCTCTGCACGCCGACCACGATGCCGACCGTCAGCAGGCTCACAGTGCTCACCGCGACGACGCGTAGCCCCGCGAGCAGCACCGGACCGGCGAGGGGGAAGTCGACGCCCCAGAACCGGCCCCAGCTCGAGTACCCCACGGCCGTGGCCGCCTGCCGCACGTCCGGATCAACGCTGCCCAGGGCATCCGCCACCGACCGCGCCATGATCGCGACGGCGTAGATGGTCAGTGCGATGAGCACGTTCGCCTCGCTGAGGAACCCGATGCCGAGCAGCGGGGGCAGGATCACGAAGAGGGCGAGCGACGGGATCGTGTACAGCAGCCCGACGAGCGTGAGGATCAGCCCGCGGGTGAGGCGGTACCGGTAGGCGACCCAGCCGAGCGGGATCGCGATGAGGAACCCCAGCACGATCGGCAGGATGCTCAGCCGGATGTGCTCGAGCGTGAGCTCGAGGATCAGGCCGAGGTTGTTGAGAACCCAGGTCACGCCGGGCCCGCCTCCACGAGCCGACCGGCGAGATTGCCGTCGCCGTCGACGAGCACCTGCGCGCCGTCGATGGTCTGGATGCTCAGGGCCCGCTTGCCGCGATCGGCGCCGACGAAGCTCGCCACGAAGTCGCTGGCCGGGTTGGCGAGGATCTCGGCGGGCGTGCCCTTCTGGGCGATGCGGCCGCCCTTCTCGAGGATGACGACCTGGTGCCCGAGCAGGAACGCCTCGTCGATGTCGTGCGTGACGAACACCACGGTCTTGTCGAGCTCGCGCTGCAGGCGCAGCAGCTCTTGCTGCAGGTCGGCGCGTACGATCGGGTCGACGGCGCCGAAGGGCTCGTCCATGAGCAGGATGTTCGGGTCGACGGCGAGACCGCGCGCGACTCCCACCCGCTGCTGTTGCCCGCCCGAGAGCTGCGCGGGGTAGCGCTCGGCGAGCTCGCGGTCGAGCCCGACGGTGTCCATGAGCTCGAGAGCGCGCTCGTGCGCCCGCTTCTTCGGCACGCCGTTGAGGCGCGGCACCGTCGCGATGTTGTCGATGACCCGGCGGTGCGGCAGCAGCCCGGAGTTCTGCATGACGTAGCCGATGCGTCGGCGCAGCTGCACCGGCTCGATCGTCGACACGTTCTCGCCGTCGATCTCGAGCGCGCCGCTCGTCGCATCGACCATGCGGTTGATCATGCGCAGCAGCGTGGTCTTGCCCGAACCGCTCGAGCCGACCAGCACCGTGATGCGGCGGCTCGGGATGACCAGGCTGAAGTCGTCGACCGCGAGCGTGCCGTCGTCGAATCGCTTGGAGATGGAGCGGAACTCGATCACGGGGCCCTCTTCCGGTCGCTGTCGAGGCTGATCGCGCGCTCAGCGCGCTCCCATTCAAACAGCATTCGGAGCGGGGTGCTCCCCGGATCGCTCGAATTCTGGGCAGTTGCCCAGACGCCGGGAGCAGCGCCCGCTCAGCCCCGCCCAGCGGAGCTCAGCGGGTCGACTCCGCGAACCGAATCAGAGGCGGCCGGCGAGCACCGCGCGCACCGCGCGCCGCGCCTCGTCGAGCAGCGCCGCGTCGCCCTTGGCATCACGGGCGAAGGCGCGGGCGACGAGCGCGTCGATCACCTCGACAGCGGTTCCGACCGCGCGACGGGCGTCGGCGCTGTCGGAGACCCCGTATCCGGCGACCAGGGCGTCGGCGATCACATCGGCGACCGCGGCGTGGGCCGTCGTGGGCGCCTGCGGGGGCAGGATGTCGAGCACGTCGCCGACGCGCACCGAACGGTAGCCCGGCTCGGAGCGGAACAGGCCGATGGTCACTTCAAGCACGGCCACGACGGCGTCGACCGCCGACGCGTGCCGGCCCGCGACGAGCTCGCCGGCGATGCCCGAGAGCAGCCGCTCGGTGTTGCGGGCACCGAGGGCCTGCAGAACAGCGATGCGGTCGGGGAAGTACCGGTAGACCGTGCCGATGGACGCGCCCGCTCGCTCGGCGACCATCGCCGTCGTGAGGCGCTCGTAGCCGATCTCGTCGATCATGGCGGCCGCGGAGTCGAGCAGCGTGGCGAGTCGCGCCGTGCTGCGGGCCTGCACGGGCTCGTTGCGGATGGGGGCACCGCCCAAAACAGCGGTTGCCGACTCGGTGACGTTCATGGTGAACCTTTCGACGAGGCGCAAGCGTACTCCTCGACCTGAGATATGTCCGATTTGGCGCGCAACTTTTTCGGAGGCGAATGGTCGGTATTCGAATACCCGCGCCGGGTATACCGTTCTGTGCACCGGCTGCGGGCGCCCCGCGGCACCGCCGGAACCCCTCGCCGACCCGGGCGCGCGGCGGTCTGACACACTGGGGCTGTGGCGCAGGACGACAGCATCGGGTCAGACCCTCCCCGCGCGCCCTGGGCCCGTCGCGCGGTCGCGACGGAGGACCGCCTGCACCGCTGGCGGGAGCGGCGGGCACGACGACGCGGTCTCGCGCCCGTGGTCATCCCCTACAGCGGGTACGGCGGTCGCGGCTTCATCCGCGTGCTGGGCCGCGTGCTGCTCGCCGCGCCCGACTCGCGGCGACGGTCGCCGAGCACCATCCGCGGCTGGCGCAGCTTCACGAGCATCCCGGTGGCCGACGCGGTCGTCACGGTGCGGATCGGCGATCGCGAGCTCACCGTGCAGGCCGACCGGGGAGGTGTCGTCGACGTCGACCTCATCATCGACCTCGAGCCGGGCATCCGCGACATCACGCTGCAGGTCGAGCAGTCGGAGCCCGTCACCGCCCGCATCTTCGTCGTCGACCCGGATGCCCGCCTCGGCATCATCAGCGACATCGACGACACGGTCATGGTGACGGCGCTGCCCCGACCCTTCCTCGCCGCCTGGAACACCTTCGTGCTCGACGTGCACGCACGGCGCCCCGTGCCCGGCATGGCGGTGCTGCTCGAGCGCCTCGCGCGGCAGCATCGCGGCGCGCCCGTGATCTACCTGTCGACCGGAGCCTGGAACGTCGCACCGACCCTCGACCGCTTCCTGCGGCGGCACCTCTACCCCGCCGGCACGCTGCTGCTCACCGACTGGGGCCCCACCCACGACCGCCTGTTCCGCAGCGGCCGCCAGCACAAGCGCGACAGCCTCGCGAGGCTCGCCCGCGAGTTCCCCGACATCAGGTGGGTGCTCATCGGCGACGACGGGCAGCATGACGAGGAGCTCTACCGCACCTTCGCGGCCGAGCACCCCGATCGGGTCGCGGCCGTCGCCATCCGGCAGCTCTCGACCCCGGAGGCCGTGCTCGCGGGCGGCCGCAGCCACCTCGACGAGAACCGCCCCGCCGGCGCGCCGTGGGTCTGGGCCCCCGACGGCGCCGGACTCGCCGAGCAGCTCGTCGAGCTCGGCGTGCTGCGCGCCGACGACGCCTGATCACGCCGGCGCGCATCGCCCGCATCGCCCGCGCGATCGAACACATGTTCGATAGACTCGCGCGCATGGGTCGGTGGAACTCGCGACGGGCCGGGCCCGACCACCCGCGCCTCTTCGACGATGCCCGCGACATCCCCGTGCCGCTCGAGCCCCCGGTGCCGCGCGCCCGCGAGGCGCTCGCCCCCTACGCCGCCGTGCTCGCCGCCGCCGAGGCCACCGCCATCGACACCCTCGGGCTGCGGCACGCCGGGCAGCGCGTCATCATCGGCGGCGAGCGGCGCCCGGCCGACCGCCTCCTGGGCGGCGACGCACTGCTCGACGACGGCAGCTCCGTGCTGCCGGTGCGGCTCGCGGCGCGGGCACCGCAGAGCCTGCGCG
>OFDN01002434.1_pt1 | contig 10241 bp, 14 predicted proteins | sample 1520971 | NCBI WGS metagenome assembly OFDN01 (sample SAMEA94257418, study PRJEB24077) | hot springs metagenome | biome: Aquatic biome; feature: Geographical feature; material: Water | place: India | collected 2012-06-12 | depth 5 m | reverse complement strand
CCTTTTCGACGCCGATCACCCCGCTACCGGGGTCCCTTTTCCACGCCGATCCACAGGCGTCGTGCGGACCGGCGTCCGCGACTATCGACGCTAGCGCCGTGTCATGGGCAATCGTCGACATAGCCAATTTCTACGTCAGCGCGGAGCGATTGTTCGATCCGGCCCTGCGCGATGTGCCCGTCATCGTCTTGTCCAACAACGACGGCTGCGCGATCGCGCGCAGTGAAGAGGCGAAGGCGCTGCACGTCCGTATGGGCGATCCGGTCTTCAAGATGCGCGATCGGATCAAGCGCCACGGTATCCAGCTCCGATCGAGCAATTATGAACTGTATGCCGACCTCAATCGGCGCTTCAACGCGGTCATCGCAGATCACTCCGATATGGTGGAGATCTACTCGATCGACGAAAGCTTTTTCCGGCTGCCGGTGCTGCCGGACGGCCTTGGCAACGTCGTGGCCGCGCATGCGGTCCGCGAGGATATAGCGCGATCGGTCGGCCTGCCGACCCGGATCGGCTTGGGTCCGACCCGCACGTTATCCAAGGTGGCAAACGCCTTGGCGAAGGCGACCGAGAAGGTGTGGGGAGGGGTAGTCGATCTCCATGACGTCGAGCTGCGCCGGCGTCTGTTCGACCAATGGCCGGTAGGAGAAGTGTGGGGCATTGGGCACGCGCTGGCAGCGCGGCTCCGCCCGCTCGGCGTGAAGACGACGGCGGACTTGGCTGCGCTACCTCCGGCGGTCGCACGCGATGTGGGAACGGTGGTGCTGGAACGGCTCGTGCGCGAGCTGGGCGGGATCGAGTGCGACGACTTCAAGGTGGCGCCCGAACCGCTCAAGGCGACCGCAGTAACGCGGCAGTTTGGCGCGCCCGTCTCCGATCTTGCCGAGCTGCGCGAAGCGATGGCGCGCCGCGCAGCGCGTGCGGCCGAGAAGATACGCGCGCAAGGACTGACGGCGAGTCGGTTGATCGCCTTCGCACATGGCTCGCGTTATCGCCCGAACCCGCCTTCGGCATCCCGATCGGCGCGGCTGTCCCCGCCGACCAACGATCCGCGCATCATCGTGGGAATCGCGGGGAAGATGATGGAAGCGATGTTTCAACCGGGAGGCGTCTATACCAAATGCGGCGTCTTGCTGGAGGATCTGACAGCGGAAGGGGCGGGGCAGGCTGACCTCTTTGCGACAGCCGATCCCAAGGCACCCGCGCTGTTGGCGGCAATGGATGGTCTCAATAGCCGGTTTGGGAGAAACACGGTCATTTTGGCGGCGCAGGGATGCGGTGCGCGGTCGTTCGACACGAAGCGATCACAGAAGAGCCCGGCATGGACGACGCGGATCGGGGAGATACCTGTTGCGCGATGAAGCCGTTAGCGGCTCCGGTCCTTATCGCGCGGCGCGGGTGCCTGCACCGGCGCCGCGCGGCCGATCTCGCCGTCCAGTGCACCGCCAGCCTTGATCCGATCGGCGACGAGCTGGCGCGTCGACTCCATAATCGTCGCGACCATGCGGGCGCTTTCGCCCCGGTCGGCTGCCGTCTTCATGGCGGCATCGACAATCGCTTGCGCGGGCGAAAGGCGTGGATCGGCATGGTTCTTTTCGGGCGTGTTCTTGATGAAAAGCTCGGCAAGCCGCTCCTGCCCGGGTGAATGGCCGGGGGGGAGGATCGGCCGCTCCAGCGCCCGCACTGCGCGTTGAAGCTGCGCCGATTGCTGACCGTTGATCTGCACGCCCAGGGCGGCTCCGATCTCACGCACACGCTCAAGGGGCGTTTGTTGGGCGTTAACGACGGCATCGACCTGCCGCACGCCGAGATATGTTAAAAGGTGGGACTGATAGATCGGACCCTTGGCGTGCCGGACATAGGCAAGCTCGGTTCGTGCATTCGCGATGGCAGTAGATGGCGCGCTTTCTCCGATCAATTCGCGCAATCGTTCGGCCGCCTGCTGTCGGGCGGCGGGCAGGTAGCGTTCCAGTTCTTCGCGCGCCTTAGCGAGAGTGACGCGATAGCGTTGCCCCTCGGGTGGCGCGCGGTTCGGAAGCATGGCAATCCCGGCGGGACCGATGCGCGCCTCGGGCGCGAGGTCGCGCTTGACTGCTGCTGCGGAAAGAACCGCGGCCATGCCGCGATGATCCCCCGTTAGAAAGCCGTGCCGGGATGCCTCCATCCACTTGTCTTTGTCGATCGCGGCGATGCGGATCGGGTGTCCGGCCTCGCGCGCGAGCTGCGCCGCGTGGTGGCGCATGGTGCGCCCATTACCTTCGCGGAAAGGATGGATGGCGTTGATCTCGTTGATGTGGTCGCCGAGCCGGTCGAAAAACTCGTCTCGAGGAAGTCCGCGAAAGCCGCTTTGCGCGCCCATGTCGGCAAACCGCTTGTCGAGTTCACGCGCGACATAGGGCACGGCTGCGAAGCTCGAGCCGCCCTTGGCGATGTTGACGGTCCGGTCCTGCCCCGCCCAATCATAGAGGTCTTGAAACAGGTGCTTGTGAAGCGCGCGATAGCCAACGGCCGTCGCTGGAAAAGTCAGGCGCGCGGCCTCTGCGCCGCGCGCCTGCGTTAGGCGCCGCTCAGCTTCGATGAGCGTCTTTTCATCGGTGAGCCCGAGCCGGTTTCGAAGCGTCTCGGTGCCGGGATACGTGTAAGGATCGCTTGCCAATGTCAGGCAGCGATCTGGCGGGTTCCGGGCGGATAGAGACTAAGGATGATCGAGGGCATGAGTGCGGGAGGCACACCCTCGTCGAGCATCATCGCGAACATCGCGTCTTCATCGATTGTCGGCGTCATGTCTTCAATCACGAGATTGGCGCGGGACTCCGCGACATCCTCGCGCCAAAGCGCGATCTGTTCGGGAGTGCCGCGTTCGAAATCCATCTGGCGGATGCGCTCGCGCAGCGCTTCAATATCGATCTGGGCCATCGCGTCATCCTTTCTATCTTAACCTTACTCTCCCCGGCGCGATTCCTCAACAAATCACTCGACGCGGCAGTCACTCGGTTCACCATGTCCCGCGCCCGTTCGGGCGCGGGATGATCGCCGCAACTATCAGTATTCGTTGGCTAACATGATGGTCAGCACACGCTTGGTCTGGTGCTCATCCCACGGCACTTCGCTGCCATAGGCGAGCGTATTGTCGTAGTAATCCACTTTCCAGAACACTGTCTCGGCTATCGTCTTCTCGTCTTTGGGCCGCTCCTGCGTCCACCCTCCCGTCGCGAGGCGATAGACCGCGCCGAAATCATGTTCCCCATAGGGGTCATTGTCTCCGTCGAACCGGGAAAATCCCACGATCGCCGCCAGTGCCGCAAAGCGGTCGGCATCGGGAAGGGACTGAAACCCTAGCGTGACGTTGGCAATGGAAGCCGTGCCGGGATTGCTCCGGGCCGCATCGTTCAGGCGACGGATGGTGTCGAGTTGTTCGGGGCTGCGCATAACTAATCCTCCTGCTGCATGGGCCGCAAGGCCGCTCGGCCTCACGGCCCTGCCTGTCCGGCGAGGACGGGATGGGGAGGGGGAGCGAGAATCTACCGCTGGCGCGGGCGAGCCGCCCTAGCGCGGTCGGCGCTTTGCGCCGGGTGCCGTGCTTGGCGGATTACACGGGCGGTCGATTGTCGTTCGGGAACGAAAGGGCGGCGCCCTTGGTGTTCCCCTCGCGCCGATCGCGCGATGCGCGGGCGGCGAGGACGGCGCGGTGCGGATCTCCGCACGGCATTCTTGCGCGCAAGCGCGCCGTCATGACGGCGCGGCGCGTGCGTCGCGAGCGGCGATCACCAGCTCTACGATGCGGGGCTGATGGAAAAGCTCGCCGCGCTCGACGACGGCAAGGCCAGGACCATCCAACACGTCGCGGATGCGATCTTGCACCACGTCTTCCAGTTCACCGGCCAGAACCCAGAAATGGATCGGGTCGCGCTCGCGGCCTACGGCGCGAAATTGGTCGCACTCGGCAACGGCCTGAGCCAGCGCATTGAGCGCGGCCATCCCAAGCACACGCTCGAAGGCGAGCTGCGCAAACAGGCGATGATGGGACATGGAAAACCTCCGTGTTGCCGTGATTGGCGACGACAGCGGGAGGGGCGCGGAACGCCGGGTCACAGGACCGCGAAGCGGCCGGCTTGCCGGACAGCGGGGGAGCCGATTTACGCAGTGAATTGGGGGGACCGCTGATCCTTGAGGCGGCGGGCCGCGTCCCTCACGATGGGAGGAGACTGACGGACAGCCCTACCAAACAGCGCCCGCCCATCAGGGCGGTCGATCAGGCGATTTTCTGCTTTCGTTCTCGTTCCCGCTGACTCATAGAATCGTCATGCCGATCATGGCCGAACATCGCTGGCTTTACCCGATCGACTGGCCCGAGCTGTCGAGAGCCATTCGATTCGGCCGCGCCAATGGGCGGTGCGAGCATTGCCATCGCCCGCATGGTCAGCGCGTATTCCACTTGGGCGACGGACGGTGGTGGGACATGGATCGTCGGCAATGGCGAGACGGGCGCGGAAGGCGGATCAGGGTCGGGGCGATAGACCTCGTGGCGATCGTCCGTGTCACGCAGGTCTATATCGCCTGCGCCCACCTCAACCATGATCCGACCGACAACGCCCCGCGCAACCTGGCTGCGCTCTGCCAGCGGTGCCACATGATCCACGATGCTGACGAGCATCGGCGTCGTCGATGGCTCAATGCCTATCGCCGGCGCGCTGTGGCGGACCTGTTCGCGTGGTTCGAAGCGCGCTCGATCATGGCGAACGAGGGTGTGCCACGTGGCACACCTATTCGAACATTGAACATGCGAACCCACGAACCTACTTAGGCGCTGGCCTTCGTGGCTTCGGGGTGCTGGGGGGTTCAATTCCCGCAGGCTGGCTGATTATCGGTGTCCTCTTTTTGGCCCTGGCGCTTCGCTATGCGAGCGTCATCCTCATGGAGGGATTGCCTATGATTACACGTTCAAAATCTCGCGCTCGCAAGGCGCACAAGGTCAAGAACACCAACCTGAACCCAGTGACTAACGTGATGAAGCTCTGTTCTGTTTCTTTCGAGACCGTCTGGGCACTGATCGTTGGCTGGTCTGCTGGTGTGGCCGGCCCCGCACCATCGGCGCAGTTGCGCCAGCGTCACCAGTAGGGGGCGGGAGAGCGATCTTCCGCCCTTTGCTTTTGCGGCTCCCGGCAGCGCTAAACGCGGACTTATATGCTCGTGGCTGTTTCAAGCGACAAATGACGGCGCGCAGCATTAGGTAGGAGCGCAGCGAGATCAGCTCGCGCGAAATAGCAGAACGGGGAAATGGAATGGATACCTTCAACGCTGGCGTCCAATATAACGACTTCAAGGGGACTGTCGCGGCGGACATTTCCGACAACGTGGCGCTTGCCGATTATCTGGTGTCCTTGGGGAAGGCCGAAAGTGACGAGCGCGTCGTAGGATTCAGGATCGCTTCCGGAGAGAACCGGGGCACCCCTGTGACTGACGTGTCGCTGGTGGCATACCTCCTTCGATCTGCTGAATTTGAGCCTGCTCCGGCAGCGGTGCGCGCCGTCGAGGTGCGCGTTACGCCAGGAGAAGCCCTCGCCTTCTTCAAGCGGTTCGACCTCGTGGCGACCCGGCGCGGCGTGGATTTCAGCGGCACGCACGTGGATGGCCCACACTACGACTGAGGCTATAACTTAGCCGCAATCGCGCCGCCCGTCCCTTGTGGGCGGGCGGCGCGCGCTGGCCTGCAAGGGCAGCGGGCGCGACAGCCATGCGGGGCATGGCTGTCGCGCTGGCGGCGAGGGCGCTGCTGAGACGGAGGGAAGGGGGCCGATTATCACCGGCCCCCCGATCAGATCAGGCCATTTCATCGTCGGCAAATTCGCCGCGCTCCATGTCGTCGTCCTCGATCCCGTCACCGTCCATGTCGGTGTCGAAATCCTCCGGGCCGGCCTCGGGCTGATCGAACGCGCCAATCTTCATTGGGGCAGGTAGCCACCCTCCCGGAAGCCGTCCCGACACATTGACGGCAAGATCACCCTTCTTTTTGATGGTCGCGCAATTCTCGGCGCTGGAAGCACCGCATTCCTCGCGCAACAGGTCGATCATCGCGGCTCGGCGCATCTTGTCGAACAGTGCGATGGGGGCGGTCCAACGGGCTGCGATGTCCACGCCGGTCGCGCGCGCGATCTGCTCGAAATGGTGATGCCGACTGCCGGGGGAGCCACCCGCGAACACAGTGCCGTCAACGGTCATGGCGACAAGGCCCGCCAGCAATGCCATCTTGTCGTCGCTGGTCATGGCGCGGATTGCCTCGAACCGGCCTTCGGCGGGGATCGATGCGAAGCGGGTCGCCATCACTTCCTCGACGGGACGAACGTCGCTCGTTGCCATAAGCTCGTCGGCCACATCGGTCGCGACCGTCTTGGCCTGAACCTCAAGGGCCATTTGGTAGCTGTGCGCGCCGTGGAGCAACTGGCCTGCAAGGCTGTCCAGCATGATGTCGAGCGCCAGCGCCGGGTCGGCCGCGACGGCTTCCTGCACGATCTGCGTCTTGATGCGGGTCAGGTCCGCGAACAGGCTGTTGCTATAGAGGGGTTGGGGTTCGCCGCTGCTCGCTTTGGGCTTCGCCTCGGCCTTGGCGCGATAGAAGCTCTTGCCGAGCGAACCGTCATGCGAAACCCATAGCGCCACGCCCCCGACTGCGACCTGCTCCGCATTGAACGCCCGCATCGCTTCGGTGAGGGTGTCGCGCTCGTCGGACAGCGGCTCGATGCCGTCGCTATCTTCGCCCTCGGCCTCGGCAATCGCCTCGATTTCGGCATCGATGGCGGCAAGCCGCGCCGCCTCGTCCTCGGTCGGCTCGCGGGTGGCCGGATAGATGCTGCCCTTCATGTAGAGATCATAGGGCCGTTCCAGCGTGGCGCGGACCTCGTGCCAACCGATCGCACGATATTCGTCCGCAATGCCGTCCAGCTTTTCTTCGGCCAGTTCCTGCACAAGCTCGGGCTGGTCGGCAAAGCCTTCCGCTCCTTGGCTGAACAGGTCCACCGTTATCGTCCCGCCCTTCGCCTCATAGGCATCGCGCCCGACGAACAGGAACGCACCGCTGGTGGTGTCCACCTTCTCCGTGGTGAGCATCCGCCGGATGGTGTGGGCGTGACCATTCGCCGCCTTGCAGACCTTGATCTGCTGGTCGTGATCCTCGGTGAGGGTGAGCGCGCGCGCCGCCTCAAGCGACAACTGGTCCTTGGCGATCAGGTCGATCAGCGTGGGTGCGAGCGCGGAAAGGCGAAGCATCTTGTAGACGAAACTGACTGCCTGACCGAACCGAGCTGCGATTTCCTCGGCGTCCATGCCGGTGTCGCGCAGTGCCGCAAAGGCGCGGATGCTGTCGGCGGGGTGCATGTCCTCGCGCTGGAAGTTCTCCGCGAGCGACAGTTCGATGGCCTCCTCCTTGGTGCGGACCTCGACGGGGAAGGTGTCGTTGTTCTTGATCCGCTTGCGCTTCGCCAGTTCCTTGAGGCCCCGATAGCGCCGCCCTCCGGCGAACACATAGAACAGGCCCTCGTCCTCGTAGGCGACAAGGTTCTGCAACAGGCCGTGCGCGGCAATGTCGTCGGCCATCGCTTCCACGGCGGAAGGCTTCACGCGCCGCTGATTGAGCGGGGAAAGGCGAAGCTGCGACAGCTTGATGGTGGTGATACCCATGATGAAACTCCTGTGATCTGTGGTGTCGATTGGGGGGAAAGGGTCAGCCTTCGAGGCTTGCCAGCTCGTCGAACTCGGCTGATGCGCGGGTCGCGGCGTCGCCTGCGTAGGTCGCGCCGGATCGTGGATAGAAGAACACGCGGTCGCCTTTGGCGTAGGGGGTGCCGTCTGCACTGGTCCCGCCCACCTTGGCCCGTTTCCAGTAGGGATCGCCCTTGTATCGAGTGTAAGCCATTGTCCTTTCTCCTTCTTCCTGCGGCTGAAAGCCGGTTGCCGCAGCAACCGGGTCTGCCTCTCCGGCGAGGAGCGGGATGGGGAGGGAGGAGGAAAATCGATGGCCTTGGCGCGGGCAGGCCGCCCTAGCGCGGCCGACGCCCGTCAGGGCGTCGGGTGCCGCGCTTGGCGGACAACACGGGGGCGTCTATTTTCCTTCGGGAACGAAAGGGCAGCAGCCCTTGGTGTTCCCCGCGCTGGCGGGCCTCCGGGGGAGGGCCGCGGCGCTATGCGAGTGAAGTCGCGCCCATCGGGCGGCGGCGACAGGTGTGCCATGTGGCACGCCTCACGCGAGGATCGTTACCCTTTGGGCCGAGACGCCGGCACGGTGGCTCGGTCGGCGCACGCCAGGGCGCCGATAGAGCCGTGCCCGGCAGGGTCGCGCCCGACTTGGTTTGGTTCAATGCGACAGGGCGTCGATAACCTTGCATTCGGCAACGATGCTGGCGTTGCAGGTGTCACCCCACTGCGCGATTTCCGACCTCAGCGCTGTAAGGTCGGCCAGCTTGCGATCGATTTCCGCGATGTGGACCGCAGCTATTTGGTCGGCCTCGGCACAGGAACCGCGCGGATCATCTGAAAGCCGCAGGAGCGCGCGAACCTGATCCAGGGTGAAACCCAGATCACGCGAGCGTTTGATGAACGACAGGCGATCAAGGTGCGAGCGATCGTAGAGTCGATAGTTGCCACCGCTACGGATGGGAGCGGGAACCAGCCCTTCTGCCTCGTAGAAACGGACCGTCTCTATCTTCAACCCAGTGCGCTTTGCGATCTCACCGATTTTCATCGCCGAACCTCTTGACCCTCTAGTAGGATGAGGGTTCATATAGGGCGTCTGATCCACGAATCGAGCTTCGATAATGGCAGACGCTTGTTGCTCATCAAAACGCGACACGATCGCGGAACTTGGTCGCAAGGCCGAGCAGCGCCGCGTGCTCATCATCGTGATGCTCATCAATCTCGCGATGTTCGTGGTCGAGTTTGGCGGCGGCGTCGTCGCGCGTTCCTCTGCCTTGATGGCGGATTCGGTCGACATGTTCGGCGACGCGGTGGTCTATGCGCTCAGTCTCTATGCATTGCATCGGGGTGCGCGCTGGGAAGCGGGGGCAGCACTGGCGAAGGGTGGCATCATCCTGGCTTTCGGCGTCGCGGTCATTTTCGAGATCGCTGACAAGATTGCGAACGGCGTTCCTCCGGCATCGGGCTTGATGCTCGGGGTTGGCAGCGCCGCGCTGGTTGCGAACCTAATCTGCCTCGCGCTGCTCTGGCGCTTCCGCCGCGAGAATGTGAACATGTCGAGCACGTTCGAGTGCTCGCGCAATGATGTCGCGTCAAACGTCGGGGTTCTCGCGGCTGCCGGATTGGTCGGCCTGACCGGCTCGGCTTGGCCGGACATCATCGTCGGCGGGTTGATCGCCGTGATCTTCCTGCGCTCGGCATGGCGCGTGCTTGGGGAAGCCTGGCCGGCATGGCGTGCCGCGAAGGCACCGGCTCGCGAGTTATTGCAATGACATGGAAACCTCTCCGTGGTAAAGGCGGGATCGTGCGAGCCTTTTTGCCTCTCCTGACATGCCTGATGCTGGTCCTCACCAGTTTCTCCGGCATGGCTCACGCCGCCGATCTGGCGGGGGGGAGCATCGCGGGCGTCGAGTTCACAATCCATACCGATGGCGACATCGATCAAGTGCCATCGGATTCGGACAAGAACGTCCCGCACCATCACAATTATTGCCACGGGCATGACGTTGGTGCGCCTGCGCGCACGACGATGGAATATACCCACGTCCTCACGATGCCCAAGCCGACTATCTCCGCCTCTGCGTCGCTCGATGGCCGCACCGGCATGGTCCATTTGAGACCCCCCCAAGCCTGACGTCCGATTTGGGCGCGCGTTGGCGCGCCCCTGTCGATCATCGTCAGGAGTCCTATTTTCATGCATCGTATCCTCGCGGCCATGCTGGCCGCAGCGTCGTGCGCCACTATGGCGCAGGCGCAGGTCGGACCGTCCGCGCCTTTTGCGCAGGACGCGCCGGTCTACACGCTTGACCAAGCGGTCAGTGCAGCGGGCGGTTCGGCCCCTGCTGCCGAAGCGGCAACAGCCGCGATCGATGCGGCCCGCGCGGGCCGCACGGTCGCCGGACTGCGGCCCAACCCGGTTGTCCAGGGCCAGGTTGAGAACGTCATCGGCTCGGGTCCGTATCGTGGGGTCCGCAGCGCGGAATCCACGGTCGGCTTTGCGATCCCGATCGAGCTAGGCGGCAAGCGCGGCGCCCGCGTCGCGGTCGCCAATGCGC
>OFDN01002432.1_pt1 | contig 10255 bp, 8 predicted proteins | sample 1520971 | NCBI WGS metagenome assembly OFDN01 (sample SAMEA94257418, study PRJEB24077) | hot springs metagenome | biome: Aquatic biome; feature: Geographical feature; material: Water | place: India | collected 2012-06-12 | depth 5 m | reverse complement strand
TGTGCAGACCGACCGCATGGCCGAGCTGATGGCGGCGGCCGATCTGGCCCTCGGCGCCGGTGGCACCGCAGTCTGGGAGCGCGCCTGCGTCGGGCTGCCGGCACTGGTGTGGCCGGTGGCCGACAATCAGCGCGAACAGGTCGCCACCGCCGCTGACGCCGGGCTGCTGCATGCGCCACTGCATGTGGGCGATGACGATGAGGCCCTGCTGCGCCAGATTGCAGCACTGTGCGACAGCCCGCATCTGCTGCGTGCGCTGTCCACTGCGGGTGCGGCGACGGTCGACGGCGCCGGCGCAGCCCGGGTCTGCCGGGCCCTGGGCTGCACCGGCGTCACGATGCGTCCGGCGGTGGCGGCGGACGGGGATCGCCTGTTCGCATGGCGCAATTGCGAGGCGGTGCGCCGGGTATCGCGCAACCGGGATCCGATTCCGCGCCCCGACCACGATGCCTGGCTGTCCGATACGCTGGGGTGCGCCGACCGCCGGCTTCTGGTGGGCGAGCGCGACGGTCAGGCGCTGGGCGTGGTGCGCTTCGATCTGGCCGGTGACGAGGCCGAGGTGTCGATCTATCTCGCCCCGGGCGAACATGGCGCCGGGGCGGGCGGCGACCTGCTCGCCGCCGCCGAACGCTGGCTGGCGCTCGAACGGCCGGCCGGTGTGTGTAACATTCGCGCCGAAGTGGCCGGCGACAACGCGCCGTCCCGCCACATGTTCCTGTCTGCCGGCTACCTTCCCGATGCCGCGCGCTTCTTCAAGCGGATGCTTCCAGATGACTGACGCCTTCCAGATTGCCGGCCGTCCGATCGGCGCCGGCGCCCCGCCCTTCGTGATTGCCGAAATGTCCGGCAATCACAACCAGTCGCTCGAGCGGGCGCTGGCCATCGTTGATGCGGCGGCGAAGTCGGGCGCCCATGCGCTGAAGATCCAGACCTACACGCCGGACACCATGACGCTGGATCTGGATGAGCGCGAGTTCCACATCGCCGATCCGAACAGCCTGTGGGCCGGTACCTCGCTCTACAAGCTCTACGGCGAGGCCTACACGCCGTGGGACTGGCACGCGCCGATCTTCGAGCGCGCGCGCGCGCTGGGCATGATTCCGTTCAGCACGCCCTTCGACGACAGCGCGGTCGACTTTCTCGAATCGCTGGACGTGCCCTGCTACAAGATCGCGTCGTTCGAGAACACCGATCTGCCCCTGATCCGCCGCGTGGCGGCCACAGGCAAGCCGCTCATCATTTCCACCGGCATGGCCACGCTGGCCGAACTGGACGAGACCGTGCGCGCCGCGCGGGAGGCCGGCTGCCGCCATCTGGTGCTGCTCAAGTGCACCAGTACCTATCCGGCCACGCCGGCCAATACCCATATCCGCACCATTCCGCACCTGCGCGAAATGTTCGGCTGCGAGGTGGGGCTGTCCGACCACACCATGGGTGTGGGCGTGTCGGTGGCCAGCGTTGCGCTGGGTGCCACCGTGATCGAAAAGCACTTCACGCTGGACCGCAGCGAAGGCGGCGTGGACGCCACCTTCTCGATGGAACCGCATGAAATGGCGCAGCTGGTCGTGGAAACCGAGCGCGCCTGGCAGGCGCTGGGCGAGGTCCGTTACGGGCCGACCGAAGCCGAGCGCAAGTCGCTGCAGTTCAGGCGCTCGCTCTATGTCACCGCCGATCTGGCGCCCGGTGACGTGCTGAGCCGCGACAACGTACGCGCGATCCGGCCTGGTCTGGGGCTGGCGCCGGGATTCATCGATGCGGTGATCGGGCGCACCGTTGCCCGCGCAGTCGCGCGCGGCACGCCCCTGTCCTGGGATCTGCTCAAGTGAACGTTTGCTCCCTTCAAATCCGACCGATGTCCGAGCCCCATGTTTTCTCTTGACCAGCAGGCCACCGATACCGCCGCCGCCGAACTGCGCGCGCTGCTCGCCGGCATGCGCGATGCCTTCGCGCGTGGCGAGAACGCAATGGAATACGCGCGCCGCGCACTTGGACGCAACGACAATCTTTCCGCCGCGACGCTGATTGCCTACGACCTGCAGGCCGGCGCCTACGTGCGTCACGCGCTGTCCGACCCCGCGGGCAAACAGCGCTGGTGCGCTCAGCTCGCCGGGCTGGTCGCGCCTCATCTGCCGCTCGGCGGATCGGTGATGGAAGTCGGGTCCGGTGAAGCCACCACGCTGGCCGGCCTGCTCGAAGCGCTGCCGTATCGGCCGGCTGCCGCGCTCGGATTCGACATCAGCTGGTCGCGCTGCGCGCACGGCCGCGGCTGGCTGCGACACAAGGCGCAGCAGGCGGAGCTGTTCGTGGCCGATCTGTTCCACATTCCGCTGGCCGACGCCAGCGTGGATGTGGTCTATACCTCGCATTCGCTGGAGCCGAACGGCGGCCGCGAACGGGCGGCGCTGCAGGAACTGCTGCGGGTAGCCCGACGCGCGGTGGTGCTGGTCGAACCGATCTATGAACTGGCCGGCCCGGAGGCGCGCGAGCGCATGACGCATCACGGCTATGTGCGCAATCTGAAGGCGACCGCCGAGGCGCTGGGCTGTACGGTCGCCGACCATCGCTTGCTCGATTTCTACGTGAATCCGCTGAATCCGAGCGGCGTCGTGAGCATCGTGAAGACCGACGCCGGCGAACCGGCGCGCCCCGCCTGGCGCTGTCCGCTCACCCATGCGCCGCTGACGCGTTCGGAGAGTGCCCTTTCGTCGCCCGACACCGGCCTGGTCTATCCGGTGCTCGACGGCATCCCGCTGCTGTGCCGCGACCACGCGGTGCTGGCGTCGGCCTACGGACAACCGGTCGCCCCATGAAGTACTGCGTCACCTGCCTGCAGCCGGACACGCGTCCGAACACGGTGTTCACGCCGGAGGGGCAGTGCCCGGCCTGCGCCTATCACACCGCGGCCCAGGACATAGACTGGCAGGAGCGTTTCGAGATCGTCGAGGATCTGGTGGCGAAGCACCGCCGTGCCGACCGCGCAGGCTTCGACTGCATCATCGGCGTCAGCGGCGGCAAGGACAGCACCCGCCAGGCGCTGTGGGTGCGCGACAAGCTGGGCATGCATCCGCTTCTGGTGTCGCTCAGCCATCCGCCGCAGCAGGTGTCCAGGCTCGGCGTGGACAACGTGTCCAACCTGATCGAGCTGGGATTCGATGTCGTGCTGTCCTCGCCCGCGCCGGACACCTGGCGCCGGCTCATGCACGACAGCTTCATGAAGTTCACCAACTGGGCGCGCTCGTCCGAACTGGCGCTGTTCAGTTCGGTGCCGCAGCTGGCCAGCCGCTACGGCATTCCGCTCATCTTCTGGGGCGAGAACCCGGCGCTGCAGGTGGGCGATCTGAAGACCATGGGCCGCAACGGCTATGACGGAAACAATCTCCGGTACTCGAATACGCTGAGTTCGGGCCATGAGTGGATGCTGGAGGCCGGCTATCCGCTGCGCGACATCCTCCCCTATGTCTATCCAAGCGAAGCGGAGTTCGCCGCGGCCGACATCCAGATCGTGTTCCTGGGCTGGTTCCTCGGCGACTGGAGCCTGGTGAACAACGCCGGCTACGCCTGCCCGCACGGCCTGAGCATCCGCGCGGAGGGGCCCGACCAGACCGGCGATCTGCTGGGCCTGAGCAATCTGGATGAGGACTGGCACAACATGAACCAGATGGTGAAATACCTGAAGTTCGGCTTCGGGAAGGTCACCGAATACGTGAACGAGGCGATGCGTGCCGGCACCATGGACCGCGCCACTGCGGTCGATCTGGTCGAGCGCTATGACGGTCAGTGCTCTCCGCGCTACATCCGCAGCTTCTGCGATTTCATCGGCATCAGCGAGGACCGCTTCTGGCAGCACGTGCATGCGTCGACCAACCGCGAACTGTTCGACATCGGCAGCGATGGCGCGATAAGCCGGCGCTTCCGGGTGGGGGAAGGACTGTGAGCCGCACCACGGTAGGTCTGGTCGATTACGGTGTCGGCAATCACGCCTCGGTCAGCCATGTGCTGCACGACGCGGGCTTCCGCGTGCGGGTCGCTGCCGATGCACAGGGGCTGGACGCCTGCGACGTGCTGCTGCTGCCTGGTGTCGGCGCCTTTCCGGCGGCGATGGCACAGTTGCGCGATACCGGGCTGGATGCCTATCTGAACGACGCGGCGCAGGCCGGGCGCCCGCTGCTCGGGATCTGCCTGGGCATGCAGCTGCTTGCCCAGGAATCGCTCGAGCTGGGCCAGACACCCGGCCTGGGCATCCTGCCCGGAAGGGTGGTGCCGCTCACCGAGGCGCCATGGCATATCGGCTGGAACACGCTGGAATGCATCGGCGACGATCCGGCCTTCCGCGCGAGCCAGGGCGAAGCCTTCTACTTCAACCACTCCTTCAAGCTGGTCGACGCGGACGATTGCGTGACCGCGCAGGCACGGCTGCCGCAGCCGGTGACTGCGGCAGTCCGTCGAGGCCGCGTGGCAGGACTGCAGTTCCATCCGGAGAAGAGCCAGCGCGCCGGTACGCGCCTGTTGCATACCCTGATCACGGAGCTGGCGCATGCTTAGGAAGCGTCTGATCGGTGTGGTGACCGTGCGCAATGGCTGGGCGGTGCAGTCCTTCGGCTACCGTCGCTACCTGCCGCTCGGGCGACCGGAGTGCCTGGTCGAGAATCTGGATCGCTGGGGTGCCGATGAAATCCTGGTGCAGGTGATCGACCGCAGTGCCGGCGATCACGGACCCGATTTCGATCTGCTTGCGCGCCTTGGCAGGCTGGGCCTCGAAACACCGCTGATCTACGGTGGCGGCATCGCGTCTGCCGACCACGCGGTGCGGGCCATACAGTCGGGCGCCGACCGCGTGGCCGTGGATCAGGCCCTGCATCGAGCACCTGAAGAAGTGCGCCGCATGTCGGCAAGACTCGGCGCCCAAGCGCTGATCGCTGCGGTACCGGTGCGTTTTGCCGACAGCGTGCTGCGCCACGACTATCGCGCACGGCAGTGTCTGCCTTTCGGCGAGAGCGTGCCGGCGCTGATCGGCGAGCGCGTGGTGTCCGAACTGATGCTGATCGACTGGCAGAACGAGGGCGGCCTGACCGGTTTCGAGCCGGGGCGGCTGGGTGAGCTGCCCTGTCCGGATGTGCCGCTCATCCTGTTCGGCGGTTTCACCGATCCGGCACTTACGCGGCGTTTCCTGGAACACCCGGCGGTCGCCGCGGTGGCGGTCGGCAATCGGTTCGCCTACAGCGAGCACGCCTACCAGACCTACAAACGGGCAGTGGCCAGCGCGGCCCTGCGCCCGCCGATGCACGCCGGTCCGACACCGGTCGAAGGATCCTGAAGCATGGAGTTCTGCAAACGCTGCCTCTACACCACCGCCCACCCGCTCGGGCTGGTGCTGGACGATGAAGGCATCTGTTCCGGTTGCCGGGTGCATGAGGAGAAGGACTGTCTGGACTGGGCCGAGCGCTGGGCGCGACTGGAGTCCATCGTGGCGCCGTACCGCAGCACAGACGGGCGCAACTATGACTGCATTGTGCCGGTGAGTGGTGCGCACGACGCCTACTACATCGTGCATCTGGTGAAGGAGCGGCTGGGCCTGAACCCGCTGCTGGTGACTTACAACCGCTACTTCAACACGCCGCTGGGCATACGCAATCTGGCCAATCTGCGCATCCGCCTGAACTGCGACATCCTCTACCAGAACGTCAATCCGGAGTCGGTCAAGCGCATTGTCCGCAGTACGCTGCGACGCTTCGGCAGCATCTACTGGCCCATCCTCGCCGGGCAGACCGTTTTCCCGGTGCAGACCGCGGTCCGGTTCAGGGTTCCGCTCATCATCTGGGGTGCGCACCAGGGGCTGGAGCAGGTGGGCATGTTCTCGCACCTGCACGAAGTCGAAATGACCCGTCGCTACCGCAAGGACCACGACCTGATGGGCCATGAGGCGGACGATCTGCTGTCGGTGTTCGACACCCTGACCGAAGGTGACATCTGGCAGTACCGCTATCCGGACGACGCCGCGCTCGATGCCGTGGGCGTGCGTGGCATCTACCTCGGCAACTACGTGCGCTGGGATCCGAAGGCGCAGCACGAGCTGATGATCGCGCGCCATGATTACGCGTCGGCCACGTTCGCCCGCACCTTCGACACTTACGACCATGTCGACTGCTTCAACTACATGGATCTGCACGATCAGCTCAAGCTGTTCAAGCATGGCTATTCGCGGGTGACCGATCATGCCAGTCGCGAGATCCGCCACGGCCGGCTGACCCGGGAACAGGGTCTGGCGCTGGTCAGGCAGCACGAGCAGGTGCCGCCGCGCTACATCGAGCGCTTCTGCGACTGGCTGGGCATGCAGCCCGAGTCGCTGCGCTTCATGCTGGATCAGCATCGCAACCCCGCGTACTGGCATGCCGACGCGCCGGGCCAGTGGACCTTCCACGGCTGGAGTACCCGGCAGCCGGACTCGCCCGCAGATCTTGCGCCGCTGCAGCCGGCGGCCGCCTTCGCCGCAACCGCGACCCGCGAGCTGGACGCAGGAGACCGTTACATCACGATAGGCAAGGGCTGGCCGTGCTGAATCCGCCGCCATCCGCACTGCTGCCGCGCGACGCGCACGAAGGCTTCAGTGATGACGAACTGCTGCGCCTGAGTCACCTGCAGCGCAGGACCGAGGCAGGCCATGCGCCGTGGGCGTCATGGGAGGTCGAGAATTCAAGCTTCGGCCGCACGCTGCGCGAATGGGCCGGCTATCCGTCCTGGCTGCCCCTGTGCGCGAGCGCCGATCACGGGGTTCATTGGGAATCCCGCTGCTGGCCGAACGAACTCGAGTCGCCCTATCGTCTTTTCCTGACCTGGAACGGCAAGAAGGCGAGACTGATGAACGAGCGTCATGGCAAGACGGCGCTGCACATTCCGCACCCGTGGCTGGCGTACCGCAAGAAGCACTATCCCGAACTCGATCCGGAGCGTAACGGTACCGTTGTGTTCTTCACTCATTCAAACGCCACGACGACGCCGGTGTTCGAATCGCTCGACGCCTACATGCAGAGCCTGCGGGATCTGCCCGCATGCTTCCATCCCGTGGTGATCTGCCTGTCTTTCCACGACGTACTCAAGGGCATGCACCGGACGCTGCGTCCCTACGGTTTTCCCATCGTCACCGCGGGTACCACAAACGCGCAGTGTTTCGTCGACCGCTTCTACCGCATTGCGCGGCGTTTCCGCTACGCGTGCTCGCCGACCATAGGGTCACACAGCTTCTATCTGGCGGAGGCCGGCGTGGCTTTTTTCCTGCACGGGCCTGCGCCGACGTATGTCATCAAGGGCTCGCGGGCGGTGCGTGATGGCGAACAGGATCTGCGCGACTACGGGGATGATGAGGACATCGAGCGGTTCATGATGCTGCGCAGGTTGTTTTCCGAACCGTTTGACACGGTGAGCGCGGCGCAGAGCGAGGCGGTCGGACGTTATCTGGGCGAGGATGCCGATACCGATGCCGGCCAGCTCCAGAGCGCGCTCTGGCAGTCACTTTGCCGGAATGTGCCGCGGGTGGGCAGCCTCTACCTCGCCAATGCTGGACGCCTGCTGCGCCGCATCGTGCCTGCATCCGGAAAATGAAATAGCGATGATGAACAAGACTCTTTCCAAGGCGCGCATGCTGATCGAACTGCAGCCACGTGTGAGCCGCTTCCGCGTGCCCGATCTGCTGGCCTTCACGGTTGACCAGATCGCGCAGATGCCGGAGGCCGAACTGTGCGCAGTCATCCTGGCGCGGTTCGGCTCGACCCAGCTGATCGTACGTTCGTCAGCGGGCGATGAAGATGGCGTGCTTGCTTCGAAGGCCGGAGCCTACGACTCGGTGCTGGGCGTTCGGGCTGATGACAGCGCCGCTCTGCTGGCCGCCGCGCGCACCGTGATGGACAGCTATGCGCGCCAGCGGCGCACCGCTTCGCGTGACGAAGTGATCTTTCAGACCCTGATTGAGCGCCCAGCCATGAGCGGCGTGGTATTCACCCACGACCTCAATACCGGTGCGCCCTACTACGTCATCAACTACGACGACGTGTCCGGGCTGACCAATACCGTCACTTCGGGCGGTGGCGAGTACGCCAACCGCACACTCTGCATTCATCGGGGCGCCGCGGACGCAATCCGGTCGGAACGTTTCCAGCGCCTGATCGCCGCAGTGCAGGAACTCGAACAGCTGCTTGGCAGCCAGTTCCTTGATATCGAGTTTGCGCTCGATGAGGCACTGCAGCTCTATCTGTTGCAGGTGCGCGCGATCACCACCCAGCCGAACTGGAACCGGGCGGTGGCGCGACGCATCGACGCCGAGCTGCGCGGCATCCAGATCTTCGTACGTGAGCGCCTGCGCCCGGCGCACGGCGTCTTCGGTCACACCACGGTGCTCGGTCAGATGCCGGACTGGAATCCGGCGGAAATGATCGGTCGTGCGCCGCGCGCGCTGGCACTGTCGCTGTATCGCACGCTGATCACTGACCACGCGTGGCGGCGCGCCCGCGAGAGCATGGGCTATGCCACACCGTCCGGTCAGGCGCTGATGGTGTCGCTGGCCGGGCAGCCCTTCATCGATACCCGGCTCAGTTTCCATTCATACCTGCCGGCGGATCTGCCGGCGACCGTCGCGGGCAAGCTGGTCGATGCCTGGGTGGCGCGATTGCGCGCGCATCCGGAACTGCATGACAAGATCGAGTTCGAGGTGGCCATTACCACCTTCAGTTTCGATATAGACGACAAGCTCGACCGGCTGGTGGGCGATGCGTTGCATGCCGATGAGCGCCATCTGTTCCGCGATGCCCTGCGCCGGCTGACGCTGCCGCTGCTGCGCGGCGAGGGGGAGGGCGCGATATCGGCCGCGCTTGCGCGGGTGGAGGCACTGGCGGCACGAGGTCTGCCCGCAACGGACAGCGGCCTGTGTGCGCTGCTGCCGATGATCGAGGAGTGCAGCCGGCTGGGCACCGAGCCCTTCGCGGTGCTGGCGCGCCATGGTTTCATCGCGCGCACGGTGCTGCTGTCGCTGGTGGCGCGCGGCGCGCTGTCAGCTGATGACGTGTCCCGCTTCCAGGCTGGGGTGCGTACCGTGGCGAGCGACCTTGTCGACGACATGCGACGGCTTCAGACCGGCGCGCTTGCGCGTGATGCCTTCATGCAGCGCTATGGTCATCTTCGTCCAGGTACCTACGACATTCTGTCACCCCGGTACGACCAGATGCAGGACTTCGCCACCTCCGGAAATTCCGTTCAGGGTGAAGCGGCCGTGCATCCACCGGCCTTCGAGCCGGATGCACGGCAGCGCGCGTCCATCGATGCCCTGCTGCGCGAAGAAGGGCTGGCGGGCGTGGACTGTGATCGTCTGCTCGCCTATTGCGCGGCCGCAATCGCCGGCCGCGAGTACGGCAAGTTCGTGTTCACCCGTTCCATCAGCGCCATGCTGGAACTGATCGCCGATTTTGGCGAACGTCATGGCCTGAGCCGCGAGGAGATGTCGCATGTGCCGGTCGGTTCGTTGCTCGAAGTCGCGCTGTGCAGCGCTGATGCATCGGTCGAGGAGCGTCTGCGCGCGATTGCCGAACGTGAGGCCGAGCGTCATGCGCTTACGTCGGCGATCAGGCTGCCACAGGTACTGTTCGATGAAGCCGGCGTGCATGTGGTCCCCTTCCAGGTCAGCCAGCCGAATTTCATCACCGGTCTCAAGGTGACCGCTGATCTGGTCTGCCTTGATGCGCGTCAGATCGCTCCTGCGCTGGAAGGCCGCATCGTGCTGATCGAGAATGCCGATCCGGGCTACGACTGGATATTCGCGCAGCGCATCGCCGGGCTGGTCACCAAATACGGCGGCGCCAATTCTCACATGGCGATCCGCTGCGCCGAGTTCGGCATTCCGGCCGCCATCGGTTGCGGCGAGCAGCGCTTCGAAGCCTTCATGCAGGCACGACGGCTCAGTCTCGACTGTTCCGCCGGCCTGATCACCCCCTTGCACTGAACGGAAAAGACATGGTTGTCTGGCTGATAGGACTGTCCGGCGCCGGCAAGACCACGCTGGCCGAAACGCTGGTGGACACCGTCCGCGCGCGCGGACGGCAGGTGGTGCTGCTCGATGGTGACCGGGTGCGGGATCTGTTCGGCAATGATCTCGGCCACGATCTCGATGGCCGCCGTCGCAATGCCGAGCGCATCTGCCGCCTGTGCGCTTTCCTCGATGCCCAGGGCATCGACGTGGTGTGCGCCATCCTGTCCATCTTCCCGGAATCGCGCG
>OFDN01002427.1_pt1 | contig 10268 bp, 5 predicted proteins | sample 1520971 | NCBI WGS metagenome assembly OFDN01 (sample SAMEA94257418, study PRJEB24077) | hot springs metagenome | biome: Aquatic biome; feature: Geographical feature; material: Water | place: India | collected 2012-06-12 | depth 5 m | reverse complement strand
AGCCGGCCGCCGTCGCGCAGGACTCGCTGGCCGCCGCCACTCCGCCGGTGATCTCCAGCATCGAGGGCGTGCGCCGGCTGACCCAGGAACAGGCGCGGGCCAATCCCGCCGCCGAACTGACCGGGGTCATCACCTGGCTGGATGCCGCCAATTCCGGATTCGTGCTGGCCGACGAGGCGGCGGCGATCTGGGTTTACGGTCCGGTGCCGGGCGGGCTGACGGTGGGAAGCCGGGTGCAGGCGCTGGGCCGGGCCATTGAAGGCTATTTCACCATCACCGTGCGGGCCGACCGCGTGAACCTGCTGGGCACGGGCGAGCTGCCTGCCCCGGTGGCCGCGTTGGCCCGCGAACAGTTGCAGGGGAAATGGGACAACTTCCGGGTCGCGGTGGCCGGCACCCTGTTTCACCGGCTGAACATCAACGGGCAGTCCGGCCTGCTGCTCCTTTCGGACGGCGTGCCCATCTGGCTGACCGGTCCCGAACCGCCGCCCACCTTTGTTTCGGGCACGGTGTCCGCCGAGGTCACGGGCATTTCCAGTCTCGGAGTCCGGGAACGCCAGATCCTCGACTGCGGACTGCTGCTGGACTCATGGAATCAGCTGAAGCTCATCCGGACCAACCTCGATGCACCGGTCGCCGTGACCGTGCGCGGCCTGCTGAACGGAACCAACGCGTCGTGGCTTGACCGTCCGGTCGAACTCGAAGGCATCGTCACCTGGAAGACCGCCAGCCGGTTCGTGCTCCAGGATGCCGGCCAGGGAATCTTCGTGCATCTCACCAACCGCATCGCCACGCCGGTCGGCCACCGCGTCCGGGTTCTCGGGGCCGCGGAACGGACGCCGCAGCGGCTTGAATTCCGCGCGGCCGGCGTGCGGGACCTGGGGACCGCCCCGGTGCCCGTGCCGGCGACCCCGGCGGCGACGGCCTCGCTCGCGGATCCTGACCTCTTCGGCCGGAAAGTGCGGGTGACCGGCCGCCTCGTTTACCGGCGCACGGAGGGGTTGCGGGACGACTGGGTGCTGGTGCGGGCCGGCGGCACGGAAACCCTCCGGTTCGAGCGCGAGTCGGGTCCGGCGGACCGGTTGGCGGCGATCCCCGTGGACAGCACGGTCGAGGCATCGGGCGTGCTGATGCCGTTGACGGGGGGCGAAAACCGGCCGACGGAGGCCGAGCTGTTTCTCGATTCTTCGGATTCGATCCGCCTGGTGGAGGGCCCGCCGCTGCCGCGCAGCCTCACCCTGACCTTTGCGGTGGTCGCCGCCGTATCGGTGCTCGGTTCGCTCGTGGGGGGCGCCTGGTGGCTCCATTCCCGCCGCGTGCAAGGCCTGCGGCAGCGGCAGTTGGAATCGGAGAACCGGCTCCAGCGCCGCTTTGCGCTGATCGCCGAAACCGCGAGCGACCAGATCCTCACGCTCAACCTCCGCGGCCACATCACGTTCATCAATCCTGTCGGCCACCGCCTTCTGGCCCACCCCGGAGATTCGCTGATCGGCCAGCCCTACGCCCGCTGGATCGCCCCGGAACACCGCGCGCCGTGGATGGCCGCCATGGCGGCCGTGTCGGCGGGCGAGAACATCCGGCCCTTCGACATCGAGCTGGAGCGGGCCGACCGGACCCGCGTGGAAATCGAGGTGGTGTTGCGCCGGCTGTCCAACGAGGAACTGCACTGCATCGGCCGGGACCTGACCGAAACGCGCCAGGCCCAGCGCGAACTCGCGCGGCAGGAGCTGCAGCTCCGGACCATCGTCGAGAGCATGGCCGAAGGCATCCTCGTCATGGATGCCCGGGGCACGTTGGTTTCGGTCAATCCCGCGGCCGAATCCATCCTTGGCCTCCGTCGCCAGGACGTCGTCGGTCAGGCCATGAGGGAGGATTGGGAATGCCGCGATGCAGACGGGCTCCCGGTGCCGCCGGAACGCTATCCGATCCTCCGCACGCTGCGGACCGGCGTCAGCGTGGATGCCTTCGAGATGTCCCTGGTGCACCCGTCCGGACGGGTTTGCTGGCTTTCCGTCAATTCGCGGGTCCTCGTGCGGGGGCCGCGGGGCGACGTCGAACAGGTCATCGCCACCTTCACGGACATCACGGCCCGGCACGAGGCGGAGCAGCAGCGCCAGCAGCTGGAGGAACAGCTCCGGCGCTCCGAATCCCTCCGGGCCCTTGGCACGCTCGCCGGCGGCGTGGCCCACGACTTCAACAACCTGCTCGCCAGCATGCTGGGCAATGCGGACCTGAGCCTGGCCATGCTGCCGCCGGACCACCCCGTCGCCGAAAATTCCCGCGAGATCGCCGCTGCCGCCAAACGCGGGGCCGAACTGGTCCGCCGCATCCTCAGCTTCAGCCGCCCCCATTCCACCGGCCGCCAGCCGGTGCTGCTGTCCGCCGTGGCCGAGGAGGCCACCCGGGTCGTGACGCGCACATTGCCCCGGGATGTCCAGCTGCACTGGCAGGTTGATGCCAATGAACAGCCCGTCATGGGCGACCGGACCCAGCTGCACCAGGTCATCGTGAACCTCTGCACCAACGCGGCCCACGCGCTGGAGGGGACCGGGGGCGTGGTCGAACTGGGCATCAGTTGCGCCCTGCTGCCGCCGGAGCAGGCGTTGAACGACAGCGAAGTCCGGCCCGGCCCGGCCATGCGGCTGCGCGTGCGCGACACCGGCTGTGGCATGGACCCGGAAACCATCGCCCGGATCTTTGAGCCCTTCTTCACCACGAAGGGACCCGGCCGGGGCACCGGCCTCGGCATGGCCATCGTCAATTCGGTGGTCCAGGCCCACGACGGGCGCATCACCGTCGAGTCTGCCCCGGGCAAGGGCACTACCGTGGACATTCTCCTGCCCGCCCTGGCGGCCCGGGTGGTGAGCGACCTTCCACCCGCCGAGGAGCCCCCGCCCGGACCGGTCGGCAGCGGACAGCGGATCCTCGTGGTGGATGACGATACGGCGGTCCTGCGCCTGACCGCCACGGCGTTGGGCCGGGCGGGCTTCCGGGCGGTCGCCCTGGAGAATCCGAAGGAGGCATGGGGACGCTTCAGTTCCGATCCGGCCGCGTTCGACGTGCTGGTGACGGACCTGTCCATGCCCGAACAGTCCGGCGTGGACCTCGCACTGGCGATCCGCGGTGTGCGGCCGGATTTGCCGGTCATCATCGTCACCGGCTACGGGCCCACCGCCGAACGGCTGCTCGCCAAGGCCGAAGGGCAGTTCCCGGTGTTGCCCAAGCCGTTTGCCATCACCGCCCTGGTTAAGCTGGTGCAGGCAGAGCTGGCGAAAGCGGCCGGCGGGCCCGAAATTTGAGCCGGCGGCTCAGCGCCTTTCCGGCGGCAGCTGCCGCAGTTCTTCCGCGAAACGCGCGTGAACGGTTGCATTCACCGGCCGGTGCTTCACCTCGGTGCGGGCCGGGATGGCGCCAAGAAAATTGCCGTTCTTCCAGTTCCGGGCCGGGCGGATGGGACGCGGGGTGAACCCGCCGCCGCAGTTGGGACACACGTTTCCGAGCAGCGTGTCCACGCAGGTCGCACAGAAGGTGCATTCAAACGAGCAGATGCGCGCCTCCGTGGAATCGGGCGGCAGGGCACGGTTGCAATGTTCGCACGTGGGCCGCAGGGCGAGCGCCTCGACGACGTCGAACTCCTCGTCCGTCATCCCGTATTTGCGGCGCAGGTCTTCTTTGGACAGGGGCATGGGAAACCGGTCACTGAGGGCATGCGCTGGCCGTCATGGGACAGCGAACTTCGCCGGACCCCTTGGGCGACGGCAGGAGTCCGGGCGGGGTCTGGACACAGCTCGCCTGCGCCAGCGGACACCGCGGGGCGAACCGGCACCCGGGCGGCCAGTCGCCAGGACGGGGCACCTGTCCGGGGATCGTCACCAACCGGTCCCGATGTCCGCCCAGTTCCGGCACCGAATTCAGCAGCGCCCGGGTGTAAGGATGCCGCGGGGAACGCAACAGATCCGCGGCGGGGCCGTGTTCAACGATCTGTCCCGCATACATCACCGCCACGCGGTCGGCGATTTCGCCGACGAGGCCGAGGTTGTGCGTGATGAGGAGAATCGCCAGGCCGAGCTGCTGCTGGAGGTCGCGCAACAGCTCGATGATCTGGGCCTGGATCGTGACATCGAGGGCCGTGGTCGGTTCATCGGCCACCAGCAGTTTCGGCTCGCTGGCCAGCGCGAGGGCAATCATCACACGCTGCTGCATGCCGCCGGAAAGCTGATACGGAAAATCCCGCACACGGCTTTCCGGGGCCGGAATGCCAACCAGTTTCAGAAGGCGGACCACCTCGGCCTCACGCGCCTGAGCGGGCCGGTGCAAACGCAGGGATTCGAGAATCTGCGTGCCGACACGCTGGACCGGGTTCAGCGACGTGCCGGGGTCCTGGAACACATAGCTCACCACGCCGCCCCGCACGGTTCGCAACTCGGCCTCGCGCAGCCCGAGCACCTCGCGGCCGGCCAGCCGGATCGCACCGCCCGAATAACGCACCGGCGGACTGGGCAGCAGCCGCGCGATGCTCAGCGCCGTGACGCTCTTGCCGCAGCCGCTTTCGCCGACGAGGGCCAGGGTCCGGCCGGCCTCCACGGTCAGGGAAACGCCGTCCACCACCCGCACGGGGCCGAAGTCGAGCCGCAGATCCTGGATTTCCAACAGGGCCATGAACCGCGGCCAGCATGGCCGGACGGCCGCGTGAGGGAACCACAAAGCCCGCGCCCCGGGCCGGAGATGCGGCCGGCTTATTCCTGCGGATACAGCAGGACGCGGTCATGCACGAGCAGCACGAGGTCGTTCTTGCCGTCGCCCGTGACGTCGGCCACCACGGCCTCGCGGGGCTCGCTGGCCTCGTTGCGGCGCTGGCGGAACGTGCGTTCCTCGAAGACCGGCCAGCGGTTGCCGGACGCGAGCTGGTGCGGCGGCTCGAACACCACGAGGTCCACGTAGGCGCGGACGGTCTCAAGGAACACGAGGTCCTTCTTGCCGTCGCCGTCGAGGTCGCCGCTCGTCACGTCGCGCAGGTAACCGTCCTTGATCGGCGTCTCGTAGCCGTCGAGTTCCGTGAACTCCCAGACGTCCCCGTCGAACCGCTTCCAGGCGACGGCGTTGTTGCCCAGGAAGGCCACCGTGTTGGCGTCCTTGGACCCGAGCCCAACCGACGCAAGGCTGGCGAATTCGGTCACCGGCAGTTCCACGGTTTTCGCCACCTTCCACACGCCGTTCGCGTCACGCTCGCTGACGGTCAGCGCCTTGCGGTCGGCATCGAGCAAGAACAGCAGCGGGCTCTTGCTGCCGGCCTGCGCCAGCGTGGTCGCCGCCACGATGCGCGAGCTGCTCGACGCGCCGTTGATCTGTTCGCGCACGGTGAAGCTCCACGTCGGCTTTTCCGCGCCGTCCGAGGTCAGCACGACCGCGCGGAGGAAGTTCTTCTGGGCCAGCAGGAGTTCGGTCTTGCCGTCGCCGTCCACGTCCGCGGTCGCCAGCCAGGGCAGATCCGAGGTGCCGCCCGGCGGATTCACGTCCACTTCCTCGAACAGGGCCCCGTCCTTGGCCTCGGCCCGCTGCACGAGGACCTTGATCTTCTCATAGGGCGTCAGCACGACCACATCCGTGCGGCCGTCCTGGTTGGCGTCGTGAAGCGTCACGGAGCCGGGATTGCCCTTGAACGATTCCGCGAGCTTCTGGACGAGATCCTTGCCGGCGGAATCCCGCACGACGAGTTCGCGCACGGTCACGGTTTCTTCCTTGCCGTCTTTGCCGGGCTTCTTGTCCTCCCGTTCCACGAGTGCCACGAGTGCGGATGTGCCAGCCTTGACCGCCCCGACCGTCATCGCGAGCGGCTTCGCGTTCAGCGCGAGCAACTGCGGGAACGGCAGCCGGCCGTTGGCATCGAGGGATGCCACGCCGATCTGCTTCTCGTCGCTGCTCAGCAGGAACACCTCCGTCTTGCCGTCGCCGTTCCAGTCCGCCGCGGCGAGATCGGTGATGCCGGTGAAGCTCGGGAACGTTTTGGGCGCGGCGAGGGTGCCGTCCGCCTGCTGGAAGTGGACGAACAGCTGGCCGCCCTCGGGATCCGCCACGACGAGGTCGCTACGGGAATCGCCATTCAAGTCGGCCCAGAGCATGCCGCGGCGGGCCTTGTCGGTGCGCTGGAGGGGCAGGATGGAGAACTGCCCGTTCTTCAGACCGCCCACAAGCGTCTCGGCCGGCTTGTGGGTGAACTGGGAGAGGGCGGCACGGCCGGATTTGGCCGCGATGGTCATCACTTCGGTGCGGTGGTCGCCGTCGAGGTCATCCGCCCAGTAGCTGCGGATGGGCGGCAGGGTGAGGTGGACTTCCGGTCCGAACTGCGCGGCGGAATTCTGGAGGCGGAACCGGAACGGATTCGCGTTGTCCCAGTTCACCAGGAGCAGGTCGTCGCGCTTGTCCCCGTCGAGATCGAGCACCTGGACGGCCTTCGCCGCGCCGGCGTAGGGCAGGCGTTCGGGATCGGCCAAAGCCCCGTCGGCCTGCTGGCGGAGGATGTAGAGGTGCTTTTCCGCGAGCAGCAGGAGGTCGGTGCGCCCGTCGGCGTTCACGTCGCCCGAAGTGAGCGCGTTGTAGTCGGGCAGGCCGTCATCGAGGGCGTAGCGTTTGGGCTGCGACCAGCCGTTGGTGCCCTGGTTGAGCTGCACGATCAGCTCCTTGGGATCGCCGTAATACGCGAGGTCGTTCCGGCGGTCCCCGTTGAGGTCGGCCAGCACGAGCGACGTGATGCGCTTCTCCGACGAGATCGAGTCGATGCGGAACCGGGCGTCGGCCGGCAGCTCGTTGATGTCGCGGCGGCCAACCTTCTCGGGCGTGGCCGGCGCGTTGGTGTTGCCGGTGCGGTTGTAGAGCAGGTTGATCTTGGAACGGCCGTTGTTCACCAGCACCAGATCGCGCAGGCCGTCGCCGTCCATGTCGGTGGCGTGTAGGAAGGCGATGCCGAAGTCGATGGGAAACACCTCCGGACCGGCGAAGCCAAAGCGGTTGGTAGCGGAGCCGGCGTTCAGGGTCAGCGCGGCCGCGGCGGCGACCGCCAGCGGCGACAGGACACGGAGCAACATGCGCACGAGAGTGCCGGAACTTTGGCCGGCGGCAAGGCAGGCACGGGCGAAAATGCCGGCATCGGGCCGAACCGGCGGACCGCGGGCGACCGAACCGGCCGCTTGACCGGGCGGGCGGGAAAAACCTAGTTTCCCGCTCCTTTGCCTGCCGCCAACGCCGCGGCCGGCGCGTCTAACAAGCATTTCGAAAGGCCAGTTACAGTGAACGTTTCCGTCGAAAATCTCGGTCCGTGCAAGAAGCTCCTCCGTGTCGAGGTGCCGGTCGAAAAGGTCAACGCCACCTTCGAGGAGGTGACGGGCGCTTTCCAGAAGCAGGCCTCCCTGCCCGGCTTCCGGCCCGGCAAGGCGCCGAAGCACATCGTGGTGAAGTCGTTTGACGGCCGCATCCAGGAGGAGACGCGCAAGCGGCTGTTCGACGAATCCTACCGTCAGGTGACGCAGGACCAGAAGCTCCGCGTGATCGTGACGCTGAACGTCGAGGAGCTGTCCTTCGGCCGCGGCCAGGCCTTTTCCTACGCCGTCACCCTCGAGCATTCGCCGGAATTCGCCCTGCCGAACTACAAGGGGCTCAAGGCCCGTCGCGAGCTGGCCACCGCCACCGACGCCGACGTCGAGCGCGCGATGAACATCCTCCGCGACCAGCAGGCGAGCTTCAACGACGTCCAGCGCGAGGCCGCCACCAACGATGCGGTCGTCGTCAACTACACCGGCTCCTGCGAGGGCAAGCCCATCAGCGACTTCAACGCGACCGCCACCGGCCTGACCTCGAAGCAGAACACCTGGATGCTGATCGGCGAGGGGCAGTTCATCCCGGGCTTCACCGAGCAGCTCGTCGGCGCCAAGGCCGGCGACAAGCGCACGGTCACCATCACTTTCCCGGCCGAGTTCGTGATCAAGGAAGTCGCCGGCAAGCAGGGCGTCTTCGAGGTCGAGGTCACCGGCGTGAAGGAGAAGGCGCTGCCGGTCGTGGATGAGGCGTTCGCGAAGGGCTTCGGCGCCGAGAGCGTCGAACAGCTCGTCCAGGGCATCCGGCGCGACCTCCAGAACGAGCTCGATTTCCGCGCCAAGCGCTCGGTTCGCGACCAGCTGCTCAAGCAGCTGCTCGAACAGGTGGCCATCGAGCTGCCGGAGAGCGTCGTGGCCAGCGAGACGCGCAGCCTGATCTACAACATCGTCAACGAGAACCAGCGCCGCGGCGTCGCCAAGGAGATCATCGAGGGCAAGAAGGACGAGATCTTCCAGAGCGCGAACACGAGCGCCAAGGACCGCGTGAAGGCGGCCTTCATCCTCAACCAGATCGCGGTCGCCGAGAAGATCACGGTGGACCAGAAGGAACTCACCCAGCGCATCCTCCAGCTCGCGCAGCAGAACAACGTGAAGCCGGAACAGATGGTGAAGACCCTGCAGGAGCGGAACCAGTTCCCCGAACTCCAGCAGGACATCCTCACCGGCAAGGTGCTCGACTGGCTGGAACTCAACGGCCAGATCGAGGACGTCGTGGCCGGCATTCCGACCCCGGCATCGGCACCGGCGGCCTGAGCGCGTTCCCGGAATCCTTTGTGAAAACGGCGGCCTTGGGGGCCGCCGTTTTTCTTTTGCCCATGGCCCACCGCCCAGACGTCGGCCGGGCGTTCAGGAAGGTTCCGTGCGGGAGCGTTTCTGCCGGACTTCGGCCAGCGTGATGCCTTCGGGAACGTCGTGGGCGGGCAGTTTGGGGACGGCCACGCGTTGGGCGCCGTAGATGCCGGAGTGGCCGCTGAACTGGTAGGCGACGAAACACGCCACGGCGAGATAAGGCGCGTGGGCGGCGCCAAAGAGTTCGATGCCCATCAGCGTGCACGCGAGCGGAGTGTTGCTCGCGCCCGCGAACACGGCCACGAAACCCAGTCCGGCGAACAGATCCACCGGCACACCCAGCGGCCCGGCGAGCGCATTCCCGAGAGCCGCCCCGATGAAAAAGAGCGGGGTCACTTCGCCGCCCTTGAAGCCGGAACCGAGGGTGACCGCGGTGAAGACAAGCTTGGCGAACCAGCTCCAGCCGGCCGCGCCGCCGGCCTGGAAGCACGACTCGATGGTCACGTCAGACGGATTCGGGCTGCTCACGCCGAGGCCGAGGTAACTGCGGTCGCCCAGCAGCAACGTCAGGCCGATGACCACCAGGCCGCCCAGCACGGGCCGCAGCCAGGCGTGGCCCAGGCGCTGGCGGAACTGCTGTTGCAGCGCATGGGTCAGCTCCGCGAACAACAGGGCCACGAGGCCGAAGACCACGCCCGCAACGAGCACTTTGCCCAACAACAGCAGGTCCAGATGGCCGAACCCGAACCGGGCCGAAGGGGTCGTCACCGCGATGTGATAGGGCGCGTGGTCCACGCCCCAGGCCGAACAGGTCAGGTCCCCGAGCAGTCCGGCCAGCAGGCACGGAATCAGCGCTTCATACCGGGTCCGGCCGATGGTCAGAACCTCCAGGGCAAACACCGCTCCGGCGAGCGGAGTGCCAAACACCGAGCCGAATCCGGCCGCGACACCCGCCAGCAGCAGGGTTCGCCGATGCCGTTCCGCAATCCGGAACCAGGCCATGAAGCTGGCGGCCAGTCCGCCGCCCATTTGCACGGCAGTGCCCTCCCGGCCGGCCGAACCGCCGAACAGATGGGTCAGCAGGGTGGTGACGAGGATCAGTGGCGCCATCCGTCCGGGCACGCCGCCGCCGGGCTGATGGATTTCGTCGAGCAACAGGTTTGTGCCCCGCTCGGCCGCACCGCCCCATGCCTGATACAGCGCGACAATCAGCGCGCCGGCGACCGGCAGCAGGTAAAGCAGCCACGGGAACTCGAACCGAAGGGCGGTGACGCGCTCGAGCGACCACAGGAACAGTGCGCTCGCGGAACCGGCCAGCACGGCCACCGGCGTGACCAACAGCAGCCAGATGCCCAACTGGCGGAGGCTGCCCAGATGGGCGCGGTGGTCCAGGAAGTCCCTCATCGTTCGCTCGCGGATCACGGTGTCAGGAAGGTCACCCGCACCGCAACGCCCAAGCCCCGCGCTTAAGGGGCGCACGCCTCTGATTTGCCATTCCGCCGGCGTCTCGCCGGCCCCGGCGCGAGCGACATCCGGACGGGGCGCATCTGGACAAAGCCCCCGAAGTGGCACCGGCGCCTCGCCGGTGTGGTTTCACCGGGCGCCCTCGCC
>OFDN01002426.1_pt1 | contig 10272 bp, 8 predicted proteins | sample 1520971 | NCBI WGS metagenome assembly OFDN01 (sample SAMEA94257418, study PRJEB24077) | hot springs metagenome | biome: Aquatic biome; feature: Geographical feature; material: Water | place: India | collected 2012-06-12 | depth 5 m | reverse complement strand
TCACGTTGGCGTCGCAGCGGAAGCTGCCTTCCTGCATGTTGCCGTCGCAGATGTCTACCCAGCGCACCAGCGCATGCAGCGCGCGCGCATAGGCCACCGCCTCGGCGCTCGACGACATGTCGGGCTCGCTGACGATTTCCAGCAGCGGCGTGCCGGCGCGGTTCAGGTCTATGCCCGACATGCCATGGAAATCTTCGTGCAGGCTCTTGCCGGCGTCTTCTTCGAGGTGGGCACGGGTGAGCCGTACCACTTTCTCGTACGCCTTTTCACCTTCGCCGACGCGTATCGTCAGCGTGCCGCCCTGCACCACCGGCAGTTCGTACTGGCTGATCTGATAGCCCTTCGGCAGGTCGGGGTAGAAGTAATTCTTGCGCGCGAACACCGAGCGCGGTGCGACGGTGGCGCCGATGGCGAGGCCGAAGCGGATGGCGCGCTCGACGGCGGCGCGGTTCATCACCGGCAGCACGCCGGGCAGCGCCAGGTCGACCGGGCTGGCCTGCGCGTTGGGCGCGGCGCCGAAGGCGGTCGAGCTGCCGGAGAAGATTTTCGAGGCCGTGTTCAGCTGGGTATGTGTTTCCAGCCCGATCACGACTTCCCAGTTCGCTCTGCTCATGATGCTTTCTCTCTGTGCTTTACCGGCAGTTGCCGGTCCTGCGGCTCACCAGCGTGGGCCACAGGTAATCGTGTGCGCCGGGCGTGCAGTACGCGGCGCAGTTGCGGTAGGACACGGTCACTTCGTCCTTCTGTTCCCACATGCTGATGGTGCAGGCACCGGCGACCAGCGTGGGCGTGTGATCGAAACTCGTCTGCCGGAAAGCCGACAGGTCGAAGCTGCAGCGACCCTTGTGCCCCATGTTCACGTCGGACGCGAAGCGTTCGACCTTCGAATTCTTCACTTCCAGCTGCAGCCGGCCTTCGGTGCCGACGTCGTCGCGGTAGCTGCAGTCGGCCTTCGCCTGCAGCGGCCGCGCGGGAATCGGCAGCGGCTTGGTGCTCTTGATCGGCGGCTTCGGACGCCCCGCTTCCGGCGTCTGTGCCGGCGGCAGCGGTCGCTGTTGCGCCGGCGGCTGCTGCAGAGGGGCGCAAGCGGCAAGGAGTGCGAGCGCCGCGATCAGCGGCAGCGCGAAACGAAAGGTCAAAGCAGTTCGTCCCGCTTCTTGCGCAGACCGTCGGGCATCTTCAGCGAGGTCTTGTCCCAGCCCTCGATGTCGAGCACGCGGTCGAGCGCCTCTTCGAGCAGCGCGTGCGCGCGGAAAACGGCGTCGGCGATGGTGCGATGGCTGTCGGCCATGTCAGGCATTTCGCTCATGCAGTTCATCTGGTACTGGTGCAGCGTGCGCAGCTCCATCATCTGCGCGGCCAGCTGGGCCGGGCAGGCGCACATGTAGATGCCGGCCTGGTCCAATATCAGTTGCAGCTGCGTGCTGCTGTAGCGGAATGTCTGCATCGTCTCAGTTCCGCACGGCCGTTCCGAAGGAACTGAGCTGCACCACAGCCAATGAAACGAGCGTCGCGCCGCCCGCAGGGCCGCCCCAAGGGCGAGCGCAGCCCCCTCGGGGGGCAGCGAACGCAGTGAGCGTGGGGGCCTTCATCTCAGGAAAGACAGGCGGCATTGATCACGCCGACCACCAGCGACACCGTGCCCATCAGCGCGCCCATCGCCACGTTGTTCGCTTCGATCGCCGCCTTCATTTCCGGCAGACTGCGCTCGATCAGCAGATAGGCCGCCATCTGCACCACCGCCGCCAGCGTGCCCCAGGCGATGAACATCAGGTAGTGGTCGTTGTGCAGGATGCTGGACGCGACGGTCAGCGAGAAGCCGACGATGGCGCCGGCCAGCGACAGCGCGGCAGCGGTGCAGCCGCGGCGGATCAGCGGCATTTCGTGGAAGGGCGTGAAGCGCACATAGACGGCTGCGAACAGGCCGACCATGATCAGCCCGGACAGCAGGTGCTTCAGATAGAGGTAGAACTGATCGACCGGCAGTTGCGGCATGATTGCGCGTCTCCAACCTTCTCCGTGGTCTGTGCGCACGCACTCTAGCCGCTGCCCCATGCCGCCGCAATCCCGCCCTGAACCCGATCTGCATGGCACCGCGACACCCGGCACGGACGCTGGCTCACACCACCCCGGGCTCATCGTCGCGGTTTTCGTCGTCGCCTCATGCGGACTGGCCTATGAACTGATCGCCGGTGCGCTGGCCAGCTATCTGCTGGGCGAATCGGTGCTGCGCTTCTCGACCATCATCGGCGCCTACCTGTTCGCCATGGGCATCGGCTCCCACCTGTCGAAGTATGTAGACGAAAAGGTGGTGCTGGCCCGCTTCATCGACATCGAACTGATGGTGGGCCTGCTCGGCGGCCTGTCGGCCTGCGCGCTGTTCCTGATCTATGCCTGGGCCGGCAGCCCCTTCCGCGTGTCGCTGTACGCCATCGTGCTGCTGATCGGCGTACTCGTCGGCATGGAAATCCCTCTGGTGATGCGCCTGCTGCACCAGCGCAAGCAGGCTTTCGAGGCACTGGTGAGCAAGGTGCTCACCTTCGATTATCTCGGTGCGCTGGCGGTGTCGCTGCTGTTCCCGCTGGTGTTCGCACCGCTGCTCGGACTGGCGCGCACGGCGGTGGTATTCGGCCTGCTCAACGCCGGCATCGGTCTGTGGGTGACCCGTCGCTACCGCGCGGAACTGCCGCAGGCGCGCGCGCTGATGCTGCGCGGCTGGATCGTGCTGGCCATTCTGCTGGCCGCACTGGCCTGGGCGCAGAAGCTGACCGATGCGGCCGAGGCCGGCCTCTACGGCGACGTCATCGTTCATCAGGAAACCACGCCCTTCCAGCGCATCGTGCTCACCCGCTGGCAGGACGACACCCGGCTCTACCTGAACGGCAACCTGCAGTTCTCCACCCGCGACGAGCACCGCTACCACGAGGCGCTGGTGCACCCGGCACTGGCCGCGCTGCCACACGCGAAGCGCGTGCTGGTGCTGGGCGGCGGCGACGGTCTGGCGGTGCGCGAAGTGCTGAAGTACCCACAGGTCGAGCAGGTGACGCTGGTCGAACTCGACCCGGCGATGACCCGCCTGTTCCGCGACACCGACGATCTGGCCGCGCTGAATGCCTACGCACTGCGCGACGCGCGCGTGAGCACCGTCAATGCCGACGCCGCACAGTGGCTGGAGACCGCGCCCGGTCCCGGCTGGGACCTCATCGTCGCCGACTTCCCGGACCCGTCGCACTACGCGCTGGGCAAGCTGTACGCGGTACCGATCTACCGCCTGATGGCGCGCCATCTGGCACCCGGCGGACTGATCGTCGTGCAGTCCACCTCGCCCTGGTACGCGCCGCGCGCCTACTGGTGCGTGGACGCCACCTTGCGCGAGGCCGGCCTGCACACCGCGCCCTATCACGCCAGCTGCCCAGCTTCGGCGACTGGGGCTTCATCATCGCCGGCCGCGACGCAGGCTACCGGCCACCGCTCGCCCTGCCTGCCGGACTGCGCCATCTCGACGCACCCACGCTGGCGCAGATGTTCGACTTCCCGCCCGACATGCGCGCGCCGGCGGTCGAGCCGAACCGGCTGAACACGCAGATGCTGGTGCATTACTTCGAAGAAGACTGGTCGCGGCAGATGCGATGAAGCGACGCAGCTTCCTGACCGCGGCTGCCAGTCTGCCGCTGTTCGCCGCCTGCGGCGATGTGCGCACGCCGCCCGCGATCAGCGTGCTGCGGCCGGGCATGCGCGAGGGCCACGCTCTGCGCGACACGGGCGCGCTGCCAACGCCATCCGGCGAACTGCGCTGCGCGGTCGCCATTCTCGGTTCCGGCGTTGCCGGGCTGACCGCCGCCTGGCGACTGGCGCGCGAAGGGCAGCGCGACGTGGTGCTGGTCGACGGTCCGGAGCCCGACGGCAATGCGGCCGCGGGCGCGCTCGGCGGCATCGCCTGCCCGCGCGGTGCGCACTACCTGCCGCTGCCCGGCCGCGAGGCGACTCACGTGCGCGACATGCTGGCCGATCTCGGCGTGCTGTACGGCGCCCCGGGCGCCGCCGCGCCCGAGTACGACGAACAGGTTCTGGTCCATCCGGCCGCCGAACGCACGTTCGCGGGCGGCCTCTGGCACGAAGGCCTGCTGCCGCGTTCGACGGCGGACGACGTCGCCGCAGCCGACCGCTTCGAGGCGGCGATGCGCGACTGGGCTGCGCGCCGCGGCACCGACGGCCTGTTCGCCTTCACCGTGCCGCTGGCCGCCTGTTCGCGCGATGTCGGACTGCGTGCGCTCGACCGCGTCAGCTTCGCAGCCTGGCTCGACGCGCAGTCGCATCGCCACCTGGCGCTGCGCCGCTACATCGACTACGCGATGCGCGACGACTACGGTGCGCCGGCCGGCGAGATCTCGGCCTGGGCCGGCCTGCACTACTTCTGCAGCCGGCGCGGCGAAGCCCGCAACGCGGAAGCCGGCACGGTACTGACGTGGCCGCAAGGCTTGTCGGCATTGACCGCCGGCCTGCGCGCGCGACTCGGCAACACGCGGACTGTGGCCGGACACGCCGTCCGACTGCGCGACGGTCGCAGCGCGGTGAACATCACGGTACTCGCGCCTGACGGACGCAGCCTGCTGTTGCAGGCCGGGCACGCGATCTGCGCGATGCCGCTGCACGTCGCCCACCGGATCGACCCCGAACTGACCGCCAGCCTGCCACGCGAAGCGCTGCCGCCAACCGCGCCCTGGCTGGTCGCCAACGTGCTGCTCGATGGCTTTCCACACGAGCGACCTGGCGTCGACCTGGCCTGGGACAACGTAGTGCACGAAGGTCGCGGCCTCGGTTACGTGGTCGCTACCCACCAGCTCACCCGTGTCGCTCGGCCACCGGCAACCGTATTCACTGCTTACCAGTCGGGCTGGACAGACGCGGCCGAGGCACGCCGCTGGCTGGCTTCGGCTGACGACGCGGCACTGCTGGACCTCGCTCTCGCCGACCTCGACCTCGCCTACGACGCCCGCTGGCGTCGGCGCATCCGGGCGGTCGAACTGGTGCTGCGCGCGCACGCGATGGCGATACCGCAACCGGGCTTCATCGACGCGCCGGCGCGCGCGCTGCGTGACCGCGGCGGGCGCGTGCTGCACGCCCACGCGGATGTCAGCGGTCTGTCGCTGTTCGAAGAGGCGGCGTGGTGGGGAGATCAGGCCGCACGGACGCTGCTCGGCCGCCACTGAGGCGCTCCACCTCGTCGCACGAGACGGCCGGCAGCCAGACATCGATCTGGAGCGAGGTTTCGGCCGCGTCGGTCGCATCCGCCGCGCGGGCCTCCACCCGGCCGCCGTGCAGGCTGACGATTTCGCGGCAGATGGCGAGGCCGGCGCCGGTTCCACCGCCTGGCGGACGCTGCGTCGCGGCAGGACCGAAAGGATCGAACAGGCTGTCCAGCTCCGCTTCCGTCATGCGCAGACCCTTGCTGCGCACACTGACCGTGACGCCGCTGTGTCCGTCACGCGACGCGGGCGACACGAGCACGCCGACCGGGCTGCCCGCCGACGAGCGGCGGATCGCGTGTTCGAGCAAGGTACGCAGAGCCTGCTGCAGCCGCACCGGGTCGGCGTCGATCATCATGCCGTCGCCGCCGGCGTGCGGCGTCACGTTGATCTGCTGTCGGCCGGCACAGGCACGCAAGGCCTCGTCAAGCAGCTCGCGCGGCGCGAACAGGCTGCGCTGAAGGCACAGCGTGCCGGCACCCAGGCGCGACAGGTCGAGCAGTTCGTCGACCTGAGCCAGCAGCCGCTCGCCGTTTTCGCGGATCACTCCGAAGCGGTGGCGAGTGACGTCGCACAACGGAGGGCGGTCGCGCAGCGCGATGCGGGCGAAGCCCAGAATGGCGTGGATCGGCGTGCGCAGTTCGTGCGACACGCCGGCGAGGAAGGCGCTCTTCGCGCCATTTGCCAGTTCGGCCGTGCGCTGCGCGGCAGCGCTGTCCTTCAGCTGCATCTCGACCAGCTCGGTCAGCCGGTCGCGGTGGCGCAGCAGTTCGGCTTCGGCATGCTGACGCGCCCGTTCGCGCAGGCCGGCTTCGAGAATGAGGCCGAAGGTGCTGGCCGCAGCCTGCACGCTGGCCAGACGTTCGTCGTCGATACGACCGTCCTTGGCCGCCAGGCCGATCAGCCCGGTCAGGTGCTCGCCACGGGTGACGGCAACGCAGATCAGGCCGCGCCCGGCCGCCGAGTCGGCGCCGGCGGCGACGATGCTGCCCGACGAGCAGCCGTGAATGCTCGCCCCGAGCACGCCTTCGATCAGGTCGGCGCGCTCGCTGAGCCAGTCGGTCTCGCGGCAGGCCAGCAGGCCGATGTGCGCCGTGCCGTTCGCGTCGCGGGCGACCTCGCCGAGAAAGCCGTCGTCGCAGCCGGACAGCTCGCACAGGATGTCGAGCATGCCGGCGAACACCGCATCCGCCGGCTCGCCGGCGATGAATCGGGCCTGCAGCCGGCCAAGCATCGCGAACTGGTCGCGGCTGCGCGCCAGCGCGGCCTCGACGCGCTTGCGCTCGCTGATGTCGCGCGCGTAACCGACCGTGCCCAGCAGGCCGCCGTCCTCGTCCAGCACCGGCGCCGTCCATGCCTCGAACCAGTGACGCCGATCACCGCTGTCGATGACCGACTCCGAATACTTCGGTGCGCGGCTCTGCAATACCTCGATGTCCTCGACACGATAGGCGATCGCCTGCTCGGTCGGCCACAGGTCGTCGTCGTCGAGGCCGCGCGCATCGTCCGGATGGGCCAGCCCGCCGGCCTCGGCCAGCGGCCGGTTGACGGCCAGGAAGCGCAGGTCGCGGTCCTTCAGCCACACCATGAAGGGGAAATTGTCGAGCAGCGCCCGCTGATAGCGCATCGCGCGTCGCAACTCGCCCTGCATCCGGTAAGGCTCGCTCATGTCCTGGACGATGCCGGCCAGGCGAGGCGCGTCGCCCTCCTGTCCCGACTCCAGACGGCCCTCGAACAGCACCCGGCGCACCTCGCCCCGGCCGTCGGTCAGACAGACTTCGGTCCGGTGACGCGCACCGGCCAGCGCGGCGCGCCAGGCCCGCTCAAGCTGCCCCCGGTCCTCGACGGCAACATGACCGAGCAGATCGTCGAAACCACGCACGCGGGTTGCGTCCAGCCCAAGAATGGCAAGCGCCCGCGGCGACCAGTCGAAAGCCCCCGCCTCGTGTTCCCAGGTGCCGGTGCGTCCGAGCGTCTGCGCGCGTTCGAGAACGCCGTGCAGGTGATCGAGTTCGCGCCGCGTGGTGTCCAGCCTCGTCCCGGCCGCCCACAGCGCGACGCAGGCGATCAGGGTCGGCACCAGCGTCAGCGCGACGCCGGACCCCGCCGAGCGCGCGTGCACCGCGGCGCCGAAAAGGTGAGACAGATCGGCCGCCAGCAGTCCGGCTGTCAGTGCAAGCAGCAGGTAGGCCAGCCAGTGGCGGGCGACATGGCGACCGAGATGGCACAGCGAGCTCATCGGCACGGGAAGGTCAGCGGGGTTCGGGCGACCTGTATTGAACGGCCGCCGACCGGCGAATCTTGAGCCTTGGCCGGAACGGCCAGACGATGTGAAGGGCATCACGGACCGCGATCGGGTCCGGCGCATGAAATCGCCATGCACGATGCGCGCGTGAGCGCCAGCGCGCTAGACTGCCCGTCAGCATCAGGACACGCAGGAGGCGCATATGCCGTCCGCCGACACCCCGCAACCGAAACAGATCCCGAACGACAGACGCCTACGCCCCCGCATGGATGCGAACGCGCGCAGCCTGTCGCCGGGTAATCGTCTGTTCCTGCTGTGGCCCTTGATCGCCATCGTGCTGTTACTGCTGGCGCTGGCCGCGCTGAGCATGGAAATCATGTCCGGCGCCCGCGCCTATGTCAGCGGCGAGAGCCTGTGGAGCAAGGGGCAGAAGGCGGCGGTGATGCACCTGCTCGACTACGTCGCCTCGGGCGACCAGGCCGACTACGCGGACTACCGCCGCAACATCGGCATCACGCTCGGCGACCGCCGGGCACGCGAAGCGCTCGACCGGCCGGACCCGGACCGCGCTGCCGCGGCCCAAGGCTTCCTCGATGGTGGCAACGACGCGGGCGACGTGCCCAGCCTGATCCGCCTGTTCGTCTGGTTCCGCTGGGCACCACCGATGCGCGAGGCGATCGATCTGTGGACCGAAGGCGACCGGCTGATCGGCGAGATTGATGCGGTAGCGCGCGTCGCCCACGGCCAGATCAGCGCCGGCAGCCTGACGGCGGACGAGCGCGCGGTACTGACGCTGCGCGTACGCCAGCTCAACGCCACGCTGGAGTCGGTGGCCGTCCGCTTCTCGTGGACACTCGGCGACATTTCGCGCCGCATACACCGCGGCCTCAACGTGGCAATGTTGGTGGTCAGCAGCCTGTCGCTGGTCGTCGGCGTGATGCTGACGCGACGCATGCTGCGCGAGTCGCAGCAGGTCGAACTCGATCTGCGCACGAGTGAAGCCAGCCTGCGCGAGGCGCAGCGTCTGGCCGAAGTGGGCAACTGGTCGCACCGCGTCGATCGTGGACAGACCGAGTGGTCGGACCAGGCGCGGCGCATGCTCGGAGGCGACGACGGCGGCTGGATGCCCGCATGGGGCGACTATCTCGACCGCATCGCCGATGCCGACCGCGGTCGCATCGAAGCGGCGTGGAAGGCGGCGCGCAGCGAGGGCCGGCCCTATGAGGCCGAGTACCGCATCCAGGTCCCGGGCCGCGGTCAGCGCTGGATACATGAGCGCGGCAATCCGGTCAGCGACGCCAGCGGCGAGGTGGTCATCATCGACGGCACGGTGATGGACGTATCCAAACGCCGCGACGCGGAAGAGCGCGTTCGCCAGCTCGCCCACTACGACGAACTGACCGGCCTGCCCAACCGCGCCCTGTTCCAGATCGAACTGCAGCGCGCGCTGGTCGCCGCCCATGCGCTGGACACGCGGCTCGCGCTGATGTTCATCGACCTCGACCGTTTCAAGATCATCAATGACACGCTGGGCCACGACGCCGGCGATCTGGTGCTGGTCGAGGTGGCGCAGCGCCTGCGCGCCTCGCTGCGGGACACCGACATCGTCGCCCGCCTGGGCGGCGACGAGTTCGTCGTGCTGATCGAAGGCATCGAAGCCAACAGCGAGGCGGCCACCGTTGCGCAGAAGGTACTCGAACAGATCGGCCGTCCGATCGCCATCGACGAACGCGATTACTCGGTCACCGCCAGCATCGGCATCAGTCAGTACCCGACCGACGGACAGGACGTGCAGGCCCTGCGCAAGAACGCCGACCTCGCGATGTATCGCGCCAAGGAAAAGGGCAAGAACCAGTACGAGTTCTACTCGGTGTACATGAGCAGGCGCTCGTCGCAGCAGCTGGCGCTGGAGGCGGACCTGCGCCAGGCGCTGGAACGCGGCGAACTGGTCGTGCATTACCAGCCGCGGGTACGCGTCGCCGGTGGCACGGCACGCATCGTCGGCTGCGAAGCGCTGCTGCGCTGGCAGCACCCGCAGCGCGGCCTGCTGTCGCCGGGCCAGTTCGTCGGCATGGCGGAAGAAACCGGCCTCATCGTGCAGATCGGCCTGTGGGTGCTCGAAACCGCCTGCCGCCAGAACGCCGCCTGGCACCAGGCCGGGCTGCCGCCGATCAGTGTGTCGGTCAATGTATCGGCCCGTCAGCTGGCCGATCGCGGCTTTGCCGACCAGGTCGGCCGCGTGCTCGAACACAGCGGCATGGCGGCCGACGCGCTTGAACTGGAAATCACCGAAAGCCTGCTGATGGATCACCCCGAGCGTTCGGTCAAACTGCTGCACGCGCTCAACGCGCTTGGCGTGCGCATTGCCATCGACGATTTCGGCACCGGCCACTCGTCGCTCGCCTACCTGAAGCGCTTCCCGATCGACTGCATCAAGATAGACCGCGCCTTCGTCGCCGACCTGCCCGATGAAGCGGACGCCTGTTCGATCGCCCGCGCCATCGTCGCGCTGGCGCACAGCCTGCAGCGATCGGTCGTGGCGGAGGGCGTCGAAACGACGGCGCAGCGCGACTTCCTGCTGCAGCAGGGCTGCGACGAGTTCCAGGGCTTCCTGTTCAGCGCGGCGGTGGACGCCGACACGTTCGCGGCGCTGCACAAGGCCGCGGCCGAGCCGGTCAACGCCTGATCGTCCGGGGCGGCAGGTTGCGGTGCGGTAGAATCCGCGTCGGAAGTCCGCCGGGCAACCGCGGCGCGCAAGCGCGGAGGAAAGTCCGGGCCCCG
>OFDN01002425.1_pt1 | contig 10273 bp, 8 predicted proteins | sample 1520971 | NCBI WGS metagenome assembly OFDN01 (sample SAMEA94257418, study PRJEB24077) | hot springs metagenome | biome: Aquatic biome; feature: Geographical feature; material: Water | place: India | collected 2012-06-12 | depth 5 m | reverse complement strand
ACCACGAAGCCACTTCTCTCAAGTAATTCGTGGTCCGAAGAATCGGGGCAGGTCAACACGGCGCCAATCATTACGAATGAGGTCCGGGAGGATGGCGTCCTTGCGACCTTTGGCCTGCTACCCGGCTGGGCAAAGCCCGATCTCGTCCGGAGCACATACAACGCACGCAGCGAGACGGCCTACGAGAAACCCTCATTTCGTCACGCGTGGCGACGAGGGCAGTTCTGCATCATTCCGGCAGACGTGATCTATGAGCCGAACTATGAGACTGGGTCCGCGGTGCGTTGGGCCATTCGCGAGGCCAGCGGGCGGGCCTTGGGCATCGCCGGCATTTGGGAGTCGAGAGCGGTCGGTAAGGACATCCAGTACTCCTTCTCCATGCTTACCATCAACGCGGACGACCATCCGGTGATGAACCGGATGCACAAGCCCGGTGAAGAGAAACGGATGGTTGTCATCCTCGAGCCGGGGTCCTACGACGAGTGGCTGCAAGTGAAACCCGAGCACGCACCGACGTGGCTGACACAGTTCCCGGCGGAAAGGCTGGTTGCTGAGCCGGCGCCGCGAGGCGCAACTCGTCAAACCGCGTTGATCTAAACGTTACTCCAGAGCCCCAAGGAGATTCCTAAAGTTCAGCCCTGGGCGCGAGCGCTCAGTAGGGCAATCTGTGGTGCATCGGCTAGATATGCTGCGCCGAGACCGCCCAGCTTTCGTCGATAGACTCAATCCCGAACTTCACTGGCAAGAAGCGCTCGATCACATCGAAGTTTGTTGTCGCGTGCGGTGTAAGCTCCGTACAGGTGTAGGACGCAGTCCGAGCGCTTTGGCATACAGCAAGTGCCAGCGGAAGCGCCCACTGGTCCGCAAGGTGCGATCCCAACGCGGCCTTGCTGAGTTGGTATGCCTTCACCTGCCGCGCCACTCGCTGCGCCACTTGCTCGGCGCTTACTCCCTTCTCGCCGAAAGCCGTAATCACCTCGCAAACGTTCTCGTACATGAGCGTCACCAACAGTGCGTTTCCGGGACCCTCATTCTGTCGGCAGGCAGCCTCACGAAGCTGATCTTCGCTCCAGCCGAGGCGAGCACTCAGTTGCTCAAGTTCCCGACGGATGATCGAGCGTGGCAACGCTGGCGCAAAGCACTCCGCGAAGCATTCCACCTTTTCACCTCGCTCGTTAAGGTCGAAAGGCTGCAACTGGTCCTTGGCTGGCCAGATCGTGGCTTCGATTTCGCCGCCGCCCGCCGGGTAGAAGCCCAGGCGTCGCAACACGAGGCTGCCATTGGCGCCCAATTTGCGTAACAGTGGGGCGTAGCTGCGCTCCAGGAAGTGAAACGGTGGTGCCATCGGGTTGTGGGTACCACCGCTCAGCCTCAAGTGGCTCGGTGCGTCCGCAAGCATCAGCGCCGGCCACACCGTCTGCAGCACGAGCGTGCAACTGCCCGCCGTGCCGACGTTGAAGGCGTAGTCCCCAGCGCTCACCGGGCCCGGCGCAAACAGTAGGGTCTGCGAGTTGAGCTCCGCTCCCCGCACTTCCGCGCCGCAAACCTCGGCGGCTGCGTTCACACAGGTCAGATGTTGACGCATTAGACCCGGCTTGGCTCGCCCAGCACGAATCTTGGTCAGCGTGAACGGGTGCCCCGTGCACATGGACAGGGCCAGCGAGGTGCGCAGGATTTGTCCTCCGCCCTCTCCGACGGAGCCATCAATCTCGATCATGTTCATCTCTTGTTGTTCTGGGTCTGAGTGCCGTATCGCATCACGGCATCTTGCCGATTCTTGTCGGCTCGCCGCCCATCGCCCCCTTCTCGGAGGTTTGACTTATGGTCGCCTTGGCTAACTCGGCGTGGACGAGGTCATGGTTTGCCACCCAGCGTGGCCTCGTTGCCCTCTCGCCGCCCGCGTTGTGAGGCGCGGCATGTAGAGGTGCTCCTGTCTCGAACGAAATCGCGTACTCATCCAGCTCGGGGCTCGAGTTCAACACGGACTCCTCGTTCATGCCCTCCATCTTCACAGGCTGCGGAAGAACGGGCGAGGGCACGAAGCCCTCATCCGTTCATCCCTTTACGCACACCACCTGCTTCAGTGTGTGAACCACTTCCACGAGATCACTCTGCGCAGCCATGACGGCATCGATGTCCTTGTAAGCCATTGGGATTTCGTCAATTACGTTGATGTCCTTGCGGCACTCGACGCCCTCGGTAGCCTTGACCTGATCCTCGATGGTGAACAATTTCTTGGCCTTGCTGCGGCTCATGACTCGGCCTGCACCGTGGCTGCAGCTCTCGAAGCTCTCTGGGTTACCCAGGCCGCGAACAATGTAGCTGCGTGCGCCCATGCTGCCGGGAATGATGCCCATCTCTCCTCGCCTGGCGCTCACAGCGCCCTTCCGGGTGACGAATACATCCTCGCCGAAGTGACGTTCCTGCTGCACGTAGTTGTGATGGCAGTTCACCGCCTCAACGTGAGCTTCGAAGGGCTTGGTGATGACCGAGCGCACTGTGGCGATTAGGTTGGCCATCATTACCTCGCGGTTCTTCGTCGCGAACTTCTGCGCCCAGGACACGCCGCGCACGTAGTCACCGAAGTATTGGGCGCCCTCCTCGAAATAGGCCAAGTCCTTGTCCGGAAGGTTGCGCATGTTGCGCTCCGCGTCCTTCTTGGCCAGTTCGATGAAGTGCGTGCCGATGGCGTTACCCACGCCGCGTGAGCCCGAGTGCAGCATGAACCAGACAAATCCAACCTCATCGATACAGACTTCGATGAAGTGATTGCCAGTACCCAGCGTCCCCAAGTGCTTGCGGTTGTTCGTGTTCTTCAGGCGCGGGTGCAGTTCGCAGAGCGCCTCGAACTCATCTGCCAGTGTGGCCCAGACCTGGTCCACCGTCTCCGGCGGGTTCTCCCAACTGCCCGGGTCTCGGCCGCGATGCTTTGGAGCGGAGCCGTGCGGGACGGCCTTCTCGATGGCCGAGCGCAGCGGACCGAGATTGTCTGGCAGGTCTTCCGCGCGCAGCGTCGTCTTCGCCGCCATCATCCCGCAGCCGATGTCGACGCCGACCGCGGCCGGGATGATGGCCTTGATCGTTGGGATCACTGAGCCCACGGTCGCGCCAATGCCCAGATGCACGTCTGGCATCGCCGCAATGTGCTTGAAGACGATGGGCAATTTGGCGGCGTTGGCGAGCTGCTGTAGGGCTTCGGGCTCAACAGGGACACCCTTCGTCCACATCTTGACCGGCACGCCCCCGGCGACTGCTTCCAGCTTGAAGTTCGGTTTGTTCATGTTCTTCTCCATCAGAAGAGGGGTGGTGACAAGGGGCGATGAAATCTTCACTCCGCCATCCATTGCTGGACCGGGACTTGAACCCGGGCGCCTCAAGATTGCTCTCAAGGCACGCAGCTCCCGCTGCGTGCGTCTACCTGTAATTTCATCTGCATTCACCGCGAAAAAATGATGTCTGGCTGCGACAAGGGGTTGGTGAAACATCGTGCTCTACCACTGAGCTACAGTCCCAAAGTAAAGGACCGGCGGGATTCGAACCCGCGACACCGAGCATAGATGGCTGTAGTTCCACCTGCATTCGCAGCAAGACACCGCAAAGGGGCGCGACAAGGGACGGCAAGACACTGCCACACTGGTTTCCCAGCTGAGGATTCGAACCCCCGGCGTACCTGATGTAGTCCTGCCTGCATTCGCGCATAGACTGCTCGCCCAGGCGTGGTGACAAACAATGTGTGAGATACCTTTGAAACATGTAATCCCACTTGCATTCGCCACGCGATGACGCTTGTTTCGCTGACAGGTTGGTGTCCCGGGCGACGAGTGTTGCAAGAGCGGCCTACGGGTCTTCGTAGCGGGCTTGCTGGCCCGCGTGGCCTCACGGTGTTGTACTCCTGCAGGCATTCGCCCGGGACACCTTCCAACCTACGGTGCTGCGGCCTTACTGCACGGCCAGCGACACTTTCTCTATCTCACCGACCCAATGCTCGGCGTCCATCGTGCCGGCGGCGAAGTTCGCCACCATGGTGAACACCCCGTCAGTGAATCCACCGACATTCAGGATGTCGTGCCGCTCCGCGGCCTGCGTGGTTGCCGTTGGCTGGATGTCGATGCATACCAGGCGCGCATGCGGGTTGCGCTGTTTCAGCACTTCCCACTCGCGCAAGGTCTGCGTCGCTCCGCGCCGATTGGCATCGACCCAGGACTCGTTGTCCGAGACCAGAATCACCACATCGACCTTCGCGCGCTCCCGGTTCAGCAAGGCCAGCGGCGCGCTGCAGTTGGTGCCGCCACCTCCAATCTTGGCCAGGGCCTGCGCGTTGGTCATAACCGAGTCGCGAGCGTTCAACGGCAGCTTCACTACATCCTGCTCGAACGGCAGCACTCGAGCCTGCGGGTTCTTTCTCAACACCGCAGCGGCCACCAGGGCGGCAACGTCGATGCAGCGCACGCTAGAGGTTGCGGATCCGCGATACCCGGTTACTGACGAGTTCATCGAGCCCGACACGTCAGGGCACACTACCGTGCGACCTTCCAGAGCCGGAACATTGGTAAGCGACAGCTCCATTGCGTCCTGGAGGGCGTCCCGCACCAGTACGGGTATCGCATCACCGGCTGCCTTGTACGCGGACAGCAGTTGGTACGGCATCACCCGTGCCTTCATCACGGCCTGCGCGTCGCGCAGCTTGTCGGCCACCACCTCAGTCATGCCGGGGAGGTCGAATACGCCATGCCGGGCGAAGGTATTCAGGTTCTGACGCACCATCTGCCATGAGCCCTGGCGAGCGATCTGCGCCCATTGGGCAGAGGTCAGCGACAACGCCGTGAGCATCTGGAAGGGCACGTCGGGTACCTCAACGGTCACTCCTTGAGCGACGTCACGTTTGAACCGCTCGAATGCCTTGGTGATGGGCGGCAATGCCACCTCATCGAAGTGCCGGCCGATCAGCCACGCGAACCACGCCGCACGCCATTCCTCCGCGGGCTTTGGGTGAACCATTTTCACCACGTCAGCCAACGACGGCGTGTTGCCCACGGCGGCATTCAGCAACTGCTTCTCGGTGGCCGTAAGCAGCCAGTGCTGCACGAGCTTCTTGGGGCGCGAGCCCAGCGATTTGCGACCCACGGTACCGCTGCGCAGGATCTGCACGAAGTTGCGCAGCATCTTGCCGTTATCGACGACACGGGAGAACACCTGGCTCAGAAGTGCTACATCGCGCACTGCGAGGCTGGCAGCGAGTAGTGCAGGCATGTCCTTCATGTGGCCCGACTGACGACCATAGATCGCGGTCTTGGCAATGAAGGCGGGCTCCAGCGTTTGCGTCAGCGCCAATACTTCGTCGAGCTGCGCCTCCGCGTTGGCATAGAAAGTCCGGCTCAGACAGCCAGTGGCGGCCAGTTGCGCGAGCTGGTGGCGCGGGCCGAAGGCATAGGCTGGTGCGCTTTCAGCATTGCGCGCTTTGGCTGCGGGCAGCAGAGCGCCCTTGATTGTGCGGAAGAGCTGCGCGTTGACCATGACAATCTCCTTCTTCTTTATTCAACGTTTCGTGTGTGCTTCCTTCTTCGCAACGGATGTGCCAGGTCTTTCCCCAGAAAGAGAGATCCATTCAAGCTATTGAATATATGAATAAAAAATATAGAGGCTGCTACCAAACATCGAGTCGCGCACCGAGCTGAACAATGCGTTGCTAGAATTAAAGCTAAACAATTAGCCAAACGAATATGCCCAAGAAAACCGTCGTCATTGGATTCCTCGGGTCCCAGCTGGACTCGGGCCACGGGGCCGGGCGCTGGGAGAAATGGCGCCCCACCGTTTCACTCGTCCAGCACGATGACATCATCATAAACCGTCTGGAGTTGCTCTACTCAAGACAGCATGCGACTCTGGCGCAGCAACTGGTGGAAGACATAGCCAAGACGTCGCCTGAGACGGCAGTGAATCTGGTGGCTATCGATGTGGCAGACCCTTGGGATTTCGGCGAGATGTATGCCGCTCTGTACGACTGGTCGCGTGGCTACCGCTTTGATCCTGTACACGAGCAGTATTGGGCGCACATCACCACCGGCACGCATGTGGCGCAAATCTGCATGTTCCTGCTTGTGGAGTCGCGCTTCATCCCTGGCGTGCTACTTCAAACGGCTCCACCGAAGAAGCAGAACGGCGGTGGTCCGGGTGGCTACACCCTGATTGACCTGGATCTCTCCCGGTACGATGTGCTGGCCCAGCGCTTCAACCAAGCCCACGCTGAGGCGCTCGATTTCCTGAAGAGCGGGATACCCACGCGCAACAAGCGCTTCAATGCTCTTATCGAAGAGATTGAGCGCGTGGCGGTGCGCTCGCAGGCGCCAATCCTGCTGACCGGTCCTACAGGTGCCGGCAAATCCCACTTGGCACGGCGCATGTTCGAGCTGAAGAAGTCTCGTCACCAGGTCCCGGGCGAGTTCGTTGAGGTGAACTGCGCCACGCTACGTGGTGACAGTGCTGCCTCGACGCTGTTCGGGCACAAAAAGGGGGCGTTCACCGGTGCGGCAGCGGATCGTGCGGGCTTGCTGCGCACAGCTCACCAAGGTGTGCTGTTCCTGGATGAGATTGGCGAACTTGGGCTCGACGAGCAGGCCATGTTGCTGAAGGCGGTCGAAGAGAAGCGCTTCTTCCCTGTGGGCAGTGACCGGGAAGTAAGTAGCGACTTCCAGCTGATCGCAGGTACCAACCGCGACCTGCGTATCGACGTGTCACAGGGACGGTTTCGGGAGGACCTGTTCGCGCGCATCAACCTCTGGTCTTACACGCTGCCGGGGCTGGCTCAGCGCCCGGAGGACATTGAGCCGACTATCGATCACCTACTTGCACGATTCGTTGCCGAATCCGGCCGTGCGGTGCGCTTCAACGTAGAGGCCAAGGCGAAGTACCTGCAATTTGCCAAGTCCCCTGAGGCCCCATGGAGCGGCAACTTTCGTGACTTGCTGGGCAGTGTGACGCGAATGGCCACGTTGGCGGAGGGAGGGCGCATTTCTCCGACTCTGGTTGACGCTGAAATCCAGCGGCTCCAGTGGCTATGGCAGCCAGGGTGCGCCACGCGATTCAATGCGACCGTGAACCTGAATGATCTCCTACCGCCTGAAGTTGCCGAAAGCCTAGACCTCTTTGACAGACTGCAATTGGAGGCCGTAGTGGGGGTGTGTCGCGAATCCTCCTCCTTGTCAGAGGCAGGACGCAGATTGTTCGACCGATCGCGCACCCAGCGCGCTGTCGTCAATGACGCGGATCGTCTGCGAAAGTACCTGCTGAAGTTTGGGCTGTCGTGGGGAATGGTGCATGAAGGCCTTGGCCAACCTTGAGCGCACTGATCAATACGTGGGGCGGACAGACCTGGGTAGCTTCTTTGAATAGCAAATTCGCACGAGAAGAAGGGCTTCGTCATTGTGGCTCGACAGGTTTGAACGATCTGCGGTGCGGAGTCCAGCACTGGCTTTCCACGTTCGCCAGCGACCATCACGCAAAGAGCTGGATGTACAAGCCTTGTGAAGAAAAACGGATGATTGTCATAATCGAGTCCGTCTGATACGAGGGGGCTGAAAGTGAAACTCGAGCAGCCCCGACAGCTGACAAAGTACGCAGCCTGCCACGCTGTTTTGATCTAACCATTCGGAGAGCTTCCGTGCGAGACGTGGAAAGCGCTGGCCCCGTATCGTTTCACAACTTCACGGATCTCCTCGAGTTTTTGCGGGACAGCGACGCGGGTGCGACAGTGCTCTCTTCGAAGCGATTCTGCGAGGTTGTCGGCATTGATCCCGATGTACTCACCGGGTTGGCCGAGGTCCACGGCAAGACTTCCGATGCGACCTCAGCCTTCGTGAGCGTGCAGTGTTTCATTCGCTCGGCCCTACGGGTACTGCGCGCCGCTAGCGACCTTAGTGGCGACCTCGAACGGGCGATCAGTTGGTTCCGCAACGAATCTCTTACGTCTTTCAGTCACAAGACTGCGGAGCGCCTGGTGGCGGACGGGCGGGTCGAAGACGTAATCCGGTATGTGTTGTCGCTTGATGCTGGAGTCGTCGGTTGAATCGCTCTGGGTTGGTCAGAAACCTTCCAAGCCTTGGGCAGTGGGGGCAAGTATGTCTCGTGGATCCGCGGCGATTCAAACCCCTGTTGCCCCAAGATACGCACGTCTCTTGTGAAGCTCCACGGTGTCTTGAAACCGCAGGGCAAGCCATGTTCTTGAGGTTGCCTGCGAATCGCCATCGCTGCCGCACGAGTTCAGCGCACCCTGCCCGATTCCGTGCTGATCAGAGCGCTGGCGACCCTCTAGAACTGGCTCACGTATGGGGGCGGGGCAAGCTCATTTCGACTGGTTACGCACGACGCCATGGCCCTGACGCATACTTTCCATCGGATTGGCGATGGGGGAGTGCATAACAGTGGTCACCGGTATCAGGCAGCGAGATCCAAAGCTCCCTACGCTGTTTCTGGACTTTGATGGAGTACTACACCCCGACGAAGTCTATCGAGTCGGCGAGCGGATCGTTCTGCGTATGGACGGTTTCAGTTTGTTTGAGTGGTCGGAAGTCCTCGACGAGCTGATGGAGCCCTATCCAGCGCTGCAGATTGTCCTCGCGACGAGCTGGGTACGGCAGCTTGGATTCGAAGTCGCTCGAGCGTACTTGCCCGAGTCATTGCAGCGCCGTGTTGTCGGCGCGACTTGGCATGAGACGGTGCCGCGCGGGTGGGAGAAACTGACTAGGTACGAGCAGATTCAGCGGAACGTTGCTAGGCACCGCCACGAGCGTTGGCTAGCGGTTGATGATGACGGTATTGGTTGGTCGGATGAGCACCGCTCAAACTTGGTCCTTACAGACTCGCTACTTGGACTCGGCGCAGCATCGGCACAGGTTGAGTTGCGAGATAAGCTCGCACTTCTATGTCGCTGAGATCGACGATGCGTAGCATCGCCGCAGAGCCCGCAGAGGGCTTTGCTACGTGGCGGGCTCGTAGGCTGGAGGAGTCAGCAGGGCTGCAGCGACGAGTGTTGTGTTGGGAGAGGACGCGATGACGCGCAATGTGTTGAGTACTGGGGACAAGGAGCAAGCGATCCGGCGTTTCCACGAGTTGAATTCGGCGAGTTTGGGAGAGCGTGAAGCCGCCATTCGCCAGGGGGTTCCGGCCATGGAACTCGAAGAACTGGCTGCCTTGCTCGGCTTGCCTATTGTTAACCTGTCACGTGCACTGGGCGTGCCTCCCACAACGATCCGCCGCAAAGCTAAGAACAGGGACGCTCTGCCCGCGGATCAGGGCGAACGTGTGCTGGGCCTGCAGCGCATAGTTGGCCAGGTACAAAAGATGGTGGAAGAGTGTGGTGATCCTTCGAACTTTGATGCAGCAGCGTGGACAGGCAACTGGCTAATGGCACCTCAGCCTGCGCTCGGCGGCAGGCTGGCATTGGAGTTTCTCCGCACGTCCACAGGACTGCAGCTCTTGTCCGAATTGCTCTCTCACAACGTCACGGGCGCATATGCCTAATTCCGGCGACAAACGCGACTCCCCCTCTGCCTGCAGGAACCTACCGACTACATTCCGCTCGCAGGGTCCGAGGCGAACTATTGTCCGTAACTTATCTGCCAGGTTTCCGTGGTGGCCGCCTGACTTAACCGCACGAGTCTCCGCGAAAGCCCGGACGGCTCTCTGGAAGCCATCCTCTCAAGTTTCAAACGGTCCGAAAAGTCGGGAGCAGGTCAGGCAGGCTGGAAACGATAATGTCAGAGACCGAGAAGCCGGTTGACCGGGAAACGCTCTACAACGAAGTCTGGACCGAGCCTATGGTGGTGGTTGCGCCTCGCTATAGTCTCTCTGATGTCGGACTGGCGAAAATCTGCAGGTCACTGGCTATTCCCATTCCCAGTCGGGGCTACTGGGCCAAAGTCAAAGCCGGACGAATCATGCGGCGGGTGCCGCTTCCCGAGCTGAAAAGCTCAGGGTCAGTACCTACAGGTCTGGTCAAGCTGCCGATGGAACAACTGACTGGACGCGAGGCAGCCAGCAAGACCGCCGCACGGGTGCGTAAAGACACTGCGTCCTTGTCTCTGCCGGAGGACGCATCGGCCCCACATCCTCTCGTGCTCGCCGCATCCAGGCGCCTGCGCAGACGCGATGGCTGGCCAGAAGCCCCTCCGCTGCGTTCCGCCCCGAAGGAAGTGCTGCACCTGTCGGTGACCATGGGGACGCTAGTCTTACTGTGTTACAAATTAAGCCTGCTACCGCAGCATGGGCAGCGTGGCAG
>OFDN01002424.1_pt1 | contig 10279 bp, 8 predicted proteins | sample 1520971 | NCBI WGS metagenome assembly OFDN01 (sample SAMEA94257418, study PRJEB24077) | hot springs metagenome | biome: Aquatic biome; feature: Geographical feature; material: Water | place: India | collected 2012-06-12 | depth 5 m | reverse complement strand
GATAGGCGTCGACCACCGTGGTGTCGCCCCGGCTCACGAACTTCATCAGCGGGCTGGTGCCGTGAGAGGTGCTGACCTGGGTGTAGCCGATCTCGCGCGCGATGCGTGCCGCCGCTTCCTCGTGCGCCGTGTAGCGGTAACCGTGCAGGAAGACGATGGCCACGCTGCGCAGGCCGGCATCGAACTGCACCAGCAAGTCGCGGCGCAGCGCCGCCTCGTCCAGCGGAGTCACACATTCACCATGCGCGCCCATGCGCTCCTCGGCCTCCACCACGGCGCTGTAGAGGAGTTCGGGCAGCACGATGTGACGGTCAAAGAGACGCGGACGGTTCTGGTAGGCGATGCGCAGCGCATCGCGGAAACCGCGTGTGGTCACCAGCAGCGTGGGCTCGCCCTTGCGCTCGAGCAAAGCGTTGGTGGCCACTGTCGTGCCCATCTTCACGCACTCGACCTGGTCCGGCGTGATGGGCTCGCCGGCCTGGAGACCGAGCAGGTGCCGGATGCCCGCCACGGCCGCGTCGCGGTACTGATCCGGGTTTTCGGACAAGAGCTTGTGCGTGACCAGGCTGCCGTTGGGTCGCCTGCCCACGATGTCGGTGAAGGTGCCGCCGCGGTCGATCCAGAACTGCCAGCGCTTTGCGATTGTCATCACCTGCTCCCTCACAAACTCGCGGCCGAGCGGGCCGCCTGGTCGTAGACACCCGACAGCACGCGCAGCAGACGCGCCAGCTCGCCGATATCGCGGTTCAGGCCTTCGTCGGCCTTGAGCGCATTGATCAGGCAGCCCTCGCGGATCTCGCGGTAGCGCTGTACATAACGCTGACCCTCCTCGGTAGCGGCGTAGGTCACCTCCTTGCCGTTCTTGCTCGAAGCCACCACGCCCAGGCCCTGCAGCTTTTTGAGCGCGTAGTTGATCAGGTGGGTGTCTTCGACGTTCATGATGAAGCTGATGTCGGCCAGGCGCTTGTCGCGCGCGCGGTGCGTGACGTGGTGCAGGACCAGCACGTCCAGTGGCGTCAGGTCCTTGAGGCCGGCGGCCGACATGCAGTGCACGATCCAGCGGTGGAAGGCATTGCCCGCCACGATGAGACCGAACTCGAACTCGCTCATCTCCGCGCTGCGCGGCGATACGAGATGGGCCGAAGACACGATCGGCGACTTGCCGGTGGCACCGGATGCGGGCTTCTTGGGCATGGGGAGCACTCCTGCAGGGCATGGCGCCCTGTTCTGGTGAAACGGGATAAATACAACAACAATTTGTTGACAATTTATCAGCATTTAGGGAATATGCCTATGCCCCAATGTGCGGGACCCCCGTAAAGTTGCCCTACCCTTCAACCCACTGGAGTGAACATGCAGCGTCGTCATTTCTCTCTGGCCAGCCTCACGCTGGCCCTCTCCCTGGCCGGCGGCAGCGCCCTGGCCCAGACCAAATGGGACCTGGCCGCCGCCTACCCGGCCACCAACTTCCATTCCGAGAACATGGCGCAGTTCGCCGCCGAGGTGGACCAGGCCACGGGCGGCAAGCTCAAGATCACGCTGCACGCCAACGCCTCGCTGTTCAAGGCCCCCGAGATCAAGCGCGCCGTGCAGGGCGGCCAGGCCCAGATGGGCGAGATCCTGCTGGCCAACTTCCAGAACGAATGGCAGATCTATGGTGCCGATGGCCTGCCCTTCCTGGCTGACAGCTACGCCCAGTCCGTCAAGCTCTACCAGGCCCAGAAGCCCCTGCTGGAGAAGAAGCTGGCCGAACAGGGCATGCAGCTGCTCTACGCCGTGCCCTGGCCGCCGCAGGGCATCTACACCAAGAAGCCGATCAACAGCGTGGCCGACCTCAAGGGCGTGAAGTGGCGCGCCTACAGCCCGGCCACCGGCCGCATCGCCGAACTCGTCGGTGCCCAACCGGTCACCGTTCAGGCCGCCGAACTCTCGCAGGCCCTGGCCACGGGCGTGGTCGAAGCCACCATGACCTCGGGCGCCACCGGCGTGGACAGCAAGCTCTTCGAGCACCTCAAGTACTACTACGACACCCAGGCCTGGCTGCCCAAGAACGCGGTCATCGTGAACAAGAAGGCCTTCGACGCGCTGGACAAGTCTGCACAGGATGCCGTGCTCAAGGCCGCCGCTGCCGCCGAAGCCCGTGGCCTGGCCGCCAGCCAGCGCATCAACACCGAGACTCTGGCCAAGCTGCAGGCCAATGGCATGCAGGTCGTCACGCCCTCGCCCGCGCTCAAGGCCGAACTCAAGAAGATCGGTGACACCATGCTCAAGGAGTGGCTGGAGAAGGCCGGTGCCGACGGCACCACCCTGGTCAACGCCTACAGCAAGTAAGGCCCGGGGCTGATGCTGCGCCGTATCCTCGACGCGCTCTACGACAGCGCCGCCGTGCTGGCGGCGCTGTGCATGATCGGTCTGCTCGGCATGGTGCTGCTGTCCATCCTGAGCCGGCAGTTCGGTTTCCATGTCCGCGGCACCGACGCCTACGCCGGTTACCTCATGGCGGGCGCCGGCTTCCTGGCACTGGCGCACACCCTCAAGAAGGGCGAGCACATTCGCGTCACCCTGCTGCTCACGCACCTGCAGGGCAGCGCGCGGCGCGCGCTCGAACTCTGGAGCCTGGGCCTGGGCGGCGCACTGGCCGTGCTGCTGGCCCTCTACAGCTGCCGCCTGGCCTGGCAGTCACACGCTTTTCACGACATCTCCACCGGCAGTGATGCCACGCCGCTGTGGATCCCGCAGCTCAGCATGGCCGTGGGCAGCGTGATCTTCGCCCTGGCCCTGCTCGATGAACTCTGGCTGGAGCTGCGCGGCCGCCGCGCCAGCCCCAGCGACGGCGAGGCCCTGCGCAATGAATGAATTCCTCGTCACCGCGCTGCTGATCGCCGCGCTCTTCCTTATCCTGGGCAGCGGTGTCTGGATCGGGCTCACGCTCTCGGGCGTGGCCTGGATTGCGATCCAGATCTTCTCGGCCCGCCCGGCCGGCGACGCCATGGCCGTGACCATCTGGGGCTCTGCCTCGGGCTGGACGCTGACCGCCCTGCCGCTTTTCATCTGGATGGGCGAGATCCTGTTCCGCACGCGCCTGAGCCAGGACATGTTCCGCGGCCTCGCGCCGTGGATGCAGGCCCTGCCCGGGCGTCTGCTGCACACCAATGTGGCAGGCTGCGCCATTTTCGCCGCCGTCTCGGGTTCCAGCGCCGCCACCTGCGCCACCATCGGCAAGATGACCCTGCCCGAGCTCAAGCAGCGCGGCTACCCGGACGACATCGCCATCGGCTCGCTGGCCGGCGCCGGCACCCTGGGCCTGCTGATCCCGCCATCGATCATCATGATCGTCTACGGCGTCGCCGCCGACGTCTCCATCGCCCAGCTCTTCATCGCGGGCGTGATCCCCGGCATCCTGCTGGCCCTGCTGTTCTCGGGCTACATCATGGTCTGGGCCCTGCGCCACCCGGAGCAGGTGCCGCCGCGCGACCCTCCCATGAGCCTGGGCGCCAAGCTGCGCGCCTCGCGCAGCCTCATCCCCGTGCTGCTGCTCATTGCCAGCGTGCTGGGCTCGATCTACGCCGGCATCGCCACCGCCACCGAGGCGGCGGCGCTGGGCGTGGTGGGCGCGCTCATCCTCTCGGGCCTGCAGGGCTCGCTGGACCGCCACACCTTCTGGGACGCGCTGCTGGGCGCCACGCGCCTGTACTGCATGATCGCGCTGATCCTCGCCGGCGCCGCCTTCCTCACCCTGGCCATGGGCTATATCGGCCTGCCGCGCCACCTGGCCGAGTGGATCGGCTCCATCGGCCTGAGCCCCTTCGGCCTGGTGCTGGCGCTCACGGTGTTCTTCATCGTGCTGGGCTGCTTCCTCGACGGCATTTCGATCGTGGTGCTCACCATGGGCGTGCTCATGCCCACAGTGCAGAAGGCCGGCATCGATCCGCTGTGGTTCGGCATCTTCGTGGTCATCGTGGTCGAGATGGCGCAGATCACGCCACCCGTGGGCTTCAACCTCTTCGTGCTGCAGGGCATGACGGGCAAGCAGCTGCCCTGGATCGCCCGCGTCTCCCTGCCCATGTTCGGGCTCATGGTGCTGGCCGTGCTGCTGATCTGGTTCGTGCCCGGGCTGGTCACCTGGCTGCCGCAGCAGATGCGTCTGTAGGGCCGGCTTCAGCTGCGAGCCAGAAGCTCCGCGAACTTGTCGGCCGACATGGCCGGATAGTACAGCCAGCCCTGCGCCTCACGCACATTCAATCCCAGCAGGATGTTGCGCTGGATATCGCTCTCGACACCTTCTGCTGTCACGGCGAGGCCCAGGGTCGTCGCCATCACCGCGATGGTGCGTGCGATGGCCATGTCGTTCGGGTCGCTGGCGATGTCACGTATGAAGCTGCGGTCGATCTTGAGGCGTGTCAGAGGCAGGAACTTGAGCATCGACAGGGATGAAAAGCCAGTCCCGAAATCGTCGAGCGCGAGCGACACCCCGAGCGCCCTCAGCTTGTGCAAGGCGAGCTGGACGGATTCACCATGCTGCAGCGAGGACTCCGTGAGCTCAATCTCAAGCCGCTGCGCCGACAGGCCGTGGCGCTGCAGCGTGTCCTTCACACGCTCCGCATAGCCCTCCTGCTGCAGCTGCAGGGCTGACACATTGACCGCCAGGCGTCCGGCGTCCAGCCCCTGAGACTGCCATTGCATGGCCTGCCGGCATGCCTCCTCGAGCACCCAGTCCCCGAGCGCCAGGATCAGGCCCGTCTCCTCGGCCAGCGGGATGAAGCGCTCAGGGCTGACCCGGCCGGACGCCGGGTGATTCCAGCGCAGCAAGGCCTCGCCTCCGATGATGCGCCCCTCGTGCATGTCCATCACCGGCTGCCACTGCAGCTCCAGTTCACGGTGGGCAATGGCCTGGCGCAGACCCTGCTCCAGTTGCAGGCGCTCCAACGCACGGTGGGCGAGCTTGCGGGAGAACACGGCATAGCGGTTGCGACCGGCTGCCTTGGCAGCGTACATCGCAGTGTCCGCAGCCTGGATCAGCTCGTCCGCGCTGTCGGCGTGTTCGGGAAACAGCGCGATGCCGATGCTGGCCGTGGTGCTCACGATCTGCCCGATGCTGGTCACGACAGGGTCGCTGATCGCCGCGAGCAGCTTGCGGCTCAGGGCGATCGCATCCTCCTCGCTGCGCAGGTTGTCCAGCAGAATCAGAAACTCGTCGCCACCCATGCGTACGGGCACGTCGTCCTGGCGCAAGGTACGACGGAAACGCTGCGCCATCTGCACCAAGAGCTCGTCACCCACTGCATGCCCCAGGGAGTCATTGATGTTCTTGAATCCGTCGAGGTCGATGAAGAGCAACCCGAAGCCACCATGGCCGTTACTCGACGCGGCGCGGCCGATGTTGTGGCGCACACAGATGTCGAGCTGGTGGCGATTGCCCAGCCCGGTCAATGCATCGTGCAAGGCGATGTGGGTCAGACGGCTCTCGGCGCTGCGCAGGGCCGAGATGTCGCAGAAGGTCAGCACATAGTGGGTGATGTTGCCGTCACGATCCACCACAGGAGCCAGCCGCTCCCAGGCCGGGAACACGGCGTCGTCGCGCCGCCGACAAATGACCTCGATCTGGGCTGCCCCCAGGTCCTCGCCGCTGGCAACGTGACGGCGATCGCTGCTGCGTGCGCTATGCAGAAACTCATCGGGCCGGCGCCCACGCACCTCCTGCACCGTCCAGCCCGTGATTCGCTCGAACGCCTTGTTGCCCGTACGTACCCGCTGCTCCTGGTCCAGGATCAGGATGCCATCGCCTGCTGTCTCGAACACCACCGCCGCCTGCCGCAGATGCTCCTCGGATTCGACCCGCGCGCTGACATCGCGCAGCATGCCGACGACACGGTCCTCCTCAGGGAAATGGCTGGCGTGGATCTCGAGCCACATACGCGCGCCCCCCTCCTGCCGCCAGGCCACGCAGACCTGCACCATCTCGCCGGACTGGAGCATGCCGTCCAGGCGGCGACGGACCTCGGCGTCCTCGATGCGGTCAAGAAACTCCTGACGGCTGACGAGGAAATTCTCTGCGGCCGGCGCGAATATGGATGCCAGATGCCCGTCCAGCTCCACGCGCTGCCGGCTAGCATCCAACTCCATGACCCCCAGCCGCGCTGCCTCCATGGCGAGCCGGAAGCGCCGCTCCGCACGCCGAGTCTGCTTCTCCTGGTCGATCCGGGCCAAGGCGGCGCGCAGTGTGGCATTGAGCTCCATCATCTGCACCGGCTTGAGCACGTAGCCGTAAGGCGCGGCCTCGATGGCCTTTTGCAGGATGTCCTCGCCCGCGTAGGCCGTCAGATAGATCACTGGCAGCTTGAGCCGGTGCGAGACCTCGCGTGCTGCCCGCGTCCCGTCACCGCCGCGGCCGAGGTTGATATCCATGAGCACCAGGTCCGGTCGCTCGCGGTCGGCCAGCTCGATGGCCTGCGCCTCGCTCGACGCAATGCCGGTGACGCTGTAGCCAAGGCTCTCGAGGCTCTGCCGCAGGTCGTAGGCCACGATCGCCTCATCTTCCACGATCTGGACGCGGACGCGCCGGACAGGTTCTAGCACCGGGGTTTCCATCGCATCACTCCTCGATCATGAACGTGAACCGCAAACGGGTACCGGGAGCGGACAGGACCTCGATCCGCGCCCCGACCTGCTGTGCCAGCATGTAGATCAGCTGGTAGCCCATCGAACGCGCCTGCTGCGGTTCGAAATCCGCCGGCAGGCCCACGCCGTCATCGCAGACTTCGAACATCGCGTGCTTTCCCTCCAGGCGTGCGGCGACACGGATCGTGCCTCTGGCGTGCGGCGGGTAGGCGTGCTTGAAGGCGTTGACCACCAGCTCGTTGACGATCAGGCCACAGGGTATGGCCTTCTGGGTCTCGATCCTCATGCCCTGCGAGGGAACATCGAGCGCCACGTCCACGCTGGCGTTATCGCCGCGGTAGCTCTGCTTGAGCAGCTGCACCAGCTTGTTGAGGTAGGGGCCGAACTCCAGTCCGGCGAAGTTGCTGCCCTCGTAGAGCAGCTGATGCGTCATCGCGATCACGCCCACCCGGCTCCGGCTGTCACGCAGTACGTCGCGCGCGGCATCTCCGACGCTGCGCGACTGGATGTCAAGCAGGCTGGCAACGATCTGCAGGTTGTTCTTGACGCGGTGGTGCACCTCGTTGAGCAGCATGGTCTTCTCCTGCAACGAGGCCTCCATCGTCGCCTGCGCTGCCAGGCGGTCGGTGATATCCACCACCGTCACCAGGATCTCCGGTGGCTCCCGCCCCGGAATGGGGTTGAGTGCCACCTCCACCGGGAACTCGCTGCCATCCAGACGCAAGGCCGTGAGCTGGCGCCGTGCGGCCATCACACGCTTCGTCGGAGCCCGCAGATAACGCTCCATTTCCGTGCGATGACTGCTGCGCCGGGCCTCGGGCAGCAGCAAGTTGACAGGCTGTCCAACCAGATCCTCAGGCTTGCAGGCAAAGATCTCGCCCATGCTGCGGTTGACCAGCATCATCTGGCCACTGGCACTCACCAGCATCATCCCCTCGGGAGCCTGATCGAACAGGCTGCGAAAGCGCGCCTCGCTGGCCACGCGGGCCGACACATCGATGGCCGAGGGAATCAGGTGCGTGACCTCGCCATCGTCATTGCGCAGGGGTGCCAGCATGAAGTCGATGGTCATGCGCGTGTCACCCGCCATCCGGACCTCGACGTCGCGCCGCACCACGTCGCCGCGGGCTGCCGCTGCCGCCGCGGCACGCAGCCAATGCTGCAGTTCGGCGTCATAGCTCCACCAATACGTGTCCCAGAAATAACGGCCTTTGACGTCTTCAAGCTGGATGCCCGCAGCCTCCAAGGGCGCGCGGTTGGCTTCGAGCAGCACGCCATCCGTGGTCATCACACCAACGAACGCGAACAGGCTGTCCAGCACACGCCGGACCCGGCTTTCGCTCTCCTCAAGCGCACGTACCGCGGCTCGACCGAGACTGACATTCACTGCCTTGACCAGGATCCCGGCCACCTCGCCCCCCGAGCCGGCGATGGGCAAGTAGCTGACCTCCCATTCGGAGGGCTGCCCGGGCAGACTGGGCACCTCACCCGACACCCTCAGTCCCTGCAGGCTCTCCCCCTGCAAGACACGCTGGAACAGGGGTGCTACTTCGGCATAGACTTTCGGGACCACCTCGGCCACGGTGCGCCCGAGCGTGGATTCGACAGGTACGCCGTTGAACGCGGCCAGCGCGGGGTTGATGCGACAGTAGCGCAACTCGCGGTCGAGCACCGCCAGCCCCACGTCGAGCTGGCAGTCGAACAACGTCTCGATGATGGCCGAGTCGTGCGTGTCGAGAGCATGCCAGGAAGCCAAGACTCCTCCCGTGGATGTGGCTATCGGACGTACCACATGTTTGTTTGGGACACGGTACACCAGAAGCACCCGGCCCCCGATATCCATGCTTCAGCCATGGGAATTGAGCGCCGCTGCGTGCCGGCAAGTGGGTCTCGCAGCGCGGCTACACTCCCGGCCATGTTGCCCGTCCTCGCCATCTGCCTCGGCGCCTGCGCCGGTGCCCTGCTGCGCTGGCGCCTAGGCCTGTGGCTCAGCACGCCGGGAGCGCTGCTGCCATGGGGCACGCTAGTCGCCAACCTCATCGGCGGCTACCTCGTGGGCGTGGCCGTGGCAGTCTTCCAGGCCCTGCCCCAGCTCGATCCGGCCTGGCGGCTGCTGCTCATCACCGGTTTTCTGGGCGCGCTGACCACCTTCTCCAGCTTCTCGGCCGAGGTCGTGGCCCTGCTGCAGCAGGCGCGTTACGGCCTCGCACTGGGCACCGCATCCCTGCATCTCTTCGGCTCGCTGCTGCTCACGGTGGCTGGCCTCAAGAGCGTCGAGCTGGTCCTGGCACGATGAGCACGCAGCCTGCCCCCGCCAGCGGCCGCGTCTACCTTGTCGGCGCGGGTCCGGGCGACCCCGAACTGCTGACCCTGCGCGCCGCGCGCCTGCTGGCGCGGGCCGATGTGCTGGTCTACGACAACCTGGTCTCCGACGGCGTGCTCGCTCTGGCCAATCCGAGGGCCGAGCGCATCTACGCCGGCAAGCGCCGCAACGAACACACGCTACGCCAGGAACAGATCAACGCCCTGCTGGTGCAACTCGCACAACAGGGCAAGCAGGTCGTGCGCCTCAAGGGCGGCGACCCCTTCATCTTCGGCCGCGGCGGCGAGGAAATGCAGAAGCTCGGCGAACAGGGTGTGCCCTTCGAGGTGGTGCCCGGCGTCACGGCCGCCAGCGGCGTGGCCTGTTATGCCGGCATCCCGCTCACGCACCGCGACCATGCGCAGAGCTGCCTCTTCGTCACCGGCCACCTCAAGGACGGCAACCCGGAACTCGAATGGCCTATGCTGGTTCGCCCGCAGCAGACCGTGGTGATCTACATGGGCCTGAGCGCCCTGCCCGAGATCTGCCGTCAGCTCATTGCCCACGGCGCGCCGGCCACACGGCCCATCGCCCTGGTGCAGCACGGCACCCTGGCCACGCAGCGCGTGCTCACCGGCACCCTGGCCGATCTGCCGGCCAAGGCGGCGGGCAGCGGCTACACATCGCCCAGCCTGCTCATCGTCGGCGATGTCGTGCGCCTGCACGGCACGCTGGACTGGTTCGACACCGGGACCGGCGCGCGCGCGCGCCTGACCCACGACGAAGCGGCGCAGCTGCCGCCCCTCCCACTCTCCGGAGCAAAGACATGAGCGACGCGCTCGACTACCTGGTCCAGGCCCGGCCCGAAGCCATGGGCCACTACTTCAGCTTCCTCAAGGACGCCGGTAAGCTGCTCGACCCCAAGACCCGCGCGCTGATCTCCGTCATCACCAAGGTCGATGCGCAGACCGAGCGCGGCCTGCGCCAGTACGTCAAGCGCGCGCTGCGCGAGGGCTGCAACGGCGCCGAAGTCATCGACGCCCTGCTCATGGCCTTCCCCACGCTGGGCCTGTCCAAGATCGTCTGGGCCACCGATGTCATCCTGGCCATGCAGCTGCCCGAGTTTGCGCCGGAAGCGGTCAAGGGCGAGCCCCCGCAGTGGCGCGACGTGATGGCCGCGAAAGATCTGCCCGACGGCGAGGTGCTGCGCACCGAACACGCGGGCCGCGGCCTCTTCATCTACCGCGCGGGCAAGACCTACCAGGTCTACGACAGCCGCTGCCCGCACCAGAGCACCAACATCCCCGAGCTCGCACTCAAGGGACTCAAGCTCACCTGCCCCAAGCATGAATGGCAGTT
>OFDN01002422.1_pt1 | contig 10281 bp, 14 predicted proteins | sample 1520971 | NCBI WGS metagenome assembly OFDN01 (sample SAMEA94257418, study PRJEB24077) | hot springs metagenome | biome: Aquatic biome; feature: Geographical feature; material: Water | place: India | collected 2012-06-12 | depth 5 m | reverse complement strand
GCATCGCCCTCCCCCTCACCCTCGCCGCCGCCCATCCCGGCTGGTGGTCGATCCCCCTCATCCTGGCCGCGGTGTTCTGCCTGCTGTCGGCCTTCATCCCGAATACGGAGGGCTGATCATGGCGCCCCGCTACAACTACGCCACATGCCTCAACTGGGGCGGCGACGAGCCCACCGCAGAGATCGAGGTCGAGGTCTCCTACACCGTCGCCTGGGGCTCGGCCGAGACCGGCCGCTTTGGCCCGCCGGAGAACTATGACCCCGGCTCTCCCGATGAGGTCGAAGACCTGCGCGTCGAGAAGATCGACGGCCGCCCGGTGGAGGCAAGCCCCGGCCTTCTGGTGCCCATCATGGAGAAGCTGGAGGACATCAAAGATGCGCTGTTCCCAGACCTGATCGCCAACGCCGTCGAGATCGAGGCCGCCCGCGACGACGAAGCCGCCGACTACCGCCGCGAAGCCGCGCGGGAGGCCTTCTGATGGAAGAGCATCCGGTTCAACAACCGATCCGCGCCATCGACATCGACGCCATCCCAGGCGTTGAGGCTTGCTACGTCGTCGGGCGCAACGGCGTCACTCGCATCGAGGCCTGCCAGAAGAGCGGTCTTCACGCGAACATCCCCTACGTCCGCGTCTGGAAGGGCGATGTGTGCGAGGCCGAGTTCTGCCAGCACAACATCGTCGGCGTCTATTTCGCCAAAGCGGAGGCCCTCTAATGGACCCCGAAGACGAGGATTTCGACATGCTCTGCGGCGACTGCGGCGAAGGCCTCTGCGCCGAGGAAGCCCACAACGTCGAGTGCTGGGAGCGGTTTGCCGCAATCCTCTGCGCCGACTGTTTTTCCGAACGCTGCGAAGAGGAGGGCGACGAATGAGCGCCTACCACCACGGCCTTCAGGCCGATCACCGCTTCCAAGCCGCCAGCAAGACCGCTCACAAGATCGGGGATGCGTTTGAGGTGTCGGGATCGTCGCGGATGGACTGGTTCAAGACGGCCGGCGTGTTCCTCTGCATCGCTTCCGCGGCGCTCGTCATTGCTCTCGCGGCCTACATGGCGGTCTGGATACTGGCGGCATTTCTGTGAGCCAGGCCACCGAGACAACCGGGCCGCACGGTCGGCCCCTGACCCCCTGCGATGAATGTGACGGGAGCGGAGAGCGATGACCAAGACACCTACAGAAGAGGCGGTGGAGAGCATCAAGGCGGACCTAGCCGAGACCTGCCCGCCAGGATCGAGGTACAGTCACGCCCTGGTCAACAAGCGCCACCTCAGCCATCTCCTCTCCGAACTCTCCCGCCTCCAGGCCGAACGGGACAGGGCGGTGGAGGAGTGCCCGAACCCAGACGGCTGCGATTATTGCCGAGAGTTTGGCTGTCCTCGCGCCGAGGTCGTTGTCACCCTCCCCCCGCCCGTCAAGGAAGCGGAGCCGGAGCCGGAGCCGGTGGCGTGGGCCGACCCGGCCGACCTCAAGACCTTGGCTAGTGACGCCTTTGATGTCGTCTTGACCGAGCTGACGAGTTCCTCGACGGCCTGGAATTCGACCCCCCTCTACGCCACCCCGCCCGCCTTCCAGGCCCGTGGCCCCCGGGACGCCATGCTGGACCGATCGGAAGAGGAATGGGAGGCGCTCGAAGAGGCAACCGCCCAAGTCTACAGACTGCGTGCGGGGCACACGCTTACTGATGACGATATCGCCGCTCTTCATCTTGTGGACCGCTGTCAGCGCGAGGACGAAGAAAGCGCGACCGACGCCTATCACCGGGGCCTTGAAACCGGGCTGAGAAAACGAGGCGGCGATGAACTCGTGAACCTTGAGAAGAGGGTGAACGACGCCATCATCTCCAGGGCGACCGAGAAGGCCATGCGAGGCCTTGCGGAACAACGGGCCAATGCGGCGGAGTTTGTGCTTTCGCTGTGTTTGGCCGCCCTCCAGGCCCGTGTGGAGGCGCTGGAGGGATCGACGGGCGCGGAGGCGGTCATCCGCGGCGGCAAGATAGAGATCAGCATCGACATTGCTGCGCTTCCCCTCATCGTCAGCGGGTCGTGCGCCGCCGCCGATGTGATGCAAGGCCTCTGGAAGGTCACAAACGCGGAGGTCTTCGCAAAGGAAGTCTGTCACGCGCTGAACGACGAGAACGAGATTGGGACGACCCCCGTCCACGTCATGTTTGACAAGGCGTTCATGCACGCCATCGAGCAGGGGGCAGAGGGGATTGAAGAGGCGACCGAACAGGAGTTTGAAGCCGAAGTCGCCGCTCTGGCCGCCCGAGCCGCCCTCACCGGGGAGAAGGGGTGATGGGGAAGCCCACAGAGGCGTGCGAATTGGGCGTCGAGCCCCGCAAGGTTCATAACGGCGGTTACTCGACGGACGCGACCGACCCAGAAATGGTGCGAGCTCTCGCCCGCCGCGTGATCCGGCCCCTTCGGGAACGCGCGAAGGCACTGGGGTGGGCCATTGCGTCTCACGGTAGCCTGGAGCGGGACATCGACCTGATCGCCGTGCCATGGACCGAGGGCGCAGCAGAGCCCGAGGCGCTGGCAAACAGCCTACGACAGGTGCTGGACAAGCTGTATGGCGTCGGCCTGGAGGTTGGCCCCAACGAGGCCTACCCGAAGCCGCACGGCCGCCTCTGCTGGTCTTTCTGGATCAGGCCCTGGACCTACATCGACCTGTCGATTTACCCGACGCCCGCCCAAGCCCTCACCGGGGAGAAGGGGTGATGGGGAAGCCTGATCGTATCTCGATGGCCGAACTGCGCAGCGACAAGGCCCTGGTCTGCCGGAAAGAGATCAACGGCGAGCAGGGGGGCGCGACCGTCTGGCACGTCCTGTTGTCTGACGGACACCTACTCGACTGCGGATCGTCCTTTCTCGCGGAGACCCGCGCTCGCGTCTTGGCGGCGATGATCAACGCGGCCGGGCCGGAGCGCCTGTCCCACAAAGCCCTCACCGGAGGCCGTGACGATGGGTGAGCCGACCGAAGAACAAATCGAGCGCGCCGCAGAGGCCATTCTTGCAGAGGCTCTGATGTCCAACAACCACAGCGTCCAGAACGACGCTCGGATGGAGGCGAACAGGCTTTACGCCCGTCGCTACGCCCGCGCGGCTCTGACGGCCTTCCTCAAGGACCATCCCCTGGAGACCGAACAATGACGCTGAAGCCGGAAGACCCCCGCCCGTCACCCGTAGGGCGGGAAGAGGTAGCGCGGTGGATATGCCGGACGGTTCGCATCGCGCAGGGGTTCAAAGGCACCGCCGAGTACACCCTCGACGATGAGGTGCATAATGCGTGGGACGACTGGCTTGATGAAGCCGACGATCTCCTCGCTCTCTTCTTCCCGGCGGATGGGTGGCGGCCGATTGAGACGGCGCCGAAGGATGGGACGCTGATCCTGGCCGGCTATCGGGGTCACGATGTCGCGGTTGTGGTTAGCTGGCAGTCCGATCCCGACGTGAACGGGTGGGTGACCGGCGAAACCAACAACGACGGCTCCTACGCGACCTTCGATGTGGATTGCTGGCAACCCCTTCCCGCCGCTCCCCCGAAACGAGGGGGCCAGGGATGACTAGGGCGGTTGGGTTCCGGCAGGGGGACGTGGAGCGGCTGATCCGCGCCGCGAAGGCTGTGGGCTATACGGCCCCGGTCGTGGATGCTTTGCCCGATGGCCGCCTGCGCCTGTTTACAGAGCCGAAAGAGCCTGAGCAGCCTCTCAGCCCGTTTGAGGCATGGGAGCGGGAGAATGGTGGTCGTGCGGCTTGAAGGCAAAAGAGCCAACGGCGTTGCGTTGCAGTGGGTGCAGGAGGTGGCGCTCCCTTACCCCGGAGATGACTGTCTAGCATGGCCTTTCCAGCGCAATCATCTGGGGCGGCCAGTCTTCAAGTTAGATTACCGTACGCGATACGCCACGCGCATTATCTGCGAAATGGTGCATGGAAGCCCGCCCTCCGCGTCACATGTCGCGGCGCACTCCTGCGGAAACGGGCACGATGGGTGCGTAAACCCCCGACACCTGCGGTGGGCCACCCCGAAAGAGAACAGTGAGGAGATGGTGGCGCACGGCCGCAGCACGCGCGGCTCCACCAACCCGCAAAGTAAGCTAAAAGAGGCCGATGTCCGTGAGATTAAGCGGCTACTTCAGGAGGGGTGCCATCGTCAGAAACTCGCCGACAGGTTTGGCGTGACCAAGTCGGCAATTGATCGCATCGCACAAGGCCGGAACTGGAAATGGTTGTGATCCGCCTTGAGGGCGTTCATGTCGTGCGCGCGCGGACCAAGGCTGGCGTCCGCGAGTATCACTATGCCTGGCGCGGCGGCCCTCGGCTCGCCGGCTCGCCGGGAAGCCCCGAGTATATCGCATCCTACCGGGACGCGCACGCCAGCCGCACGGCGCCGGTCAAGGGGACGCTGAAGGAGCTGCTGACTGCCTACCGCGCCTCGCCCGACTTCAAGGGGCTTGGCGAGCATACGCAGCGCGCTTACCGCAAGCACCTAGACACTATCGAGGCCAAGTGGGGAAAGATGCCCTTGGCGGCGGTCAACGACCCCAAGGTGCGCCGGGCCTTCCGCGACTGGCGCGACAGCATGGCCGCGACGCCGCGCACCGCCGACATGGCGATAGGCGTCCTGAAGACCCTGCTGAGCTATGGCGTCGAGATCGTGCTAATCACCGCCAACCATGCCGAGAAGATGCGCCGCCTGCATCGCGTCAACAAGGCCGACGCCATCTGGACCGATGACGACTTCGCCGCCCTGAAGGCGACCGCGAGCCCCGAGGTCTGGTGGGCTGTGCAACTCGCCGCGCACACGGGCCTGCGCCAATCGGATCTGATCAAGCTGGCCTGGAACCACGAGCGCGATGGGGCCTTCGGCTTCCTCACGTCCAAGCGCGGGAAATACGTCACCGTGCCGATCACGGCAGAGTGCCGCGCCTTGCTGGCGGAAATCCCGAGACGCGGGCCGGTGATCCTGACCACGGCCAAGACCAAGCGCCCCTGGACGGCCGATGGCCTGCGGGCGTCGTTTGCTGAGGCCAAGTCGAACGCCAAGGTGAAGCGCACCTTTCACGACCTGCGCCGGAACGCGGCCACGCGCCTCTGCGCCGCCGGGCTGGAGAGCGCCCAGGTCGCATCCATCATGGGCTGGTCCGAAGAGGACGTAGAGGCCATGAAGCGGAAGTATGTGAGCCGCGCCGTCGTCGTAAAAGCGGCGCTTGCAAAGCTGGAAAAGGGAGGGTAGGAGAACGCCTCCCGAACGGGGGCCTGTAAAAAGACCTGTAAAACGGTCGATCAGGTTCAAGGTCGGGAGTGTCCGCAACGCCTTGTGGCGTAAGGACTTAGGGTGTATAGCTCAGTTGGTAGAGCAGCTGACTCTTAATCAGCGGGTCCAAGGTTCGAATCCTTGTACACCCACCATTCTTTCAAAGACTTAGATCGACGCTGACGGCCGCTTAGGCGGCCGCCTCGACATCTGCGCCGACCCAGCGGGCCAGACAGGCCTGCAGGGTCTCCAGGTCGATGGGCTTGCCGACGCTGTCGACCATGCCGGCCTCACGGGTGCGGGCCACCTGTTCGGGCAGGACGTCGGCGCTCATGGCGATGATCGGCACGGCGCCCGCCGGCCCGTCCATGGCGCGGATGGCCCGGGTGGCGGCCAGGCCGTCGACGCCCGGCATGTGGACGTCCATCAGGATCGCGTCATAGACGCCGCTGCGGGCGGCTTCGATGGCTTCCCGGCCGTCGCAGGCCAGGTCGACCTCACATCCCACCAGCCCCAGCATCAGCTGACCAAGCTCGCGGTTCATCGGGTGGTCGTCGACGAGCAGGATCCGCGCGGCCAGGGCGCCCCCCCGCCCGTCCTGCGGCGCTTGGACAGGGACCGCTTCGGCCCGCGGCAGCCTCAGCTCCAGCCAGAAGGTGGACCCCGCGCCCGGCGCCGAGGTCACGCCGACGCGGCCGCCCATGGTCTCGATCAGGCCCTTGCAGATGGCGAGGCCCAGCCCCGTGCCGCCGTGGGTCCGGCTGACGGAGGAATCGACCTGGCTGAACCGCTCGAAGAGGCCGGGCTGCGCCTCGGGCGCAATGCCCACGCCGGTGTCGGTTACGGCGATCCGGACCTGATCGGCCGCCCCGCCGGGAACGACCTCAAGACTGAGGGTGATCTGGCCGGCGTCGGTGAACTTCACCGCGTTGTTCAGATAATTCAGCAGGACCTGGCAGAGCCTGTGATCGTCGCAGACATGGCCGCTGGCGACCGGTCCTTCGGTCTGCAGGGCGAGGGAGAGGCCCTTGGCCTCCGCCGCCTCCGCCACGATGGCCAGGGCGTCGCCGCAGACGTTGCGCAGGTCCACGGCCTTGGGGTCCAGCTCGATGCGTCCCGCCTCGACCTTCGAGAAGTCGAGGATGTCGTTGACGACGGTCAGCAGCGCGTCGCCCGAGCGGCGCACCAGGGAGACATGGCCGCGCAGATGGCCGGGCAGGTCGTCGCTGCGTTCCAGGAGCTGGGAAAAGCCGATGATGGAATTGAGCGGCGTGCGGATTTCGTGGCTCATCGTGGCCAGGAAGTCGGTTTTGGCGACCGAGGCCGCCTCGGCCCGCCGCCGGGCCCGTTCGTGACTGACGGCGCGCCGCTGCATGAGGTCCTTCAGCCGCTGCTGGTGGGTGGCCGTCAGCGACGAGAGGATGCCGGTGGCGAAGACGAGCCCGAAAAAGGTCTGGAACAGAGCCACCCGCTGCGGCAGTCCGCCGGCCCCGCTGAGCAGCGGCGCCTGCCCCCAGAGGAATCCGGCGGCCAGGATGGTGAGGCAGGCCATGGCCACCGACCAGGTCACCGCCTGGGGGCCGGCCCTCAGGCCGAGCACCGTGACCGCCGGAAACAGCGCCAGGAGCGACATCGCGCCGAGCGGCGAGAAGGCGAGGCCGGTCAGGGCGACGACGGTCAGGAAGCCCAGCACCACCTGCCAGGCGGGCGCCGGAAGGGCGGCGCGGAAACGCCTTTGGCCGAGAAACAGGAGCGCCGGCAGCAGGATTCCCATGCCGAGGAACTTGGCCGAGAGACGGCTGGCGAGCATGGACAGGGCCACCTCCCCCTCGATCAGCCGGATGCCGATCCCCAACAGCACGGTCGCGCCCACCAGGGTCGGCGCCAGGGCGTAGAAGATGAGGCGCGCGAACCGGTCGGGCGTGGTCAGGCGTACGGCGTTGAAGCGGCGGGCCAGGCCGACGACGGCGATCGCCTCGACCACATTGAGCAGGGAATAGCCGACGGCGCCGTAGGCCGGGTGCCCGAAGCCGAGGATCACGGCGCACTGGATGGCAAATCCCGCGGCCAGGCATGCGCCCGACCAGCGGCGGGGCAGCAGCAGAATGGCGGCGACGACGAAGGCGTTGGCGGTCCAGATCGTATCGACGCCGGCCCAGTTGCTGACCACGTTCGTGATCCACAGGTTGGCCGCATAGAGGACCGCCAGGGTCGTGGCGACGATGATGTGGTGCTTACCCAAGGCCAGATTCCCCCACCTCGTTCCCCGCTCGACCTGCGGCAGGCTGACGCTAGGGGCTGCATCTCAAGCAAAGCTTAACCTTGAGACGCGCGCGGCGCCGAAGCGGGCCGGGGCGCTCGAATCGCGACAAGAGTCCGGCATGTCCCGCCCGCCCGCCGCCCCGGTCCTGCACGCGCTGAAAGCGCGCGCCAGCCGGCTTGAGCGCCAGGGCGACCTGCCCGGCGCCCTGGAGGCCTATCGGCAGGCGCTGGCTGCGGCGCCGGGCGACCCTGAGATCCTCGCCAGCCTGGCCGGCGTCGCCGAACGCCTGGACATGGCCGAAGCCGCCGAAGCGCTCTGGCGCCAGGCCCGGGCCTCGGCCCCGGCGAGCGCCGAAGCCGTGGACGGCCACGCCCGCGCGCTGGGGGTCCTCGGGCGGTTCGACGAGGCCGTGAGCCTCCTGCAATCGGTCCTCAGCGCCGATCCGGCGGATGCGCGGCTGTGGAACACCCTGGGCGTCACGCTCACCCGCCAGGGCCGGGCCGACGAAGCCCTGCCCTTCTTCGACGAGGCCCTGCGGCTCGACCCCCGCTCGGCGACCGCCGCCTACAACCGCGCTTCGGCCCATTTCGACCTGGAGGCCTATGAGGCCGCCGAGACCGATTTCACCGCCGCCCGCAAGCTGGCGCGCCGGCCGGCCGACGCCGCCATGATCGACTTCGCCGCCGCGACCCTGGCCCTGGCCCGCGGCGATCTGGCCGCCGGCTGGGCCGGCTACGAGTCCCGACTGTCGCCCCACGCGCCGCGGCCGGTGAGCTTCGAGGCGCCCGGCCGCAGATGGACGCCGAACCTGCCCCTGGAGGGCCGGCGGCTGCTTGTCTTCGCCGAGCAGGGCCTGGGCGACGAGATCCTGTTCGCCAGCCTCGTTCCCGATCTCCTGGCCGCCCTCGGCCCAGACGGGCGGCTGAGCCTGGCGATGGAGCCCAGGCTGGTTCGGCTTCTGGCCCGGAGTTTTCCCGAGGCGGAGGTCGTGGCCCATCACACAGAGACGCGGGACGGCAGGCTCCGCCGCAGCGCGCCGGACCTCGCCGCGCCTCGCGCGGTCGAACTGTGGACCACGCTGGGCTCCCTGCCGCAGCGATTCCGACGGCGGATCGCCGACTTTCCCGCAGCGCCGCCTCCCCTGCGGCCCGACCCGGCGCGGGTGGCTCACTGGCGCGCCTGGCTCGGCGACGGCCCGCCCGCGGTGGGCCTGAGCTGGCGCAGCGGCAAGCTCGGCGGCGACCGGCGCCGGCACTATCCGCCGCTGGAAGCCTGGCGTCCCGTCCTGCGCGAACAGGGCATCCGCCTGGTGAATCTCCAGTACGGCGCGGAGGTCGAGGAAGTCGACGCCCTGAGCGCAATCGCGGGACGGGCCCTGATGCAGCCGCCGGGGCTCGATCTCAAGGCCGACATCGACGACCTGGCCGCGCTCTGCGCCGCACTGCCGGGAATCGTCGCCGTCAACAACGCCACGGCGCAACTCGCCGGCGCCTGCGACGCGCCGACCGTGATGCTCTGCGGCGCCGGCGCCTGGCTGACCCTGGGCCAGGACCGCTATCCCTGGCGGCCCAGCGTGCGCCCTGTGGCGCCGAAACGTTTCGGCGACTGGAGCCAGGCCATGGACGGCGCCCTCGCAAAGCTGCGGGAACTCCTGGCGGCGGACCCGCGCCGCCCCGCTTCCTAGACAAGTGCGACCACCGTCCCGGAAGCTTCACGCTTCAGCCGACAAGCCGTCTTGGAATCATCGCGGAACTGAGGCGCCGAGGCCGTAGCAGACCCTGTCAGGAAGCCGGCCCCAGACGAGGCGCCGGACGGAGACGGGGGTCCTCCAGATGAAGCGTTCCAACATTGGGGTCCGCACGACCCTGCTGCTGTCGTCCAGCGCCGTGGCGCTCGCCATGATCGCCGGACCGGCGATGGCCCAGAGCGCCGACAACGAAGTCTCGGAACTGGTCGTCGTGGGCTATCGCGCCCAGAACGCCCAGGCGATCGAGGAAAAGCGCGAGGATGCGCGCGTCGCCGAATACCTGTCGGCCGACGACATCGGCGCCCAGCCCGACTACAACATCGCCGACGCCCTGCGCCGCCTGCCCGGCGTCCAGACCCAGTTCGACGAGGACGAGGGCCGCTACGTCTCCATCCGCGGCCTGAACCCCAGCTACACCCTGGGCGCCATGGACGGCGCGACGCTCGCCACCGCCGAGCGCCAGAACCGCCAGCTGAACATGGAGGCCATTCCCTCCGGCGCCGTGCGCCAGGTGGTGGTGGCCAAGTCGCGCACGCCCGACATGGACGGCAACGCCATCGGCGGCACGCTGAACCTGATCACCCGCTCGGCCTTCGATGTGTCCGACTTCTACGCCGCCGGCACGGCGATGATCGGGACCTCGGACTCCCAGTCCGTTCCCGGCGAAGGCTTCAACCGCGACACCGACGACGGGCTGAACTACCGCCTGGACGCCACGGTCTCCAAGCGCTTCGGGGCCGAGGGTCCGTTCGGCGTGCTGTTCGGCGTCAACTTCATGGAGCGTAACCGCGACCAGGAGCGCCTGCTGCCGCAGACCGTTCCGGCCGGGATCAGCGCCACGCCGACCCCGGTCGCGACCCTGGGGACCACCGACCTGCTGTGGTCCAACTACCCCAACACGATCACGCGCTATGGCGGCATCCTGAAGCTGGAATGGGAGCCGATGGCCGACCTGCGCACGGCGCTGACGCTCGCCCACTACAAGCAGGACGACAACGAACTGCGCCACAGCCAGC
>OFDN01002421.1_pt1 | contig 10282 bp, 9 predicted proteins | sample 1520971 | NCBI WGS metagenome assembly OFDN01 (sample SAMEA94257418, study PRJEB24077) | hot springs metagenome | biome: Aquatic biome; feature: Geographical feature; material: Water | place: India | collected 2012-06-12 | depth 5 m | reverse complement strand
CGCCGCCCGCCGCTTCGCCACGCGGCCGATGGCGGCGCTGCTGGCCCCGGCGATCGCGCTGGCCGAGGAGGGGTTCCCGGTCAACGCCTACCTCGCCCGCATGCTGGCGGAATGCGCGGGCAAGATGGCCCCCTTCCGCACCAGCCGCCGCATCTTCTTCTACGACGACCGCCCGCTGGGAGAGGGCGAACTGCTCCGCCAGCCCGACCTCGCCGCCACCCTGCGGCGCTTCGCCGACAACCCGGAGGGGGAGTTCGCGGACGGGGAAACGGCGTCGCGCATCGCCGCCCACATGGCCGGCAACGGCGGGGTGATGGAGGCGGCCGACCTCGCGGCCTACCGCGCGCTGTGGCGCGACGGTACCGCGATCGCCTACCGCGGGCGCCGGATCGTCAGCACCGGGCAACCCACCGCCGGCGTCCATCTGCTCCAGGCGCTGGGGCTGCTCGACCGGGTTGACCTCGCCCGCCTCGGCTACCACAGTGCGGCGTCCCTGCACCGGCTGATCCAGTCCTGCAAGCTGGCGCTGGCCGACCGGCGGCGCTGGGGCGGCGATCCCGACACCGCCACCGGCCAGGAGGCCAAGCCGGGGACCGACCTGCTCGATCCGGCAAGGCTCGACCGCATGGCGGCCTCCATCGAGCCGGACCGCTGCACGCCGGCCGCTTCGGCGGAGCCGCGGACGGCGCAATCCACCAGCTTCTTCGCGGTGGCCGACCGCTGGGGCACCATCGTCGCCGCCACCCAGAGCATCGGCGAGAACGCCGGCTGCGGCGAGGTGGCGGAGGGCACCGGTCTGCTGATGAACGACCGGAGCTGGTGGATGTCGCTGGACGGCGGCCCCAACGCGGTCGCCCCCGGCCGGCGCGCCGGCATCGGCCACGCGCCCGCCATCGTCCTGCGCGACGGCCGGCCGGAGCTTGTGCTCGGCAGCCCGGGTGGCTTTGGCATCGTGCCCTATGTGTTGCAGACGCTGGTCAATGTGGTCGATTACGGCATGGACGCGCAGTCCGCCATCGAGGCGCCGCGCTTCCGGCTGGACGATCTCGACCGCACCGTCTTCCTGGAGGGCCGCATTGCCGAGCCCACACGGGAGGCTTTGGCCCGCATGGGCCACGCGGTGACCACAGCCGGCCCCTGGGTGGACCGCGTGGGTGCCGTGGAGGCCATCCAGTTCGACACCGCGACCGGGTGCCCGCTGGGCGGCAGCGACCCGCGGCGCAATTCCCTGGCGGCCGGCCTGTAAGGCGGCGGCGCCAGGCAACCAACGCAAGGGGAGGGACGCATGACCGTCAACGCAGCGATCGTCGGGCTCGGCTGGTGGGGCCAGGTGCTGGTCAACGCCGTGCAGGGCAAGAGCGACCGCATCCGCTTCACCCGCGGCGTCACCCGCACGCCGGCCAAGGCCGGCGCCTTCTGCGCTCAGCAGGGCATCAGGCTGGGCGCCGACCTGGGGGAGGCGCTGGCCGATCCCGACATCCACGCCGTGGTCCTCGCCACGCCCCATCTCCAGCATGTGGCGCAGGTGAAGCAGGCGGCCGCCGCCGGCAAGCCTGTCTTCGTGGAGAAGCCGCTGACCCTGAAGCGCGCCTGGGCGGAGGACGCAGTGGCCGCGGCGGAGGCGGCGGGCGTGCTGCTCGGCGTCGCCCACAACCGGCGCTTCCTGCCCTCCGTCCACCGGCTGAAGGCGCTGGTGGCCGACGGCGGGCTCGGCCGCATCCTGCATGTGGAGGGGCACATGTCCGGCCCCAGCGGCCAGCGCCACGCGGCCAGCACCTGGCGCGCGGATCCGGAGGAGAGCCCGGCGGGCGGCATGACCGGCAAGGGTATCCACGTCGCCGACCTGATGATCCACCTCTGCGGCCCGATCACCGAGGTGGACGCGCGCAGCCTCGCGCAGGTCTCCACCTCCGGGCTGGACGACACCACGGTGATGCTGTTCCGCTTCGCCAGCGGCATGACCGGCAGCCTCGCCACCCTGACCGCCACCGCCAACCTCTGGCGCCTCGCGGTGTTCGGGACCAAGGGCTGGGCCGAGATGCGCGGCCACGAGGAGCTGGTGGTCACCATGATCGAGGGCGGCCAGCGGGTCGAGCGCTTCGACCGGGTGGACATCGAACGCGCCGAGCTGGAAGCCTTCGTCGACGCGGTGGAGGGGCGGGCGCCCTATCCGGTGCCCAACGCCGACGTGATCCGCAACGTCGCCGTGCTGGAGGCCGTCGTCACCTCCGCGCGCGAAGGGCGGACGGTCACGATTTGACCCCCCCGCCGTCCGGCTCGGACCGCCCGCCATCCGGCGCCGTTTCACAGCGGCGCCGGCCCCACCGACGACCCGCCGCAGACGTGCAGCACCTGCCCGGTGACGAAGGACGCGCCGCGCTCCAGGAAGAAGGCGATGCCGACGGCGATCTCGGCCGGCACGCCGAAGCGGCCCATGGGCACGTCGGCCAGGAAGGCCCGGCGGTTGGCCTCCGCCTTCTCGCCCTGGAGGTTGTTGCGGGTGAACATCTCCGTCGCCGTCGGGCCGGGGGAGACGACGTTGGCGGTGATGCCGTGCGCCGCCAGCTCGATCGCCCAGGTCCGCGTCATGCCGACCACACCGGCCTTGGCGGCGGCGTAGCTGGTGCGCAGCGGCCGGCCGAGCGCGCCGCGGCTCGACAGGTTGACGATGCGGCCGTAGCCGCGCTCGCGCATGCCCGGCAGCACCGCCTGCGTGCACTGCACCGTGGTGCGGAGATTGAGGTCGATGACCCGCCGGAAATGGTCGAGATCGACCCCGCCCACCGGCTCCAGGATGTTGAGGCCCAGGTTGTTGACGATCCCGTCCACCGCGTGGTCGGTGAGGATGCCGGCCAACACCCGGGCCGTCTCCCCCTCGTCGGACAGGTCGGCGGTGCGGAAGTCGCCGGGGAAGCCGTCCGGCGGAGGCCGGCGCGCGATGCCGATCACGGTCTTCCCGCGTTCGGCCAGCAGACGCGCGCCGGCAAGGCCGATGCCCTGGCTGGCACCGGTGATGACGATGGTGTCGGCCATGCCGGCTGTTTCCTTCCGTTTCGGGATCAGCCGCCGCTGCGCACGGACTTGAGGAAGCTGTCGTTGAGCACCTTGCTCCAGTCCACCGTGGTCTTCGGCATACGGCCCTGCTCGACCAGCTCGTCCACCTGTGCCTGGAAATAGGGCGCCAGCTCCGGCACGTAATCCGGTGTGGTGTCGATGGTGTCGAGCAGCTTGTAGGTCACCTCCTCGCTCAGCGCCGTGTTCTGCGCGTAGATCTTGGCGAGGATGCCCGCCACCGTCTTCGGATCGGTCTTGAACATCCGGTCCACCTCGATCATCGACTTGATGAAGGCGGTGGCGGCTTTGGGTTGCTTCTTGATGAAGTCCGGAGTGGCGGCCAGCATGTTGGGCAGCATGTCGTACTTCTCGAAGGTCACGACATAATGGCCGATGCCCTGCGACACCGCGATGGCGCAGGTCGGCTCCACGCCCGCGAAGGCGTCCGTCGATCCGCCGGCGACCGCGCTGACATGGTCGGGGAAGTTGACGTTGACGATGGTGACGCTCTTCTGGTCGAGGTTGTTGCCCGGCAGCACCTTGGTGCGGAACACCATGTCGGTGGTGGAGCCGGTGCGCGACGCGACCTTCCTGCCCTTCAGGTCGGCCACCGAGTTGATGCCGGAATTCTTGCCGGCCACCACGCAGCCGGACTTGCCGGTGTAGGAGACGGTGGCGATCGCCGCCAGCTCGCCGAGGGCCGCACCGACGACGAAGGGCGTGCCGCCGACCGTGCCGACGCTGATGCTGCCGGCGACCAGCGCGTCGCGCACGTCCTTGCCGGCCCCGAAGCGGCGGCCCTCGATGTCGAGCCCATGCTTCTTGAACACGCCGGTTTCCATCGCCACCACGGCGGGCAGGCCCCACAGCGAGTACTGGTAGCCGAACTGCACCTTCTCCTGCGCCGCGGCACCGCCGGCCAGGCCGGCGACGGCGGCGGCGGCCAGGGCGGCAGTGGTGAGCGGGCGCCGCAGCGCCGGCGCCGTGAAAAGTTCGAACATGTTGTCCCTCCCGATTTTGATTGTCTTGCCGATCACACCCCGAGCTTGCCCTTCTGCATGCCCCAGCGGATCACGGTGTATTTCTCGACCAGCGAGAACAGCACGACGACGATCAGGAAGCCGGTGAAGCCGATGACCGCGACCATCACCAGCATCTTGTCGGTCGCCAGGAACTCGCGCGCGTCGAAGATCGCGAAGCCCAGACCCCAGGCGGTGGCCGCCAGCATCTCGCCGGCCACCAGGGCGCGCCAGCTCTGCGACAGCCCGATGCGCAGGCCGGCCAGAGTCATCGGCAGCGAGGCCGGGAAGATCACCTTGAAGAAGAGCTTCCGGCCGCGGCAGTTCATCGATTCCGCCGCCCGGATGAAGACCGGGTTCAGCGTCTTCACGCCGGTCCAGGTGTTGAAGGCGGTGGGCAGCACGGCGGCGAAGATGATGACGCCGATGGTCGCGGCGTTGCCCAGCCCGAACCACAGCACGAACAGCGGGATCCAGGCGAGCGACGGGATCGGCATCAGGGCGCTGAGCAGCGGCAGGAAGAAGCGCTCGGCGGCGGCGGAATGCCCCATCAGCAGGCCGATCAGGATACCGGCCAGGCTGCCGATGACGAAGCCGAACATCAGCCGGCCGACGCTGGCCGCCGTGTGATGGATCAGGCTGCCGTCCATCAGCATGCGCCAGAAGGTCTCCGCCACCGTTACCAGGGACGGCATCAGGATGCGGGGGAAGATGTCCGCCTGGACGGTGGCCTCCCACAGCACGGCCAGCAGGATGAAGGGCGGAAGGTTCGACAGGAGCGCGTCGGCGACCGACCGGAGAACGCGGGATTGCCGGCTGTCGCGTGCGGCGGTCATGGTGCGGCCCTGCGGCGGGGCGACGTCCTGCACGGCTCCGTTGCCGTTACGCATCGACGTGATCCTCCTTGATCGCCTCGTTGATGTAGCGCTGGATTTCGACGAAGGCCGGGCTCAGCGGGTCGCGCGGCCGGGGCAGGTCCACCGTGATGATCTCGTGGATGCGGCCGGGGCGGGGCTTCATCACCACGATCCGCTGGGCGAGATAGACCGCCTCCGCCAGATTGTGGGTGACGTAGAAGACCGTCTTGCGCGTGCGCTGCCACACCTCCTCGGTCAGGCTCTGCAGGCGTTCCCGCGTCTGCGCGTCGAGCGCGCCGAACGGCTCGTCCATCAGCAGCAGCGCCGGTTCGTAGGCCATGGCGCGGGCCACGGCGACGCGCTGGCGCATGCCGCCGGACAGCTCGTGCGGGTAGACGTCGGCGAACTCCTCCAGATGGACGAGCCTCAGGAATTCCATGGCCTTGTCGCGGCGTTCCCGCCGGCCCGCACCGGCCATCTCCAGCCCGAACTCGACGTTGCCGACCGCCGTCCGCCACGGGAACAGCGCGTATTCCTGGAAGACGATGCCGATGCTCGTCTCGGTGCCGCCCAGTGGCTTGCCGTCGATGGCGATGTCCCCGGAGCTGGGGGTGATGAAGGACCCGAGGATGTTCAGGATGGTCGTCTTGCCGCAGCCGCTGTGCCCGACCACGCAGACGAATTCCCCGTCCGGAATGTCCAGGGAGACGTTGTGGACCGCGTGGATCGTCCGTGCCTCGGTGTGGTAGACCTTCGACAGATTCCTGATGCTGATGCTGGCCATCTATGGCTTCCCTCCCCGCCCCGCGGTTGTGCCGCGGGCGCGTTGCTTGTTCCCCGGACGGGAGCGCCCGCACCGTTGCCCCGTGCCGCCGTCGCTCGTTCAGGCTAGGAATTCTTGATTTTGTTTATGATGCAGACAGTTCGTTATCATGTCAATTCAAGAGATGAACCGGCGGTCCGTTGTATGGAACGATTGGCTGGATCGCCCCGACAAACAGCAAGGTCCGGGGTGGATTGCGAGGGGGCATTCCCGCCCATTGTGTGCGTGTCTACAAGAAAACGATCCGTAAATTTCATCTGTTGAACCGACGTGATCAGAATGGCCGGTCGCCGTCCACGGTGACCCGGTGCATCTCGCGCCGGAAGCCCTGGTAGTCGTTGAGCGCGTTGTGATGGGTGCAGCGGTTGTCCCAGAAGGCGATGGAGCCGACCCGCCAGCGGAAGCGGCAGGTGAATTCCGGCTTGCTGGCGTGGCGGTAGAGGTGATCGAGCAGCGGCAGGCTCTCCTCCCGCGTCATGCCCTCGAAACGCTGGGTGAAGGGGAAGTTCACGAACAGCGCCTTGCGCCCGGTCTCGGGGTGGGTGCGCACGACCGGGTGCACCGCCGTGCGCTCCTCGGCGCCGGTCCGCAGCTTGGTCGAGCGGGTGGCGTTGCGCATCTCCGCGACGACGCTGAGATAGGCATCGCTGTGCACCGCCTTCAGCCCGTCCAGCATCCGCCGCATGCCGTCGGACAGCGTTTCGTAGGCCATGTGCATGTTGGCGAACAGCGTGTCGCCACCGTAGGGCGGCACCTCGCGGGCGTAGAGGATCGAGCCCAGCGGCGGCTCCGCCAGGAAGGTCACGTCGGAATGCCAGGTGTCGCCGATGTTGTGCCGGGCGTCCTTCTCCTTGATCACCGGCAGGATCTCGGGGTGGCCCGGCAACGGCTCGTAGATCGGGTGGACGTTCAGCGTGCCGAAGCGCCGGCCGAACGCCTTGTGCTGGTCGGGGGTGAGGTCCTGGTCGCGGAAGAAGATGACGAGGTGCTCCAGGAACGCGCGCCGGATCTCCGCGAACACCTCGTCGGTGAGATTGGCGAGATCGACGCCGAGCAGCTCGGCGCCCAGCGCGCCGGACAGGGGGCGGACGTCGATGTGGCGGTAACGGTCGGCGGCGGGCGTGCCGAATCCCGCGTCGGGCATGGGGCGTCTCCTCATGGTCGGGTTGGATGGTGCGGAGGCTGGTCAGTCGGCACCGCGGTAGGGGCGGGGCGGCAGCTGGCCGACCCAGTCCGCCGTCTGGAAATGTCCAGCCAGCTCCACCAGCCGGGCGCCGAGCTCGTCGAGGCGGGAGGCCGGCACCCGGCTCGCGGGGCCGCCGCAATTGAAGGCGGCCAGCGTCTCGTTCGACAGCCGCACGGCGGTTCCCACCGCGTTCACATCCGGCTCCCAACTGCCGGCGGCCTTGCAGAAGCCGCGTCGGGCGTATTCGCGCGCGGCCTCGTCCAGGCCGGCGCGGATGGCGGCGCTGCGCTCGGGCACCGCCGCGTCGAAGCCGCGCAGGATATCCTGCTTCTCGGTCAGCCGGGCGGCGGCGAAATAGGCGCGGCCGATGGCGGTGGTCTCCAGCGGCAGGCGCGAGCCGATGTCGAGCGGCAGGGCGCGGATGCGGCGGTCGCGCGAGCGCTCGATGAGGATGATCGACAGCCCGTCGCGGATGCCCAGCGACACCGTGCCACCGGCATGGTCCGCCAGCTCCTGCATCAGCGGCGCGGCGACCAGCCGCTTGTCGACCCCCGACAGCACGGGATAGCCCAGCGTCAGCACCCGCGGGTGCGGCTGCACCTTGCGCGTCTCGGGGCAGAGGGAAAGGTATCCCAGCTTGACCAGCGTGTGGCTCAGCCGGGTCACCGTCGTCTTCGGCAGGCCGGTGACGCGCGCCAGCTCCGCCAGGCTCATTTTGCTGCGATCGGCGGTGAAGGCCGCCAGCAGCGCCAGACCACGGGCAAGCCCGGTGACGAACAGCCGATCGCCCGAACCCTGCTCGCGCACGCCGGCGGCGGCGGTCGTCTTCGGCTTCACGGCGGTGGTCACGGCGCGCCTCCCTCTCCGGTCCATCCCGACCGGATCGAGGGTGACACCGACCATCCGCCCCATCAACCGACAAGCGGGCCTGTGGACCGCTGAGCGGAATGCGCGGTGCGCATTGCAGACCGGAGTTTCGTACAACGATCCGATGGTTGGGGTGGTGGCGCCGCCGTGCGTGCGTCAGGCGCGGTCCACCGCGCCGCCGCTCTCTGCCCAATCCTTGAAAGCGCCGAGGTTGCGCACGTCGCGGTAACCCAACTCCTGAAGCGTCCGGCCGGCCAGCGCCGAGCGCCCGCCGGACGCGCAATACAGGATCACCGTGCGGTCGCGGTCGAAGGCCGGGTCGTGGTAGGGCGAGTCTGGGTCGGCGCGGAACTCCAGCATGCCGCGGGGCACATGCTTCGCCCCGGCCACCGTGCCCGTGGCGTCGAGTTCCGGTGTGTCGCGCACATCGATGACGAGGGCCTCGCCCCGCCCCATCAGGTCGGCCGCCTCGACCGGGCTGATCCGCGGGACCGAGGCGTTGGCGGCGGCAAGCATGTCCTTGACCGAAGACGGCATGGGAAACCTCTGGGGAAAAATTGGTGGGATCACTGCGCCACCGATACGGGTGCGACTTGAAGAGCGCCATAGGGGTGCCGGTCGCCAATTTCGGGCAGGCACCACCCCGGTTGCGGGATGCGGTCGGGCGCTTGCGTTCTTTCTCGGGGCGGTTGGAAAAGTTAATGTATCGTTTACCAAAACATTCCCGCCGCGACCGGTCCTGTCGCGGCATCCGTGTGGTCTGGAGGATCCGTGACCATCCCGCCCAGTCCGAGCAGCGCCGGGTCCCATCCCGTATCGGGCTCCCCACCCGATCCCGCGGCATATCTTGGGGGCGTCGACGACGCCGATTCCACCTCCCAGACGCCAGCCGGGCCGCCGGCTGCCGATGCCCTGGCCTTCGACGACGACACGGTGCGGGTCGGCGACACGCTGAAGGATCGCTTCATCCTGAAGGAGTTCCTGGGCGCCGGCGGCATGGGCAAGGTGTTCAAGGCGCTCGACCTGCGCAAGGAGGAGGCCGCCGACCGCAACCCCTACGTCGCCGTCAAGGTGCTGAAGGAGCGGATGGCCGGCCATTCCGCCAGCATCATCGCCCTCCAGCGCGAGGCGCGGAAGGCGCAGGAGCTGTCGCACCCCAACATCATCAAGGTCTACGACTTCGACCGCGACGGCTTCCGCTTCTTCATCACCATGGAGTATCTGACCGGCCGGTCGCTGGACCGGATCATCCGCTCCGACGACTTCACGCCGATGACGCAGCCCGAGGCGGCGGGGATCGTCGGTGCGGTGGGGGCGGCGCTGTCCTTCGCCCACGCCAGCGGCTTCCTGCATTGGGACCTGAAGCCGGGCAACATCTTCGTCACCGACAAGGGGCGGGTGAAGGTGATCGATTTCGGCCTGTCGCGCGCCTTCAAGCGCAGCGGCCCGGCGGAGGACGCGACCATCGCCGACGTCACCAACTTCGACGTCGCCAGCCTCGGCGGGATGACGCCGGCCTACGCCAGCCCGGAGATGATCGAGACGCAGACCGCCGACCCGCGCGGCGACGTCTTCTCGCTGGCCTGCATCACCTACGAGCTGCTGACCGGGCGCCACCCCTTCGGCCGCATCCCCTCCACCCACGCCCGCGACGCCAACATCCGGCCGCAGCGCATCCCGTCCCTGCGCAACGGCCAGTGGCAGGCGCTGGAGCGGGCGCTGGCCTTCGACCCGAAGAAGCGCACCGACAGCATCGACCATTTCCTGGTCGATCTGGCGCTCGACCGGGTGGCGCTGTCGCGCCGGCCCCTTCCGGTCGTGCCGATGGTGGCCGCGGCGGAGCTGGCGGATGGCAACACCGTGCCGAACGGCACCTACCTCGACATGTGCGCGCATCTGCCGGTGCTCGATCCGCTGCAGATTGCTTGTCCGGTCTGCATCATTCGCGGAGAATACGACGGCATCGCCGCCGAGCCCGACCTGCTCGATTTTTTTGGCAAGCTGCCGAGCAAAGACAAGCAGTTCGTGTTCGTTTCGGGGCTGGCCCATGCAGCAACACTGGGCATCAACCGCCACAAGTTCTGGCATGCCATGGAGTCCTTCATGAACATGCCGGCCAATCGCGCGCTGGTGGCCTGAGCTATAAATAAAAAAGCACGGAGGAGATCAGGATGAACCGTCATGTGATGGTCGTGTTGTGCGGCCTCATTGCAGTGTCCGGCCTGGTTCAGGCGCAGGCCTATCCCAACCGACCCGTGCGCATGCTGGTCGCGGTACCGCCCGGAGGTCCGGCAGACACGCTGGCGCGTCTGGTGGGGCCGCATTTGAACAGTGCGATGGGACAGACCGTGGTCATCGACAACCGGGCCGGCGCCAATGGCGGCATCGCCTACGAAACCACGGCCCGTGCCGCGCCCGACGGCTACACCTTTGTGCTGGTCGCCGCCGGCGTAACGATCAACCCCAGCCTGTACCG
>OFDN01002419.1_pt1 | contig 10288 bp, 9 predicted proteins | sample 1520971 | NCBI WGS metagenome assembly OFDN01 (sample SAMEA94257418, study PRJEB24077) | hot springs metagenome | biome: Aquatic biome; feature: Geographical feature; material: Water | place: India | collected 2012-06-12 | depth 5 m | reverse complement strand
GCTGGCTCTGGTTGGCCTGGGCGAGCATCGCGGTCGATGCCTGGCTCAGGATCTGGGCCTTGGCGAGGTTGGTGGATTCCTCGGAGAAGTTCGCGTCCTGAATGCGCGAGCGGGCTTCCGACAGGTTGGTCGCACGGTTGACCAGGCTGGAAACGGTCGCCTGCAGACGGTTCTGGCTGGCGCCGAGGTTGGCCTGAGCGGTGGTGATCGAGTTGAGCGCGGTGTCGAGCGCGGTCAGCGCGGTACCCGCACCGGCTGCGGTGCCGATGTTGATGGTATCGATGCCGAGGCCAGCCGCCGTCACGTTGGCCGTCGCGATCTCGACAGTGTCGCCCGAGCTGACGCCGGTCTGGATGGCGATGGTCGGAGCAGGCGCCGGGGTCTGCGGCACGTTCAGCAGCTGCACGCCGTTGAACGTGGTCTTGCCCGCAACATCGTCGACCTGGGCCAGCAGGGCGGTGACTTCCGCCTGCAGGTTGGTGCGGTCACCGGCGACCAGCGTGCCCGATGCGGACTGGACAGCCAGTTCGCGCATGCGCTGCATCATGTTGACGATTTCGTTCATGCCGCCTTCGGCCGTCTGCGCCAGCGAGATGCCGTCGTTCGCGTTGCGAACGGCCTGGTTGAGGCCGCGGATCTGCGAGGTCATGCGCGTGGCGATGGCGTTGCCGGCAGCATCGTCGGCGGCGGAGTTGATGCGCTTGCCGGTGGACAGGCGATCGATCGATTTCGACAGGCTCATCTGGGCCGAGGTCGAAGCGTTGGCAGCGCGCAGCGCCGAAACATTCGTTCCAATAACAGTCATAAGTTGGTTCCCTTCACGTCTTCCTTCCGGCAGCTCGTAAAAGGAGCGGCCTCACCATCTTTGACGGTGAGGCCGACGGAGAATTAAGCAGAAAGCGTCAAATTTTTGTCGGGTGCGTCAATTTTTCGATTGATCGCCGCGACCAACGCTTATCGGATGAGGCTGAGCACGCCCTGCTGGCTCTGGTTGGCCTGGGCGAGCATCGCGGTCGATGCCTGGCTCAGGATCTGCGCCTTGGCGAGGTTGGTCGATTCATCCGAGAAGTTCGCGTCCTGGATGCGCGAGCGGGCTTCGGACAGGTTGGTCGAGCGGTTGACCAGGCTCGATACGGTCGCCTGGAGACGGTTCTGGCTCGCGCCAAGGTTCGCCTGGGCGGTCGAGATGGTGTTGAGCGCGGTGTCGAGTGCGGTCAGCGCGGTGCCGGCTCCGGCAACGGTGCTAATGTCGGCGGTTGCGATCGAAAGGCCGGTGGTGGTCACGTCTTCAAGATCGATATTGACCACATCGCCGCCGGCCAGGCCGGTCTGGATCGCGATGGGCGCAGCGGCGGCGGTGGCATTGAGCAGCGGAACGCCGTTGAAGTTGGTCTTGCCGGCCACGTCATCGATCTGAAGGATCAGCGCCGCGACTTCCGCCTGCAGGTTGGTGCGGTCGCCGTTGCTGAGCGTTCCCGAGGCCGACTGCACTGCCAGTTCACGCATGCGCTGGATCATGTTGGTGATCTCGTTCATGCCGCCTTCTGCGGTCTGGGTCAGCGAGATGCCGTCATTCGCATTGCGCACGGCCTGGTTGAGGCCGCGGATCTGCGAGGTCATGCGGGTGGCGATGGCGTTGCCGGCGGCATCGTCGGCGGCGGAGTTGATGCGCTTGCCGGTCGACAGGCGATCGATCGATTTCGCCAGGCTCATCTGAGCGCTGGTCGAAGCGTTTGCAGCCCGGAGGGCCGAAACATTGGTTCCGATTACAGTCATTTGTGGTTCCTTCCACGATCCTGGGGCGGCTTCAAAAAAACCCAGCTGCCTCAAGGACTAAGACGGTGGGGCTGGCGGGTGATTAAGCAGAAAGCGTCAAATTCTCGTCCGACGCGTCAATATTCCGACAGATCACCGCGCCAGCCCGACCGCTTCATCAGCGGATCAGGCTCAGCACGCCCTGCTGGCTCTGGTTCGCCTGGGCGAGCATCGCGGTCGATGCCTGGCTGAGGATCTGCGACTTGGCGAGGTTGGTCGATTCCTCGGAGAAGTTCGCATCCTGAATGCGCGAGCGCGCTTCCGACAGGTTGGTCGAACGGTTGACCAGGCTCGACACGGTCGCCTGCAGACGGTTCTGGCTGGCACCCAGGCTTGCCTGAGCGGTGGTGATCGTGTTGAGCGCGGTGTCGAGCGCGGTGAGCGCTGCCGCGGGATCGCCGGTACCGGTAAGATCGCCGATATCGACGGTATCAATGCCCAGGCCGACGGTCGTGACGTTGGTGAGCGCGATATTGACGGTGTCGCCGGATGCGATGCCCGTCTGGATGGCAACGGGGGTGGCCGTATTCAGCAGCGACACGCCGTTGAAGTTGGTCTTGTTCGCGACATCGTTCACCTGCGCCTTGAGCGCGGTGACTTCCGCCTGCAGGTTGGTGCGGTCGCTGTTGGCCAGCGTGCCCGATGCCGACTGAACGGCCAGCTCGCGCATGCGCTGCATCATGTTGACGATCTCGTTCATGCCGCCTTCTGCGGTCTGGGTCAGCGAGATGCCGTCATTCGCATTGCGCACGGCCTGGTTGAGGCCGCGGATCTGCGAGGTCATGCGGGTGGCGATGGCGTTGCCGGCGGCATCGTCAGCTGCCGAGTTGATGCGCTTGCCGGTGGACAGGCGGTCGATGGCCTTGCCCAGCATGGCCTGGGCCGCGGTCGATGCGTTGGCAGCGCGAATAGCGCCGATATTCGTTCCGATAACAGTCATCAGTCATTCCTTTCGCTTCGTCAATCGTTCGGCGCACTGGGTCTGTCAGCGGCCTCGACATGGTTAACGGCACGGTTGGAAAGCCATTAAGAACTTTTCACACACCTTTCGAAGAGGTTGTCATTTGGCTGACGGCCGTCAATTTCTTGACGCTTCGGCCCGGCAAATCCCGTCAATTTTTTGGCGGGGGTGCCATGCCTTATATATTTAGGGGGGTGTGGGCGGCCAATTTCTGCCGTTTTCCCGATTTGGCACGGCGATTGCTTTGCGTTGGACCTGCGGGGGCCAGTGTAACGGCTGGCCATCGCGATCCATTAAGTCGGGGGACTGAAAAAATGATCGAATGCACAATCAGCGAGGCGGTTCGTGAAAACCTGCCCATGCTGGAAAGCTGGCTCGCATCGGCCTGGATCAAGCCGGTTGCCGCAGCTGCTGCCGCCGCCAACAGCGCCAAGGTGCTGATGGCTGCAGAAATCGCATCGGCCAGCCATCGTGACATTCTCATCGATTTCCGCGACGGCGCTCCGTCGCTCGTGCGTGCCGCCAACGGCCTGCCTGCGCGCATCGCCTTCGGCTTCAACGATATGGCGCTGGGACTGGCGCTGGTGGCAGAGCTGCTGCGCGCCGGACGCGGTCCCGCCGTCGGCGAACCCGCCATGGCCAAGCTGATGGGCTATGCTGCCCGCATCGCGCGCAGCGAGGCTGCGGTGCTGATCCAGGGCGAAACCGGTACCGGCAAGGAGGGCATGGCCCGGCTGGTGCATGACGAAAGCCCGCGCGCAAGCGGCCCGTTCATCGCGGTCAATTGCGCCGCTCTGCCCGAAACCATGGTCGAGGCCATATTGTTCGGTCACAAGAAGGGCGCTTTCACCGGCGCATCGGCCGATGGCGAGGGCCTGTTCCGCGCCGCGCATGGCGGCACATTGTTCCTCGACGAAATCACCGAGCTGCCGCTGGCGCTCCAGGCCAAGCTGCTGCGCGCGCTGCAGGAAGGTGAGGTCCTTCCCGTCGGCGAAACCCGCGCGGTCAAGGTCGATGTCCGCATCGTCACCGCCGCCAACCGCGATGCGGCCGAGCTGGTCGCCGCCGGCGAGTTCCGCGAAGACCTTTACTGGCGCCTCAACGTGATGCCGATCGCACTCCCCCGCCTTGCCGATCGCCGTCAGGATGTCCGCGCCATTGCCGCCGCCATGCTGCTGCGCATGCAGAATTCGGGCGACGCGTTCGCCTGGCTGAGCGCTGAAGCGCTGGAAACGCTCCAGGCCCATCAGTGGCCGGGCAATGCCCGCGAACTGGGCAATGTGCTGCAGCGCGCGCTGGTGCTGCGCGAAGGCGATGCCATCGAGGCCGAGGATCTGGGACTCGCGCCGGTCCGTCTGTTCACCCCCGCTCCGGTCCAGCCGGTCGCCGCGCCGCAGATCAGCACGCCGCGTGCCGATCCGGTCCCTGCGGCAGGCTCCGCCCGCCTGATGCGCGGCAGCGATCTGCACAGCCTGTCGCGCGCCGTGGAGCATGATGCGATCCAGCGCGCGCTCGACGAGAATGGCGGCAATCGCCGCGAAACCGCCAAGATGCTCGGCATCTCCGAACGCACGCTGCGCTACCGCCTCGCCAATATGCGCGAGCTGGCCGCAGCCGCCTGATCGATAACGGGAAGCAAAACGCATGAGCACCAATATCAGCAGCTCGATCATGGCCGCGCGCAACGCCATTCTTCAACAGAACAGCGCGCTCCAGCAGCTCAGCAAGAAATCCCCCATGCTGGGCACCGAGCCGACCGAGACCAAGCCGAACGGCTTTTCGGGCACGCTCAAGACCGCGCTCGATCAGGTCAACCAGGTTCAGCACGCCTCTTCGGACGCAGCGACCGCCTATGAAATGGGCCAGACCACCGACATCGCAGCGGTGATGATGGCCAAGCAGAAGGCGTCGATCGGTTTCGAAGCGACGCTGCAAGTCCGCAACAAATTGCTGTCCGCGTATCAGGACATCATGAACATGCCGGTGTAATCCATGTCCGACATCACCATCACCCCCAATAGTGTCGACGGATCCGCTCCGGCTGTCATCCCCGGAACCCCCGGCACCGGCGCAGGCGCTGGGGCCCGGGTACTGGGCGGCACCGCGATCCCGGCCCAGGTCCGCAACTTCATCAGTCAGCCAGCGGTGTCGAAGGCGATGCCGCTGATGGGCTTTCTCGGCGTCGTGCTGCTCTCGGTGCTCGCCTGGGCGGCCTTGCGCGAGCCGCCGCAGCGCGATCTGTTCCGCGGCCTGCCCGACAGCGACAAGGCCGCAGTGATCGCCGCGCTCGACAGCTCGACCATCCCGTACAGCTTCGAGGAAAGCTCGGGCACGATCATGGTGTCCGAAGATGATTACCACAAGGCCAAGATCGCGCTGGCCGCGCAGGGCCTGCCCAAGAGCGCGCCGAGCGGCGACGAGCTGATCTCGTCGATGCCGATGGGCGCCAGCCGCGCTGTCGAGAATGAGAAGCTCCGCGCCGCGCGCGAGCTCGATCTGGCACGCAGCATCGAGGCGATGGAATCGGTGGTGTCCGCGCGTGTCCACCTGGCGGTCGAACCGCCCAGCGTGTTCATCCGCGACCGCAACGAACCCGCCGCCTCGGTCGTGCTGCAACTCGCCAATGCCGGACGCCTCCCCGAATCGCAGGTCCAGGCGATCATCCATCTCGTCGCCAGCTCTGTCCCCGGCCTCTCGGCGGACAACGTTTCCGTGGTCGATCAGAATGGCCGCCTGCTTTCGGGCGACGGCAAGATGGGCATGAGCGGCGTCGAGCAGCAGATCGAAATGAAGGAAGCGATCGAGGAACGCTATCGTCGCCAGCTCAATGCGCTGCTGACCCCGGTGCTCGGCGCGGGCAATTTCGTCGCCGAGGTCTCGACCGAGGTCAACATGACCGAGCGCCAGGCGACGACCGAAACCTTCCCCGCCGATGAAGCCCGGGTGAAAAGCGAGCAGACGTCGATCTCGACCGAGACCAACCCTGCGCCCGCCGGCGGCGTACCCGGTGCACTGGCCAACCAGCCCCCCGCCGATCCAAATGTGACCGATCAGGCCGGTGGCCAGCTCACCGGCGCGGAAGCCGCCGCGCCCGGTGCGCCGACCACGCGCAACGAGCAGACCAACCGCAATTTCGAACTGGGCCGCCAGATCGCGGTGACCAAGGAGCCTTCGGGCAAGGTCACCCGCATCTCGGTCGCCGTCGCGGTGAAGAACCTGCCCGGCGGCAAGGAGCGCAGCCCGCAGGAAATCGCCGCCATCGAGGCGCTGGTCAAGGGCGCGATCGGCTTCGACACCGCGCGTGGTGACCAGGTCGCGATCTCGTCGCGCAATTTCGAGCCGGTGACCAAGGTCGAGGAGCCGTTTTACGAAGCGAGCTGGTTCAACATGGTTGTGCGCAACGTTTCCGCGCTGCTCGTGGCGCTCGCGCTGATCTTCGGCATCGGTCGCCCGCTGCTCAAGCGCTATACCCGGCAGAAGGCCGACGACAAGGCCGCGGCGGATGCGGTCAAGGCGGCGGAAACCGGCGAGCTGCTGTCGCAGGCGCTGGGCGGCGACAGCAAGGACACCGCCAATGGTGGCGGTGCGGCCGGCCGCGCGCCCAAGGAGAACGAGCCGGTCACGCTCGACATGATCAATGCGGCCTCGACCTATCAGGAACGCGCGCTGCTGATCCAGAATTTCGTCCGGCAGAACCCCGACCATGCAACGCTGGTCGTGCGCGAACTGCTGAAGGGCAATGCCGATGCTGGCAAGGAGCCTGCCAATGCCTGATGCTCTCGACACGATGACCGAAGAAGTCGGCGCGCCTGCTACCCCTGCCCGCCGCCCGATTCCCGGCCAGCAGGCCGCAGCGATCCTGATGCTGCTCTTTTCCGAGGAACAGGCAGCGGAAATCCTCGCCCGGCTGGAGCCCGAGGAAGTCCGCCAGCTCAGCGAGATGATGTACACTGTCGCCGATATCGGTGCCGAGGACATCAACGAGGTGCTCGACATGTTCATCGACAAGGCACGCAACCGCACGATGCTGGGCTACAAGGCCGAAGAGCAGATCGAGGGCATGCTGAAGCGCGCGCTGGGCGACCGTCGCGCCGAGACGATGCTGACCAAGATCGCGCCCAAAAAGGCCGGTGGCGGGCTCGAGGCGCTCAAATGGATGGACCCGGTCGAGATCGCGCTGCTGGTCGAGCACGAGCATCCCCAGATCGCTGCAGTGGTTCTTTCGTTCCTGAAGCCTGAGATCGCCGCCAATGTGCTGCAGCTGCTGCCCCCCGAAGCGCAGGAGGACGTCGTGTTCCGCCTCGCCACCCTGGGGCCGGTCAGCCCCGAGGCCGTCGAGACGATCGAGGCGCTGCTGGTCAGCCAGGGCGGTGCCCCGCGCGGTGGCGGCAGCGCCTCGTCCTCGGGCGGCACGTCCGACGCGGCAGCGATCATGAACATCATCAACAAGCGCGAAAGCCAGCGCATCATCAAGGCGGTGACCAAGCGCGACAAGGATATTGCCCGGCGGATCGAGGACGAGATGTTCGTCTTTGCCGATCTTATCCGGCTCGATGCCAAGGATCTGGGCACGCTGGTGCGCGGGCTCGAATCCAAGCTGCTGGTCCCCGCGCTCAAGGGCGCCGAAGACAAGCTGCGCGACAAGATGTTCGGCTGCATGTCGAGCCGCGCCGCGCAGTCGATCGCCGACGAGATCGCCGATCGCGGGCCGATGCCGATGTCCGAGGTGCTCGAGGCGCAGCGCGCGGTCATCCAGGTGGCCAAGCGCATGGCCGATGCCGGCGATATCGTGATCGGCGGAGGCGGCGACGAATATGTCTGATCGCCCGATCTCCATCGCCCCCACCGGCGAGGCGCAGTTCATGCCCGTGTGGCAGATGCAGCCTGGCGCCAGCGCCTTTCGCCCGTCGCCGATCTTCGCGTCGATGGAGGCCTTTGCCAGTGCCGAGGATCATGCCGCGCCGATGGATTTCGGCGATGAGCAGGATTTTGACAGCGATCTGATCGTGGAAGAAGGGCCGAGCCAGGACGAGTTGCTGGTTCAGGCCTATGAGCAGGGCATAGCCGATGGCATCGCCCAGGCACAGGCCGAGATGCAGGCGAGCGATGCGGCGGCCGAGGCACTGTCCCAGGCGATCACCGCGCTGCGCCCGCAGCTCTCGCAGGGGCTGTGCGCAATGCTGCTGCACGCGATGAAACAGATGCTCGAACGCTCGAGCGGCTTTGCCGAGCCCGATGCTGCCGTGCTCGAAAAGCATTGCCGTTCGCTCGCTGCGCTGGTCACCCGCGACATGCGCAGCAGCGCGCTGCATCTGCACCCCGATGACCTGAAGCTGCTCGGCGATGCCGAATGCGGGCTGGTGCTCACCCCTGATCCGTCGATCCGTCGCGGCACGGTGTCCTTGAACCATGCCGATGGCTGGATCGAGCAGGGCACCCAGCCGATGCTCGACGCGCTGCAGGGCCTGATCGACGATATGGAGGGCGACCAGTGATCGCGGCGCAGGAAGAGGCGGTTCGTCAGTTCACCGACAAGATCGGCGCGCTCGAGGCCGGTCCGCGCCGCGTCGGCCGTCTGGTCGCGCACGAAGGCGGCATGCTCGAAGTCACCGGCTTCGATTATCCGATCGGCTATGGCGGATCGGTGCGCGCCGCCGATGGCCGCCGCATCCGCGCCGAGATTGCCGGTTTTCGCGGATCGCGCGCGATGATGGTACCGCTCGAAAGCGATGCCGCCTTGCGCAGCGGGGCGCGGGTCGAACCCGATGCCCAGGCGAATATGGCGGTGGTCGGCGATGCGCTGCTCGGCCGGATCATCGGCCCGATGGGCGAACCGCTTGATGGGCTGGGCCCGATCATTTCGCACGAACGCTGGCCGCTCGCCGGCAAGCGCGAGAACGTGCTCAACCGTGGCCGCGTCACCAAGACCATCGACCTCGGCGTGCGCGCGATCAACGCCCTGCTGACGGCAGGGCACGGCCAGCGCATCGCGGTGGCGGCGGGTTCGGGCGTCGGCAAATCGGTGCTCATCGGCCAGATCATCGGCTTTGCCGAGGCGGACGTGATCGTCGTCGGGCTGATCGGCGAACGCGGGCGCGAGGTCAGCGATTTCGTCGAGACCAAGATGTCCGGCCCGATGAAGACGCACACCGTGACCGTCGCGGTCCCGGCGGACCACAGCCCGATCCTGCGCCTGCGCGCCGCGTTCCGCGCGACCGCGATCGCCGAATATTTCCGCAAGCAGGGCAAGAAGGTGCTGCTGATCATCGACAGCCTCACCCGCGTCGCGCATGCGCAGCGCGAGATCGGCCTCGCGCTCGGCGAGCCGCCGACGATGAAGGGCTATCCGCCCTCCGCGCTGGCTCTCATCCCCAAGCTGGTCGAACGTGCGGGCAATGACAAGGAAAGCGGCGGTTCGATCACCGCGCTCTATACCGTGCTCGCCGATGGCGACGATCTCGACGACCCGGTGGTCGATGGCGCGCGCGCCATCGTCGACGGGCACATCATCCTGTCGCGATCGATGGCCGAGCAGGGAATCTTTCCTGCGATCGACATCGGCAAGTCGCTGAGCCGCGTCGCGACCGACATCATCCCCGACGAGCACCGCCGCGCGATGGCGAATTTCCGCCGCATCTGGTCGGCCTATGAGGAAAATCGCGACCTGCTGCTGATGGGCGCCTATCGCGAAGGGTCGGACGCCAATATCGACGAGGCGGTCGCCCGCCGGCCCGACCTGCTCAACTTCATTCGCCAGGGACCGCACGAGCGCATCGAGCTCGACGAGAGCGTCGCTGAACTGCTGCAGAGCTTCGGCACCCCGGGATTGAGCGGATGAGCCTGAAGCCCAAATCCTGGAAGCGCGTGCATGCGGTGCGCGAGGCGCAGGTCAAGCTGGCCATTGGCGCGGCGGCCACGGCGCAGCGCAACGAAGCGACGCTGCAGAACAATGCCGAGCGCCTGAAGCGCTTGCGCGACAATGCGTTCGATGCCGGGCACTGCCAGAACGGGGCGGCGCTGCACGCGCAACTCGAGCTCGCGCAGCGGCTGATCCGCGCCGATGGCGAGATCAACGTGGCGCTGGGGCGGGCGCGGCAAGCGCTTGCCCAGGCCGAGCGGCAACGCACTGCCGCCTATATCGACCGAGAAACGACATCAAAGCTGCTGGGCAGAGCCATCGCGGCGGCGGATGAGACCGCCGAGCGCAAGGCCGCGCGCCTGCCGCTCAAGAGAAAATATCCCAAGGAGGCAGAGGAATGAGCCAGGACATGATGCAGGCCCTTTCAGGGTCGTCGCTGCTTTCGCTATCAATTGGCACGCTTCCTGCTGGTAAGCCGGGCATGAACCTTGACGCCAACCCCTTTGCCAGCCAGCTGGCGCTGATGACCGGAACGGACGCCGCCGTTGCTGGGATGATTGCGCCTGTCGCGGTTGCGCAGGCAGTGGGCGAGGGCGCCTTTGCCGCCGCGCTGGCTGATATGGGCGAAAGCGCAGCGGTGGCGACGCTGCCCG
>OFDN01002418.1_pt1 | contig 10294 bp, 9 predicted proteins | sample 1520971 | NCBI WGS metagenome assembly OFDN01 (sample SAMEA94257418, study PRJEB24077) | hot springs metagenome | biome: Aquatic biome; feature: Geographical feature; material: Water | place: India | collected 2012-06-12 | depth 5 m | reverse complement strand
CAACGCCCCGCCGGCGAAGCCGCGCTGGTCGATCTGCATGTCGCCATTGATCAGCAGGTTAGGCTGCGCGCGCTCCTGCGCCCAGGGCGTCGCGGGCAGCGAAACCCGGCCCGTGCTCCGCTCGATCACCAGCGCCTCGCGCCAGGCGCCGCCATCGGCGCTGACCTTGATGTGCAGATCGTCGTCGCCCGAAAGCCCGATCTCGGCGCGGCCGGACCAGCCGGTCTGCATCAGCAGGCTCGCAGTGTCGCCCGCGCCGGCCTTGTTGAGCTTGAGCTGGTGCCCCGCCCCGGCATGATTGAACAGGCTCGCTGCGGCGGAGACGGCGAGCCGCGTCGTCGCGTCGGCGGTCGCATTGACGCCCCAGAGGCTGGCGCCGAGGCTGCTGATCGGGCTGGCGCGCCGCCATTGCGACCCGGTCCAGACATGCAGCTCCGCCTCGTCCTCGATCCAGCATTGCCAGCCCTTGCGCGGGGCGAGGAAGGTCCAGCCGCCATCCTCGAACAGAGCGATCTGGTTGCTGCGCCCGGCGAAGGCGCCCGTTCCGCCATCGGGCGCCAGATAGGCTGAAAACTCGCTCGGCGCAGCCGGGGGCGCGGGCTGAGAGCGGCTGGCCACGCTGAGGTGGATCAACCCGTCGAGCCGCACCAGCGCATCGTTATGGGTGACGTGTTTCTGGGCCTGGCCTGCGGCGAGCAGGGGCAGAGACAGGCGCGGCGTGACGGACATGGAGCCTCGCAAGGGTTTGGCGCGGCATGCGCCGGTTGCGAGGAGTTTGGCCCGCATCGGAGCGGGCGGGGATTACGATGAATCTTATCCCCGGCGTCGCGCCCGCCGGTGGCCGGTTCAGCCGAAACGGCGCGGGCGCAGGCCGGCATGAAACCAGCCGATCATCGCATAGATGTCGTAGACCGGTAGCCCGGTCGCCTCCTGCACGCTTGCGGCATAGGGCGGCATATTGGTGCATTCGAGCACGATGGCCCCGACCTCGGGATGGCGCCCGACGAGATCGCACGCCGCCGCGACGACATCCTGGCGGGCCAGCTCGACATCCATATCCGGCTTGTCGCCCTTGATCAGCACGCGGAAGAACTCGCGGCCGTTCTCGGTTCCAGCGATCGGCGTATCCGCCGCCACGCCCGCCGCCGCCAGATGCCGCGCGCTCAGACTCGCCGCCGACACAGTGACGATGCCGACGCGCTTGCCCGGCGGCAGCGTCGCCTGGACCCAGGGGACCTGCATCAGCGACGAAGTCGCGACAGGCACGGCGAGCGCCGCAGCCAGCTCCGCCTGAAACAGCGAAAGAAAGCCGCAATTGGTGGTGATCGCCTCCGCCCCCAGCGCAACCAGCTCTCGCCCGGCTGCGATGAAGTCCGGCAGCAGCCCCTCTGCGCCCTGCAGCACGACAAGCTCCGGGCGCGCTCCCGAGACGACCTTGTAAAGCACCGGAAAAGGCCAGGTTTCGGCATTGCCCATATCGCCGGGAATGCGCGGAAAGCGCGCCTCCAGCATGAGGATGCCAAGCGGCGCGCCATAGATCGCCTTTCCGCCTCGGGCAATGCGCGGGGGAGCGGGAACGGATGTCATGGCGCGGGCCTCGCGAAAACGGCGAATCCGATCGGTCGCCGCCGCCATCGTGTCGCGGAAGCGCAGGCCGCGACAAGTCCGCTTCAAGCCGTCAGGCTGACGCCGCCAGCGCCCCGCCTTCCGCACTCTCCGCCGCCACGCTGTCGAGATGCAGCTGCGCCTTCAGCGGCAGATGGTCGGAGGCGACATGGGCGAGCGGGGTGTCGTGCACCGTGATGCGCGCCACCATCGTGTCGGGCGCGGCCAGGATGCGATCGAGCGACCAGACCGGGAAGCGCGAGGGAAAGCTCGCCACGCTCGCGCCCAGCGGCCCGAAGCGCGGCGCCAGCGCCTGGAGCGACGAGCGCGTGCCGAGGCGCCACTCGTTGAGATCGCCCATCAGCAGGGCCGGGCGGCCGTCGGGGGCGTCGGCGGCCGCCAGCAAGGCCTTGATCTGGCTGGCGCGGGACCGGCGCAGCAGACCCAGATGCGCGGCGATGACGCGCAAGGGCCGGCCCTTCAGGCGCAGATCGACCACCAGCGCGCCGCGCGGCTCCGCGCCCGGCAGCGCGAGCTGGCTGACCGACTCGACCTCCCCGCCGCGAACCAGCACGAGATTGCCGCGCCAGCCATGGCTGGCGCGGGTGCCGCTGACATCGACCGGGCGCAGCCCGCATTCGCGCTCCACCGCATGCAGGTCGAGCAGGCCCGCCCGGTCGCCGAAGCGCTGGTCGACCTCCTGCAGCGCCACCAGATCGGCGTCAATCTCGCGCAGCACGGACATGATGCGCATCGGGTTGAAGCGCCCGTCGACGCCGACGCATTTGTGGATGTTGTAGGAGGCCACCAGCGCCGTGGGGCGTCCGTGCGGCTGGTCCGGCGCTTCGTAAAGCTTCCGCTGCTGGCGCAAGGTCGAAGTCATCAACGGCCCCAGCGTCTTCTCGACCCGGGCGAAACGGCGTTTCCGAAGCATCAGGACACGGGTCTCCAAGACTGAGCTTCCAAGACTGGGCTTCCAAGACTGGGCCTCAAAGACTGGGCCGCTCGCCGCCATTCCCTGCCATGGCGGCGCCGGGCTTGTCGATTGGCGCCCTGCCCCGTTCGGAGCCTGCGATCCCGCCGCGCGAACCGCCGCCACAGGCCTGCTCACAACGTCTGAAGCCCGATATCGTTTCCAGTCGCACTGCGAAAGCCGGCGAGGGTTGAATCACCCGCGCGCCGCGAACACATCAGCGTGACGGGCGTTCATCCCGCAGCGTTTCGAACCGACAGGCATGCCGACCTTGATAGCCCGATGATCAACGCCGTCCTGATCCTGGCATCCTGCGCCCTGCTGTTCGGCTTCGCGTCCTTCGCGGCGACCTATTCCTATGGCCATTTCGCGCGGCGGGCCCGCGGCGCGCCGGCTCACGCGCTGCCGACCGAGCCGGCTGCGACCCTGCTCGACAGCGCCGCGAACACGTTGACCGCGGGCCGCGAGGGCCAGAACGGCCTGGCCCTGCTCTCCGACAATCTCGACGCCTTCGCAGCCCGCGCCATCGCCGCGCGCAGCGCCGGCCGCAGCCTCGACCTGATGTATTACATCTGGAAGAACGACCTGACCGGCCGGCTGCTCGCGCATGAGGTGGTGCAGGCGGCCGACCGCGGCGTGCGGGTGCGCATCCTCCTCGACGACATCAACACGCGCGGGCTGGATGGCAGCTATCTCGCGCTCGACAGCCATCCCAACATCCAGATCCGCCTGTTCAATCCCAGCCGCGCCCGCGAGGATGGGCTCAAGCGCGGGGCGGAGATGGTGCTGCGCGCTTTCTCGGTGACCCGGCGCATGCACAACAAGGCGTGGATCGCCGATGGGCGCTGCGCCATCATCGGCGGCCGCAATATCGGCGACGAGTATTTCGCAGCGGCGCGCGCCTCGAATTTCCGGGATCTCGACCTGCTGCTGCTCGGGCCGGGCGTGCAGCAGACCGAAACCATCTTCGACGCCTATTGGAACAGCGATTTCGTCATCCCGATCGGCGCGCTGGCGCGCTGGCGCCGGCCGCGGATCAAGCGTTTCCGGCGCAATCTCGCGCGCATCGCCAACGGCCGGCAGGCCGAGCCCTATATCGCCAAGCTGCGCGAGCACGTCTCGCTGTCCGAGCTGATCGACCTGTCGGACCGGCTGCACTGGGCCGAGACGGTCGAGATCCTGTCAGACCCGCCCGAAAAAGCCGCCGGCGAGAAACAGGCGAACTGGCTGATGGCCCGCCTGCTGCCGCTGATCACCGAGGCCGAGCGCTGCGTCGAAATCACCACGCCCTATTTCATCCCCGGCGACGAAGGGGTGCGGCGTCTGGTCGAGCTGGTGGACCGGGATGTCGAGGTCGCGGTGCTGACCAATTCTCTGGCTGCGACCGATGTCGCGGCCGCCCATGGCGCCTATGCGCAATACCGGGCGGCCCTGATCGCGGGCGGCGTGCGGCTTTACGAATTGCAGCCCTATGCGCGCAAGCACGAGATCTCGGCCTTCGGCTCCAGCGGCGCGAGCCTGCACACCAAGGCCTTCACGGTGGACGGGAAACGCGGCTTCATCGGCTCGCTCAATTTCGATCCGCGCTCGGCCTCTGTGAACACGGAAATGGGCGTGTTGTTCGAACAGCCGGAACTGATCGCCACGATGCGCGAGCTTTTCAGGCTCGATACCGATCCGCGCGCCAGCTACGGCGTGTCGCTGCAGCCGGGCGGCGGGCTGAGCTGGCGCGGCCTGCGGAACGGGCGGGCGCAGATCTACGACAATGATCCAGGCGCCAGCCTGGCGCGCCGCACGCTCGCCTTCCTCATCGGGCTGATGCCGATCCAGTCACAGCTGTGACCGGCATGTCCAAGCTCAGCCGCTGCGGCGATCCGCGAAGAAGCCGGCGTTCGGGCAGAAATCCGGCGCGCTTTCCGCCTGCTGCGTCTGTTCCAGCCATTGCCCGCATTGCTGCGCCGACGGGCAGAACAGGCAGCGCCGGCTCGCCGCGGCAAGCGCTCGCGCCGGCACGCCGGCCTCGTCCGGCGCAAAACCGATCCGCTCCATCATCGCGCCCATCAACTGCGCCTGGCGCGCGAAGCGCCGTCTGATCCAACCCCGCATGGCCCGCTCCCTCGTGTGAGCGGGCATGATGCCGGTTTGCGCGCGCCGCCGCTTTGCGCCAGCGCAAATCTGCTGGTGTCCGCCCGCTCGCAGCGCCGCATCCGCGCCGGTATCGACCGCTCGGTGGTTTTGGATATAGGGTTGCCGCCATCTCTCGCGCGCGCCACGTCCCAGTCAGCTGCCGACCATCCCGAACGGCCGCCGCGCCAGACGAATGTGAGCCGATGTCAATGGAATCCAGCATGATACATGGCCCATATTCGCTGGCCGGAGGCTAGGGTGCCCCCTCCTGACCAGGGCATCTCCGGCGCTGCCGACGTCGTGGCCGCAGATCTGCTGCTCGACGCGGTGACCGACGTCGCGCTCGTCATTCTCGACAGCGCGGGCCGCATCGTGAACTGGCATGCCGGGTCCGATCATATCGGCGGCTGGCGCAAGGAAGCGGTCGTCGGCTTGCCCGTCTCGATCTTCTATCCGCCGGAGGATATCGCCGCCTCGCGGCCGGAAGAGGATCTCGCTGCGGCGCGCGAGCAGGGCCGCTGCAGACGCCAGGCCGAGCGGCTGCGCAGCGACGGCGCCCGCTTCCCGGCTATCGTCACCATCACGCCGCTGCGCCATCCGGGCGGCGAACTGCGCGGCTACGCCAAGGTGATCCGCGATATCGGCGAGCGCCTGGCGGCCGAGGGCGCGCTGCGCGCACGCGAGGCGCATCTGACCTCGATCCTCGAGACCGTGCCCGACGCCATGATCGTCATCGACGAGCAGGCGAAGATCCAGTCCTTCAGCAAGGCCGCGATCCGGCAGTTCGGCTATGCGCCGGAGGAGGTGGTCGGGGCCAACATCAAGATGCTGATGCCGGAGCCCTATCGCAGCCAGCATGACGGTTACATGCACCGCTACCGCGCGACCGGCGAGCGGCGCATCATCGGCATCGGCCGCGTCGTCGTCGGCCAGCGCAAGGACGGCTCGACCTTCCCCATGGAGCTGTCGGTCGGCGAGATGCATTCGGGCGGCGAGCGCTATTTCACCGGCTTCATCCGCGATCTCACCGAGCGCCAGCAGACCGAGACAAGGCTGCAGGAACTGCAATCCGAGCTGGTGCACATGTCGCGCTTCACCGCGCTGGGCGAGATGGCCTCGACCCTGGCCCATGAGATCAACCAGCCGCTCACCGCCATCACCAACTATCTGAAAGGCTGCGGCCGCATCCTGCAGCGCATGGACGGCGATCAGGTGCCGCTGCTGAGCGAGGCGGTCGGCCAGGCCGCCGACCAGGCGCTGCGGGCGGGCGACGTCATCCGCCATCTCCGCGAATTCGTGGCGCGCGGCGAGAGCGAGCGCCAGATCGAGAACCTGCCCAAGCTGATCGAGGAGGCGAGCGCGCTCGCTTTGGTCGGCGCCAAAGAGAAAGGCGTGCGCGTCATCTTCGCGCTCGATCCGGAGGCCCCGCTCGTCCTCGCCGACCGCATCCAGATCCAGCAGGTGATTTTGAACCTTATCCGCAATGCGATCGAGGCGATGCAGGATGGGCCCAGGCGCGAGCTGACGGTGGTCTCCCGCGCCATGGCGACCGAACGCCTGGTCGCGGTCAGCGTCTGCGACACCGGCGCCGGCATCGCGCCCGAGGTGGTCGAGCGGCTGTTCAAGCCTTTCACCACCACCAAGAAGACCGGCATGGGCGTCGGCCTGTCGATCTGCCGCACCATCGTCGAGTCGCACGGGGGCAAGATTTCGGCCCATTCGCGGACCGGGGGAGGCACCGTCTTCAGCTTCACCCTGCGCGCCGTGTCTCAAGAGGAGCTGGCCAGTGCCCAATGAGATCATCGTGCATATCGTCGACGACGATCTGGCCGTGCGGCAGTCGCTGGCGTTTCTGCTCGCCTCCGACGGCATACCCGTCCGCCTGCACGACTCCGCCCTGTCCTTCCTCGATGCGATGCCCGACGCCGCCGGGGGCTGCATCGTCACCGATGTCCGCATGCCCGGCATGGACGGCATGGAGTTCCTGCGCCGGCTCAACGCGCTCGGCTTCTCCTGGCCCGTCATCGTCATGACCGGCCACGCCGACGTGCCGCTGGCGGTGGAGGCGATGAAGGAAGGCGCCGTCGATTTCGTCGAGAAGCCGTTCGACGACGAGTTGCTGTTGGCGACGATCCGGCGGGCGCTCGCCAACCAGGCGGAGACGGTCGCGGCCAGCCGCCAGTTCGGCGAAGTCCGGGCCCGCCTGGATGGGCTGTCGGAGCGCGAGTCGCAGGTTTTGGCCGGGCTGGTCGCCGGCAAGGCCAACAAGGTCATCGCCTCTGAGCTGGGCATCAGCCCGCGCACGGTCGAGATCTACCGGGCCAACGTCATGACCAAGATGCAGGCGGGCAGCCTGTCGGAACTGGTGCGGATGAGCCTGCAGGCGGAAGTCGTCGGCGGCCCGCGCCCCGGCGGCTGAGACCGCCAGAGTTTTTCCCGGCAGAACGCTTTCAGGCGCGTCTCGTAGCGCAATCGCGCAGCCTTTGCGCGCGCTGTCATGGCTTCGAGCCGCCGCAAGTGGCGAGCTCCCGTCGACGAGCGCAAGACCGAGCTGACGCAAGGAAACGGGCAGGCGCGCCTTCGGCGGAAAATGACGTTGCGTCATCTCGACGCTTGAGCCAGATCAAGGCTCCCCGCAATCCGCTCCAATAACTCTGCTTCGTTCCGCTTGCAGGATTTCGTCATGCCGCACCTTTCCGGACTTGTCATCGTGGTCGAAGACGATGCGGCAGTCCGGAACTCCCTCAAATTCGCCCTCGAAATGGAAGGGCTGACGGTGCGCACCTTCAAGAGCGGGCCGGACCTGCTCGCGCAGGGCGAGTTTCCGGCGGAGGGCTGCCTGGTGATCGACTACTACATGCCGGTGATGAACGGCCTAGACCTTGTCAGCAATCTGCGCGGGCGGCGCGTGAATCTCCCGGTCATCCTGATCACGGCCCGTGCGACGCGCGAGATGCGCACCAGCGCCGCCCGCGCCGGCATCCGCATGGTGCTGGAAAAACCGCTGCAGGATTCCGCGCTGATCGACGGGATCCGCGGCGTGCTGAGCCGGCCGCACTGAGCCGAGAGCGCCTCTCGGGCAGCGCCGCCGAGGCAGTTCGCAGCACCCCTCGGCCCCTACCGGACGCGACCTCCGTAAAACCCCTTAGGGAATGCATCTGAATTTCGCGAACCGTCCTGGCCCGCTACCCATTGAGCCAACGTCACGCCACACCGACGGAGGTTCAGATGCTCAACGCTCTCGTCATTTCACCCGCCCAGATCGCTCCTGCGGTCGCCCTGCGCGGCTATGTCGAACCGGTCAGGCCCGCGCCCGAGGCTTCGGCGCTCGGCGCCACCCGCTCCTTCCGCAAGGACGAGGAGATCTTCGGCGAAGGCGACTGCGCCACCAGCTTCTACAAGGTCGTGACGGGCGCGGTGCGGACCTCCAAGCTGCTGTGCGACGGCCGCCGCCAGATCGACGCCTTTCACCTTCCCGGCGATATTTTCGGGATCGAGACCGGCGACGCGCATCGCTTCAGCGCCGAGGCGCTGGGCGATGTCACCGTCGTCTCCTACCGCCGCTGCAGCCTGGATCTGCTGGGCGCCAGCGACAGCGCCTTTTCCCGCCAGATCATCGCCGCCATGATGCGCTCGCTCGAACGCGCCCAGAACCACATGCTGCTGCTCGGCCGCAAGAGCGCGGTCGAGAAGGTCGCGAGCTTTCTCCTCGACATCGCCGAGCGTGCGGCCGACCACGGCCATGTCGAATTGCCGATGTCGCGGGTCGATATCGCCGACCATCTCGGCCTGACGGTCGAGACCGTCTCGCGCTCCCTGACCGGGCTGGAGCGCAGGAACATCATCGCGCTGCCCGCCCATCGCCGCTCGATCGTGCTGCGCGACCGGGCGGCCCTGCGTCGGCTGGAAGCGTGAGCCTCAGCGGTTGAGCCGGACCTGCCCGGCGAGGCTGGTGTCGTAGCCACTGAGAATTTCAGCGTGCCGGTGGAACTCCGGCTCGCGCATCAGACCGAAAAGCCTTTGCGGGCCGGGCTCGAAATAGGTGCGTCGGCGCAGCGCCAGATCGAAGCGCTCCCACGCCAGCGGCACGAAGCCAAGCCCATTGCCGGTGGCGACGGCGCGCGTCGCCACGCCGCAATCGATCTCGCCGGCCCGGATCGCGAAGGCGAGGTCCTGCCCCGTCGCATAGTCGCCGACCCCAGCCAGGTCCGTATCGGCCAGCCCGTCCCGGGCGAGCAAGGCCGTCAGCAGCATCTGCGCGCCGGCGCCGGATTGGCGCAACCCGAACCGCGCCTTGCGCTTGGCCGCCTCGACGAGATCCGCCAGTCCGAGAGGGTTGCCGGGCGCCGTCACCAGCCCCTGCTCACGCCGGGCGAAGCCGATCACCACCGCATCCTTCAGACGCTGCGCGCCCATGATCGCGGCCGCATTGGCGGCTTCCTCCGGCAATGAGCCGCCATGCATGTGGATGGCGGCCATCGCGATCTCGTTGCGCTCCAGCCGGCCGATCCCTGCCGCGGAGCCCTCGCTGAGCAGGGCGAGCCCGCAATCGGAGCGGCGCGCCGCCCATTCCAGCAGCGGGTCGTGACTGCCGCCGATGATCGGCGGCGCCGGCGCGGGCCGATACCCGTCGGGCTGCGCCAGCCCCGCCTCGATCCAGCGGTCGAGCGCCGCGCGCGGGAACAGCCATTTCCCCGTGGCCTTGGAGCAGGGCACCGCGCCATGCGCCACCAGCTCGTAGAGCTTGCGCTCCTTGATGCCGAGATAGGCCGCTGCCTCCTCCGTGCTCAAATAGACCTTGCTGTCGTTCATCTGCATAGAGCTGCATTTTTTCCAGACTTGAAGCGTTCTAGCCGTTCACCGTAAGAACCGTCAACGCAAAGCGCGGACTTAAGGGGTCAATGGACGTTTCTTCGGCCTTTGCAGCGGCCTTCGCGCTGATCGTCGGCCTCGATCCGCAATTTCTGCAGATCGTCGGATTGTCGCTGTCGGTGACGCTGACGGCCGTGGCGCTGGCGGCGTTGATCGGCCTGCCGCTCGGGGCCTGGCTGGCGCTGGCGCGGTTCCCCGGGCGCGCGGCGCTGATCGTGCTGATCAATGGGCTGATGGGGCTGCCGCCCGTCGTCGCCGGGCTGATCATCTTCCTGCTCCTGTCCCGCTCCGGCCCGTTGGGAAGCCTCGGCCTGCTGTTCACGCCCTCCGCCATGGTGGCGGCGCAGACTTTGCTGGTTCTGCCGATCGTCGTCGCCCTCACCCGCAGCACGATCGAGGAGCTGTGGAACGAATATCGCGAGCATCTCACCTCGATCGGTCTGAGCGGGTTTCGCTCCATCCCGACCTTGCTCTGGGACGGGCGGTTTGCGCTCGCGACCGGCCTGCTGGCGGGGTTCGGCCGCGCCAGCGCCGAGGTCGGCGCCGTGCTGATCGTCGGCGGCAACATCGCCGGCTTCACCCGGACCATGACAACCTCCATCGCGCTGGAGACCTCGAAGGGCGATCTGCCGCTGGCTCTGGGGCTGGGGCTCGTCCTGATCACGCTGACCCTGGCGATCAATGCGGTGGCCTATGGCGCGAGCCGCATCGGCGCCC
>OFDN01002415.1_pt1 | contig 10299 bp, 8 predicted proteins | sample 1520971 | NCBI WGS metagenome assembly OFDN01 (sample SAMEA94257418, study PRJEB24077) | hot springs metagenome | biome: Aquatic biome; feature: Geographical feature; material: Water | place: India | collected 2012-06-12 | depth 5 m | reverse complement strand
CGCCAGTGCTAGCTTTGCGTACCGTCACTTATTGCACTGAAAACGAGGAGACCCCGGTCAAAGAGTTTGGCGTCGTTGTCCAGCTGTACCGCTTCTGCCTCCAAACGCTGTGCGCGTTCCTCCAAGCGAACAACAAGCTCCGCGATCTCAGGCGCTGGAATCGCCGGCCCGTTCGCCTCCTGCGCAACGAGCGCCTCCCTGGCCAGACGGGCATGATGCCAGTAAGCTTTCAGGCTCTCAAGCCACTCAGGTTCCACGAGGTCAGCCGCCGCACACTGAGTCGTCAATTGTTCCACTGTGGGCAAAAGCGGCAACGCTGCGACGGCCTTCCTGTGGGCATCCTCGGCGGCCTTCGCCTCTGCTTCAAGCTTGCTCTCGACGAAAGCTTCGAAGTCCTGAAGCCTCTGCTGAGCATCAGGGTGTAGCTCTTGATGACACAGGAGGCAGCGCGCATTGTCGGTAACGGGGAACTTCTTCTCCGGATAAGCCAGCTGGGAATACTCGCGAGCGGCCCTCCACATCGCATGCCAGGTCGGTTGGCCGACGCCATCGAGGATTGCGGCGTTGACTTTCGCAGCCTCCGATGCCACGAGCCTCTTCTGCTTGGCAACGTTCTGCAGCGTTCGGAGTGCCTGTACTCCGGCCTCACCTAGGTCGGCCTCTGCCTTGCCCAGCGCTGCGGCAATCTGCAGAACTTGTGCCTTCCTGGCTCTGCGCTGCATCGCCACGGCTGCGGGGTCGGCCACTTTGAGTCGCTCTGTCAGGTCGTAGAGTTCCCTAGCGTGCGCCTCTGTCCAGCCAGTGAGCTGGTCGACCTCCGCCGCGGTCATGTTTGGCCGCAGAGTCACGTAGCGGCTTGCTAGCTCGGTGGCTGCGAATTGGACAGGCATAGTCGGCAGACCACTCGCCAGCTTCGTTTGCTCCGTCTGTAGGGTCTCCTTGATGCTGTCGCACCCGGCGGCTAACTGTTCGAACATAAACACGAGCGGAGGCACGTAGACCGCAGAGCTCTCTTTGGTCAGGTAGTGCTGCGCCTCGTCGCTATCAAAGATGTCCATCCCCCGCAGCGCTGCAAGGGCGTCACTCTCAGCCTGCCAGACTGGCGACAACGTGTTCTGCCCGTCCTTGTATTCAATCTTGCACTGACTGGTTGCTGGAGCATCACCGAAGACGTTGGCCTTGAGAGGCTCAGCACGGGGCTTGCCGCTGGCTTTCTTGAGAATCCGCGTGTAGCCGGACTTGCCCGAACCGTTTTGGCCGTAGACAACCACCAAATTGCCCGAACCAAACTCAAGCGGCGTCTTTGGCGAGAGGTTCTCGATGCCCTGCACATCTGAGATGCTCATCAATCGCAGCTCGCCCGGAAGTGCAGGTGCTTTGGTGAGCGACGCGTACGCCCGATGCTTTGTGACCGTTTGGCCCTTGTCAGACTTCAGCAGCTCCGAAATTGCTGCAATGTCTTTGCCATGAAGCTTGCCCTGATTCAATAGCCTGTCTGCAGCCTCCTGCAACCAGTCCGGTTGGGTCAGCAGCCAAGCCTTTATCTCCTCGTGGACTGGACTCATTCTTTCCCCCTGGGTGTCCTATGTGAGGCCAATGTTAACGCTGCAACGCGTGAGGGCTTTCTCCCAGCTGTCTTGTCGGCTGAATCGCATCGAATGTGCTGTACAACCGTGAACCGATGGGGATGGGTTCGATCGCACCCGACCGGCGAAGTGTCGTCGGCCGTGCCGTGGCGCTGCCTGGGGTTGTAGAGCGTCTCGATGTAGTTAAAGACGTGGCGCGGACGTCGCTGCGTGAAGGGCTACCCCCGTTGTGTCTGTGGAGCTGATCTTTGCAGTGCCAGCAGCCGTGGCAGCGGGCGACCGCTTGTGGCCCGAGAACGTGAATCCGGCCGTTGGCGACCGCGATGTCGGCTTCAGGCTGATGTGAGAGGTTCGCGGATCGAAGGCTCAGCGACTGCTCCTGCCAAGAGCAGTCAACTGAGTGCAGCCGGCCTGGCGGGCATCTTCTCAACTGGATCCGGCCGTTCGACGCTGATGTCAGCACCTGGACTGCCCGATTGACCGTTCCGCGGCCATTCACCATTCAGGCCGCACCGCCATCTGTCAAGGTCAAGAACGTGTGATGCAGTTCAACTGGTTCTGAAGGGTGCGTGCGGCCATGCTGGCTGTACCACGTTGAGTCGCTGACGATGTCAGCTGCCTGGAGTTTTTCGGCCATGCGCGAGACCCTTCCAAGGTAAGCATTGACCCCGTCTGCGGCTTCGATGGACGTACCGGAGAGGACGTACCCGACCATGAAACCGACCGCATGGTTCTCTCCATACTTGCCGCTGGCGAATCGGTCGACACCCTCAACGACGTACTCGCGGCACAGATGCGTGTCCGAACCGGCGATCCGCTTGCATTCGATGATCGCGTGTGGATCATGCTCCTGCGTGCGCAGGAAAACTTCGATCATCATCAGTGGGATATCGGTCCTCCCATCGGGCAGCAGCACACTGGTCTTAGAGCGAGACTCAGTGCCCGGCAAGACGATCAACTGCCAGGCCCCGCCCTTCAACGCATTGCGCATCCCATCGCGCAAGCGCTCTGTCATCAGAACCTCGCCGGCGTCCGCGTTTACGTCCGATGATGCGGACGCCTGCTGCCACCCCGCGATGAGCGTCAGCAGGATGGCGGCCACGACTTCTGGGCCCAGTTGAATGAACTCCCTTCCAAGTGGCGGCGGTGGCTCATAAGGGATCCTCAAACGTTGCCTCCCGAGAAGCTTTCCGCCACAACGGCATCGGCATCTTCTAGGGCCGCCACACCCATCCAGTGCCGTCGAGCCGCTGGCTTGATGATCACGACCTCATCACGCCCGTATACGCGAAGCTCCCTCTCTGCGCTCAGTGCGGTCGCGATCTTTACCTTCAAACGAGTGCCAATGCGCGCGAGTACGTCGGCCAACGGCCCTTGAGGCGTGACGGTGCTTACCGTGGGCTCGCCAACCCCTTCCTCGATAACGAATCGGACCACGCGCAGCGCGGCGCCCAAAGGCAAGTCGATCACCTCGGCACGCATATGACGCTTTCTGCGAGCTGAGAACCACCCATTCATCACGGATAGGAATGTCTTGGCGTACTCGGCGACGTCCCCCCCGCTGTCGGCCGGCACGACTGAAATAGCTCGGCCCTCATCCCACTGCCATCCAGCGCGCACGTGCCCATCACGAACCACAATACGGTCGTTGTCACGAAGGCCATAAAGGTCAAAGACCGCATCGTCCAGGGCGCTCCAGTCATGATCCACATGGGGACGCGTACGCATTGCCTTTTCGATCGCTAGGACACGCTGGCCGGCTTCCGAATCAAGCGAAGATTTGAAGTCCGGAACTGGTAGCACCTCGATATCGCGCAACAAAATTCTGCGCTTGTAGATGCCGAACTCGGAAGCCGTGAGCTCAAAGAACCACGATGCAAGCGCAGAACTCAGGATGGCCGCAAGCAGATGTGCCGATGGCTTGTGTCGAGTTGAGAATGACACACCGAAGTAGGATGCTGTGAACACAAGGTCTTGGCTTGCTACCGCCGCGATCACGCGCGGATGGCCTACCACCATCTCCTTGACGAGCAGCAATGGGGCGCGATAGGTATCTCTCGAACGCGGCCACTGCGCTCTTGCGTGGCTGAATGTTGGCAGGCCGTCGGGAATGTGGAAGTGCTGCATGTCGTCAGACTGCAGCAGTCTCAATCCCCTCATCTCGCGCGCGTCGCGGGTTTGGCTCGCCGGGCTCCCTTGAATCAGCCCAGCACGAAACTCGGTGTCAAGAGAGGTAAGCCGAGCTGCCAGCGTCTCGTGCGTAGAACTTAGCTCTTGAAGCAACACGAGATCACGACGACGTCCTGCCGCAGCAGCCTTCAGCTTCAGCGGCTGTCTCTCAATCTCACTTAACGTCAGCGAAATTACGTCACTCGGTGCGACTTCAAACGTATGGGTTCTGGCACCACTTGGTGTCCACGGAATCTGTACAACGGTGACTTGATCATGCTGTTGCTGTGGCCTGTGACGCGCAAACAGCACAACAGCGGGCATCTTGGCAGTCGCAAAAAGCCAACTGCGCAAGTTGGAAAGATTGACCAGCGTGACGGGTGCTAGAGCACGCATGACGTACTGCGCCGCCTGCATTCCTGTTCCGCTCCGACTGAAGAATGGTGTCGCACTGAGAATGACGCCGAAGCGGGTCTTTTCGTGCGCAAACTCCGATGCTCGCAAGACGAAATCCAGCCCCTCGCCGCGAGGCTGAGCAGGGACATCAGCTCCCCTGGTTTGCCGCCTCGCTTCAGTGCCTGCTTGTCCTTTGAAACTCCATGGCGGGTTGCCGACAATCAAGTCGAACGCCCTCAAGCCGGTGGGAGTCGTTAACGCGGCCTCGCCCTCGGCTTGACGCTCAACGCTTCGTGCATCGCCTACCAGTAAGGTCTTTCCGATTAGCGGCTGAAACTTCAGCGAATGCGGTGGCTGCGGGTCCGGGTCCAGTTCAAGCGCGGCGAGGTATAGGCTAAAAGCGGCGACGCGAATGGCAGCATCGCTGATGTCAACGCCGTAAACCTGCTTGTAGAGGGTGGAACGGATCAAATCCCTTGATGGCGGCTGGCCCTTGGCTCGCAAGTGCACCAAGCGTCGAAGTGCTTCGACGAGAAAGACCCCTGAGCCGCATGTCAGATCGAGCACAGATTCATCGCCGATCAGACCGTCCATGACCTCGTCCAGGACTAATGAGACGACCGACAATCGTGTGTAGTGGACCCCGTTGCGCAGCGCTTCGTTTCGCTGCCCTTCGACGTGCGGCTCAGCGTGCGCGAATTGTTCGTATATCGAGCTGATCAACTCAACGGGGATAACGTCGAATTGATAGGGGAAGAAGCTGAGTTGACCGCTTTGCGGATCTACCGCTTCGAGGAACTCCGCAACGCGCCTCAGATGATTGCCTGCGGGCGTTGTCTTCACCGAAGACGGGGGGAACATGTCGCCGTTGAAGGTCTCGGCAAGCCAGGCGAACAGCTTGGCTGTCGCCTGACGATCTCGCAATGCCGACGAAAGCGCTGTATGACCACATACGCGCTTCAAGCGCGCGGCACTCACGATTTCGCGATCGATCAGATACTGAGTGAAAATGACGCGGCCGATCAGGGCCTGCGCAGCGGCACGCGCCAAGTTGCCGGAGACGAGGTCGCGTTCGAGAAACGCCAAGTCTGATAGCAGCTTCTGATCGACGCTCGTTTTGCGGTCGACCGCGGGCACCTTGGTCCAGAACTGACCGGTCTCGATCGCCAGGCGACCGGCGAGCTCATCCAACTCGCTCAGTGACGCCTCGATATTCTCGAATCGCCTGATCAAGTGCTTCTGCGCGTCCCCTTCTTTGATCGGCGCTCCGAATCCGTTGTACAGATCGATGCGTTGCGGAGAGATGACCCACAGCAGCGGAGCGAAGCCCTCATTCCACACCTCGCGTCGCCACTGGCTGACGACATCGTCGGAGGGCGTGTGCTGTTCGAACTTGAAATAGACGGTCAGCGAAGAGGCGCTTCGCCACAGTGCATCCGGCGCGAAGGTGCGGCCGCGGCGCGCAGCCTGCGCCTCGGCGCCGAACCGAAGCCCGGCTGCAGGCTGACCGTCGGGCAGATAGCCCGTAGCGGACAGTACGTGTTCGAGGTTCGCAGCGCTCACGCCCTGCCTCGCACTGCTTCAGGTGGAAACGGCAAGCTGGCCTGGCTGGGAGGCGGCGCAACGGGCAGCACGTGCTGCTGCAGCCGCGAGATCAGCGGATACAAGGGAATCGCCAGGGTGGCAGATGCCGATGGATCGATGTTCCAGCTTCCCGAATCGCGTACGCTTGCCGCAGTGGGCGTGATGAACGCAACGCCGCCTTCGAGGACAGGCGCTGCGGACTCTTCCAACAAGCGGAACAGTGCATCTACGCCACCGCTGACCGCTCCGATGTGAATGCCCAAACAGTTAACCAGCTCATGGGTAACGGCCAAACCTAGCAAGTCGGCGAAGCTGAAGCGGGCCGCTTTGCCCGTCTTGGTTGCCAAATACGGGATGGTTTTGCGCCAATGCCGCACCGTCTCAGCTGAGACCCCTGTAAGGGATCGCATCTGATCCTGGGTGAATTGGATGACAGTAAAACCGGGCATTCGCGTTGTTGACAACTAGAAAATCTGTGGATTCTCTCATGCGGGAACGGGCAGTGCAACGAGAACTCCGAAGTTTCCGAATATCGCCAGCTCCAGTGGTCGCGGGCCAGGGGGCGTCGGCGGGAGGAAGTGTCGGCCTAGCCTGCCGAGGCGCAGATGCTTCAGCATGGCTAGCAGACGATTTGCCGGCGAGGAAGGAGAGCCCTGAGTGATTGCTGATAGGCCGGCCGCTGGAGCCACTCTCCAGCACGCGCTCTGATGACCGCATTAAGTCCACCACCGAACGTACAACGAGCGGTGCCGACCGACCGATATCGCTGCACAGTTGCCCTCCAGCTGCTGAGGGGCGGGTCAAGGCTGATCTGCGACGTTCGCTGTTGAAGCGGCGAATAAGTGAAAAAGGTCTTGGCGGAGCACTACCCCGACAGTCCGCCGTTGCGGTCGATCCTTTCCATGCTGGATGCCACAACCACTTCATTGGAGCGGTGGGTTAACTAACGGCATCGCCTGGAGGGCCGAGCGTCTTTCACCAGCGCCCGGTCCTTCTCAGGCCACCATGCCAAAAAAGCACTCGTCAAAGTGGCCGTGGACAGCCCTGCAGCAGCAATGTGTGCCAGTCAGGCGATAGCGTGGCCGTGAAACCCTCCTTCGGTTACATCGACCACCTTAACAAGGTGTTTTTGAAACCGGCAGCAGCCCACCCATTCAGCACCGAGGCGAGATCAGCCCCGGTCTTTGCCGAAAGAGAGGATTCTCAAACCCGAAAAATATTCTTGCGCTAAAAAATATTATTAAATAAAGAAAAACCAATCATCCGCCGCCCACCAGCGCCACCGCACTGGCGGTGTGGTGCGGGCTGCAGGTGGGGCGCCGCCCCCAGTGCTGCAGCGCGAAGCGGCCAGCCAGGCTGGCCAGGGCTGCGCTTTCCAGTGCCTCGTCGGTGCTCATGGGCGGCAGCAGGCCGGCCAGGCGTTCAGCCAGCATGGACTTGCCCGCGCCCGGTGGCCCGGTGAACAAAAGGCTGTGGCCGCCGGCAGCGGCGATCTCGAGGGCACGCCTGGGCCCGGCCTGGCCCTTGACATCAGCGAGATCGGGGCCGGCCGTCTCCGCTTGCAGGGGGTGGGGCGTCTGGCGAGCCCAGCCCGCAGCAGAGGGGCTGGCCGGGTTGCGGCCTGGCAGGTACTGTTGCACCGCGTCGAGCAGGTGCGTGGCCTTGTAGATCACGCTGTCGGGGACCAGGGCGGCCTCCTCGGCGCTGCCCGGCGGCAGTACGAGGGCGGTGGTGCGCCCGCGCAGTGCCAGCGCCATGGCCAGCGCACCGCGCACCGGGCGCAGCTCCCCCGAAAGCGACAACTCGCCCGCAAACTCATGGCCAGCGAGTGCCGCCGCATCGATCTGCCCGCTGGCGGCCAGGATGCCCAGGGCAATGGGCAGGTCGAAGCGCCCCGAATCCTTGGGCAGGTCGGCCGGTGCCAGATTGACGGTGATGCGCTTGTTGTGCGGGAACTCCAGCCCGGAATTGAGAATGGCCGAGCGCACGCGCTCGCGCGCCTCCTTGACCTCGGTCTCCGCGAGGCCGACCAGCGTGAAGCTGGGCAGGCCCGGGGCCAGATGGACTTCGACGTTGACCGCCGCCGCTTCCAGGCCCAGCAGGGCCCGACTGTGCACCAGGGACAGGCTCATGAGCAGTTCCTCCACAAAACGGTGCAGATCTCTTGCCTGCTGGCCCCAACTGGCGCACACTAATGGTGCAAAACTGGATGTTCATACAGTCATCATAACGTCATATACAGCTATACGTCTACAGGCTTGTGAGGGAAATGGCGGGCGAGTTGCTGGCACGGTCCCTGCTTTAGAGGTTCGTCCCTTTAACCCTTAATGGAGTACGACATGAACCTGAAATCCAAGATCGCCCTCGCTGCCCTGGCCCTGACCGCCGGTTCTTCCGTGTTTGCCCAGCTGGCCTACAACGTCGGTGTGGTGAGCGAGTACCGTTACCGTGGCATCGCCCAGACCGCTGGTGAGCCAGCCCTGCAAGGCGGTGTGGACTACGCACACAGCAGCGGTCTCTACATCGGTGCCTGGGCCACGAACATCTCGTGGATCAAGGACGGTGGCGCGACCAAAGGCAACGTCGAGGTCGATGTGTATGGCGGCTACAAAGGCTCCATCACCAAGGACCTGAGCTATGACGTGGGTTATCTGCGTTACGAGTATGTGAACAACAACTACAAGAACGTCTCCGGCGCTAACGCAAACACCGATGAGGCGTACGCTGCGCTGACCTACGGCCCGGCCACCTTGAAGTATTCCTACGCCTTCTCCAACCTGTTCGGTTTTGCTGATAGCAAGGGCAGCACTTACACGGACCTCTCTGCCACTTTCGACCTGGGCAAGGGCTTTACCCTGACGCCGCACGTTGGTGTTCAGGATATCAAGGGCAGCGCAAATGGCGGCTACAGCTACGTTGACTACGCCCTGACGCTGGGTAAGGATTTTGGTGGAGGATTCTCCGGCTCCCTGGCTCTCATCAGCGTCAATGCTGACGATCAGAGCAAGTACACCAGCACCCAGGGCTATCGCACCGCCAAGGACCAAGTTGTCCTGGGCGTGAAGTACACCTTCTAAGCTGCTCAACACACCCGGAGGAGAACCCATGAAACTCGTCACAGCCATCATCAAACCCTTCAAGCTCGATGAGGTGCGAGAAGGCCTCTCGGCCATCGGGGTGCAGGGCATCACCGTCACCGAGGTCAAGGGCTTTGGTCGCCAGAAGGGCCATACCGAGCTGTACCGCGGCGCCGAATACGTCGTGGACTTTCTGCCCAAGGTCAAGATCGAAGCCGCCGTGGCGGACGAGCTGGTCGACCGCGTCATCGAGGCGATCGAAGGCTCGGCCCGCACCGGCAAGATCGGCGACGGCAAGATCTTTGTCTACAACCTCGAGCAGGTCGTGCGCATCCGTACCGGCGAAACCGGCAAGGAAGCACTCTGAGGCTCCCACCATCAAGAGAGATACCGACATGAAAAAACTACTCATCTCCTTTGCTCTGGGGCTGGGCCTGCTGGCCGGCTCTGTGACGACATGGGCGCAGGCTCCGGCCGCCGAAGCACCGGCGGCCGCGGCCCCCGCTGCCGAGGCGCCGGCTGCTGCTGCTCCCGCTGAAGCGGCCCCCGCGGCACCCGTGCCCAAGGTCGACTCCGGCGACACCGCCTGGATGCTGACCTCCACCATGCTGGTCATCCTGATGACCATCCCGGGCCTGGCCCTGTTCTACGGTGGCCTGGGTCGCTCCAAGAACATGCTGTCCGTGCTGATGCAGGTCTTCGTGATCTTCTCCCTGGTCTCCATCCTCTGGGCGCTCTATGGCTACAGCCTGGCGTTCGCGGGTGAGGGCAAGTTCTTCGGTTCGCTGGACAAGATCTTCCTCAAGGGCGTGACGCAGGAGACCTTCGGGGCCCTGATCACCATCCCCGAGTACGTCTTCATCGCGTTCCAGGGCACCTTCGCGGCCATAACCGTGGCGCTGATCGTCGGCTCCTTCGCCGAGCGCATCAAGTTCGCCGCCGTGCTGCTGTTCTCGGTGCTGTGGTTCACCTTCAGCTACGTGCCCATGGCCCACATCGTCTGGGGCGGCGGCCTGCTGGCGGCTGACGGCGCGCTGGACTTCGCGGGTGGTACTGTGGTGCATATCAACGCCGGTATTGCCGGTCTGGTGGGCGCCTACCTGGTGGGCAAGCGCATCGGTTACGGCAAGGAAGCCATGGCGCCGCACAGCCTGACGCTGACCATGGTGGGTGCCTCCTTCCTGTGGGTGGGCTGGTTTGGCTTCAACGCCGGCTCCGCCGGTGCGGCCAACGCCGGTGCCGGTCTGGCCTTCGTGAACACCGTGCTGGCGACTGCCGCCGCCACCCTGTCGTGGATCACCGGTGAGGCACTGCACAAGGGCAAGGCCTCGATGCTGGGTGCCGCCTCCGGTGCCGTCGGCGGCCTGGTCGCCGTGACCCCCGCCGCCGGCTTCGTCGGCCCGATGGGCTCCATCGTCATCGGCCTGATCGCCGGCCTGGTCTGCCTGTGGGGCGTGTCCGGTCTCAAGAAGATGCTGGGCGCCGAC
>OFDN01002414.1_pt1 | contig 10307 bp, 10 predicted proteins | sample 1520971 | NCBI WGS metagenome assembly OFDN01 (sample SAMEA94257418, study PRJEB24077) | hot springs metagenome | biome: Aquatic biome; feature: Geographical feature; material: Water | place: India | collected 2012-06-12 | depth 5 m | reverse complement strand
CAGCCCGATCTCGGCGCCCGGCTGCAGGTGCCCGGCCATCGGGTCGCCGGGCAGCGGCAGCGCGCCCACATGCAGCTGCTGCGCATCCGGCGCCTGGATGAAGCCCGGCGGGCCCACCAGCACCGAAGCCCAGGGCCGGCCCTGCGCATCGGCCATGCCGGCCAGCAGCATCGGCAGCTGCTCGAAGAAGCGCTGATGCTGCTCGGGCATGTGGTCGCGGATCACGCGCGGGCCGATCTCGGCCATGCGCGCCTGCATGCCGACCAGGCGCTGCACGGCCTGCTCGCCTTCGTGGAAGGGTGCGGCGATCATGATGCGTTCACCGACAGGCCGACAGCCGTGCGCGGCATCGGCACGAAGCCGGGCAGCGATTCGATGCGCCGCAGCCAGGCCCGCACCGCGGCATAGGGCGCCAGGTCCACGTTGCCTTCGGGGGCGGCGGCAATGTAGCTGTAGCCCGCGATGTCGGCCAGCGTGGCCTCGTCGCCGGTGAGGAAGGCTTGGCCGGCCAGCACCGGCTCCATCACGCCCAGCAGCTGGTGGGCGCGGCCGATGGCGCCGGGTGCATCCAGCGTGGCGCCGAACACCGTGACCAGCCGCGCCGCCGCCGGGCCGAACGCAATGGGCCCGGCCGCGGCCGACAGCCACACCTGCACCGCGGCCTGCCCCTCGGGCGTGGCCGGCAGCCAACGGCGGGCGGGGTCGTACCGGGTGGCCAGGTACACCAGGATGGCGTTGGAGTCGTGCACCACGGTGCCGCCGTCGTCGATCACCGGCACCTGGCCGAACGGATTCAGGCGCAGGAAGGCGGGGCGCTTGTGCTCGCCCTGCATCAGGTCGACGTCCACCAGCCTGCATGGCAGGCCCAGCAACGACAGCGCAAGCTCCACGCGGTGGCAGTGGCCGGACAGGGCGTGGCGGTAGAGGGTGACGGGGGCGGCGGGTGCGGGATGGCTGGGGGTCATGTCGGGCTCCATGTGTGTCGCCTTGCAAGTGGCGGCGGCATGGACGGACTGTGGCGCCGGGTCGCCGCAGACAGAAGCCTCATGCGGACCAAGTCACCGTTACAGGAGCTGGAACAGTGGCCGTCTTCGGTTGGCGCCAGCATCACCAAAACTTGTCATCGCACTAAAACTTTTCTCGTTGGACGCTGCGGGAGCGTTCACCGACAGTCACTCGCCAGACCCCTTTCTTGACGAGGACGACACCGATGAAACGCCTGATCGTCGCCGGCGCCGCCGCGCTGTGCTCCCTGGCGGCGCAGTCCGCCACCAGCTGGAACCTGTCGGCCGAGCAGCCGGATGCCAACTACCTGACGCAGAACGTGCGGCAGTTCGCCGACGAGGTGAAGGCCGCCACCAAGGGCGAGCTGGAGTTCAAGGTGCAGAGCAACAGCGTGCTGCTCAAGCGGCCCGAGGTGAAGCGCGGGGTGCAGCAGGGCATCGTGCCGATCGGCGAGTTCCTGATGTCGGCGCTGGGCAATGAAGACCCGATGTTCGAGATCGACAGCGTGCCCTTCCTGGCCAACTCCTTCGACGCCACCGAGAAGCTGTGGAAGGCCGCCCGCGAGCAGATCGCGCAGCGGCTGGACAAGCAGGGCATCGTGCTGGTGTACGGCGCGCCGTGGCCGCCGCAGGGCATCTACACCAAGACACCGGTGGCCACCGTGGCCGACTTCAAGGGCGCACGCTTCCGCGCCTACAGCGCCTCCACCAGCCGCATGGTCACGCTGATGGGCGCGGTGCCCACCACCATCCAGACGGCCGAGGTGCCGCAGGCCTTTTCCACCGGCGTGATCGACATGATGATCACCTCGCCCGCCACCGGCGTGGACACCCAGGCCTGGGACTACGTCAAGCACTACTACGACGTGCAGGCCTTCATCCCGCAGGCCATCGTCATCGCCAACAAGCGCGCCCTGATGGCCCTGCCCGCCGAGCAGCGCCAGGCCGTGATGGACGCCGGCAGGAAGGCCGAGGCCCGCGGCTGGCAGATGGGCCGCGAGCTCACCGCCAAGCTCACGCAGACGCTGGCCGGCAAGGGCATCGCGGTGCATCCGGTGCCGCCGGCGATGGCGCCCGAGCTGAACAGGATCGGCCAGACCATGGCCGATGAATGGCTGAAGAAGGCCGGCCCCGACGGCGCCAAGGTGCTGGAAGCCTACCGCCGCTGAACTGCCGCCCGGCATCCACCGCCAAGGAGCAAGACATGTCCGTGCTCGACCGCCTGGCGCGGGCCTCGGGGGCCGCAGCCGCCGTGGCGCTGGCCGCCATCGGCCTGGTGATCACCGCGCAGATCATCGCCCGCCTGGCCGGCCAGCAGATACCCGCGGCCGACGACTTCGCGGCCTGGGCGATGGCCGCCTCCGCCTTCCTCGCCCTGCCCTACGCGATGCGCCACGGCGACCACATCCGCGTGACGCTGGTGCTGCAGTTCCTGCCCCGGGGCTGGCACCGCGGCTTCGAGCTGCTGGCCTCGGCCATCGGCTTCGCGCTGGCGGCCTGGGCCGCCTGGCACACCGCGGTGTTCGTCTTCGACTCGTGGCAGTACGACGAGGTGGCGCAAGGCATGTTGAAGGTGCCGCTGTGGATACCGCAGCTGGCCATGGCCATCGGCATGGCGCTGCTGGCGCTGATGCTGGCCGACCGCCTGCTGCGCTGCCTGGGCGGCAGGCCGCTGCCCGATGCCGGCGCCGACGTGGCGCGCACCGAATGACCGCCGCCTTCCCTCCCTTCTCGCGAAAGCCCACGCCGTGAGCGATCTTGCGCAAGCCGCCGTGCTGATGGCGGTGCTGTTCCTGCTGTTGGGCCTGGGCGTGTGGGTGGCGCTGGCCCTCATCGCCTGCGGCCTGGCCGGGCTGATGCTGTTCACCTCGGCGCCGCCGGGGGTGCTGTTCGCCACCACCGGCTGGGGCTCCACCGCCAGCTGGGCGCTGACCGCGCTGCCGCTGTTCATCTGGATGGGCGAGATCCTCTACCGCACGCGGCTGGCGGAGGACATGTTCTCCGGCCTCGGCCCCTGGGTGCAGAACCTGCCGGGCCGGCTGCTGCATGTCAACGTGCTGGGCTGCGGCATCTTCGCCGCGGTCAGCGGCTCGTCGGCGGCCACCGCGGCCACCATCGGCAAGATCTCGCTGCCCGAGCTCAAGGCGCGCGGATATGACGAAAGCATCGCCGTCGGTTCGCTGGCCGGTGCGGGCACGCTGGGCCTGCTGATCCCGCCGTCCATCGTGATGATCGTCTATGGCGTGGCCGCGCAGGTGTCCATCGTCAAGCTGTTCACCGCGGGCATCCTGCCCGGCATCATGATGATGGTGCTGTTCTCGGGCTACATCGCGCTGTGGTCGCTGCGCCATCCGGGCAAGGTGCCGAAGGACGAACAGCAGGTGTCCTGGCCCGAGCGCTTCAAGCGGCTGCGGCTGCTGGCGCCGGTGGGGCTGCTGATCGCGGGCGTGATCGGCTCCATCTACGCCGGCGTGGCCACGGCCACCGAGGCCGCGGCCATCGGCGTCATCGGCTCGCTGCTGATCGCGGGGCTGGGCGGCTCGCTGACCAGGGCGTCGTTCGTGGCCAGCCTGATGGGCGCGGCACGCACCAGCTGCATGATCACCTTCATCCTCATCGGCGCGGCCTACCTCACCAGCGCGATGAGTTTCACCGGCCTGCCGGCCAACGTCGCGGCCTGGATCTCATCGCTGGGCCTGTCGGCCTACGGGCTGCTGGCGGTGCTCACGGTGTTCTTCGTGCTGCTGGGCTGCTTCCTGGACGGCATCTCCATCGTGGTGCTGACCAGCGCGGTGCTGATGCCCGCGGTGCTGGCCGCCGGCATCGACCCGCTGTGGTTCGGCATCTACCTGATCCTGGTGGTGGAGATGGCGCAGATCACGCCGCCGGTGGGCTTCAACCTGTTCGTCATCCAGGGCATCACCGGGCTGCAGCTGTTCCGGCTGGCGCGCATGGCCTTCCCCTTCTTCCTGCTGCTGGTGCTGGCCACGGTGCTGATCACGGTCTTTCCGCAGATCGTGATGGTGCTGCCCGGCGCGATGGGCTGAGGCCGCATGCCGAGCGAGCCCATCCGCCCCGTGGGCGACAGCGCCTTGCTGATCGGCTTCGGCGACCGCGTGGACCTGCGCATCAGCCACCGGGTGCATGCCTTCGTGGCGCACCTGCTGGCGCATCCGCTGCGCTCGGTGCGCGACGTGGTGCCCGCCTTCAGCACCGTGACGCTGCATTACCGGCCCGAGCAGGTGCCCGGCAGCGGCGGCACGCCCTACGAGCGGCTGCGGCTGCAGGTGCAGCAGCGGCTGGAGATCGACCTCGATGCGCAGGCCGCCGAGCCGCGGCTGTTCGAGGTGCCCGTTTGGTACGGCGGCGAGGCCGGCCCCGACCTGGACGACGTGGCCCGCCAGCGCGGCCTGCCGCGCGACGAGGTGATCCGCCGCCACGGCGCATCCCCGCATGTGGTGTACATGCTGGGCTTCGCGCCGGGCTTCCCGTTCATCGGCGGGCTGGACCCGACGCTGCAGATGCCGCGCCGCACCACGCCGCGCACCTCGGTGCCGCCGGGCTCGGTGGCCATCGCCCGCGACCAGACCTGCATCTATCCGCTGGCCACGCCGGGCGGCTGGAACATCATCGGCCGCACGCCGCTGAAGCTGTTCGACGCCACCGCCGAGCCGCCCTGCCTGCTGGGCCCGGGCGATGCCATCCGCTTCCTGCCGATCGACCAGGCGGCCTACCAGGCCCTGGCGGCGGCCGCGCCTGCCCACGCCGCATGAACAGCATCACCGTGCTCAAGCCCGGCGCGCAGACGCAGCTGCAGGACGAGGGCCGCTACGGCTGGCAGCGCTTCGGCGTGCCGGTGGGCGGCGCGATGGACCTGTGGTCGCACCGCGTGGCCAACCTGCTGGCCGGCAATGCGGCCGACGAGGCCACGCTGGAGATCCTGCTGACCGGCCCCAGCCTGCGCTTCGACGCCGCGGCCTGCATCGCGCTGTGCGGTGCCGACCTGTCCGCCCAGGTGGGCGACGAGCCGCTGCCCATGTACGAACGCATCCAGCTGCCGGCCGGCGCGCAGCTGGACTTCGGCAGGCGCGTGAACGGCCTGCGCTGCTACCTGGCGGTGCGCGGTGGCTTCGCGGTGCCGCCGGTGATGGGCAGCCGCAGCACCTTCGTGCGCGGCGGCTTCGGCGGCTTCCAGGGCCGTGCGCTGCGCAAGGGCGATGTCCTGCCCATCGGCGCCGGCCAGCCGCGCGAGCTGCCTCCGGCGGTGCTGCCCGAGGACATCAGCGTGCCGGTGCCGCTGGCCGCCGCGCAGGCGGTGACGCCGGTGCGCATGGTGCCGGGCGAACATGCGGCGCTGTTCGCGCCCGAGGTGCATGCACTGATGGCGCAGGCCACCTACCAGCTCAGCCCGCAGTCCGACCGCATGGGCTACCGGCTGGAAGGCCCGGCGCTGCCGCGGCTGCCCGGCGGCGAGCTGATCTCCGAAGGCGTGAGCTTCGGCACCGTGCAGGTGCCGCCCGACGGCCAGCCCATCGTGCTGATGGCCGAGCGACAGAGCGCAGGCGGCTATCCCAAGATCGCCCACGTGGCCAGCGTGGACCTGCCGCTGCTGGCCCAGATGGCGCCGCGGCAGGCGCTGCGCTTCGTGCCCGTCACGCTGGCGCAGGCGCAGGCGCTGCACCTTGAACGCGAGCGGCAGCTGCAGGCCCTGCGGCCGCTGTTGCTCGGCCCACCAGGAGCCCCGACATGAGCACCACCACCCTCGACCTGAACTGCGACATGGGCGAAGGCTTCGGCGCCTACACCATGGGCAACGACGTCGACCTGCTCGACCACGTGACCTCGGCCAACATCGCCTGCGGCTTCCATGCGGGCGACCCGCCCACCATGCGCCGCGTGGTCACCACCGCGCTGGCCAAGGGCGTGAAGGTGGGCGCGCATCCCGGCCTGCCGGACCTGCAGGGCTTCGGCCGCCGGGTGATGCAGGTCTCTCCCGCCGATGCCTATGCGATGGTGGTCTACCAGGTGGGCGCGCTGATGGGCTTCGCGCAGGCCGCGGGCGGCCGCCTCAACCACGTCAAGCCGCACGGCGCGCTCTACAACATGGCGGTGAAGGACCGCAAGCTGGCCGATGCGCTGGCGCAGGCGGTGCGCGACGTGGATCCCACGCTGGTGTTCTTCGGCCTGGCCGGCAGCGAGATGATCCGTGCCGCCGAGGCCGCCGGCCTGCAGGCTGCCGCGGAGGTGTTCGCCGACCGCAGCTACCAGGACGACGGCAGCCTGTCACCGCGCGGCACGCCCGGCGCCATGATCGAGGACGCCGGCCAGGCACTGGCCCAGGTGCGGCAGATGCTCGGCGGCTCGGTGCGCGCCCTCAGCGGCAAGACGGTGCCGCTGCGCGCCGACACCTTGTGCATCCACGGCGACCAGCCCGGCGCCCTGGAATTCGCGCAGACGCTGCGCACCGCCCTGCAGGCCGATGGCGTGTTGCTGCGCGCGCCGCGGCCCGCCGGCCCGCGGGCCGACACGGAGGGCCTGCGTATCGAATGACCACCCCATGCACCGTTGCCCGGCAGTCCAAAAGCAAGTGTCAGTAGAAGTCACGATGTTGCAATCCCGATCCGAACCGAAGCGCGTCCACCTGCATGCGCACCTCACCGCCCTGGCCGCCGCCGTGCTGCTGGCCGCCTGCGGTGGCAGCGACGACGACGATGAAGCCCCGGCCCCCGCGCCCACGCCGCCCGCGCCCACCGTGGCCTGCAGCGTGGACACCGCCGTGGCCCTGGCCTACGAGGAACAGCGCCTGCAGACCCCGCTGCCCTTCAGCGGCGCCAACGTGGTGGGCACCGATGCCACGCCGCTGGCCGACCGCATCCTGAAGGACACCGGCTTCGACACCTTCGCGCCCGCCTTCGCCACCAAGCTGTGCGCGGCCGATGGCACCACCCCCGTCACCACTTATGCGCAGGCGGTGGACCTGGTCAAGGCCGAAGGCCTGGCCCTGTGGAAGGCCGCGGTGGACCGCGTGCAGGGCCGCCGCGCCTCGCCCGCCGGCAGCGTGCTGCCCAACAGCGACGACCGCATGCTGTACTGGGCGCGCGTGCAGATGACCAAGGCGCTGCGCCAGTGGAAGCCCTCCTTCGCGATGACGGCTGCCGAGATCGACGACCTGCAGTGGCAGCTGGAGCGCGCCTCGCGCGGGCAGTACGACATCAACCTGCCCGAAGGCAACGCCCCTTCGGGCAAGAAGTACCGCCGCATGATCATCAGCGGCTTCGACACCTTCACCCTCGGCGTGCCGGGCACGCCCAACACCGGCCTGCGCAACGGCAATCCTTCCGGCGCCACCGCGCTGGAGATGGACGGCAAGCAGGTGACGCTGGCCGATGGCAGCGTGATGCATGTGGAGAGCTACATCCTGCCGGTGAGCTACGACCCCTTCAACAAGGGCATGCAGGAGGACACGCTGGCGCCCTACTTCCAGCCCGGCCCCAAGCGCGTGGACGCATCGATCACCATGAGCCAGGGCAGTGCCAACGTGTTCAACCTGGAGCAGTGGAACGGCCGCTTCCACGGCAGCTCGGCCGGCAACGACGGCATCGTCTACTGCCCGCCCGGCGCCACCCGGCTGCCGGCCTACGTGCTGCCCATCGGCACCATCACCACCGCGGGCGCGGCGCCCATCACCCTGGCCGGCTCGGGCTGCAACATCAACCCGCCGCAGCGCTGGCTGGGCTACGACGCCACCACGGCCTGGATGAAGGACTATCCGCCGCAGTTCACCACTGCCTCCATGCCCATCCCGGCGATGGTCACGGGCCGCACCCAGGCCGGCGTGGCCCGCCCGCCCGGCGCCACCAGCGAGGGCACCGAGGGCTTCAACGTCACCTGGCACACCAACTACGCCTACTTCCCGGACTGCAACGACGTGGCCACCGTCAGCGTGCCGTCCAACGGCGTGATGAACCTGATGCCCGACCTGAGCACCGTGGTGGCGCCCAACCTGGCCACCTGCTCGCGCTCGGGCGGCGGCGGCGACTACCTGTCCAACGAGAGTGCCTACCGCAACACCCTGCTGCGCGACACCTTCGGGCTGGACATCCCGGCGGGCCACATCCACGTGCCGGTGATGACCAACTTCTTCCGCGGCACGCCGGACACCGGCGGCGGCGTGCGGGACGACAACGCGATGACCGACGCCCGCTTCGAGGCCTACCGCACCGCCATCGTGGCCCAGGGCAAGGCCCTGCTGACGGTGATCGGCAACTCGCTGATCTACAAGTGACCACTGTTGCCCAACGCAAGGAGTCCCCATGAAGTTCAAGCTCGCCCTCGCGGCCACCGCGCTGGCCCTGGCCGGCATCGCCGGCACCGCCACCGCCCAGCCCAGCCTCTACTACGTGTGGAAGCACAAGGCCACCGGCAAGACGATGTGCAACCCCGAGGCCATCGACGCCAACTGGGTCAAGGTGTCGGGGCCCTACTCGGACGCGAACTGCTCCATCAAGGAACCGGAGTAGCCGGCGCCGGGCTGCGCCGCTGGCCTGGTGCACCACGCGGCCTTCGTCGGTAGAGCTTGGCGCAGCGGCCGAACATCACCAGCCGCTGCGGCTCACATTCGGGATGGGGCATGCGCGGCGCGCGCCGCCGGCGTCAGCTGGCGTCGGCGGGCCCCAGCCGCCGCGCCCACTCCGGCCCTACCCGGGCGCAGAACCGGGTCACCACCTCGCAGGCCACGTCCTGCGTCGCGCGCACGGCGGAGCAGGCGCCGCGCTCGCTGATGGCGGTGATGACCATCGGCGGCAGGCGCGGCCCGTCGCACTGGAACAGCTCGCGCCGCTGCAGCTGCTCGCGCACGAACACCGGCGGGATGGCGGCGATGCCATAGCCATCGCCGGCAAGCTGGATGATGGATTCCACCGACGGGAAGCTGCACACCCGCGGCTCCACGTCGCGGTCGATGAACAGCGCGCGCACATGCGCCTGCGGGCTGGAGGTCTTGCTAAAGGTGAGCACCGGCACGCGCTCCAGGTCCTCGATGGTGACGATGCCAGAGGCCGGGACCAGGTCGGGCCGGCCCACCCAGCGCAGCGGGAATTCACACAGCGGCGTCACGGTGTAGTCCAGCGTGCCCACGGCCTCGGCATAAGGGTCGTTCTGGATCATCAGGTCCAGCTTGCGCTGGCGGAACTGGTCCTGCAGGTGGCGGGCGGTGTCCACGGTGATGTCGGGGTTCACCTGCGGATGGCGCTCGGCCAGCAGCCGGATCAGCGGCGAGAGCCAGGTGTGCACCACCGACTCGATGGTGCCGATGCGCACGCGCCCGGCCGGCGGTGCCTCGGGCCGGGTGCTGAGCACCAGCTCGCGCTCCAGCTGCAGGATGCGCTGGGCCTGCCGCGCCACCTGCTCGCCCGCCTGGGTGAGCACCAGCCGGCGCGAGCTGCGGTCCACCAGCTCGGTGCCCAGTTCGTCTTCCAGGCTGGCGATGCGCTGCGAGATCGCGGCCTGCGTGGCGTTGAGCACCTGCGCGGTTTCGCGGAAGCTGCGCACGCGGGCCAGCACGACAAGCGTTTCAAGAAATCGGGTGTTCACGGCAGGCGGCCTCGGCAACGGCCTGGCACAGCATAGCGTGGCCGCTGTGCAGCCCGCGTGCAACTTCCAGGCCCACAATGCCCGCATGACACGCGAAGTCCCGTTCACACCTGTAACGCCGCCGCCGGCCGCCGTGGGCGATGTGCTGGCAGACATCGACACCCCGGCCCTGCTGATCGACCTGGATGCGATGGAGGCCAACATGGCCCTGGTGCACCAGCGCGCGCGCCAGGCCGGCGTGCGGGTGCGGCCGCATGGCAAGGCGCACAAGACCCCGGCGCTGGCGCTGCGCCAGATCGCGGCCGGCGCGCAGGGTCTGTGCTGCCAGAAGCTGGGCGAGGCCGAGGCCTTCGCGGCCGCGGGCATCGACGACATCCTGGTGACCAACCAGCTCATCGGCGCGGGCAAGGCGCGGCGGGCCGCGGCACTGGCCGGCCGCATCCGGCTGGCGGTGTGCGCCGACCATCCGCTGCAGGTGCAGCAGCTGGCCGAGGCCACCGCGGCGGCCGGCACTTGTCTAGACGTGTTGGTGGAACTGGACGTGGGCCAGGGCCGCTGCGGCGTGACCAGCGCGGCCGATGCGGTGGCGCTGGCCCAGGCCATCGCCGGACAGGCGCCCGGCCTGCGCTTCGCCGGCCTGCATGCCTACCATGGCAGCGCCCAGCACCTGCGCAGCCCGGCCGAGCGGCAGGCCGCCATCGGCGGCGCGGT
>OFDN01002411.1_pt1 | contig 10319 bp, 9 predicted proteins | sample 1520971 | NCBI WGS metagenome assembly OFDN01 (sample SAMEA94257418, study PRJEB24077) | hot springs metagenome | biome: Aquatic biome; feature: Geographical feature; material: Water | place: India | collected 2012-06-12 | depth 5 m | reverse complement strand
GCAGCACCGCGTTCGACATGCCGACATAGCCCAGCCCAAAAACCGCGATCTTCATCGGATATCCCTCGTCCGCCTGGCCCCGTGCCGCGTCCGATCCCGCCTAGTCGGTCGCGGGGCTTCGCAACAAGCCCCTTGGCGCGCCGCAGGACGGCCAGCATGGCGCAGCGCGGTACGCCAACAGCAAAAGTTCCGTGCCGTTTCAGTTTCGTACCGATCGTACCGCACCGCCCGGTAACCTTTGCCAATAAGATTTCGTTTAGCAACGCAACCGTACCGCCCGGCCGAACGGAGCACGGTACATGCGTTTCCTTACCTGCCTGACCGAAGAGCATAACCTCGCGCTGGTCGGGCTGGCCGCTTGGTTCTGTCTTGTCGGATCGATGATCACCATCCGGCTGCTCGACCGCATCCGCCATGCCGAACGGACGGCACGCATCGCGTGGGTGTTCCTGGGCGGGGCGGCGACGGGGGCGACGATCTGGTGCACCCATTTCATCGCGATGATCGCCTATCAGCCGGGCGTCGAGGTCGCCTACGAACCGCGGCTGACCGGCCTGTCGCTGCTGCTCGCCATCCTCGGCAGCGCCGGCGCCCTGCACCTCTCCACCCGTCTCGGACGGCCATCGGCGCTGCTGGGCGGCGCGCTGTTCGGGCTGACGGTCAGCGCGATGCACTATCTCGGCATGCAGGCGTTCGTCGCGAACGGGCTGGTGCGCTGGTCGCCGGGCTATGTTGCGGCATCGATCGTGTTCGCGGTGGCGCTGGGCATGCTGGCGTTCGACCGGGCGCGCGCCACCGGGCGCTGGGCCGGGCCATGGTGGGCGACCGCGCTGATGGTCGGCAGCATCGTGCTGCTGCATTTCACCGGCATGGCGGCGATGGTCGTCACCCCCTTTGCCCCGACCGCCGGCCAGATCGGGTCGAGCACGGCGACGATCGTGATGGCGATCGCGGTGTTCGGCGTCGGCACGCTGGTCGTGGGAACGGGCCTTGCCACCTATATCCTCGATGCGCAGGCGCGCGCCGATACCCGCCGCCGGCTGCACGAGCTGCTGGAGAGCAATGTCGACGGCATGGCGATCGTACAGGACGGGGCGGTGGTGGCGGTCAACGCCGCCTTCACCGCGCTGGTCGGTGACGACGGGGCGATCGGGCAGCCACTCACGCGCTGGATCACCGACATCGCCGCCACCACGCCCGACCGGCTCGCCCAGCTGACGCTGACCGCCGCCGACGGCAGCGACATCCCGGTCGAGGTCACCGTGCGGTTCGACCAGCGCCGTGCCCGTCCGCAGGCCATCTATTCGATCCGCGACCTGCGCGCGCGGATCGCGCAGGAACGCCGCATCGCCTATCTGGCGCATAATGACAGCCTGACCGGCCTGCCCAACCGCACCTCGTTCCTCGAATGGCTGTCGCGCCAGACCGGTCCCGACAGCGCACACCGTGCCGTCGCGCTGCTGTCGATCGACCTCGACCGGTTCAAGGAGGTCAACGACCTGCACGGCCATGCCGCAGGCGACCGGCTGCTGGCCGGCATCGCCGAACGGATGAAGGCCACGCTGCTGCCCGGCGAGTTCATCGCCCGCCTGGGCGGGGACGAATTCGTCGCGGCGATGCCGGTCGCCGAACCCGACGATGCGGTCGCCCTGATCGACCGGTTGCGCGATGCGATCACCGCCCCGGTGATCCTCGACCATGGCGGGATCGAGGCGAATTGCGGGGTCAGTATCGGCGTCGCCTTATGGCCGCGCGATGCGACCGAGCTGTCGGCACTGATCAACAACGCCGACCTGGCGATGTACCGTGCCAAGGCGTCGATCGCGACTGATGCCTGTTTCTACGAAGAGGAGATGGACAAGACGGTGCGGACGCGCCGGCGGATGGCGAAGGAACTGCGCGAGGCGATCGAGCGCGGCGAATTGTCGCTCCATTGGCAGGTGCAGGAATCGGTCGGCACCGGCGCGGTCACCGGTTACGAAGCGCTGCTGCGCTGGACGCGCGCCGATGGCAGCAGCGTGTCGCCCGCGAACTTCATTCCGTTGGCGGAACAGTCCGGGCTGATCCTGCCGATCGGCGAATGGGTGCTGCGGACCGCCTGCGCCACCGCCGCCCGCTGGCGCGAACCCTATCGCATCGCCGTCAACCTGTCGCCGGTGCAGCTCGGCCATGTCGACCTGCCCCGCCTGGTGCAGCAGGTGCTGCTCGACACCGGCCTGTCGCCCGCGCGGCTCGAACTGGAGATTACCGAGACGGCGATGATCACCGATCCGGTGCGCACCATCCATGTCCTACGCCAGCTGAAGGCGATCGGCGTGTCGGTGGCGATGGACGATTTCGGCACCGGCTATTCGTCGCTGTCGACGCTCCGGTCCTTCCCGTTCGACAAGATCAAGCTCGACCGATCGTTCATGGCCGAACTGAACGGCGCGCCGCAATCGGCGGCGATCATCCGCGCGGTACTGACGCTGGGCGAGAGCCTCGACATTCCGGTGCTGGCCGAAGGGGTCGAGACGCCCGACCAGCTGGCCTTCCTGCGCGAACAGGGGTGCGACGAGGCGCAGGGCTATCTGCTCGGTCGTCCGGGGCCGCTGCCGGCGCGCGTCCAGGACGCGCCGGAGCGGTTGGCGGGGTAGCGCCGACAAGCGGGGGCGATCTACCCCGCGACGTCCCCCGCCCGCGGCAGGAACCGATAGACCGTGCCACGCGAAATCCCCAGTTCCCGCGCGATATGCGCCGGTCGCATTCCCTGCCCCGCCAGCGCGCGCACCCTGTCGGGGTCGATGCGCGGTTTGCCGCCCTTGTAGACGCCGCGTGCCTTGGCCGCCGCGATCCCCTCCGCCTGGCGTTCGCGGCGCAGGTTCGTCTCGAACTCGGCGAACACGCCCAGCATGTCGAGGAACGCCTTGCCCGCCGCGGTGCCGGTATCGATCGGCTGTTCGGTCGCCTTCAGCGCCACGCCCCGCCCCTTCAGCTCATGGACGATGTCCTGCAGGTCCTTCATCGACCGCGCGAGCCGGTCGATACGCGTCACGACCAGCGTGTCCCCTTCGCGCAGGAAATCGAGCAGCACCTGCAACTCGCTGCGCCCGGTCCGGCCGGTCGCCGATTTCTTTTCCGACCGGATCGCCTGACACCCCGCCGCGCGCAACGCGTTTTCCTGAATGGTCAGGTCCTGATCGTCGCTCGACACCCGCGCATAGCCGAACAAGGCCATCGGCACCCCTTTCTGTTCGATCAGGTTCTAGACCCTTTGCGCGAAGTGTTCAACTTCGCTGCGGATGACCCTGATCGGACGGTACCGAACGTTCCGGGCGGCTGTACGTTTGGGGTATACCCTTATCATACGCGTAGAATGACAGCATGACACCGATCCGCCCTGTTGGTACTGTTGCCGCATCTGGTACCCATATCGAGAACAGGCCCATGGAAGCGCAAAGAGTCCGTATTGTCGAAGGGGGCAAGCTGGTAATCCCAGCAGCGATGCGCCGCGAACTAGGAATCGGCGCCGGTGATACCGTTTTGGTCGATATCGATCATGGCGAACTTCGGGTCCGTTCGATCAACAAGGCCCTTGAGAATGCCCGTGCCATTCTCCGCCGCTATGTACCCGAAGGGGTCAGTCTGTCGGAGGAATTGATCGCCAACCGTCGTGCCGAGGCCGAACGTGAATAGCCCGATCGTACTCGATGCATCCGCCCTGCTCTGCCTGTTGAACGACGAAGCCGGCGCGGACCGGGTTGCGACCATCCTGACCCGGTCGGTGATCGGCGCGACCAATCTGGGCGAGGTCATCTCCAAGCTGCGCGAACGGGGCCTTACGCTTGCCGAGGTTCAGGAAGTGTTGGGCGGACTGCATCTCGACGTGCGGCCATTGTCGGCGGCGCAGGCGATGACGATCGGCGACCTGCGACCGGCCACGCGCGCGCTGGGCCTGTCGCTCGGCGACCGGGCCTGCCTTGCGCTGGCGATCGAGCTGGGGGCCGAACTCTATACGACCGACGCGGCACTGGCGCGGGCGGACGTCGCGATTGCCGTGACCAACGTCCGCGCCTGACGGCGGAAGCGGGGGTCAGGCGGGGAGCTTGCCCGTGCCGGCTCGGATCACATCGACGACGAGCCTCGATGCGAGGGCAGGCGGAACCCCTTCGTCCAGCAGCATCGCAAAAAGCGCGTCCTCGGCCGGTTCGGGACACATGGCATCGATGACGAGGCTGTGCCGTGCATCACGGTCGTCCTCGCGCCACTGCGCGATCTGGTCGGACGTTCCCCGCTCGAAATCCATCGCCCGGATCTGCGCGCGGATCGCATCGATATCCAAGTGCATCCCGCCGATCTCCTTTCCTTCGCCCGTACGCCGACAGACCTGACGCGGATCGCCGCCGCTCGCTTGCGCGACATCATGTAATACAATGAACGCAGCACCCCCTATCCTGCCCATCGAACATTCCCAACCAATCCACTCCCTTTGTCGTGGCCCGAGCCACGACATTCGCTGCCGGCGACCAAGGGGGAGAAAGGCGCGGAAGGGAAAGATTCGGCGATCATGCGCCGTCGTTCCGGCAAGCCACGATCGGGAGGGCGCATCGCCATCCCGACCACGCCCGCCCTCGCCCTCAATCGTGCCGCAGCGCCCAGGCCGGGGCGGCGCGACTGGCGCGCAGCGACTGGCCCAGCACGGTCAGCACCGCGACCGCCACCGCCACCACGCTCGCCCCGATGAAGAACAGCGGCGACAACGCGATCGCGTCCTCGAACCCGGCCAGCCACGTCCGCATCGCGAACCAGGCGAGCGGCCAGGCGACGAGGTTCGCGATCAGCACCGGGCGCAGGAACTGCCCGACCAGCAGCTTCACGATATCGGCCGACGACGCGCCCAGCGTCTTGCGGATGCCGATTTCGCGCGTGCGCCTGCTGGTGTTGAAGGAGGCGAGGCCCCATAGCCCGACGCAGCCGATCAGCACGGCGAGGCCGGCACCGATCCCGAACAGCCGCGTCGCGCGGTCGTCGGCTTCGTAGAAATCGGTCAGGCGCTGGTCGGCGGTCTGCGCGTTATAGGGCACCTGCGGCACCATCCGCTGCCACAATCCCTCCAGGCTCTTCAGCGCGGTGCGCGGATCGCCGGTCACGCGCATCGTCACGACCGAGGTGCTGACCGTCTCCGGCCGATTGGTATAGAGATAATAGGTCGGTGCCAGCGGCGCGCGCGGGCTGTCGAAGCGCATGTCGTCGACCACGCCGATGATGGTGCGCGGACGATCGCCGCCCAGCGTCTTGCCGATCGCCTCCTGCGGCGTCCTGAAGCGCAGCGGGGTCAGCGCGCGGCGGTTGATGACGATGTTCATGCCCTGCTCCGCCTTGCGCCCGGTCGTATCGTCGGCCCCATGCGCATTGTCGAACCAGCGCCCGGCGAGCAGCCGTGCGCCATGGGTTTCGAAGAAGCGCGGCGACACCATCACCCAGGTCAGCGACGGTCCCGGCCCCGCGACGCCCGGCAGGGGCACGTTGGTGTTGTTGTTTTCCCCGCTGCCACCGATCGCGGCATTGGCGATGGTCGCGTCGCGAACCTGCGGCAGCGCGCGGATCGCGGTCAGGATCGATGCCTTGCGGTCCTGCGGCACCGCCGGATCGACCATCGAGGTCAGCACCAGCAGCGATTCCCGCTGGAACCCCAGGTCGGTCGAGCGGACATGCCGGGTCTGCGCGACCAGCACCGCCGTCCCGATCATGAAGGCGATGGCGAGGCCGAACTGCCCGATCACCAGCAATTCGCGGATGCGCGTCCCCGCCCGCCCGCCACCGGGCGAACGCGACGACGCCAGCACGGCGGCGGCGGGAAAGCGCGACAGCAGGATCGCCGGATAGACGCCCGCCAGCACCCCGACGACCACCGTCAGCACCAGCAGCGCCGGAACGACGAGCGCATAGGGTATGGTCAGCGACAGCCCGCCCGCCGCATTGACCAGCGGCAGCCCCAGTTCGGCGAGGATCAGCCCGCCCAGCGCGGCAATGGCGACGGTCAGCACCGCTTCGCCGAGGAACTGGCGCACCAGCGTGGCCCGATCGGCGCCCAGCACCTTGCGCATCGCCACTTCGCGCGCGCGCAGCCCCGACCGGGCGGTGGCGAGGTTGATATAGTTGACGACCGCGATCAGCAGCGTCAGCACCCCGACCAGTCCCAGCGTGGCGACCGTCATCTTCGCCGTGCCGCTATCCTGCCCCTGGGGTGCGAGGTGCAGGTCGGTGAGCGGCAGCAGTTTCAGATGCTGCATCTCCGACGCCTTGCCGCCCGAATCGGTCATCTCCTTGCCGCGCCGGTCGACGAACGCGGTCAGCTTGCCTTCGAACGCGCGGGCTGCTTCGGGCGTGTCGAAGCGCATGACCGTGCGCAGCGCCGAACTGCCCCAATGATACCAGTAATCGCTGGCCATCTCGCGGGTCAGCGGCACCAGCACCGACAGCTTGAATTCGGTATTCTTGGGCAGGTCGCGGAACACCGCGCTGACGCGGTAGGTCCGCACCTTGTCCATCGACAGGACCAGCGTCTGGCCGATCGGATCACGATTGCCGAAGAATGCGCGCGCGGTCTTTTCATCGATCGCGGCATTGCCCGGTTGCGCCAGCGCCGTCGCCGCATCGCCCGCGACCAGCGGCAGCGGCATCACCTGCAGGAAATTGGCATCGACCTGCGCCGCGTCCACCCGCGTACCGCGCCCATCGACCAGGATCGTTCCCGCCCGGTCGCCGCCATTGATCCGCGCACCGACGACGCCCGGAAAATCCTCGCGCATCTGGTCGATCAGCCCGCCCATCGTCCACGGAATGGGGCCGCTCACCGGGCTGTCGGGAATGGTCCACACCGTCTGCACGACATAGACCTTGTCGTAATCCGGCAGCCATTTCTCATAGCTCGTCTCGAACCGGACATAGAGGCCGAGGATCAGGAACACCGCGATCCCGACGGCGAGGCCGCCGATGTTGAGTGCGGCATAGAGCTTGTGGCGCACCAGCGAGCGATAGAGCGATAGCAGCGCGAAACGGTTCATGGTCTTTCCCCCCTTGCCGGTGTCAGCCGCAGGTCACGCGGGCGAGGCCGCTCTGGTTCACGCTGCATTGCGCCCGTCCGGTCACGGTCACGCGCGCGATGCCGCTGGCGTCGACCGCCGCCGGACCGCTGGCCTGGGCGCGAACCGACCCGGTGCCGCTCGCCCGGATCGACAGGCCGTTGGTGGTGAGTGTCGAGGTGTCGACATGTCCAGTCCCGCTGGCGGTGATCGCCAGCGCATCGACGCGGCCGCTCGCGACGATGCGACCGGTCCCGCCGAGCGTCAGCGACAGCCGCCCGGCCTGCACCCCGTCCAGCGTCGCGGTACCGGTGCCCGAACGGTCGATCGTGACGCGTGGGACCCGCAGCCCGGCGATCGTCAGGTTGCCGGTTCCGCGCAGTTGCGCCTCGAACACCGGCCCTTCGATCGTGCCGATGCGGACCGATCCGGTGCCGGCCGCCTCCAGCCCCCGCAAGGCAGGCAGGGTGATCGCGATCGTCGCGGCGGGCTTGCGCGCGCGGCTGTCGCAGCTGCCGGGTGCGCGGGTGATGGTCAGCACCTGCCCGCGCACCGCGACCTCGATCGCCGCCAGCGACCCCGCGCTCCCACGGGCCCGCACCGCAAAGCCGGTGCCGGGCGTGACGACGATATTGTCGCATCCGCGCGCGGCGATGCGATCGAACCCGGCGGCGGCGAAGCTGCGCGCCTCCTGTGCCAGCGCCGGGGTCGGGACGGCGGAGGCGAGCAGCGCGAGAGTGAGGAAGGGCTTCATGGGGTGGTCTCCGGTTGGGAGGAAAGGGGGAAAACAGCGTTCGCCGACCCCGAACCGTATCCCCGCGCGGGCGGGGATCCAGAGCGGCAGGAACCGGCGGTCCTTGTGGCCCTGGACCCCCGCCTGCGCGGGGGTACGCAGGGGGTGGGGGCGGGCCGAAAAGCTCACATCGCCCGCATCGCGCTGGCGACGATGCGGCCGTCGAGCATGTCGATCCGCCGCTTCGCCATGTCGGCATGGGCGGGCGAGTGGGTGACCATCACGATCGTCGCCCCTTCGGCATTCAGGCCCATCAGGATGTTCATCACCTGCTCGCCATTCGCCGTGTCGAGATTGCCGGTCGGTTCGTCGGCCAGGATCAGTTTGGGATCGCCGACGATCGCGCGGGCTATTGCCGCGCGCTGCTGCTGCCCGCCCGAGAGCTGGTGCGGGAAATGGCGGGCGCGGTGCGCGATGCCGACCTTGTCCATCGCCGCGGCGACCCGGCCTTTCCGGTCGCCGGCATCGCCGCGATAGGCGAGGCCCAGCGCCACATTCTCCTCGATCGTCAACTCGTCGATCAGGTTGAAGCTCTGGAACACGAAGCCGAGCGTCGATCCCCGGAACTTGGCGAGGTCGCTTTCGCCCATCGCCGCGAGGTCGCGGTCGCCGAACAGATACTTGCCCCCGGTCGGGCGGTCGACGGTGCCGAGCGTATTGAGCAGCGTCGACTTGCCGCAGCCCGACGGCCCCATGATCGCGACGAACTCGCCCGCGTCGACCGCCAGGTTGATGTCGGCCAGCGCGGTCGTCTCCACCTCATCGGAGACATAGCGGCGCTGGATATTCTCGAGACGGATCATGTGTCCCCCTATCGGATGTTGATGGTGTCGCCCTTCACGGACGCCAGATTGCTGGTGACGATGCGGTCGCCGGGGTTCAGCCCCGACAGGATCTCGACCGCTTCCGGGTTGCGGCGGCCGAGCTTCACCGCGCGCCGCGTGGCATGGCTGCCATCGGCGTCGATGACGAAGGCGAACGCGCCATTGTCGGCCGCCAGCCACCCGCCCACGGGTGCGACCACCGCCTTCGACGCGGCGCCCAGCGTGATGCGGATGTCGATCGTCTGCCCGCGATTGAGATTGGAAGGGGTGGTGTCGAAGGTCAGTTCGACCCGAAAACGCCCGTCCTTCACCGCCGGCAGCACCTTCGACACGGTCATCGCCATGCCGTCGGCCTTCGCCTTCTGCCCCACGGCGACGCGGCCGAGATAATATTCGTCGACATCGGCCTCCAGCTTCCACGATCCTTCGCTGTCGACCTGCCCCGCCGGATCGCCGGGTTTCAGCGTCTGGCCCGGTTGCAGCGTGAAGTTGGTCAGCCGCCCGGCTGCCGGTGCGCGGATGGTCAGCGCCGACAGCCCGCCCCGCACCGCCGCGAGGTTCCCCGACAGCCGCGCCTGCGTATCGGCGAGGCGCTGTCCCTGCGTCGCGGTGATCCGCGCTTCGGTGCTGGTGCCGGCGCGCAGCTGGGCGAGGCGGCGGGTCTGGTACTCCGCCTCGGCGCGATAGCCGGCGACCCCGGCCTCGGACACGATGCCCTTGTCGAACAGCTGCTGGCGGATGGCGAGGTCGCGCCGCGCCTTGATGAGATCATATTCCGCCTGCGCGACCTGGGCCGAGCGGTCGAGCCGGCTGCGCTCGATCCCCAGTCCCTCGCCCGCGATCGACCCGAGCTGGCTGGCGATCGCCGCCTCGCGGGTCAGCACGTCCAACCGCAGTTCGGGATTGGCGAGGGTGGCGAGCGGTTGGCCGGCGGCGACCATCGCCCCGTCCTGCACCAGCAGCTGCTCGACCTGCCCGCCGGCCAGCACCCCGACCAGCGTGGTCAGGCGCGGGGCGACGGTGGCGCGCACCGGCAGGTAATCGTCGAACGCGCCGCGCGTCACCTCGCCGGTCTCGATCGCGCTCGCGGCGATGTCGGTCGATCCGGCGGCGGGCAGCCAGCGCCACAGCGCGACCGCCGCCAGCACCGCTGCGACCGCGATCCAGGTCGCGCGCCGTTGCCACCATGCGCGACGGGGCCGCGCGATGCGCTTGTCCATCGCCGCGCCGGGGGGTGTTTCGGTGGTGCTTGCGCCCTGTGTGGCTTCGGTCATCATGGGACCAGTGTCACCGATCGGGGCGAAAAATCCTAAGTGCCTGAACTGTCACCATATTCCACCCAATGCGCACCGGGTGACCGTCCGGTCGTGGACAGCCTGTCCGAAAATGGACAGTCGCCGGCGGCGTCAAGCGGCCTGTCGGTGCTGCTGATCGACGACAATGCCAGCGTCGCCGAATCGATCGCGCTGGCGCTGCGCCTCGGCCGCCACCGGATCGACTGCGCCGCCGGGCCGGAAGAGGCGCTGTCGCGGCTTGCCGCCACCCGCTACGACGTGATCCTGCTCGACATGAATTACGGCGCGAACCGCACCGACGGGGCGGAGGGGCTGGCGCTGCTGGCGCGCATCCTGGCGGACG
>OFDN01002407.1_pt1 | contig 10332 bp, 11 predicted proteins | sample 1520971 | NCBI WGS metagenome assembly OFDN01 (sample SAMEA94257418, study PRJEB24077) | hot springs metagenome | biome: Aquatic biome; feature: Geographical feature; material: Water | place: India | collected 2012-06-12 | depth 5 m | reverse complement strand
TTCGGCATGGGCACCTACGGCTCGCGCTCGCTGGCGGTCGGCGGGTCGGCGCTGGTCAAGGCGATGGACAAGGTCGAGCGCAAGGCCAAGAAGATCGCCGCCCACCTGATGGAGGCCGCCGAGGCCGACATCGAGGTCAAGGACGGCAAATTCTCCGTCGCCGGCACCGACAAGGCCGTCACCATCGGCGAGATCGCGCTGGCCGCCTACGTCCCGCACAACTACCCGCTGGAGGAGCTGGAGCCGGGGCTGGACGAGCAGGCCTTCTACGACCCGAAGAACTTCACCTACCCCAACGGCTGCCACGTCTGCGAGGTGGAGATCGATCCGGAGACCGGGGTGACCGAGGTGGTGGCCTTCACCGCGGTGGACGACTTCGGTCGCGTGATCAACCCCCTCATCGTCGAGGGGCAGGTGCACGGCGGCATCGTCCAAGGCATCGGGCAGGCGCTGCTGGAGAACTGCGTCTACGACGACGACACCGGGCAGCTCGTCACCGGCTCCTACATGGATTACTGCATGCCGCGGGCGGACGACGTGCCGTCCTTCACCGTGCAGTACCACGAGGACCAGCCCTGCACCCACAACCCGCTGGGGGTGAAGGGCTGCGGCGAGGCCGGGACCATCGGCGCCTCGGCCGCCGTCATCAACGCCGTGGTGGACGCGCTGGCCGATTACGGCGTCACCCACATCGACATGCCGGCCACGCCGCAGAAGATCTGGCAGATCGTCCGGCAGGCCACCCCCGCCATGGCGGCCGAGTAAGGAGGACACCCGCGATGTACGCGTTCGCGTTCCAACGCCCCAAATCGCTCGCCGACGCCGTCTCCGCCATCGGCGCGGAGGAGGACGGCAAGCTGCTGGGCGGCGGCCAGACGCTGCTGCCGACCCTGAAGCAGCGCCTCGCCCAGCCCAGCTCCCTGGTCGATCTCTCCGCCGTGCCCGAGCTGAAGGGCATCACGGAAGCGGCCGGCGGCCTGACCATCGGTGCCTTCACCCGGCACGCGGAGGTCGCCCATTCCGACACGGTGGCCCGCGTCATCCCGGCGCTGGCCTCGCTGGCGGAGGGCATCGGCGACCGTCAGGTCCGCAACATGGGCACGCTCGGCGGCTCCATCGCCAACGCCGACCCGGCCGCCGACTACCCGTCGGCCGTGGTCGGTCTGAAGGCGACGGTGAAGACCGACCGCCGCGAAATCGCCGGCGACGACTTCTTCACCGGCATGTTCGAGACGGCGCTGGAGCCGGGGGAGGTGGTCGTCTCCGTCCATTTCCCGAAGCCGGACAAGGCCGCCTACGCCAAGTTCCGCAACCCGGCCAGCCGCTACGCCGTCGTCGGCGTGTTCGTGGCCGTGTTCGGCAGCGAGGTGCGGGTCGCCGTCACCGGCGCCGGCCCGTCGGTCTTCCGCGTCCCGTCCTTTGAGGCGGCGCTGGCCGGCAACTTCAGCGCCGCGGCGCTCGACGGCCTGACCGTGGACGCCGACGGCCTGAACGCCGACCTGCACGCCAGCGCCGAGTACCGCGCCCATCTGGTGGGCGTGATGGCGAAGCGGGCGGTGACGGCGGCGGGATGATGCCCTAGGATGCGGGTGGGTGATGCGCAGGCGCCACCCACCCGTTGCATCGAAAGGTCGCACGTTCGGTTCGGGCAATTGCATACGGGCGAGTGAATGCGCTATCCTGCAACCGACACTGTGGGGTGCGAAGCCATGGCCGACGACGAGATCAAGTCCCTCCTGCGACAGATCGTTGATTACCTGCCGAAGCTGGCGACCAAGGAGGAACTGGCTGCCATGGAGTTCCGGTTGGAAAGCAGGATTAAGGCGGAAGCCAGCCGCCTCGACGCAAAGATCGACGTGGAATCGCGGGTCATCAACACCCGCCTCGACGAGCAGGGCAAGGTGCTCGTCGCCTTGATCCCCACCCGCATCGCCGCGATTCCTCCGGCTGCGGAGTAGGCGACCCTAACCACCTCCCTTCCCCATGAACGCCGTCGGCGTCGTCCCCGTCACCTGCTTGAAGGCGTAGTCGAAGGCCGCGGTGCTGGAGAATCCCAGCCGGTGGGCGAGGTCCTTCATCGTCGGCGGGTTTTGCCCGCCCAGCGCTTCGATGGCCGCCATGATGCGGGCGCGCTGCCGCCAAGTGCGGAAGGACAGCGACGTCTCCTGGGAAAACAGCCGGGTGACGGTGCGGGCCGAGGTGCCGGCGATGGTGGCCAGATCCTCCAGGTCGCGGATTCCGTCCGGCTCCGCCAGAACAAGCTCGGCCACCCGCCGCGCCCGCGGGTCCTGCGGCATCGGGATGAAGGTCGCGGGGTCCTCCGCCTCCGTCAGTTCGAACAGGATCAGCCGGCCGAGCGCCACCCCCCGCTCGGGGTGGCGCCGCTCTGCGAAGCAGCCGAGGATCAGTTCCCGCAGCAGCGGCCCGACGCGGACCACGAACTCCTTCCCCAGCCGGCCCGCCTTCGGGTGCGCGTCGACGTGCGCCGGGTCGACATAGAGCGAGCGCATCTCGATGTCGCTCAGCATGTCCACCGCGTGCGGGCGCTGGCTGGGCAGCCAAACGGCCCGGTCCGGCGGCACCAGCCAGCGCCCCCGCGTCGTCGTTGCCTGCATGACGCCGCGGGCGGCGAAGAGAAGCTGCGCCTCGTTGTGCGCGTGCAGGCCGAGGCTGGCACCGCGCGGGTAGCTGCGGGCCAGCGTGGCGAAAGCGCCGCGCGTCTCGTGGAATTCCGACGGCGGCCCGACTGGCGTTTTGTCGATGTGGTTTGGCGTCACATCCATGGCCGGCCAGTCTACAGTGCCCTCATCAATCCGCAAGAGGACGTCCGGCGATGAACCGCCCCGCCACCGTGATCACCTACGTCAACATCGGCCACTTCATCGACCATTACGCCATGCTGGTCTTCGCCGCCGCGGTCGTGCTGATGGGGCCGGCCTTCGGCATGGGCTATGGCGAGTTGCTGCCCTACGCCACGCCGGGCTTCATCGCCTTCGGCGCGGGGGCGCTGGTCATGGGCTGGCTGGGCGACCGCTGGAGCCGGCGCCACATGATGGCGGTGTTCTTCCTGGGCATCGGCGCCAGCCTCGTCGGCGCCGGCTTCGTGCAGAGCCCGCTGCAACTGGGTGTGGCGCTGTTCTTCATCGGCCTGTTCGCCGCCATCTACCACCCGGTGGGCACCGCCATGCTGGTCTCCTACGCCGAGCGGGTGGGGCACGAGGTCGGGCGCAACGGCGTGTGGGGGAATTTCGGCGTGGCGCTGTCGGCGCTGCTGACGGGTGCGATCAGCCAGTATCTCGGCTGGCGCGCCGCCTTCATCCTGCCGGGTGTGGTGACCATCGCCATCGGCGTGGCCTTCCTGGGCGCCGTCCGGCACGAGGTCCGGCAGGGCCACAAGACCGCCAAGGCCACCGCCCGGGTGCCGGCGAGCGCCATGCCGAAGGTCATCCTGGCGCTGGCGCTTGCCATCATCGCCTCTTCCACCACCTTCAACGCGGTCACCGTCTCCCTGCCCAAGCTGTTCGCGGAGCGTCTTTCCGGGCTTGCCACCGATCCCGCCCTGCTCGGCCTGATCACCGCCGCGGTCTATGTCTGCGGGGCGGCGACGCAGGTGACCATCGGCGGCTTCCTCGACCGCCACTCCCTGCGGTCGCTGTTCCTGCCCATGGCGTTGCTCTACACGCCCACGCTTCTGCTTGCGTCGGTGCTCGACGGTGTGGGGCTGATCCTGGCGGCGGTGGGCATCGTGGTCGCCATGTTCGGCATGGTCACCGTCAACGACGCGATGATCGGCCGCTTCACCGCCGACGAATGGCGCTCCCGCGCCTTCGCCCTGCGCTACTTCATCGGCTTCACCGGGGCGGGTGCGTCGGTGGCGCTGGTGGCCTGGCTGCACGGGGCCGGCGGCTTCGCCCTGATGCTCCAGGCGCTGGCCGTCCTCTGCCTCCTGATGCTCGTCGCCGCCGCCATCCTGCCAACCGAGGAACGCGTGCCGGAGGCCGCGGCGCAGCCAGCGGAGTGAGGCTGAGCTTGAAGAACGATAGCGCTTGGCGCTATCGTTCTTCAATGAACAAGGCGCATCGTTCTACACTCGCCGCCGTCTTTTCCCGTCCGACCGCTGCGGATATCCGCTGGTCGGACATCGAGGCGTTGGTGACAGGGTTGGGCGGGGCGGTCGAGGAGCGTGCCGGAAGCCGCGTGTGGATGGAGCTGAACGGCCGCGGCGCCGTCTTCCACCGCCCTCACCCGCGTCCCGAGACGAAGAAGGGCGCCGTAGACGCCGTGCGCAAATTCCTGGTCAGCGCGGGAGTGAAGCCATGACGATCGAATACAAGAGCTACGTCTCCGGCCCGATCGACTTCGATCCGGAGGATGGGACCTTTTCCGGGACCGTCGCCGGCCTGTCCGACGTCATCCATTTCGAAGGCACAACGGCGGAGGAACTGCGCACCAGCTTCCAGGACAGCATCGACGAGTACCTCGCGATCTGCGCCGAGAAGGGCCGCAGCCCCGACCGGCCGTTCAGCGGCAAGATGCTGGTGCGCGCCACCCCCGAGCTGCACCGCAAGGCCGCCCTCCGCGCCGCTTCGGAAGGCATCAGCCTCAGCCAATGGATCGCCCGGCAGATCGATGCGGCCCCGTAGGAGGGACGGGCAGGATGGAACTGGATTAAGGCCCGCTGGATGTTAGGTTACCAATCCACCGGCCCACACATTTCCGCAGCCTGACCATCGACGAGCGACAATCATGCCCCACCCCCTCCCCGCCTCCGTCGATGACACCGTGGCCCTGCTGGCTGCCGGCGACTATGTCGCCGAGCGGTCGCTGGCGACGGCGCTGTATCTGGCGCTGAAGCTGAAGCGACCGCTGTTCCTGGAGGGCGAGGCCGGTGTTGGCAAGACCGAGATCGCCAAGGTGCTGTCGGCCACGCTCGGCCGGCGGCTGTTGCGGCTGCAATGCTACGAGGGGCTGGACGCCGCGGCGGCGGTCTATGAATGGAACTACGCGCGGCAGATGATGGAGATCCGGCTGGCCGAGGCGTCGGGTGCCCGCGACCGCGACGCGCTGGCGACCGACCTGTTCTCCGACCGCTTCCTGATCCGCCGCCCGCTGCTCCAGGCCATGGAGTCGGACGTGAACGGCGCGCCCGTGCTGCTGATTGACGAGCTCGACCGCACCGACGAGCCGTTCGAGGCCTATCTGCTGGAGATCCTGTCGGACTTCCAGGTGACGATCCCCGAGTACGGCACGGTGAAGGCGCCGGAGCCGCCCATCGTCATCCTGACCTCCAACCGCACCCGCGAGATCCACGACGCGCTGAAGCGCCGCTGTTTCTACCACTGGGTGGACTACCCCAACGCCGAGCGCGAGCGCGCCATCCTGGCGGTGAAGGCGCCGGGGGCGGAGGCGCGGCTGGCCGCACAGGTGGTCGGCTTCGTGCAGAAGCTGCGCGCCATGGACCTCTACAAGGCCCCCGGCGTGGCGGAAACGCTTGACTGGGCGCAGGCTCTGGTGGAGCTGAACCAGCTCGAACTCGACCCGCGCACCATCAACGACACGCTGGGCACGCTGCTGAAGTATCAGGACGACATCGCCCGCATCCAGGGCAGCGAGGCGTCGCGCATCCTCACCCAGGTGAAGCTCGAACTGGCCGCCACGCCCAACCGATGACCACCGCTGATCCCGGCGGCGGCCGGCTCGTCCTCAACCTCATGCATTTCGCCCGCGTCCTGCGGGCCGCCGGCCTGCCGGTCGGTCCCGGCCGCGTGCTCCAGGCGGTGGAGGCGGTGGAGGCGCTGGGGCTGGACAGCCGGCGCGATTTCTACTGGGCGCTGCACGCCGTCTTCGTGAACCGCCACGATCAGACGGAGGTGTTCGACCAGGCCTTCCACATGTTCTGGCGCAACCCCGACCTGCTGAAGCGCATGATGGGCATGATGCTGCCCACGGTGCGCGAGGAGCTGCGCCCCGACCAGAAGGACATGAACCGGCGCGTCGCCGAGGCGTTGCGCGACAAGGACGCGCCCGAGCCGCCGCCGCCCGAGGAGAAGGAGGAGCTGCGCGTCGAGCTCGACGCCGCCCTCACCGTCTCCGAGCGCGAACAGCTCCAGGGCAAGGACTTCGAAAAGATGTCCACCGAGGAGCTGGCCGACGCCCGCCGCCTGATCGCCCGCATGGCGCTGCCGGTGGCCGAGGTGACCACGCGGCGGCACCGGCCCGACCAGCAGGGGCCGCGCATCGACCCGCGCGCCACCTTCCGGCGGATGATGCGCACGGGGGATCTCGCCGACCTCGTGCGCCGTCGGGTGCGCACCCGGCCGCCACCGCTGGTTCTGCTCTGCGACATTTCCGGCTCGATGACGCGCTATTCGCGGATGCTGCTGCACTTCATGCACGCCGTGACCAACGACCGCGACCGGGTGCACAGCTTCGTCTTCGGCACGCGGCTGACCAACATCACCCGCCACCTGCGCCAGCGCGACGTGGACGAGGCGTTGGACCAGGTGGCCGCCGCGGTGCAGGACTGGTCGGGCGGCACCCGCATCGGCACCGCCCTGCACGAGTTCAACCGGGTGTGGGCTCGGCGCGTGCTGGGCCAGGGGGCCGTGGTGCTGCTGATCACCGACGGGCTGGACCGCGACGCCGGCGAGGGGCTGGCGATGGAGGCGGAACGGCTGCACAAGAGCTGCCGCCGTCTGGTCTGGCTCAACCCACTCTTGCGCTGGGAAGGCTTCGCACCGAAATCATCGGGGATACGGGCGCTGTTGCCGCATGTGGACGACTTCCGCCCGGTGCACAATCTGAACAGTCTGGGCGACCTCGCCCGGGCGCTCGACCGTCCCTCCCGCCGCCGGGCGGAGGGGATGCGCCGGTGGCTGAGAGAGGCGGCATGAACACGAGCGACGACATCCTGTCCACCGCGGCGGCCTGGATGGCCGAGGGGCGCAAGGTGGCGCTGGCGACCGTCGTCAGCACCTGGGGCTCCTCCCCCCGCCCGGTCGGCAGCCAGATGGCGGTCGACACCGACGGGGCCATGGCCGGCTCCGTCTCCGGCGGCTGCATCGAGGGGGCGGTGGTCATGGAGGCGCAGAAGACGCTCCAGGACGGCGAGCCGCGCATGCTCTCCTTCGGCGTCACCGACGAGATGGCGTGGGAGGTCGGGCTGGCCTGCGGCGGCAAGGTCCAGGTCTATGTGGAGGCGGTGGAGTGAAGCGCGCCCTGTTCGACCGCCTGATGGCGGCCAAGGCCGGGGCCATCCCGGCCGCCCTGGTGACCGACCTCGGCACTGGCATGCAGACGCTGGTGACGCCCGAGACGGTGGAGGGCGCCTTCGGGCTGGACGACACGCTGCTGCGGCTGGTGCGCGCGCGCATCCTGGCCGATCGCAGCGGCATCGTGGAGGAGGACGACGAGCGCTACTTCGTCCACGTCCACAACCCGCCGCTGCGGCTGTTCATCGTCGGCGCCGTGCACATCGCCCAGGCTCTGGCGCCGATGGCGGCGCTGACCGGCTACGCCGTCACCGTCATCGACCCGCGCCGCGCCTTCGCCACCGACGAGCGCTTCCCCGGCATCGCCGTGAACGGCGAATGGCCGGACGACGCGCTGAACGCGCTGAAGCCCGACGCGCGCAGCGCCGTGGTGACGCTGACCCACGACCCCAAGCTGGACGACCCGGCGCTGCTGGTGGCGCTGCGCTCCCCCGCCTTCTACGTCGGCTCGCTGGGCAGCACCCGCACCCACGCCAAGCGCGTCGACCGCCTGCGCGAGCAGGGGCTGAGCGACCGCGAGATCGCGAAGATCCACGGCCCCGTCGGCCTGTCGATCGGCGCCGTCTCCCCGGCGGAGATCGCCGTGTCCATCCTGGCGCAGATCACCGCGGTGCGCCGTCGCGACCAGGATTGAGACGATGCGCTTCGGCCCGCGGCCGGTTGCCGACTGCACCGGCGCCATCCTCGCCCACTCGCTGCGAGCCGGTTCGCCCGTCTTCAAGAAGGGGCGGGTGCTGAGCGCCGCCGACGTGGCGGCTCTCGCCGCGGTCGGGGTGGAGACGGCGGTCGTCGCGTCGCTCGACCACGACGACATCCACGAGGATGCCGCTGCCGCGGGCGTGGCGCGGGCCGTTGCCGGGTCCGGCCTCACCATCGGTGCCGCCTTCACGGGCCGCGTCAACCTGTTCGCGGCGGCGGCCGGTCTGGCGGTCATCGACGCCGAGGCCATCGACCGCATCAACCTGCTGCACGAGTCGGTGACGGTCGCCACCCTCCCCGCCTTCGCCCCGGTCGAGCGGGGCAGCATGGTCGCCACCGTGAAGATCATCCCCTTCGCCGCCCCCCGTGACGCGGTGGAGGCGGCGGAGGAGGTGGCCGCCGCCATGACCCCGGTGCTGCGCGTCGCCCCCTACCGCCCGTTCACCGCCGCGCTGATCCAGACCGTGCTGCCCAGCACGAAGGCGAGCATCCTCGACAAGACCGTCGGCGTCACCCGCGACCGGCTGACCGCGCTGGGCGGCACGCTCCTGTGGGAGAGCCGTTGCGCGCACGAGGAGGAGGCGCTGGCGGCGGCCATCGCGGAGGCCGGCGAGCCCGACCTGCTGCTGATCGCCGGCGCCTCCGCCATCACCGACCGGCGCGACGTGCTGCCCGCCGGCATCGAGCGGTCGGGCGGGACGGTGGAGCATTTCGGCATGCCGGTCGACCCCGGCAACCTGATCCTGCTGGGCCGCCGCGATGACCGGCCGGTGCTTGGGCTGCCCGGCTGCGCGCGGTCGCCCAAGCTGAACGGCTTCGACTGGGTGCTCCAGCGCGTCGCCGCGGGCGTGCCGGTGACCCGGCGCGACATCATGCGGATGGGCGTCGGCGGGCTGCTGGCCGAGATCCCGTCGCGCCCCCTGCCCCGCCTGGACGCCACCCGGCCGGGGCCGGAGGCGCCGCGCGCCCCGCGCGTCGCGGCGCTGGTCCTGGCCGCCGGCCGCTCCAGCCGCATGGGGTCCAACAAGCTGGTGGCCGACGTGCAGGGCACGCCGCTGGTGCGGCGCACGGTGGAGGCGGTGCTCGCCTCGCAGGCCGGTCCTGTCATCGTGGTCACCGGCAACGAGCCCGACGCGGTGCACACAGCACTGGCCGGGCTGGAGGTGACGTTCGTCCACAACCCCGACTTCGCCGGGGGGCTGAGCACGTCGTTGCGCGCCGGGTTGGCCGCGGTGCCCGACAACGCCGACGGCGCGCTGGTCTGCCTGGGCGACATGCCGCTGGTGGCACCGGCCGTCATCGACCGGCTGATCGCCGCCTACAACCCGCTGGAGGGCCGCGCCATCGTCGTGCCGGTGGCGGGCGGCAAGCGTGGCAACCCGGTGCTGTGGGACCGTTCGCTGTTCCCCGACATGGCGCGGGTCGCCGGCGACACCGGCGCCCGCCACCTGATCGGCGCCAACGCCGAACGCGTGTGCGAGGTGGCGGTGGAGGACGACGGCGTGCTCACCGACATCGACACCCCCGAGGCCATCGCCGCCCTGCGCCGCGCGCTGGACGCCCCGTAACCTCGCTCAGCGCAGCACCGGCCGTCCCGCCTCCCCGTCCCACCGCCACACCGGCCCGCCGGGCGCGATGCGCACGCCGCCGACCCAGCGTTCCGGCGGATCGAGCGTCATGCGATCGAGGCGACCCGCCAGCACGGCCCGGCCGGCGTCGGTGATGGCGAGCAGCCGCCGCCAGGACGGCTCCCCCTCCGGCGCCTGCTCGACCACGCTGTAGAGCGCTTCCCGCCCGCGGCCGAGCGATTCGAGAATGTCCCAGTACATCAGGTCGCCGAGCCAGGGCAGCGGGTCACGCTCGCGCATCAGCCGGGCGAACAGCCGCCCGGCCCGCTCCTCTCCCTCTGCCAGAAGGTCGAGTGTGATCCGCTCGGTCAGCGACAGGCCATCGGTGGCATCGTTGGGCGATACGGCCACACCGATCTTGGCGGACACGAACAGCCGCTGGCCTTCGACCATCAGCGGTTCAGACATGGAATTGGCGATGGCCGACGCCGCGAACAGCGCCTTGCCCGCATGATCCAGGCCGGGCAGGAAGATGGCAAACTGCGTCTGGGCGAATCGACAGATCAGATCATTGGCACCGCAGATCGGCGTCAACCGCTTGACCAGCGTCGCCATCGCCATATCCAGCGCCTGCTGTCCATAAACGCGGAACAGCTGCGGCATGCGATCAATCTCAATGACCAGTACGCCAGCGATCAGCCGTCCTTCATGCTGGGCCAGGATTTCCGCCACCCGGCTGGCAAATGGCCGCATTTCCCAGACGCCGGTCACGGCATCCCGGGGAATGAAGTCGG
>OFDN01002406.1_pt1 | contig 10342 bp, 9 predicted proteins | sample 1520971 | NCBI WGS metagenome assembly OFDN01 (sample SAMEA94257418, study PRJEB24077) | hot springs metagenome | biome: Aquatic biome; feature: Geographical feature; material: Water | place: India | collected 2012-06-12 | depth 5 m | reverse complement strand
CAGCCACATCAGCAGCAGCGCTGCGGTCAGGAGCGGATAGGGCAACGCGCGGCTCATCGGGACGCGCCCGGCGTGTGGCCCGCCCCCAATACGCTCTGAATATAGGTCGACGGGGAATGCAGAGCCTGCGCCGCAGCGTCGGTATAGCTGAGCATCGCGCCGCCCTGGACCGCAAGCACCATGCAGAGCGCCAGCAGCGCGACGATCGGCGCAACCTCGACCACGAGCACGCGCGGAATGATGACCTCGAGTGGCGCCCAGAATATCCGGATGCCGCTGCGCATCATGGCAACCAGCGCCGCCAGGCCGGATAGGATGACAAGCGCGACCAGCAGCCAGATGCGCGCCGGAATCGCGGCTGGAGCCCCCAGCCCGTCCGGGTTCAGCATCCCCGTCAGCATCGCGAGCTTGGCGATGAACCCCGACAGCGGCGGCAGGCCCGCCAGCAGGAGCGCCGCGCATCCGAACGAAACGCCCAGGATGGCGAGCGCCCCCGGCATGGCCACGCCGACCTCCTCGTCATCGTGTTCCTTGCCCCTGTCCGCCTCGTCGCCATACGCCTCCATGGTGACGGCCAGCAGATCCGCTACCGGCTCGCGGGCCCGCTCCACCAGTTCGATCAGCATGAAGAGAGCAGCAACGCTGAGGGTCGAGCTGACCAGATAGAACAGGGCTCCGGACACGACCCTGGCATCGCCGGTGCCGACGGCCGCGAGCAAGGTCCCTGAGGAGATCAGCACGCTGTAGCCGGCAAGCCGGCCCATCGCCTGGGACGCGAGCAGCCCGAATGTCGCAAAGGCGATCGTCGCCATACCGCCCCACAGCAGCACCATGCCGCCGAAGCCCGCAACATCACCGGTCTCCGGGCCGAAGAGCAGGAGCGTGAGGCGCAGCAGCACATAGATGCCGACCTTGGTCAGCACGACGAAGATCGCGGCAACGGGGGCGGCTGCCGCCATATAGGCGGAAGGAAGCCAGAAGCAGAGCGGCCACAGCCCGGCCTTGACCAGGAAGGCGGTGCCGAGAATCGCGACGCCGGCCCGGAGCAGCGCCTGGTCCCCGGCCGGCACGTTCGGCAGGCGGACGGCGAGATCGGCCATGTTCAGCGTTCCCGCGGTCCCGTAGATCAGGCTGACGCCGATGAGGAAGAGCAGCGATGCGGCCAGGTTGATCGCGATATAGTGGAGCCCGGCGCGAACCCGGAACGCGCCGGAACCATGCAGCAGCAGACCGTAGGACGCTGCCAGCGTGACCTCGAAGAAGACGAAGAGATTGAACAGGTCCCCCGTCAGGAACGCGCCACCGAGCCCCATGAGCATGAACTGCAGGAGCGTGTGGAAATGAGGCCCCGCCCGGTCCCAACGCGCCGCAGAGAACACGAGGGCGGCCATCGCCAGCACGGCCGTGAGCACGAGCATCAACGCCGACAGCCGGTCGAGCACGAGCACGATGGCGAACGGCGCGGGCCAGTTGGCAACGGCATAGGACGAGGAAAGGGCACCGCTTCCGCCAGGAGCCCCGTCCGCTAAACGCACCAGAGCGATCGCCGTCACAAGGAGCAGCAAGGTCGACGCAACGCTGAGGAGTGCCTTCAGCGTGTGTCGCAACTCGTCGATCAACAGCAGAGCGGCCCCCGTGATCAGCGGGAGCAGGACCGGGACGATGAGAAGGTGCTTCGTCCACTCCATCAGCTCGGCTCTCGCCCATCGACGTGATCGTTGCGGGTCAGTCCGCGGGCGACGAGCAGCACGACCAGGAGAAGCGCGGTCGTGGCGAAGCCGATCACGATCGCCGTGAGCACGAGCGCCTGCGGAACCGGGTCCGCATAATCCGCCGGATTTCCCGCGCCGCCGGATTCCAGCACGGGAGCCGCGCCGACCCGCAGCCGGCCCATGCTGAAGATGAAGAGATTGACTGCATAGGAGAGCAGCGACAGGCCGATGACGAGTTGATAGGTGCGCGGACGCAGGATCAGCCAGACACCTGATCCCGTCAGAACGCCGATGGCGATTGCAAGCGTCAGTTCCATCGCCGGCGCTCCTCCTCGAGACGGGCGGCCGCGCGCAGGCGGCGGACGGATTGGTGGGCGATGGCGATCAGCATCAGCACCGTAGCCCCGAGCACGAGGCTGAAGACGCCGAGATCGAACAGGGTCGCGCTCGCCATCGGAAATTTCCCGATGAGCGGCAGCTCGACGTACCGGAAATACGAGGTGAGGAAGGAATCTCCCAGGAGCATCGAGGCCGCCCCGGTGAACGCGGCCAGAAGCAGGCCGCCGCCGATCCAGGCAACTGGAAGGATGCGCAGCCTGTCTTCGACCCAGACCGTGCCCGCCGCCATGTATTGCAGGATGAAGCCTGCCGCCATGGCGACGCCGGCCACGAAGCCTCCTCCGGGAGCGTCATGTCCGCGCAGGAAGAGATAGGCGGCCAGTACGATGACGACCGGGAACATCCACTGCATGATGACGGACGGCAGATAGAGGTACTCCGCCTTGGTCGCTCCTGCCTCCATATCTGGCTCGGCCTCGTCATAGGCCCCCTGGATGCGCTGCTGCTCGGGCCGCTCGATGCTGTCCGGCGCAGGGCGGAAACGCCGCAGCAGCGCGAAGACGGTCAGCGCGACGATGCCGAGGACCGTGATCTCGCCCAGCGTGTCGAAACCGCGGAAATCGACGAGAATGACATTGACGACGTTGCGGCCGCCGCCTTCGCTATAGGCCTTCTCGACGAAGAATTTCGCGATCGTGTCAGGCGGCGCGCGCGTCATCACCGCGTAGGAGATTGCCGTCATTCCCAGGCCTGCGATGACAGCTATCGCGAGGTCCCGGAAGCGGCGCAGCCGCGGTAGCCAGCCGCTCGGTTCCGGCACGTCCTGCAAGCGCTTCGGCAGCCACCGCAGGCCGAGCAGGATCAGCACGGTCGTCACGATCTCGACGACGAGCTGGGTTGCCGCTAGGTCCGGCGCGGAAAGCCAGACGAAGGTCAGGCAGGTCACGAGCCCCGTGCCGCCAAGCAGGGCGAGTGCCGCGAGGCGGTGGAACTTGGCCTGATAGGCGGCGGCGACGGCGCAGATCATCCCGACGCACCACAAGCCCGTGAAAACCATATCCGTCGTGCCGCTGCCGAAAGTGCCGAAGGAGAGGCCCGAAGCGAGCAGCGGGACGGTGCCGGCGGCGACGGCGGCCGCTACCAGCAGGCGCATCTGCGGCTGAAGACGCCTGGTGCCGAGGAAGTCCTCCACGAGGTGCGCCCCGCGCCACGAAATCGCGACCATGAGCCGTTCGAAGATGCGCTGTCCATGGATCCGGCCAAAAATCGGAGGACGTTCCGAGCGTTCAAGATAATCGGCGGCGACAATATACAGAAGTGCGCCGGCGGCTAAGGCGACCACGCTCATCGCCATCGGAAGGTTGAAGCCGTGCCAGACCGCCAGGCTGTACGGCGGCGTAGCAGCGCCAAGCACGGACGAGACGGCGATGTTGAGGAACGAAGAAACGGTCAGCGCGGGAATGACCCCGACGACCAGGCAGGCGATGACCAGGAAACCGACCGGGAACCGCATCCAGAACGGCGGCTCGTGGGGCTCGCGAGGAAAGCTCTCGGGTGGCGCTCCCAGGAAGATCGAATGGATCAGCCGCAGGGAATAGGCGACGGCGAACGCGCTGCCGAGCACGGCCGCGTAGGGGGCGATGGTGTCCAGCCAGGAATCGGCATGGGTCTCCACGGCCTCCGCGAAGAACATCTCCTTCGACAGGAAGCCATTCAACAGAGGAACGCCCGCCATCGCAGCGCTCGCCACCATTGCGAGCGTGCCCGTGATTGGCATGTAGCGAAACAGGCCCGAGAGCCGCCGCAGGTCGCGGGTGCCGGTTTCGTGGTCGATGATTCCAGCCGCCATGAACAGCGATGCTTTAAAGGTCGCATGATTGAGCATGTGGAAAATGGCCGCCACGAGCGCGAGCGGGCTGCCGAGGCTGAGGAGCAGTGTGATCAAGCCGAGATGGCTGATTGTTGAATAGGCGAGCAGCCCCTTCAAGTCGTGTTGGAACATGGCAAGATACGCGCCAAGTACGAATGACGCCATCCCCGCAATGCCCAGGATCATGAACCATTCGGGCGTACCGGAGAGCACCGGCCAAAGTCGCGCCATTAGGAATACGCCGGCCTTCACCATGGTGGCTGAATGTAGGAACGCCGACACGGGCGTCGGCGCTGCCATGGCGTTGGGCAGCCAGAAATGGAAAGGAAACTGTGCGCTTTTCGTGAGCGCGCCGATGAGTATCAGCACAAGCGCCGGGACGTAGAGCTGATGCGAACGGATAAGGTCGCCTGAACGGAGGACGTCGTCGAGGTCGTAGCTGCCGACGATATGGCCGACGATCAGCACGCCGCTCAGCAGAGCGAGGCCGCCGATGCCCGTTATGGTCATCGCCATGCGGGCGCCGTCGCGCGCCGGCTGGGTATGGTGCCAGTAGCCGATCAGCAGGAACGAGAAGATGCTGGTCAGCTCCCAGAATACGACCAGTAGGATCAGGTTTCCTGAGAGGATCACCCCCAACATTGATCCCGTGAATGCCAGGAAGAGCATATAGAAGCGGCGGACCGGATCCTCGGCCGACATGTAGTATCGGGCATAAATAACGACCAGAAACCCGATGCTGCTGACGAGCATCGCGAAAATCCAGGCGAAACCGTCCATCCTCAGTGTGAAGTCAAGTCCGAGAGAAGGTATCCAGTCGATCCGAATCCGGACGGCATCTCCGCCGCTGACGTTAGGATAAAGCGCCCCGGTCACGACCAGGCAGGTCAGCATTGTAGCCCCGGTGATCCAGGTTGCCGGCTCGCGTGACGCTCCGCGGAAGAGGACAACGGCCACGCTGCTCAGGAACGGCAGAACCATCGTCAGCAATAGCAGGGAGGGCTCCATCATTCTCCTCTGGCCGCAAGGGATTGGCCTGTCTTAAGCGATCGAGTGTGATCCGCCAACGGTGCTGGCAGTCATCTTGTTTGCTGAAGCCGCCATTGCACGACCCCTCGCGTGGCCATAGGGCCTACCGCCACGACCTCCACAAGGGCGGTTCGTGGAGGTCGGCTCCGATCAGTGACGACCGATTTCCTACCGAGAGTCCAAGTAAAGTGATGCCCAGAGGGGTTATCAGCGATAGCTCGGCGGGAGGCCACATTCCGTCCGCCGGATCGATTAGAAGCCGTCGCTCTGGTCGCTCTGAACCTTCGATACGATAGACAACGAACCGATCAAGTATGGCCCTTCGTGCCATGTCTTCACAGTTGTCGCGCCACTCCGAGCGCCTCAACTTGCGCGAAAACGATGCGGCGAGGGGATGAAATTGCTCCAAAAGCCACTGCTCAATCGCGTGCAAACGACTGCGTTGGGACGTCCAAAGCACTGCGGCAGGGAGATCTAGCGAGCTATCCATCATTAACTCCGACCATTCAAGGTCAAAGCAAGCGGCACTGACCACGATGATGGCTGGTAGCTGGATGGACAGGCAAGCGTTTCAAGCATATCGAGGACTGGGTTAGCATTTTGAGGTTCAGATGACGCTTCTGAAGGGAGAGGGCACGCCCATCAGCCGTGTGTTGGTGGCAACGGATCTTTCGACCAGGTCAGATCGGGCATTTTTGCGGGCCATGAACATCGCTCGGCCCCTGGGGGCTAAGCTCTCGCTGGTGCATGTGATAGACGGCGATCTTCCGCATCGGGTCATCTCTGCAGAACGGTCTGCCGCGCTATCAATCCTGAAAGAGACTGTCCGACACCTCAATGAGGCCGGTCATTCGGCTACAGATTACAAAATCATAGTGGATGACGCTCCCAGCGGAATATTGTCGGCCGCCGAGGGCTATGAAGCCGATCTGATTGTGATGGGTCCCCACCGCAGGCAGTTCCGAGACGTATTTGTGGGGACGACGCTTGAACGAGTCATCCGCCGTAGCCGTTTCCCCATGCTTGTAGCGGTTCAATCGCCCACCGTCTCATACGACCGAATCCTCGTGGCGCTTAATTTCGATGATCCTTCTAAGGTCGCTGCTCAAGAAGCCCTGCGCATGGGCGTTTTCGATAAGACGTCGGTGAAGGTCATGCACGCTTTCGATGCGCCCGGCCTTGGCTTGATGAAGCGCGCTGACCTCGAGTTGGAAGCGATCAATGACTATGTAGAGCAAGAACGGATAGACACGATCAAGCGCCTTGACGCGTTTATCCAGGAACTGGGAATTCCTCCCACACCGCGCACCGGAGTATTGCGCGTGGGATCTCCTGCACAAAGCATTCTAGAATGTGCTGATGACGAGCGGAGCAATCTTATTGTACTCGGCACCAGCGCAAAAAGTGGTATGAAGCGTCTCTTAATCGGCAGCGTTGCCGAGCAGGTTTTGCGCGATGCGGAACGAGACATCCTCGTGATACCCAGAGGCGAATAGCCCGAGAATAGCGAGCCGCTTAATCAAGGGTTGCGATCATTCATGTGAGCTAGGACGGCAAGTCAGCGAGTCAACTAGCTTAGGATGTGAGCCTTCCAGCGGCCACCTGCCATATGCAGGTGGATGTCGGCGTCTGTTGTGGACGGGCCCCAGTAACGCCATTTCAGTCTGCGAAACTGAACCAATTTTCCTTCCTATGGGCGGCAGCCACTGGCTTATGCCACCCTGTTACGCCGGATATGCCGTATTTGCGGCATTTGCATTATCCACGCTCGCTCTTGAGGGAGGCGTGTCTGCAGGGGAGCCGACTTGGACGACAGTAAGGCGCTTTACTTCGCCAGAGCGCGTGACCCACTCAATTGAACGCGTAACCTCCATGCCGATCAACGCGACGCCGATCGGGGTGACGACTGATATCTTTCCAGTCGCGATATCCGCATCTTCAGGCCACACAACTTGTACGTCCGATTCCTTTCGAGTTGTTTCATCGCGAAAGCGAACTCTGCTCCCGATACGGACGTGACGCGGGGAAGTCCGGCCTTCCAGCAAAATGCGGGCGCGGTCCAGCTCCAAACTGAGTTCGGCAGAGAGGTCTGGCATCGTGTTGATCCCACCCTCCGCGATGCGACGGAGCCTGGAATGATCTTCTGAAGTCACCACGATGGAAGGGCGCGGCTGGCCCCTGCTACGGATTGTCATGTTTAAACTCACTTGTGATACGGTGGAGGGCTGAAGCTATTGCTTCAAAGCACCAGCCGGTCCGATGAGAGGCAGCAAAAAAGTTGGGAAGCGTCTCAATCCCCGCGCCCGAGCGCGCTGCGCAACAGGCCCGGGGCTAACGGCCCGCGATAATGCGGCGCGGCCGGTCAAGGCCGCCACAGAATTGAAAAACGCTGATCATGATGAGCAAATATAGTCAAGCCGGCGGTATTGTCAATCCCGATGATCTGTCAGCACACGTTTTCTGGCTAAGGAGTTTAACGACAGTTCTTATAATCGCTAAGATCAAATCGCAAGGAGACACGTCCATTTTCGTTTAATCAGATTAAACGAAATTCATCTCACACTCCACATTCATTAGCTTACGCCTAGTAAACTAAATCTCCTTAGTTCGACATCGCCGACCACGCAAATAGGTATCAATGACGAATTCGCTTGAGCCACTGCCCGCCACGGGAAATATGCAAAGAGTGTGTTTGGAGACAACACGGCGGTCCGCTATGGACATTTTACTGATCGCGCTGGCGATGGGTATGGGTTTGTTTCTGGCCTGGCAGACCGCTGAAACCCTTCTCCTCATTTTTGCGGGCTTGTTGTTTGGCGCGCTGCTCGACGCATGGACCCGTGGGCTCGGCTTGTTCATGCCGATGAGGCGCACGTGGCGTCTGGCACTAGTTTGCATACTGATGGCGGTGAGCACCATCTGGCTGCTGGTCTGGAGCGGGACGAGTCTTGCCGCTCAGGCGGACAGCCTGGTTCACCTTCTTGGCGACCAGACGCGCGTACTAAAAGAACAGCTTCGATCCTGGGGTCTTGCTCCGCCGCAGAGCTCGGAGCCGCCGCGAACGCTTGCTCAGCTCCTTTTCCTGACCCGAGTGCTCTCTTCGGCACGGCCTATTCGGCTTTTAACATTGCGTCTGGGATGCTGGGCAACGTAGTCGTGATCGTGTTTCTCGGCATATTCACGGCGGCCAGCCCCGAAACCTACCGCCGCGGATTATTGCGCCTTTTCTCTCGGGAGCGGCGGTCTCGCTTGGGCGAAGTTCTGGACGAAATGGCCGCCGCTCTTCGTGGATGGTTGGTCGGGCAACTCATCGCCGTTATCCTGATCGCGATAACGACGTCGGCCGCCCTCGCGTTGATCGGCATGCCGGGTGCACTGCTCCTCGGTCTGCAGGCGGGCCTCTTTAATTTCATTCCATACCTGGGGCCGGTAATCGCCGCAGGTCCGATTCTGCTTGCCGCAATGTCGGTTAGCACCACGATGGTCGTGTGGGCGATTGGCATGCATATCGTCATCCAAACGATCGAGGGCTACGTCCTAGTGCCGATCATCCAGAAGCGCGCGGTGGACTTGCCGCCGGTTCTATCCCTCGCCGCCGTTCTGATATTCGGCGCACTTTTTGGTGCGCTCGGCGTTGCCTTAGCCACGCCAGTAGTCGCCTCCATGAAGGTAGCCATCCTACGACTTTACATCGAGGACAAGCTTGAAAACGCAGGTGGCGATACCCGTCCCGTGCCGGGTTAGAAGGCGCTACGCCTGTTCTCGGACATGGCGCGCATCGCCCGGTCAACTATCTGACCCATCACCAGCATCTCGGTAAGACAGTCCGACGCGTCTGTCCGGCGACGCGACTACATAGATTGGACGCTCCAGATTTTTTGCGCCGAATACCGTGAGCGCCCCACCAGGGGCCGCTTTCGGCCAAGATGGCAACGTCGGCTTGTGGCGCGTTTCGCCTACCAAACTGAGACAACCGCGGCTTCTCGCCGGCCGACCGTCCAAATGACGGACATGTTTCATCCCATTCGTAGTCGTGCTCTGTTGCCAAGAATTGATCGCACTGTCACTTTGGGAGACAGGCAAGGTTACGCTTCATTTTTTCGAGCGATCATGGCCTAACAAGGATGGTGCGTCTTTGAGCGTCGACTTGCAACCGAAGACGTCCATGGCCTTGCGAGACGTATTTTCGTGCCCTTATTGCGACGCTGCGATCAGCACGACTGCGCTTTCCTGCCGATCATGCGGCCGCGATCTGACCCCCGTCCTGCCGTTACTGCGCCGTCTCGACGAGTTCGAGTCGCGGCTGGTCGCCATAGAGATCCGCGAGGAAGCCCGGCAGTCGACGGCGGACACCGCAACTGCCGAGACCGTTGCGGCGGCCGAATTAAACAACTCGCAAACGGTCTCGGCGGTCACCTCCACCGTGCCAGTTCTCGGGCGTCGGCGTTACGGGGCCCTCGCGCTGGGCTTTGCCATGTTGCTGGCCTCCCATGCGACGGTCGTAATCTGGCTCGATCTGCCGCTCGCCGTGCTGCGATTAGCCTCGATTGTTGTCCCGTTCGGTGTCGGCATGATCTATCTCGGCTCCCGCCCGCGGCTAACGTGGTTCGACACCGGCGTCGCGGCTCTGTTCGCCATCGTGGCGGTTGGGGCGATGAACGCGCTGCTCGGTTGGGTCGACAGCAACCCGATGATGCCGCAAGGCGCTTCCGCCTGGCGCGAGACCTTTTTCTACATGTTGAGCATCGGCGCGTCGTTCGTCTGCGGCATGCTGATGAGGATCACGCTGGTGGCGCTCTCGGCGCGCGGCCTGACCTCGCTGCCCCGCCTGCGCGACAGTGTCATGGCGACCAACGGCAAGGTGCCGATGGATACGCTCAAGGCGATCGAGCTGACGATCCTGCTCGTCAGCACCGTTATATCCGCCGTCACCGGCCTGTTGGCCGGCCTCCTGGGGGTTGCCCGATGAGACGTGTCCTACTGATCTGCTCGATCCTGCTCGCCGCCGGCCACGGCGTCGTCACCGATGCTTCGGCCCAGACCGTGCAACCCGTCCGGCTGATCACGGTCGAGGAAGCCAAGCTGCCGGCCTCGGGCGAGGCGGGAGCGCCGGAGCGCAACATGACCCGCGGGCCGGGAGTCGATCGGGTGGCGCCGTCCGCGATAGGGGTCGATGGGCCTTTCCGGTTCGCGGTCAAATTCAAACCGCGCAATGGCGTGCCGATCGACCCGACCAGCGTTCGCGTCACTTATCTGCGCCAGCCCTCGGTCGATCTGACGCCGCGCGTCAAGGCGTTCGTTACCGCCGACGGAATCGACGCTCCCGCCGTTCTGGTGCCGCCGGGCAAGCACGTCGTCGAGGTCGAGGCGACCGACAAGGAAGGCCGGCTCG
>OFDN01002404.1_pt1 | contig 10352 bp, 14 predicted proteins | sample 1520971 | NCBI WGS metagenome assembly OFDN01 (sample SAMEA94257418, study PRJEB24077) | hot springs metagenome | biome: Aquatic biome; feature: Geographical feature; material: Water | place: India | collected 2012-06-12 | depth 5 m | reverse complement strand
CCAATTGCTTGAGCTCTGTGAGTTGTAAGGCTAAGACTTCACTAATATTCTGTTCAAGCTCAGTTTTGGAGAGAGGTGACTGATTGTGTGGAGATGTGGTGAGTCGACGTGCAATTTCCTGAATATATAATTCATCTTGATGATCAATTTCTTGATAAAGTTTTTGGTTGTCTTCTCGCCACAGACTGACCAGTTTGCCTAAGCTCAGCGCATTGATTTCTTGAATATATTGGTCGCGATCAACAGCATTATATTGTTTCAAAAGCGAGGGCTTTTGAAGTTTAATCTGCGCTGCAAAATATTGTACTAAATCAAAAGCCATTCACTACTCCATTGTTTTAATCTAATAATCTAAGGCTTGGTTTTTTCTTAGTTTGTTCGGTTTTTTCTTCAGTCTTTGATTCTAAAGCATCTTGATCATTTTGGATATGTGCATACTCACTTGGATCAAAGAATAAGCCTTGTCCATTCTCTCTTGCATAGATACCTACGACGGCATTCATAGGTACATATAAGTCGCGTGATACGCCACCAAAGCGTGCAGAGAAGGTGATTGCATCATTGCTCATGTGTAAGGCATGCACTGCATGTGGAACGATATTTAGGACAATCTGACCATCCTGAATAAATTGTTCAGGAACAAGCGTATTCGGCTGTGTAGCATCGACCAATAAATGTGGTGTGAGTTGGTTATCACAAATCCATTCATAAATTGCGCGGGCTAAATAAGGACGGGTTGGACTTAAATTGATTTCAGATTCAGACATAATATGCTCTTTAAGTATGAATTAAAAATTCTTGATAGCGATTTTTTTCTTGCAAAGTCATTGCTTGAGTGAAGGCAGGGCGTGAAAAAATCCGCTGACAATACAGGAAAATTGGACGACAGTGTTGTTGAGGTAATTCTATGCCCATGGCTTTTAGCCGTATAAATAAGGGTGCCAGCATGCAATCTAAAATACTGAAATTTTCTGACATGAAATAAGGATAATGCTGAAATAATGGTGTCAGTGAAATGAGTGTATCACGTAATTTTTTTTGTGCAGCGCGCTGTGTTGTGTAATCTAAGCTATCAGGATGACGTAGCATCTGATCGGCAAGTTTGAACCAGTCTTGTTCAAAGCGCCAAATATATTGTCTTTGTTCTGCACGTGGCATAGGTGCATCTGCATAGAGTTTATTTTGTCGATAACGATCATCCAAATATTCGGAAATAATCGCAGTATTAAAGAGTTTTAAATCGTTTTCTAGCAGCATTGGAAGTTGATTATACGGATTCAGGCTTGCAAGATCTTCATCTTCATAATCGACCAAAATCAGTTGATATTTGATTTGTTTTTCGGCCAGAACGTAACGAATCCAATGTGAGCGAAAGTCGTCCGCATGACTGTAGAGGGTAATGCCTTGTAAGGGTGCGTTCTCGACTGACATAATCCGAAATAAAACCAAATGAATAGAATAGGATACTAAACTTAGCCACTAAAATCACCCAGCAAAGCTGATAAAAGTGTATGAGATATTTGTTGATTGGTTTTCAATTTTTGGACTGTATTGAATTTTGATTTTTGGTATATGTGAATCCGAATTGTTTATCTGGCTTAAAATGCTCAGCTCGTTGATTTGCATAAAAAAAGCCTTGGAAAATCCAAGGCTTTTTTTGTGTCCGATTCGGTAAACGAATTAACGTTTAGAGAATTGTGGACGTTTACGAGCTTTACGTAAACCAAGTTTCTTACGTTCAACTTCACGAGCATCACGAGTAACGAAACCAGCTTGACGAAGAGCAGGTTTTAAAGTGTCGTCAGATGCGATCAATGCACGAGTAATACCGTGACGGATTGCACCAGCTTGACCACCAATACCACCACCAGCAACAGTGATGTAAAGGTCATATTTTTCAGTAGCTTCAAGAAGCTCTAATGGTTGACGTACGATCATACGAGCAGTTTCACGACCGAAATATTGCTCAAGAGTACGGTTGTTAATTACGAGTTTACCTGTACCAGCTGATAAGAAAACACGTGCAGTTGCGGTCTTACGGCGACCTGTACCATAGTTAGTAGCCATGTGCTGTATCCCTTAGATGTCCAAAACTTGTGGCTGTTGAGCTGTGTGAGGATGCTCAGCACCAGCGTACACTTTCATTTTCTTGATCATAGCATAACCAAGAGGACCTTTTGGCAACATGCCTTTTACAGCGCGTTGGAAGATTTCTTCTGGTTTGTGAGCAACTAATTTCTCGAAATTAGTTTCACGGATACCACCAGGGAAACCAGTGTGGCGATAGTATTTCTTGTCAAGTGATTTGTTACCAGTCACTTGAACTTGCTCAGCATTGATAACAACGATGTAGTCGCCAGTGTCAACGTGAGGAGTATAAGAAGTTTTGTGCTTACCGCGTAAACGACGAGCGATTTCTGTCGCAAGGCGACCTAGAGTTTTGCCAGAAGCATCAACAACGTACCAGTCGTGTTGAACTTCAGCTGGCTTAGCGCTGAGAGTTTTCATTAAACCACTACCTATTATAGTTGGTTTGGACTATGGAAGCTGTCCAAACAAAAAGGAGTCCGAATTCTACCTGAGAATGGGTAGAACTACAATGGAAAAGTCACATTTTAAGCGCTATATTTTATCAAGTTTGGTTATAAAAGCAAAATCACCTCTAGCGACCATTTCACGACAGTAAAAATCAGGTATTGATCTTCTTTATCTAGTGCTGTTTTAGCTTTTTCTGTATGGTCGCAGCTAATAATAATGATGAGGACGGATCACTATGTCTGATGATTTAGAACGCATCGCTACAACGACAAAAGCATTAACGACAGAAGCATTAAAGCCGCAACCAAATAAACTGCTAAAATTTATAGCAGGTTTTTTCATCACATTAATTGCTCTGTATGAACTGGCATTTTTGTTGGTAGGTGCAGCTTATGGTACTGATGTATTTGCTTTTATCTTAATTTATTCTGTATTTATGCACATCACCTTGCTCCCTTTTATGCTATATGGCATCGGTGGCTTCATCATGTTGAGTCTATCTGATCAAAACTATCGAGCAGTCACTCAACAAACGCCCAAAATACTATTTATAGGTTTGTTGTTATGTATGGTCGTGATTGGCATTTCGGAATGGGCGCATCAGATGGGCATCTTAGATAGCCGATTTAGATTAGATTGGAGATAAAACAATTTTGCTCAGGATGGCGCTATAATTCAGCTACACCTAGCTATAGTGGATGAAGCTGCATGCGCCCTTTATATGTCACCAGTGGTGAACCTGCAGGTATTGGACCTGATATTTGTCTAAGTCTGGCAGCTCGACAAGATGAGCGTCCAATTGTGGTATTGGCAGATCATCAATTATTACAACAACGCACCGAAATTCTAAAGCAACAAGTCGAATTGATTGAATATTCAGGTCAGCAACAGCCTGCAGCGCTTGGGCAGTTATATGTTGAGCATGTGCCTTTGACTGTAGATGTTGAGTTGGGGCATTTAAATGCACAAAATGCAGCTTACGTTTTGGAGCAATTACGTCGCTCAGCTTCTTATGCAATGACAGGTAAAAGTGTGGGCGTGGCGACAGCACCCGTGCAAAAATCTATTATTAATGAAGCTGGTATTTCTTTTAGTGGACACACTGAATATTATCAGGAGTTTGCAGGTGTTGCGCGTGTGGTGATGATGTTAGCCACCAAAACCTTACGCGTTGCCTTGGCGACCACGCATTTACCTTTACGTGCCGTGGCAGATGCCATTACCAAAACACGTTTAGAACAAGTAATTGATATTTTGCTGCACGATCTAAAAAGCAAGTTTAAAATTGAACATCCTAAAGTATTGGTCTGTGGTTTGAACCCACATGCGGGCGAAGATGGTTATTTAGGCATGGAAGAAATTGAGGTGATTAATCCTGTGCTGCAAAATTACCGTAATCGCGGTGAAAATCTCAGTTTAAGTTTACCTGCAGATACTTTATTTACCCCAGAAAATTTAAAAGATGCCGATGCAGTTTTAACGATGTATCACGATCAGGGTTTACCTGTGTTAAAATCTCAGGGCTTTGGTGAAGCAATCAATATTACTTTAGGCTTACCGTTTATTCGCACTTCAGTCGATCACGGCACAGCGCTCTCCCTCGCAGGTACGGGACTTGCGAAAAGTTCTAGCTTGCATGTTGCTGTCGATTTAGCGCTGGATTTAGCACGTTCATAATTTCAGCTTGGAAATCTTTATGTATCAAATTAATGCCCTAAACCCAAAAGATGAAGGGCATCAGGCTCGTAAACGCTTTGGTCAAAACTTTTTGCATGATCAACGCGTGATTGCCAAAATTGTCCGCTCAGTGAACCCACGTCCAGGCGATAATATTGTCGAGATTGGACCGGGTTTAGCGGCATTGACCTCACCTTTAATTGGTGAGTGTGATGCTTTGACTGTAGTGGAATTAGACCGTGATTTGGCCGCAGGCTTACCGGGACGTGTGCCACATCCTGAGCGTTTAACTATTGTAGAAAGTGATGCGCTGAAATATGACTTTACCGAGTTATTTCAGGAAGGGCGGCCGCTACGTGTGGTTGGAAACTTGCCGTATAACATTTCGACGCCGCTTTTGTTTCATCTCTTAGAGTTTGGTGACAAAGTTAAAGACATGCACTTTATGCTGCAAAAAGAAGTGGTAGATCGTATCACGGCTGAACCGAATACCAAAGAATATGGGCGTTTATCGGTGATGATGCAGTATTACTGTAAGCCAACGTTCTTGTTTGAAGTACCGCCTGGCGCATTTAATCCACCGCCTAAAGTGACTTCTGCAGTATTCCGTTTAGAGCCTTATGTGACTAAACCGATTATTGCCAAAGATGAAAAAGCATTGGCACGTTTGGTGGCGCATGTATTTACCCAACGTCGTAAAACATTGCGCAATAGCTTAAAAGGCATGTTGGCTGAAGATGCGTTTGAACGTGCAGGGGTAGACCCAATGGCACGTCCTGAAACTTTAAGTTTGAGTGCATTTGTCGCATTGGCAGATCAGATGGTGAATTAATGGCAGCAATTCGATACAACTATGTCATTGGTGATGTGCAGGGCTGCTTTGAAGCCTTAAAACTGTTATTAAAAGAAATACAGTTCGATCCCGATCAAGATTTTATTTGGTTTGCAGGCGATTTAGTCGCGCGGGGTGAAAACTCGGTAGGTGCTTTGCGTTTTATTAAAAAACTGGTAGATCGTGGCGTTGCAGCAACGGTGTTAGGCAATCACGATTTAACCTTGTTGGCAGGCGCACGTGGCTTAAAGAAAACCAAAGCACAAGACAACACTCGTGATGTGATTGATGCAATTGACAGTGATGATTTGATTGATTGGTTGCGTAAACAACCATTGTGTCTTTTTCCTAATGAAAACACCATTTTAACTCATGCAGGTATTCCACATATTTGGAATGCGGAACAAACCGCAGCTTTGGCAAAAGAAGTTGAGGCGGTGATTGGGCATGAGGACTTTGAGGTAGTGGATGCATTCTTAAAGGAAATGTATGGGGCAGAACCTGCAGTTTGGTCGGATGATTTAGAGGGGCATGCGCGTTTACGTTGTATTACCAACTATTTGACCCGTATGCGTTTAGCCAATGCACAGGGTGGTTTGGAATTCAGCTTTAAAGATGCCTTAGATGATCCGATGCCAGAAGGTTTTAAACCGTGGTTTGAATATCCATCTTTAGCTGCGCAAACACATCAAATCGTATTTGGTCATTGGGCGGCATTGCAAGGGCAAACGGTAGCCGACAATATTCAAAATGTGGATGGCGGTTGTGTGTGGGGTAATCAGCTCATGGCGTATCGTTTGGAAGATCAGCAATTGTTTGCAGTGGATAATCCGCTGGCAGAATGGTAACAATACTTTATCTCTATAATTTGAAAATGTGATGTCGAAATGAAAACAGCCACCTATTAAAGTGGCTATTTTTTCTTGAATTTTATTGAATCCGAATCCAAGTTTGGTTGCGACCTAGTGTGGATACCCCCATATAAGCGCGCAAAGTCAAGCGCTTACCTGTCGAGTTGAGGCGAATTTTTGTATCGTAAATACGACCTACCAATGGATCAATTACGCGTCCTTTTTCGTAATTATTGCTGTCTTTGACTTGTTGTAAGCCTTTTAAAATGTCCATCCCTAAAATAGGTTGGTTAGTATAGGGCGCTGGGCATTTATTACAGAGTTCACGTGGGGTATAACCTGGACGTGGAGTTACTTTAATAATTTTACCCGTATAGGTTTGATTGGCTTCTTTACGAATTTCGATGACAGCTTTGGGTGAGCCTGTTTTATCATCAATTTGTTGCCAAGTTCCTGCTAAATCTTGTGCCATCGCCAAAGTGCTTAGACTGCCGAAGATGACGGCTATTCCTAAAGCCAATTTCTGAATCATTTTATTTCCCTTACTCGGTCTTTGCGGCTAGTCTAATCTGTGAATTAACGGACACAAAGTCCCGAGTATCCAGAAAAAATGACCGATGCGACATAATTACTCGCTTATTGTTGGCGAATCCACGTTTGTGTCCGACCAATGGCTGAAATTCCGACGTAACCACGTAAAGTGAGACGTTTATTATTAGACGCTAAACGGCCTTTCAGGTTATACATTTTGCCTGTAAGTGGATCTAAAATACGCCCATCGGCATAGTTGTTATTTTCCACATGCTTTAAGCCACTAATAATTTCCAAACCGACCAAAGGTTTGTTGGTATAAGGTGCAGGGCAATTCACACACATAGTTTTTGGGGTATAGCCCGGTCTTGGTGTGACTTTGATAATTTTACCAGTAAAGCTGCCATTTTCAGCTTGGGTAATTTCAATCAGGGCTTTAGGTGAGCCTGTTTTGTCATCAATACTTTGCCAGATACCCGTTAGGTCTGATGCAAATGCTGAGCCACTGAAGATGAAGCTTGCAAATACACCCATCAATACATTTTTCTTCATATCAGTTCCTTTGATTGTCGAAAGTTATTACAGAGGTTAATTCAAGATATAAAGCGAGTTGTGGTAAGAGTCAAGAGATTTGAGGAAATTTTTAATCTTAAACTTGCAGGGAAAATGCTGGAAAAGATGTGAAAAATGCCACGAACGTGTGGCATTTTAAGTGAAAAGTGAATTAATTAAGTTGATGGAATAACTTATAAATTAATCACTTTTAATCCAAGTTTGGCTGCGACCTAAAGCCGATACACCGACATAGCCGCGCATGGTCAAACGCTTACCATTATTGCTCAATTTGGCTTTGGTGCTGTAAATATTGCCGCTTAAAGGGTCAATAATTTTCCCGCCTGTGAAATTGGAATTACCTGTATATTTTAAGCCAGTGAGTACATCCATACCTAAAATCGGTTGGTTGGTATAAGGCGCAGGGCAGTTGACACAGGTATCTTTAGGGGTATAGCCAGGACGAGGGGTAACTTTGACAATTTTAGCTGTATAGGTGCCATTGGCTTCCTGACGAATTTCTAAAATGGCTTTAGATGAACCCGTTTTATCGTCAATGTTTTTCCAAGTTCCTGTAATATCTTGGGCTAGCGCAAAACTTCCTAAGGCTGAGCAGATTAAGGCAACGGTGAGTTTCATCTTGACCATGTTCAATGTTCCTTCATTTCGCAAACTGGATATTTCATAATAAAAAGAAAGTGAAATGGTCACAATCTTTAAAAGTGATTGCTCAGTCACATTCTTTGTAAATACAGTATAAATGTTGGCAGCCAAACTGCGGTAAAGACTGCATTGACTGCCATGCCAAAGGCAGCATAACGTCCTGCAACACTGCCACGTTGCCATGCTTGAGCAGTACCAATGGCATGTGCAGCTAAGCCAAGTGCCAAACCTGAAGCACGTTCATCATTGATATGCCTTAAAATAAGTGGTGAAAAAGCAGCACCCACGACACCTGATAAAATTACAATTAATACTGCCAATTGAATCGGTGCTTCTAATAAGGTTGCGATATTAATCGCAATCGGCGTGGTCACTGCACGGGTGGCAAATGCCATAATATCGGCACTGGACATATGTAGCGCATAAGCAAGCCCCATCGGCAGCGCCACAGCACTAAGACTGGCAAAGAACAAAATACCTAAAATCGCTTTGAGGGGTAAATCGTCATAACGCATGGCTGCTAGAGGAATGGCGAGTGCAACTGTCACATAGCCCAATAATTGATTAAACAAAGGGTTGGTTTGTGCGACGTAAGTTTCGTATGGAATCCCGAAAAAATACAACAGTAGCAACACAAAACACATGCCAAAGACAATCACAGGGATTTGCGGGACTTTTTGGTTGCAAGGTTTTGCCAGTAAATATGCAACGAGAGTGATTAAAAAACCATATAGAATTGACAGCATTTTAATCTCCTAAAGCCAGCGTTTTGCCATTTTGGCATACAGCCAAAGCGGGATCAGCGTACTGATAAACAACACAATTAAGAAGATTGGAATTTGTTTGCCCATGTGCGTGAGCATAATTAATGAACCCGCGCTGATGGGTAAAAAGGCAAAGGCACTTTCTTTCATGATTTTGTTGTTGGTATCGACCAGACGAGCAGGAATTTTACTGAGTTTGCGCCATGTAAATAATACCGCCAGCAGGCTGAGCAAACCGACTAAATTGCCTAATTCTGGGTGATTAAATTGGGTCATGATCCATACAGAGGCTTCACGAAACACAATAATCAAAAGGAGTGTGCCGATCCATGCTGGCCAATCGATATGTTTTATCCTGCTCATTTTTGATCTTTCATTAAAATTTTACTTATCACGTTTTAACCGATCTGATCGTCAATTTCAAATGCTTCAAGCGGACGTTTAAATTGTTCTGCCTGTGCACCTAAAATTTCGTCTATCGGTAAATGTGCCTGTTTAATCAGTTGTTCCAGTTTATGTGGTGCCATGCTGACTTGTAGATGTAATTGACCTTCATCATCGTACTGTTCTGCCTGAATGACATTGAGCGCATACAGTTGATTGCGCAGTTTGCCATAAGCAGGTTGTAATTTAAGATCAAACTTTTGAATTTGCCCCATCAAACATTCATGTACGGCTTGTTTTAACAAGTCTAAACCTTGCCCTGAATGTGCCGATACATAGACACGGTCAGGTTGATGTGGTTTGTCATAGATAATTTTGGCTGTTTCGCCTGAGACATCAATTTTATTGTAAACCCGCAAAATAGGTACATCTGCGCCAATTTCTTTTAGCACACCTTCGACTGCTTCAATTTGTTCCAACACATCGGGGTTGCTTGAATCAATCACATGCAGCAATAAACTGGCTTCTAAGGTTTCTTCCAAAGTTGCTTTAAAAGATTCCACCAAAGAGTGAGATAGGTTTCTTACAAAGCCAACGGTGTCTGCCAATACCAGACGTCCGATGCCATCCCATTCTAAACGCCGTAAAGTAGGGTCAAGCGTAGCAAACAGTTGGTCAGCAGCATAGACATCACTTTGCGCCAAAATATTAAATAAGGTCGATTTGCCTGCGTTGGTATAACCGACCAATGAAACGGTAGGAATGGCGGCTTTTTGCCGAGCCACACGACCTTGTGCACGGGTTTGACGGACTTTATCGAGTTTGGTTTTTAGTTGTCCCATGCGAATACGCAATAAGCGTCGGTCAGTTTCAAGCAAGGTTTCCCCAGGACCACGTAAGCCGATACCACCTTTTTGACTGTCTAAGTTGCTGCGACTACGCACCAAACGTGAAGATAAATGTTGTAATTGTGCCAATTCGACCTGTAATTTACCTTCGTAAGTGCGGGCGCGTTGAGCAAAAATATCTAAAATGAGTTCGGTACGGTCAACCACACGGCACTGCATCACTTTTTCTAAATTACGTGCCTGTGCAGGACTGAGTGCATGATCAAAAATGACCAAATTGGCGTCGTGTTCTTTGACCAATGCGGCAATTTCTTCGGCTTTGCCTGAGCCAATAAAGAGTTTGGCATCGGGTTTACTACGTTGAGTGTGGACGTGTTGTAAAACTTCTGCACCCGCAGATTCAGCCAAGAGCTGAAATTCTTCGGCATCTAGGTCTTCTAAAATTTGGACAGCGACACTGACCAGTACAACACGCTCGCCATCTTGATGTGGCACAAAATTTTCCACTCAGCGCAATCTCCATGCTAAAGCTATATTCTAGTAGAAAAAATGTTTGTGCAGGGAAATATAGATGATTGGATTTTTCCTGCGCCCTGATTTGATGCTATATCAACGTATGTAAACTCAATTATAAGGATGACCCCAATATAGAATTTATCTATTTAGATTTTGCCAAAAGTCGCATGTTTGCATGCAGGTTTCGGTTTTTATT
>OFDN01002403.1_pt1 | contig 10355 bp, 9 predicted proteins | sample 1520971 | NCBI WGS metagenome assembly OFDN01 (sample SAMEA94257418, study PRJEB24077) | hot springs metagenome | biome: Aquatic biome; feature: Geographical feature; material: Water | place: India | collected 2012-06-12 | depth 5 m | reverse complement strand
CCCCCTCCCGGCCTCCCCCGTGTGACGGGGGAGGTGAGAAGAGGTTCGATCGAGCGCGCCCCTACTCCGTGAAGGTGATCTTGTTGTCGCGGATCACCTTGCCCCAGGTCTCGACTTCGCCCTTGGCGAAGTCGTTCATCTGGGCCGGCGTCCAGTCCTTCAGGACGATGCCGAGCTGGTTGGCGCGGGCGACGACGGCTTCCATCTTGCCGACCTTGCGCATCGCCGCGTTCAACTTGTCGACGATCGGCTGCGGCGTGCCGGCCGGTGCGAACAACGCGAACCAGCCGTCGAGGATGAAGCCCGGCAGGCCCGCTTCGGTGGTCGTCGGGATGTCGGGAAAGGCCGGCAGGCGGCTGTCGCTCGCCAGCGCCAGCGCCTTGAGGTTGCCGTTGCGGATGTGGCCGGACACGGAGGGCGGCGTCACGATCAACAGCTCGACCTGACCCGCGACGGTGTCGGCGGTGGCGGGGCCGGCGCCCTTGTAGGGCACGTGAATGAGGTCGAGACCCGCCGCCTTGTTCAGCAGCACGCCGCCGAGATGTGGCACCGAGCCGGCGCCGACCGAGGCGTAGTTCAGCTTGCCCGGATTGGCCTTGGCGTAGGCGATGAAGCTCTTGAGATCGTCGGCCGGCACCTTCTTTGCGACCACGATGACGTGCGGCGCCACCGCGCCCATCGCGACGCCCACGAAATCGTCGGGCTTCCAGTTGAGATCCTTGATCAGCGCCGGGTTGGCCGAGTGATAGGCCGAGTACTGCATCAGCAGCGTGTAACCGTCGGGCTTGGCGCGGGCGACGATGGCGGTGCCGATGTTGCCGTTGCCGCCGCCCTTGTTGTCGACGATCACCTGCACGCCCAGCTCCTGGCCCAGCAGGTCGGAATAGAGCCGCGTGACGAGATCGGTGCCGCCGCCCGGCGGCGCGGGCACCACCATGGTGATCGGCTTGTCGGGATAGTTGGCCTGAGCACGGGCGGTGCCGGCGAGGGCGGTCGTGGCAAGGCCCGTGGTGGCGAGCGCGACGAAGTTGCGGCGATTGATGGAGCGTTTCACGGGAAGTTCCTCCTCCAGATTTCCTTGAGTTCCGGCCGTTGATCGGCCTTGCGCGCAATGGCGAACAGCCTGGGCGTCTCGATCTCGAACCAGCCACGGCGCGGACGCCAGCGCGTCATGACGGAGAGGTAGATGTCGAGGGCGGAGAAGCGCTCGCCCAGGAACCATGGCGCGCCGGCCTCGCTCTCGACCTGGCGCCAGAGCCGCTGCGCGTAGGCATCGGTGGCGGCGCGGAACGGATCGCGCGCGTTGTTGACCGAGACGAAGCGCGACGGATCGTCGGCGTAGGTGAAGGTCGGGTAGATGTTGGCGACGATGAACACCAGCCAGCGCAGGAACTTCGCGCGTTCCGCGCTGCCTGCGGCCGGCACCAGCGAATCGGTGCCGGTGATGTCGGCCAGCAGCAGCGTGATGGCGGCGCTCTCGCTCATGACGGTGCCGTCGGGCAGGACCAGGGTCGGCACCTGCGCCAGCGGGTTCACCTTCTCGAGCCGCGCCTTCGCGCCCGGCGTCTTGAACAGGTCCTCGACCGGCTCGAAGGCGAAGGGCAGCCCGTACCAGTCGAGCTGCGCCTCCACGATGGCCGAGCCCCAGCCGGGCCGGCCCCACAGCGTGTACCCGCCGCTCATGCCGCGTGCCCCGGCCGCCTACGGCTTCTGCAGCGGCTGGATCAGGCTCGACGTATCCCAGCGGCCGCCGCCGCGCGCCTGCACGCGCTCGTAGAACTGGTCGACCAGCGCGACCAGCGGCATGCCGGCCTTCTGGCGCTTGCCCTCGGCCATGGCGATGCCGAGGTCCTTGCGCATCCAGTCGACGGCGAAGCCGTAGTCGAACTTGCCGTTGACCATGTTCTGCCAGCGGTTCTCCATCTGCCAGCTCTGTGCCGCGCCCTTGGAGATGGCGCCCAGCGCCTTCTCCATGTCGAGGCCGGCGCGCTGGCCCAGGTTCAGCGCCTCGGCGAGGCCCTGCACGATGCCGGCGATGCACATCTGATTCATCATCTTGGTGATCTGTCCCGCGCCCGGCGGGCCGATCAGCGTGACCGCCTTGGAGAAGGCGTCGGCCACCGGCTTGGCCTTGTCGAACGGGCCCTGCTCGCCGCCGCACATCACCGTGAGCTGGCCGTTCTCGGCGCCCGCCTGGCCGCCCGAGACCGGCGCGTCGATGAAGTCGATGCCGAGCTTCTGGCCCTCGGCATGAAGCTCGCGGGCGATGTCGGCCGAGGCCGTGGTGTTGTCGAAGAAGATGGTGCCCTTGGCCATGCCGGCAAACGCGCCGTCCGGACCCAGCACGACCGAGCGCAGGTCGTCGTCGTTGCCGACGCAGCAGAATACGATCTCCTGACCGGCTGCGGCCTCGCGCGGCGTCTTGGCGGCCTTGCCCTTATGCTTCTGCGTCCAGGCCTCGGCCTTGGCGAAGGTGCGGTTATAGACGGTGACCTCGTGACCCTTGGCGGCGAGATGCCCCGCCATCGGAAAGCCCATCACGCCCAGTCCCAGAAATGCCACCTTGGCCATCGTTCTCTCCCGCGAAATGCCGTCCCTGCGCTCCAGGGCGGCCGCGATCATAGAGGCAAAATGGTACTGTGCCAGAGGGTGTGAAGTGGCTCGGCGCCAACCCCGTTCTACTTGGCATCCTCTGCCAGCGTGTGCGCCACGATGGCATTGGCATGCCCATGCCCCATTCCGTGGTCGCTCTTGAGCATGGCGACCAATTCCATGTGCTTTGCCGGAAGGGCCTTTCGCACAACTGCCTGCCACTCGCTGATTGGGCGCCCGTACTTCTTCTCGATCGAGGGGAAGTAGGACGCTGGTCCTTTGACGACGTTATCGGTCATGATTGTTAATCCCTCTGCTTCGTGGGTGCGGCTGCTTCAGGAAACTATCAGCAGCACCAGCACCGCCGCGATTCCCGTCAACAGCGGCGGCAGCGCGAGCGGCCAGGCGCGGCGGTAGAGGATCGCGTCGGAGGTCGATAGGGCGAGGATCGCCGCGCCCATCGAGACGCGGATCGGCGACAGCATCGTGAGGTTGGCGGTGACGCTGTTCTGCACCGCCGCAATCCAGGCGGGATCGACGGCGACGGCGCGGGCGAGCGCGGTCTCCATCGGCATCAGCATGGCGTTGGCCGCCGCGCCGCTGCCCGTGAGGAAGCCGCCGACCGCGGCGAACAGTGGTACGCCCAGCGCCGCGCCGCGTCCTGCGACGGACCGCAGCGCCTCGGCGATCGAGGTCGCCATGCCCGAGCCGACATAGAATTCGGCCATCACCACGAAAGCGAGCGTCACCGCACAGGCGCGCCAGGCCCCGGTGAGCGCTTCCTTCGCGACCTTCGCCAGCGGCGCGCGAGCCGCCAGCGCGACGGCGATGCCGATCGCCAGCAGCCAGAAGCCCGGCGCGTAGAAGGGCGCGAAGGCCGGCTGGTTGTCGAAGGGCCGCATCGCCCACAGCGGCTTCAGCAGGTCGCGCAGCGGCGTCACCAGCCGCGTGGCGCAGAGGACCAGGGTGAGGGCGACGTAGGGCGCGGCCGAGCGCAGCGTGGCGCGCGCCTGCGCCATGTCCGGACGCTCGTCGCGCCAGTAGCGCACGGCCAGCAGGAAGGCGGTCGGCGCCGCGGCGGCGATCTCGACGTCGCTGTGGCGGTTGGCCAGCCAGATCAGCGCCAGCAGCAGCGCCGTCCACAGCGCATCGTCGAGCTTCTGCCGCGCCGGCACGGGGACGCCCGCCTCGCGCGCGAAGCGCCAGTAGAGGCCGAGATAGAGGACGTGGATCGGCACCTGCAGCACCGCCGAGCCGAGGCCCAGCTCGTTGGGCGTCAGGCCGGCCAGGGTCGCGCCCACGGTCGTGCCGATGGCGAGCGCCCCCCACGGTACCAGCGACTGGCTGTAGAGGCCGAGCAGCAGCGCCGGCATCCCGCCGATGCCCAGCCGCCGCAGCGCCGCCAGGGCGATGATGTAGCCGACGCCGAAGCCGGTCACCGATTCGGCGAAGGGCGCCAGCAGGAAGCAGACGGAGAAGAGGCGGCGCGGCGTGGCCTCGAGCGCCGCGGTCATGCTGCCGCCGCCGCGGGCGAGATTGGCGCGATGGAAGAAGACGCCGGTGACGATGATGGCGATGACGTGCCAGGAGAGCCACAGGCCGGCCGGGATTTCGCGGCGGAACAGCAGTGCCACGGCGGCCGGGCCGCCCCCCTCCGGTCCAGCCCCCTGCATCACGAGGGCCGCCGAGGCGGCCAGCGTCGCGGCCAGCCCGGCCAGCCCGGCCACGAGGGCGCTGGCGCGACCCGAGGCGAGGAGGCCCAGCACGAGGAGGAGGGGTAGCAGGGAGAGGAGCGTCGTCATGCCGGGGTTCTATAGCCGCGCGGCGCGCCGAATGCTTCGGTTCCGGCCGAATTGAGGCGCCGGGGAGGGCCCGAAACGGCTCCTTGCGCCCGCGCTCCCTTTCCCTTAAACCCGCCTCCGCGCCCCGATAGCTCAGCTGGTAGAGCACGTCATTCGTAATGATGGGGTCGGCGGTTCGATTCCGTCTCGGGGCACCATTCTTCCATCCAGACTAGTTCTTTGTCGTCCGCGCTCGTTCGCCGACCCCTCAGAACGCTCGTAAAATCAGGCTTTGAGCGTATATTGACGCTCGGCGCCGTTCGCGGCCGTCCGAAAGAATCCGGCTTCTCTGGGTACACTGTAGGTACGCTGGAAGGGCCGGGTACACTGGCGACTCGCAGTTTACGAGGGACCTCTCCCATGGATGAACTGAGCGACACCAAAATCCGCAATGCCAAGCCGGCCGACAAGGAGTACACGCTCGCTGACGGCCAGGGCCTAAGCGTTGTGGTGCGACCCAATGGGACTAGGCTGTGGCTCTACCGCTACCGTTTCGGCGGCAAACGCAAGAACCTGTCCTTTGGCACCTTTCCCGGCGTCGGACTGAAGTCCGCCCGCGAGAAGCGGCACGACGCAGAGAAATTGCTAGACCAGGGGCAGGATCCGGCCGCAGTGCGCGAGGCGCAGCGAAAGGACGACGAGAAGCACAAGCACACCTTTCGCACGGTCGGCGAGGAATGGGTGAGCAAGAAGCTCGAGAAGGAAAACAAGGCCAAAGCGACGATCAAGCGGGAGCGTTGGAATCTCGGCCAGCTCAATCGCGAGATCGGCGATCGACCGTTGTGTGAGATCGAGCCTCCCGATTTGCTGACGGCGATGCGACGCGTCGAAGCCCGCGGCCGCTACTATACCGTCGGCCGGCTGCGCTCGACGGCCTCGCGGGTCTTCCAATTTGGTATTGGCGCGTCGTATTGCAGCAGCGATCCCACCCGCGATTTGAAGCACGCGCTTACCAAGGCACCCAAGGCAAACCCGCGTCCGGCTCTGACCGACCCGGACGAGGTTGGCGACCTGATGCGCCGCATTGAAGTTTACGACGCCAAAAACGGCGGATTAGTGCGCTACGCGCTCAAGCTGATCGCCTTGACCATGGTGCGGCCGGGCGAGCTTCGGCTAGCGGAATGGACCGAATTCGACGAGGCGAACCGGATATGGTTGATTCCCGCCGAGAAGATGAAGATGCGCGATGATCACGAAGTGCCTCTTTCCCGCCAGGCGCTCGCTATTCTTTTGAAGCTGCGGCCGTTGAGCGGCCGATGCCGCTACTTGTTCTCATACGATGATGATGTGCCTATGTCTGACAACACGCTCAACAAGGCTCTACGGATCATGGGCTACGATACCGGTCCCGGAGGCGACCATTGCGCGCACGGCTTCCGTTCGACAGCGTCGACCTTGCTCAACGAGGAGGGTGCGTTCGACGGCGATGTCGTTGAATCCCAACTTGCCCATTCCACGGAGGAAAAGAAGCGGCGGCGACGCGACGAGGTGGTGCGGCGCCAACTTGGCAAGGGCGACAAGAACAAGATTCGCAGCATCTATAACCGAGCGGAGTATTGGACCGAGCGTGTACGTTTGATGCAGCACTGGGCTGACCGGCTCGACAGCCTTCGCGACGGGAGGCTCACCGTCTCGCTAGGCAGGTCCGCGGCCTAGCTTGTTCTTGATTCGACCCTGGGCAGCGAAGCGTGAAATTCGTCCACGCTGTCGAGGTCGATCATGGTCTTGCCTCCCATTTTATAGGCCCTGATCCGCTGCTGGGCGATCAATTCGTACGCTTTGGTCTTTCCGAATTTTCCATAGCGGCAACCGTCCTTAAATTCGACGAGACGACGCTGCTTGCCGATGCCTTTGTTACTCATGGTTCGCGCAAGTGCGTCGCAAATTTCTCCCATGATCGAATGATCAGGCCAAGCTGCACGAGCGGGCTTTTCCATCTCTCGACAAGGTGTTGAAGCGCACTCGCTGGGGAGACGGCGGCCAGGGTGACGCTGATCGCGCTCCGGCTGATGTTGTTTTGACGTCATCGACACGGCTCCCATCGCCTAGATTTGTCGATCTACGTCTTCGACGGTTACAAAGCCAAGAGCCTGTGATGCTGGCGCTAGCTCCGGCGTGTTATGGAGTGCAATTGGGGCGGATCGGCCGCTAAAGAAGCCTCATTGCCTTGAGATCGTAGTTTCAAATCCCGCCCCCGCAACCAAATCGGACGAAGAACTACAGAAGCTTCAACGAGTTGTTGGGGTTTTGTTTTGGCTGCCAAGTGTGGCCTCACTAAATTCAATGGCTTAGGGGGTAGATTCAAATCACGTCACGCCTAGCTTCGAGCGAGTACGGCAACATGCGCTATGACACGCTGCTCTTCGCCGTCATGGTGGAGCTGTGTGCCAGATGATCGTCGCGACCTGTCACGCGACACGACGGCGCTCGTTGCGCCAGAAGCCGATCAGCAGTATCGCCGCCGTCGCGACCTGCGCCGAAATACCTTGCACGGTTGGATAGAGTCCGACGACTTCCAGGCGGATGAACGCGGCGACAGGCGTAACAGGCAGCCATCCGGCCTCCTGGAGGGCGGCCACGCCTTTGCCGACCAGCACGACGCAGAGGACGGCGAGCAGCGCCGAGCTGTACGCAAAGAACTTGCCCACCGGCAGAGTACGACCGAAGCGCAGCAGGGCCCAGGCAATGACTATCAAGACGGCGACCGCTGCCGCAGCGCCGGCGATGACCGCGCTAGAGTTCCCCCCGTTCCAGATGGCGGCGTAGAACAGGATCGTCTCGAACACTTCGCGGTACACCACAATGAACGTTAGTCCGAACAGCCCCCAGGCGGACTGCCGCGAAAGGGCGTGGCCGAGCTTGTCGCGAATGTAGCGCTGCCACGTATCCGCTTGGCTCTTACCATGCATCCATATACCGACCCAGAGCAGGATGACCGCTGCGAACAGCGAACCCAGTCCCTCGGTCACTTCACGGTGTGCACCGCTGATCGCGATCAAGTAGGTCGCCGCTACCCAGGTAAGCGCGCCGGCGGCCAGCGCGGAAATCCAGCCGAAATGCAGGTAGGGCTCGGCGTCGCGCCGGTCGGTCTTGCGCAGAAGCGTGAGCATCACGATCACGATCAGCATTGCTTCAAGCGCTTCGCGAAGCAGCACGGTGAACGCGCCGAAGAAACTGGACGCCGCCGTCGCTTGCCGAGGATCGAGCGCGGCCTCGGCGTCGCTGAACAATCCATCCAGCACCCTGACCTGGCTGCGGATGTCTTCCACCGCCTCGCCGCGCTGAAGGGTGGATCGAAGCTCGCCCATCGCGGCTTCGATACGCCGCATCAATGCGCCATCGTGGACTGCCAGCAATTTCTCGACCGGTTCGAAGCCGTCGAGATAAGCCGACAAAGCCAGATCCGTAGCCGCCGCGCGATTGCCCTTCTCATAGGCCAGAACTGCTTCGGACAGTCGCGAGCGTGCCAAGGCGAGCGAGGCGTTCGACGTCTGAACTACGGCATCGGGATTGCGCCGCAGATAAGCGGTGAGCCTGTTGGCCGTGTCTTCGCCGAGCGTAGCCGCGAGCGTGACCGGCCTGTCGCCGACCAAGCTCGCCAGCGTGGTGCGGCTACGCAGGCCTGGGTCCGCTTTCCACAGCTGTTCGCCCCTGGCCGCATCCTCGGTGGGATAGGCAAGCGAACCCACATAAAAGGCGAGAGCCCATCGGTCCTGGGACGGCAGATGCGCGAAGCTTGCCATGCTTGTCCCGTCGATTCCCTGGCCGATTACCTGGTAGAGCGCGAAGATGCTGCGCTCCCCGGCACGCTCTTTGTCGGTGAAGGCGATGGGAGGCGGGTTCAGGCCTTCCGAGGCCGGCCCTTTGCCGTTGCCGCTTACGCCATGGCAACTCGCACAATGCTCGGCGTAGAGTGCCTTCCCGCGCTGGAACTCAGGTACCACGGTCGGGGCCAGCGGGACCGGGTAGGCTTTGACCAGGTCCGCGGCAAACGATCGCGACAAGGTGGCAACAACCTCTGGCGCCGCCTTCCGCTCAATCGCGGCCTGGAGGTCGGCGGCCTGTTTCAGGAGAGCTCCCTTCTCGCCGGACGATGGCAAGGCATCCAGCTTGCCTTTCGCCGTACTCGCAAATTCAACCATCTCGGCGTACTCGTCCGCATTGATGACCTCGCCATCGCGGACGGCCTCGCGGTAGTCGACCGCGACATAGTCGAGCAGCCGCCATATGGTCAGAACCGAATCCGTGTCCGCGCGGACTGCGACTCCGGAGATCAACTGGAGGGACAGCAGGAAACAGAACGCCAACGCCCGAATTGTCATAGCCCGCCACTTCATCGCCAATGCGACTTACTTTCAAAGAATAGCGGATTGAACGATCGTCGTCGACCGATGGTCTACTTCCAGGATACTCCAGCGCAGGTCGCGATGACCGCCTTGCTCCTGATTGGCTTCTGGAACAATCAGCGTCTCGCTTCCGCGCAGCGCACGGATTCAGAGGGCTGAAGCGGCACATTATTTTGCGATCAGAAGGTGCCAAAGCGCTCTGATTGTCGCTGCACATTCGTCTTTTGAGCCTCGTGCATTGACGTTGCCAGCAGATCGGTGGCGTTGTGATTCGTGGCGTGGACACGCTCCGCGCTTCAGAAGTGCAGCGCCAGGGAAAACGCGGTGCAAGCACCGAGGATACTTTCCTTCTTGATCCTTTAGTGGCTACAGGGTGCACCATGCGCTTGCATGTGCCGGCGGCAGCGATCTCCCTGCGGGCACGACCTTTGCGACCTGAAACGGAGCCGCTGAAAATGCGTGTGTTGCTACGCCTGGCGCACGCAATCGACGGTCTAAATAGAACCGTCTCTCAGTTCGTACGTTGGGGATTGCTCGCGAACGCCGTCCTCATCACGGCAAACGCTCTGAGCCGCAAATTCTTCTCTCTGGCGTGGGCGTCGGCGTTCGATCTCCAATGGCAATTTTTCGCCGCCGTGGTCTTGCTGATGGCTGCTTATACCTTTCAACGAGACGAGCACGTGCGGATCGACATCCTGGCCGGCCGGCTGGGCGAACGGGGCCTTGCCTGGCTGGATCTCATTGGAATTTGCCTCGTTCTTCTGCCGGTATGCGCAGCCCTCGTATGGGTGAGCCTGCCGCAGTTCGTCATCGCCTTTCTTTCGGGTGAAAGCCGGGCGACGCGGGAAAGTACCAGTCACATTCCTGCATGGATCATAAAGGGCTTCATCCCGGCTGGATTTCTTCTGCTCGCTCTGCAAGGCATCGCCGAAGCCATCCGCTGCGTTGCGTGTCTCAGGGGCGTTCTTCCGCGACCGATGCACCGGCGCAGACTGATCGAGGACCGCTGAGATGACGGAAATCTTTGCGCCGGCGATGTTCCTCTGCCTGGTGTTGGTACTCTTCGCCGGGTTTCCGGTTGCCTTCTCCCTGGCGGCGGTCGCTGGCGCATTCGGCGCCATCGGCGTCACGACGGGCCACTTCAACGTTACCTTCTTGAACAATATGCTTTTCCGCATTCAAGGGACGTTCAACAACGACAACCTGCTGGCGCTGCCGCTGCTGATTTTTATGGGAATGCTGCTGGAGCGCACCGGGATCGCCGAGGAAATGTTCACAGCCCTGAATCGCTTATTCGGGCGTCTTTCCGGCGGGTTGGCGTACACAACCATTGTTGTTGGAGCAGCCCTCTCTGCGATCACCGGATTCGTTTCAGCGTCGGTGGTTGCCATCGGGCTCATATCGCTGCCCGTGATGCTGCGCGCAAGATACGATCCGAAACTTGCCACTGGGGTGGTAGCCGCGGCCGGCACGCTTGCTCAGGTCATTCCGCCAAGCCTCGTTCTCATCATTCTAGCAGAGCAGCTCGAAGTGTCTCTTCTCGAGATCTATCGAGGCGCGCTCTTGCCGGCGGCAC
>OFDN01002402.1_pt1 | contig 10358 bp, 10 predicted proteins | sample 1520971 | NCBI WGS metagenome assembly OFDN01 (sample SAMEA94257418, study PRJEB24077) | hot springs metagenome | biome: Aquatic biome; feature: Geographical feature; material: Water | place: India | collected 2012-06-12 | depth 5 m | reverse complement strand
CCAGCCGCGAGAGCGAGCCGCCGATGCTGATGCGCTTCACGCCCGTCGCGGCGATTTGGTCGGCCGTGAGATTCGGATCGGCACCGGTCATTACTGCGTTCAGCGGCTTCGTCACTTCAGAGGCAACCGTGCGCATGGTGGCGAGGTCGAGCAGGCCCGGCGCATAGAGCACGTCGGCGCCGGCCTTCTCGAAGGCCTGCAGGCGGCGGATCGTATCGTCGAGATCCTTCACGCCGCGGATCAGGTTCTCGGCCCGCGCGGTGAAGGTGAAGGGCACCGGCAGCGAGCGCGCCATCTCGGCGCCCGCCGCGACGCGCTCCACGGCATGGTTGAAGTCGTAGATCTTCTCGCCGCTCCAATCCTCGATCGACCCGCCGACGATGCCGGCCGCCGCCGCGTCGCGAAGGATCGTGGCCGCCTCCTTCGGATCGTCGGCATAGCCGTTCTCGAGATCGGCGTTCACCGGCAGGTCGGTCGCGCTCGCGATGACGCGGCAGTTCTCGATCAACTCTTCCCGGCTCACCGCATTGTCGCCGTCGACGCGCCCCAGTGCATTCGACATGCCGAGGCTGGTCGTCGCCAGTGCCTCGAAGCCCAGCGACTGCAGCAGCTTGGCCGTGCCGGCGTCCCAGGGATTGGGCAGCAGCAGCAGACCCGGCCGCTCGTGCAGTTCGCGAAACACCTGCCCCTTTTCCGCCTGCGTCCGCATTTCGTCTCCTCCGCTTTCTGCTAAGGAACACCGATGGACATGACCGCGCAACGGGAACTCGCCCGTCTCCTCGCCACGCTCCGCCGCGAACATCGCGGCCAGAGCGGCCTCGCCTCGCATCTCGTGCCGCCCGACAAGGCGACGGCCTATCGGATCGCTGGCATGGTCGCCGAGGAGCTGGGCTGGCCGGTTCTGGGCTGGAAGATCGCGGCGATGAAGGAGGAGATGCAGCAGGCGCTGCGGACTGACTCGCCGATCTACGGCCGCGTCTACTTCTTGAAGGAAACGCCGCACAGCGCCGCGCATGCAACGCTTGCAAGCCCGATCCCCGAGGTCGAGTACCAGGCGAAGCTGGGCCGCGATCTGCCGCCACGCGACAAGCCCTATACGGTCGAGGAAGTCACCGAGGCGGTCGCGTCGCTGCATCCGGGGCTGGAACTCGCGGAGTGCCGATTCATCCACGACGCGGCATTCCCGCCCCTGCCTGCGGTCCTGGCCGACGGCGCGGGTTCCGGCACGATCGTCTATGGCCCCGCCATCGAGGATTGGCGCAACCGGGAAATTGCGGGCCAGGAAGCGACGCTCTCGTCCAATGGCCGCTTGCGCCGCAAGGGCACGGCCGCCGCCGCGCTCGACCATCCGATGGTCCCGCTCACTTGGCTCGCCAACGAACTGTCGCGCACCGGCGTCGGCATGAAGGAAGGCCAGATGGTCAGCACCGGCACGCTGACCGGCATGCTGGCGCCCAAGCCCGGCGAGACGTTCCTGGCCGACTTCGGCCCGTTCGGCTCGGTGACCGTCTCGATCACCTGAGCGCATCAAATCATATCGCGCTTCCCCCAAGACACCTCACCCTGAGGAGCGGTGCGAAGGACCGCGTCTCGAAGGGTGGGCACGAGCACCCCGTCTGTTGCCCATCCTTCGAGACGGCCGCTCCGCGGCCTCCTCAGGATGAGCACAAACGGATGGACGCGAAGAGGTTTCTACTTCGTGAACACCATCGCCTTGTCCTTCACCGAGCCGTGGCGAAGGGTGAGCAGGTCGAGCACGTAGTTCTGGTAGAGCTTCCACGGCCGCTTGCTGCCCTGCTTGGGCTGGTGCGGCAGAGCGCGCTGGATGTAGCCGGACGAGAAGTTGACCCACGGCTCCTCGGTGAGCGTCGGGTCGCTGTTGTGCGGCGTCGCCTGCCGGAAGCCCTTGCGGTCCATGTAGTTCAGCAGGCGGCAGACATATTCGCAGACGAGATCGGCCTTCAGGGTCCACGAGGCGTTGGTGTAGCCGAACACCGCCGCGAGGTTCGGCACGTCCGAATACATCATGCCCTTGTAGATCATGGTGTCGGAGGGCTTCACCGGCTTGCCGTCCACCACCAGCTTCGCGCCGCCGAGCGGCTGCACCACAAGGCCCGTCGCCGTCACGACCACGTCCGCCTCCAGCTCGGCGCCTGACTTCAGCCGGATGCCCTTCTCCGTGAAAGTCTCGATCGTATCGGTCACGACCGAGACCTTCTTCTTGCGGATGGCGCGGAAGAGATCGGCATCGGGCACCAGGCAGAGTCGCTGGTCCCAGGGATTGTATTTCGGGGTGAAGTGCGTGGCGACGTCGTAGTCCGGTCCCAGCATCTGGCGCACGCCGCCCAGGATCAGGCTCTTCACCTTCTCCGGCTTGCGCTTGCACATCTGGTAGAAATACATGCCGAGCAGCACGTTCTTCCAGCGCGTCAGCATGTAGGCGAGCTTGAGCGGCAGCCGGCGCCGCAGCTTGTTCGCGATCGGGTCCTGCGCCGGCCGCGCCACGACGTAGGTGGGCGAGCGCTGCAGCATGGTGACGTGCGCCGCGGTCTCGGCCATCGACGGCACGACCGTCACGGCGGTAGCGCCGCTGCCGATCACCACCACCTTCTTGCCGGCATAGTCCAGATCCTGCGGCCAGTGCTGGGGATGCACGACCCGGCCCTTGAAGCCATCGATGCCCGGGAACTCCGGCAGGTAGCCCGCCTCGTAGCGATAGTAGCCGCTGCACATCCAGAGGAAGCCGCAGGAGATGAACACGCGCTCGTCGCCGCGTTCGATCTCGACCGTCCACTTCGCGTCCGGGGTCGACCAGGAAGCGCCGACGACGCGATGGCCGTAGCGGATGCGGCGGTCGATACCGTGGTCGCTCGCGACCTCGCGGATATAGCTCAGGATCGCGGGACCGTCGGCGATGGCCTTGGGGTCCTTCCACGGGCGGAACCGGTAGCCGAGCGTGTACATGTCGGAATCGGACCGGACGCCGGGATAGCGGAAAAGGTCCCACGTGCCGCCGCTCGCGGCACGGCCCTCGAGGATGGCGTAGCTCTTGCCCGGGCAGTTCTTCTGCAGGTGCCAGGCGGCGCCGATGCCCGAAAGCCCGGCGCCGACGATCAGCACGTCGAAATATTCAGAGGCTGTGCGGTTCTGCGAAGCCGGGGCGATGATCGTGTCCATCCCGACTTCATTGCGGAAACCATTCCGACTGGCAACTCGCCTTTCCGCAGCCCCAGCGGCCGGGCTATAGCGCGGCCGTGATGATGATTTCGATCAGGTCGCCCTCGGGCATGACCGACTGCACGAAGGAGCGGACCGGGCCGTGATTTGCCGGCATCCAGGTCGCCCAGGCCTCGTCGAAGGCCGGCTTGTTGTCGTGGTCGGTGACGACGATCTCGGCCTTCACGATGCGCGTGCGGTCGAGACCCGAGTCCTTCAGATAGCCGTCGATCACGCCCAGTGCGCCCAGCGTCTGGACGCGAATGTCCTGCGTCCGGTCCGGCGACGTCGCCACGCCCCAGAGGAAGCCGCCGCCGCCGGGCAGGCGGTAGATCGCGACCGAGGATTTGGCCGACACGCGCGGATTGGGAACGCGGGTGATGTCGCTTGTACTCATGTTTTACTCCCTGACGAACCAGCAGGCACTATGACTCCGGCGCGACCGCCGATGAACAGGGACGCGCAGCCGATCAGGGTGACGAGGGCGGCGATGACGAAGCCCGGCCCGTAGCCGCCGAACCCGTCGCGCAGGAAGCCGAACAGGGCCGGCCCGAGCGCCGAGGTGAGTTGGATCACGGTGGCGGCCGTGCCATAGGTGGTGCCGAAGTCGGCCGCGCCGAACTCGCGGCGCACGACGACCGGACCCAGCGTCGTCACGTGGCCGATGCCATAGCCATAGACCAGGCTCGCGACGACGAGGATCGGCACGGTCGGCCAGAATGCGATGGCCAGCAGCGAGACCGCCTGCGCGATCATGACGAAGCAGCCCAGCCGCCGCGCGTTCACGCGATCGACGATGCGCGCCAGGATCAGGCGGCCCAAGAACGCCGACAAGCCCGCCGCGCTGACCAGCAATCCGGCCCCCGCCCGTCCCAGCAGCGGCTCGGCCAGGGCCACGTGATGGGTGATGAAGCCGATCTGGATGGCGAGGCCCAGCGCAAAGGCCACGGTGGCGCTCCACAGCAGCAGGCGTCGATTGGCGGCCGTGGCGATCGGGGCGAGGTTGACTATGGGCGATGCGTCCTTTCGCGCGGCCTTGCCATCGCGCGGCAGGCCGAGATCCGCTGGGCCGCGATAGCGCAGGACGATGGCGATCAGCGGACCGAGCAGCAGCACCGCGACGATACTGGCGACGAACAGACCGCGCGCGAGGCCGAGTTCACCGATGGAAAGCAGCAGCAGCGGCACGCCCGCGATGGCGCCGACGCTCGCCCCCATGATGGCGAGCGTCATCGACCGGCCCTGATGACGCTCGAACCAGGGCGCGACCGTCGTGGTGATGCCCGTCATCGAGAGCGTCGACCACCCGAAGCCCAACAGCACGAAGCAGGGATAGAGCTGCCACGACGCGCTCACCTGCCCTATCAGCGCGACGCCCGCCGCCATGCAGGCCAGGCCCAGCAACAGCACGGGGCGCGGCCCGAACCGGTCGATGCTCCGGCCCACGATGCGCTGGATGCTGGCGCTGACCAGGAAGAACACGGTGATCGCCGACGCCACCTCGGCGATCGGCCAGCCGTGCGCCGACGTCACGGCCTGCAGATACACGCTGGAGCCGAAGAGTCCCAGCGACCAGGCCACGGCCGCGATGACGAAGCAGGCCCCGACGACGCGCCAGCCATAAAAATGGGAAATCAACTCAGTCGGGCCTTGCACGGCAAACGATGCGGGCCATGGACGCTTCCTTCGGGCTTCATGTTTGCAGTAGCTTACCGGAACGCTGGGAGCACATTCCACCCACCGCACCGCCCCTTGTCGCATGCCAGAGATAGCCTTCCGGGAGGACTTCATGACCGCAAGCGTCAAACAGCTGATGGAAGCCGCCAATGCCGTCGTGCCGAAAGTCACGCCAGCGGAGGCGAAGGCCATGATCGCCAAGGGCAACACGCTCATCGTCGACGTGCGCGACACCGCCGAGGTTGCCAGCAACGGCAAGATCGCGAATGCCGTCAACGTGTCGCGGGGCATGCTCGAGTTCCGGGCGGACCCGGAGTCGCCCTACCACGACAAGGCCTTCGACAAGTCGAAGACCGTGATCGTCTACTGCGCCTCGGGAGGCCGGGCCGCGCTCAGCGGCAAGGTCCTGAAGGATTTCGGCTTTGCCAATGTCGTCAACCTCGGTGGCTTCAAGGACTGGGTCGACAGCGGTGGCGCGGTCGACAAGCCCTGAGGCCTACTTCTCGGCGAACTTGAGCTGCTGGATCGCCGTCAGCAGCTTGGTGATCTGATTGCGCTGAGCCTCGTCGAGCGGCTTGTCGTCAGGCAGAGGCTGGAGCACCAGCTCCACGTCCTCCAGTTGCTTGACCAGGTTGTAGGCTTTGTTGGTCTTTTCCTTCTCGCCGCCCGCCAGCATCGGATAGACCGTGAGGTAGAGCGAGGCGAGACTGCGGTTCTGCAGCTCCGGCGTCAGGGGGATCGCGCTCTTGAAGACTCCGCCCAGCGCAGCTTTGGCCTCGCCGACCGTCTTGGCCCGGCGCAGCAGGAAGCTCATCCCGTCCAGCCGGTGTTCGATCTCGAAGCGATGACTGATCAGGTCCGACTGGTTCTTCTGCGCAATCTCATGCTCGTGCTGGACCTGCTGCAGGAAAGCCGCGCCGCCCGTGAGAACCACCGAAGACAAGAGCCACATCCCGACGGAGCTATTCAGGAATTCATAGACCTTCGAGCCGAATCCCGGAGCCGGCGGCGGCGGCGCAGGCTCCGACGCGGGCTTGGCCGCCTCCTGCTCGAGCGACATGCGAATCGAATGACGATAGCGCTCCTCGGCCGCGATGCGCTTCATCTCCTCTTCGGTCAGCATCGCCCGCTCCTAGTCTTTCATGAATGTGTTGAGGTCGGGCGTCGGTATTGCCCGGTCGAGGTAGGAGAACGTCCCCGTGTCCTTCACTTCGGTGGCGGCCTCGATCAGGCCGGTCATAGCGGCGCGATACAGCGACGTTGCGAGGCTGATCCGCTTCACGCCGGCCGCCTCCAGTTCGGCCTTGCTGAACGACTTGCCCTTGATGCCAACCATGAAATTGAACGGCTTGCGCAGCGAACCGCACACCTTCTTCACCGAGGCGAGGTCGGGAAGGCCCGGGGCAAACAGAACGTCGGCGCCGGCCGCCTCGAACGCCTGCAGGCGCTTGATCACGTCGCCCAGGTCCGGCTTGCCGCGCAGGAACCCCTCGGCTCGCGCCGCCAGGACGAAAGGCACCGGCAGCGATCGCGCCGCCTCCACCGCCGCCTTGATACGGGCCGTCGCGGTGTCGATGTCGAACAGCGGCTGGTCGGGATTGCCGGTCGCATCCTCGATCGAGCCGCCGACCAGCCCGACGCCCGCCGCCTGGCGGATCGTCTCGGCCGCGTCGTTGGGAGAATCGCCGAACCCCTTTTCGAGGTCGGCGGCCACCGGCAGGTCGGTGGCGTTCACGATCAGCCGCGCATTGGCCAGCGCCTCCTCGCGCGTCACCTTGCCGTCCCGCTTGCCCAGGACGCCGGCCTTCGCGCCGCTCGAACTGGCCAGCGCCTCGAACCCGAGACCGGCCAGCACGCGCGCCGAGCCGGCATCCCAGGGGTTGGCGATGACGAAGGCGCCCGGTGCGTCATGGAGCGCACGGAATTTGCGGGCCTTCTCGGCCTGGCTGACACTCATGGAAGATTCCCCATACTCGAATTTGCGCGGCAGTTTGTCCCGCACGCGCCCGCGAGGGCAAACGAGATTATTTCGATGCGGTACCCGTTTCCGTCGTGATCCCCCGGCGCCATCGCATGTACGGCAGTGTGATGGCGACGGAGATCGCGATGTACACCGAGATCACGACGGCGACGCGTGCGCCGGGCAGAGACGTCGCCACGACCACGGCGACCCCGATATGCCGCGTCGCGCAGGCCACGGCGAGCGCCGTACGGTCCTCTTCCTTCGGCCCGCCCACCAGATGGCCGATGATCAGGGCCATCAGGATCAGCACGGCGAGGGCCGCGACGCCCTGCCACTGGACTTCGAGAACGATGTGCCAGTTCACCGCGAGCAGGGCGAGCGCGGCGAACGCCAGGAACACCCCCGCGAGACCGACCAGCCGCCCGCCCGCCCAGGCGGCGAACCGCGGAAACAGCCAGCGCACCCCCATGCCGCCGAGCAACGGCAGGAAGAACGATTCGCCCAGGACGATGGCGGCGCGTTCCGGCGCCAGGTGCGGCAGCCTCGGAAACAGCGGCACGAGCATTTCGAGCCACACCGGCACGAGGATCACGGCCAGTACCGAGGAAACGACGACCAGGCTGAAGATATAGGCCCCGTCGCCGATGCCCAGCAGCTTGCGGGGGAGCAGCGGCGCGCCGGCCGAAACCGCGAGCACGAGCAGGCCCGCCTCCACGCCCGGCGACAGCGGCAACAGTTTGACCAGCGCGAGTGCCGCCAACGGCACCAGCACGTACATCGCCACCACCGAGCGCAGCAGCAGGGCGGGATGGCGGAACAGCCTCACCGCATCGCGCGGCGTCGAATCCAGGCCGATCCCGAAGATGATCACCGTCACGGTCATCTTCAGGAGAACGAGCAGGGCGACCGTCAAGGCACGACTCCGGGCCGTCGTGCCGAAATGGCCTCGCTTGCCGACCGAGCCGGAGTCATCGGCCGAATGGGAGTTCGAGCTTTCATCTTCACTTTTCCGGGGGCCCCTTCCACTCGCTACCACAGAATCGCGCCGGGGGCTCAGCGGCTGTTCGCCGGTGGTGCAGCGCAACGCCCAAGCGGGAGTTCTCGCAATCGTCCACCGGACGGGTAGAGTGAGCGGCATGGGAGAGAATTGCATGCAGCGTCGCAGCCTGATGACCGCCCTTGGCGCCGTGCTGGCGGCGAGCGTCGCGCGGGGCGCATGGGCCCAGGACGCCTCGAAGTCCTCATTCACGCCCGAGCAGCTCGATCAGATGCTGGCGCCGATCGCGCTCTATCCCGATGCGGTCCTGGCGCAGACCCTGATGGCGGCCAGCTATCCCCTGGAAGTCGTCGAGGCGGCGCGCTGGGCGAAGGCCAACCCGTCGCTGAAGGGCGATGCGGCCATCGCCGCCGTGAAGGACAAGAGTTGGGACGTGAGCGTGAAGTCGCTGGCCGCCTTTCCGCAGATCCTCATCCAGCTCAGCGACAATCTCGACTGGATGCAGAAGGTGGGCGACGCGATGATCGCCCAGGAGCAGGACGTCGCCGATTCTATCCAGCGCCTGCGTGCCCGGGCCGCCGACGCCGGCAACCTCCAGAGCGGCAAGGAGCAGACCGTCACCGCGCAGGGTTCGGGCAGCGACCGCACGATCGTGATCGCGCCCGCCAATCCCGAAGTCATCTACGTACCGACCTACAATCCCAATACGGTTTACGGCACGTGGCCGTACCCGGCCTATCCGCCGACCTATTATCCGCCGCCTCCCGGCTACGGCTATGGCTCGGCATTGCTGCGCGGTCTGATGTTCGGGGCAGGCATCGCGGCGGCCGGCGCCATCTTCGGCGGCTGGAACTGGGGCCGCGGCAACAGCTACGTCAACGTGAACGTCAATCGCGCGGTCAACATCGACCGCAACTTCAACGCCGCCAACATCAACAATGGCCGCTGGCAGCACGACACGATCCACCGCAAGGGCGTGGCTTATCGCGATCCGGCGACGCGCCAGCGCTTCAACCAGACGCGACCGGGCGCCGACCAGCGCCAGGAATTCCGCGGCCGTCTCGAGAATCGTCCTGCCACCGGGCAGGCCAATGCACGCCCCAACCTTCCGAACGCGGGTGGCCAGCATCCGAACTTGCCCAACCATGCGGGCGGTGGAGCGGCCCAGCGGCCGAATGTCACCAATCGGGCGGCCGGCGGGCAGCATCCCAATTTCCAGAACCATGCCGGCGCGCCCCGCGGCGGCGGCGCCATCCGCGGCGTCGACAATGGCCAGCGCACCAATCGCGAGGCTTCACGCGGGCGCGCCCAGCAATCCCGCGCCGCCACGCATCCCAGCGGCGGCGGTGCGCGCGGTGGCGGTGGCGGAGGGGGCGGTGCGCGTGCAGGCGGCGGCGGTGGTGGTGGCGCTCGAGCCGGCGGCGGCCAGCATGGCGGTGGAGGTCGGCGATGAACATCTCGACCCTCAAGCGGGCCCTCTGCGCCCTCTTCCTGGTGGTCGGTCTTGCCGGCGGCCTGGCCACAGGCGCGCTCGCCCAAGCGACGAAACCACAGGGCTTCCCGACACCCGAGGCGGCCGCCGATGCGCTGACCGATGCTATCCGGCGCGACGACGCCAAGGCGGTGGGCGCCATGCTGGGCGCCGATTGGCGCGATTTTGTCCTGGGTCGCCCAAACGACGAGGAGCGCCTGCGCGAGAAATTTCTTCAGGCCTGGGACGCGAACCATAAGGTTGTCGTCGACGGCAACAAGGCGACGATCGAGGCGGGCACCACGGGCTGGACCAGCCCGATTCCCGTCGTGCGGGACGGTGACCAGTGGCGCTTCGATGTCGAGGCCGGCCGCAAGGAGATCACGGCGCGGCGCATCGGCCGCAACGAATTGTCGGTGATCCAGAGCCTGCTGGCCCTGGTCGATGCCCAGCACGAGTACGCGGCTCTCGACCCGATGAAGGTCGGCCTGCCGGTCTATGCCCGCCGGCTGTTGAGTTCACCGGGCCGGAAGGACGGTCTCTATTGGGATGTCGCACCGGGCGAGCCCGAGAGCCCGATCGGCCCGGCCCTGGCGACCGCCCAGGCGCAGGGCCAGGCTGGCACGGAGGACGGTTATTACGGCTACCGCTTCCGCCTGCTCTACTCGCAGGGTCCCGACGCCCCCGGTGGGGCCTACGACTATCTGGTGAAGGACCGGATGATCGGCGGCTTCGCCATTCTCGCCTGGCCGATCCGCTACGACGACACCGGCGTGATGACGTTCATGGTCAACCAGGATGGCGTCGTCTACGAGCAGGACCTCGGTCCGGATACCGCGGCCAAGGCCGCGGCCATCACGACATACAATCCGGGCAAGGGCTGGGAGAAAGCCGACACCACGCCGCCGTGACAGCAGCGGCGACGTCAGCTCTCGTGTCGCCTTAGGGTCTTACTGAGCACGCTGGAATCACACCATCAACCTCATGCTGAGGAGGCTGCGGAGCAGCCGTCTCGAAGCATGGGCACGAGCACC
>OFDN01002401.1_pt1 | contig 10363 bp, 7 predicted proteins | sample 1520971 | NCBI WGS metagenome assembly OFDN01 (sample SAMEA94257418, study PRJEB24077) | hot springs metagenome | biome: Aquatic biome; feature: Geographical feature; material: Water | place: India | collected 2012-06-12 | depth 5 m | reverse complement strand
GCACCGTGCGCCATGAGCTGCCCGCGCTGGAGCCGCTGCGCGCCGAGCCGCCGCGCCGCCGCCCGCCGGTGCTGCGCGACGAGATCCGCCAGGCCCAGGCCCCGCTGGACGACGAGCTGCAGGCCGCCGCCCGCGACAGCCAGTTCGAGATGATGAGCGAGCTGCGCTCGATGAAGGGCCTGATCGAGGAACGCTTCGGCGCCCTGGCCTTCATGGAACGCATGCAGCGCAACCCGCGCCAGGCCAACCTGACGCAGAAGCTGCTGGACTGCGGCTTCTCGCCCGCGCTGATCCGCAAGCTGGCCGACGGCCTGCCCGCCGATGCACTGGACGAGACCAGCTGGGCCGCCAGCGTGCTGGAGCGCAACCTGCTGGCCGCCGACCATGAGCCGGCGCTGGAGGATGCCGGCGGCGTGTACGCCATGATCGGCTCCACCGGCGTGGGCAAGACCACCACCACAGCGAAGATCGCCGCGGCGTTCGCCACCAAGCACGGCGCCGGCCACCTGGGCCTCATCACCCTGGATGCCTACCGCGTGGGCGCGCACGAGCAGCTGCGCACCTATGGCCGCATCCTCGGCGTGCCGGTGCACACCGCCCACGACCGCGCTTCGCTGGAAGACCTGCTGGACCTGCTGAGCGGCAAGAAGATGGTGGTGATCGACACCGCCGGCATGGCCCAGCGTGACAGCCGCACCCGCGAGCTGCTGGACATGGTGGGCCACCGCGCCATCCAGAAGCTGCTGGTGGTCAACGCCAGCGCGCAGGGCGAGACCATCGAGGACGTGATGCTGAGCTACCAGGCCAAGGCCTGCCGCGGCGTGGTGCTGTCCAAGATCGACGAGGCCGTGAAGCTGGGCCCGGCGCTGGATGCGCTGATCCGCCACAAGCTGCGCGTGGTGGGCGTGGCCAATGGCCAGCGCGTGCCGGAGGACTGGCACCGGCTGTCGGCCCAGTCGCTGGTGCAGCGGGCCTTCAAGGCCGCGCCGGCCGCTTCATGGCGCATGGACGCCAACGACGTGAACCTGATCTTCGCGGGCTCGCAAGCCGCCCGCGGCCACTCCGCCCACGCCTGAGGACCCGAGACGACATGCGTGACTTCTACGCCAGCCGCAGCGCACCGCTCGACCAGGCCGACGGCTTGCGCCGCCTGTTCAGCCCCACGCGCACCCGCTACATCGCGGTGGCCAGCAACCCGCACGTGGCCTTCGCCACCGTGCTGATCGAACGACTGACCTCGGCCATCGCCGCCACCGGCCGCAAGCTGCTGCTGGTGGATGCCGCCGACACCGCGCCCGAGCCGCATGAGCTGACGCAGCTGGACCTGGCCGCCGGCATCGAGGAGCTGTCGCCGCAGATCAGCTACCTGGCCGCGCGCGGCCTGCCGCTGCGCCATGTGGACACCCGCGGCTCCTGCGCCGGGCTGTTGCGCCAGCTGACCGACGCCGCCCCGCAGGCCGACGTGGTGCTGGTGCATGCCGGCGCCAGCGAACTGAGCCGGCTGTTCAGCCACCGCGCGGTGCGCCCGGTGCTGCTGGCCGCCGATCATGCGCCCAGCGTCACCCATGCCTATGCGGCGATGAAGGTCCTGTCGGCCCGCAGCGGCCTGATGGCCTTCGACCTCATGCTGGCCGTGGGCCCGCAGCGCACGCGCCGCGAGCATGTGGCGCGCCAGATCGCCCACTGCGCCGACAGCTTCCTGGGCGCGGCGGTGCACGACTGGGTGGCGGTGGACCCGGCGTGCAACGTGGCCGAGGCGCCCGACGCCGCGCTGGTGCGCATGGTGCGCAAGCTGCTGGCCGACGACACCGCCGCACTGGAAGCCGCACCGCCTGCCGCCTGGCAACCGCACGTCCCAGCCTCGGCTTCGCTGATGGCCAACTGAATTCCTGGAGCCAAGAGCATGTACAACGCCAAAGGCCGTACCGACAACAACGCGATGCTGAAGCAGTACAGCCCGTTGGTGCGCCGGCTCGCCCATCAGATGATCGCCAAGCTGCCCGCCAACGTGGAGATCGACGACCTGATCCAGGTCGGCATGATCGGCCTGAACGATGCGCTGGGCCGCTTCGATGCCGCGCAGGGCGTGCAGTTCGAGACCTTCGCCACCCAGCGCATCCGCGGCGCCATGCTCGACGAGCTGCGCGGCAGCGACTGGATGAGCCGCGGCAACCGCCGCCAGCAGCGCAACATCGAGGCCGCCGTGCACAAGCTGGAGCAGAAGCTCGGCCGCGCACCGCATGAGTCCGAAATCGCGGTGGAGATGGGCATCACGCTGGTGGAATACCAGGAGCTGCTGGGCAAGGTGCGCGGCACGCAGCTGGTGTACCTGGAAGACCTCAGCGGCGACGAAGGCGACGACGACTACCTCGAGCGCCACGTCGGCACCGAGGAAGCCAACCCGATGGCGGTGCTGCAGGACATGCGCATGCGCACCGCGCTGGTCGATGCCATCAAGCTGCTGCCCGAGCGCGAGCAGTACGTGATGAGCATGTACTACGAGCACGACATGAATCTCAAGGAGATCGCGGCCGTGCTCAAGGTGACCGAAAGCCGCGTGTGCCAGCTGCACAGCCAGAGCATCGCCCGGCTGCGCGTCAAGCTGCGCGAGTGGTGATCGCAGCTTCCCTCCAGTCCTTGTAGTCGCAGTACCCGCAGTACCCGAGGTGTCGCCATGCTGAAGTCGTTGTGGAAGATGGCCCCCTCGCTGGCCGAGGGCGTGCCCGCGGCCGGTGCCGTCGCCGCCACCGTGCCGCCGCAGGAAGCCACGCCGGTGGTGGGCCGGCTGGCCCAGCATGCCTCCCGCCTGGGCCGCGAGGCCGCCGAGGTGCGCGGCGTGATCGACGACACCCACAAGACGGCCACTGCCCAGGCCGAGGCCGCGCGCGAGCTGGCCCGCCAGGTGCAGGACGTGGCCCGGGTGCAGCAGGTGATCGGCAGCCACACCGAGCATTCGGTGGTCGCCGTGGCCCGCGCCCGCGAGGCGGTGCATGCGGTGGGCAGCGAGGTGACCGGCATCGTCGAGACGCTGCGCAAGGTGGCCGAGGCCGCCTCCGACATCACCCAGATCGCACTGCAGACGCGGCTGGTGGCCTTCAATGCCAGCGTGGAAGCCAAGCGAGCCGGCGAGGCCGGCCGCGGCTTCGGCGTGGTGGCCGATGCGGTGAAGGACCTGGCCGCCCGGGTGGAGGCCTCGTCCAAGGACATCATGGGCACCATGGCCCACCTGGACGAACGCATCGGCAGCCTGGCGCGCGAGATCCAGGCGCCCTCCTCCAGCCCTGCCGGCAGCGCCGCGAAGGCCGCCGACCAGAGCGGCGTGCATGCCGCGCTGGATGCGGTGGCCGAGCAGGTGACCCGCATTGCCGCCGCCGCCGAGCAGAGCCGAGGCGCCTGTGGGCAGCTCGATCAGCAGATGGCCGTGATCGAGACGGACATGCGCCAGACCAGCCGTGCGCTGGACACCGCGATCCAGCGCAGCGAAAGCCTGCTGAAGGTGAGCGAGCAGCTCATCGAGATGGCCGCCGACAGCGGCGTGGTGACCGAGGACACGCCCTACATCCAGGCCGTGCAGCAGGCCGCGGCCGAGGTGGGCCAGCTGCTGGAAGGCGCGCTGCAACAGGGCAGCATCACGCTGGCCGACCTGTTCGACGAGCGCTACGCGCCGATCGCCGGCACCCAGCCCGCCCAGCACACCACCCGCTTCTGCCCGCTGGCCGACCGGCTGCTGCCGCCGGTGCAGGAACGCATGCTCAAGCTGAGCGACAAGGTGGTGTACTGCATCGCCGCCGATCGCAACGGCTACGTGGCCACGCACAACAGGCAGTACAACCAGCCGCAGCGCGGCGACCTGGCCTGGGACACGGCCAACAGCCGCTATCGCCGCATCTTCAACGACCGCACCGGCCTGGCCAGCGCGCAGAACCAGCGCCCCTTCCTGCTGCAGACCTACCGCCGCGACATGGGCGGCGGCAAGTTCGTGGTGATGAAGGAAGCCGCCGCGCCCATCACCGTGCGCGGCCGCCACTGGGGCGGGCTGCGGCTGGCCTTCAGGTTCTAGACAGCGCGCGGAAGCGCTGCAGCCGCTGCGCCAGCAGCCGGGCGGCCTGCGCATCGGGCGCACGCAGCGCCTGCGCCACCGGTGCCGTGCACACCGCGGGCAGGCTGCCGCCCGCCGCCATCCACCCCAGCCGCGCCGCGCCCAGCGCGCCGCCGGCCGCCGAATCGGCATGGGTGGCGATCTCCACGCCCAGCACGTCGGCCAGCATCTGCGCCCACAAGGCGCTGCGGGCGCCACCGCCCACCAGCGACAGCCGCTGCACCGTGGTGCCTGCGGCCTGCAGCGCCGCATGGCCGTCGGCCAGGCCGAAGGCCACGCCCTCCATCACCGCATAGGCGATGGCGGCTGCATCGGTGTCGTGGCCCAGGCCGTGCAGGCTGGCGCGCAGCGTGGCGCTGTTGTGCGGCGTGCGCTCGCCGCCCAGGTAGGGCAGGAACAGCGGCGCGGCCGCGCGCTGCGCCGGCGTGGTGGCCGCGGCCATGGCCTCCACCTCGGCATCGCTGCCGCGGCCGAGCAGCTGGCGCGCCCAGCGCAGGCAGCTGGCGGCCGACAGCATCACGCTCATCTGGTGCCACTGGCCGGGCAGGGCATGGCAGTAGGCATGCACCGCGCTGCGCGGATTGGGCCGGTAGCGGTCGGTGGCCACGAAGATCACGCCGCTGGTGCCCAGCGACAGGAAGCCCATGCCCGGCCGCACGATGCCCATGCCGATGGCGCTGGCCGCGTTGTCGCCCGCGCCGCCGGCCACCACGATGCCGGCGCGCAGGCCCAGCGTGGTGGCGGTGCTGGCCAGCAGCGTGCCACCGGGCTGGCTGCCTTCGACCAGCCTCGGCATGTGGGTGCGGGCCAGGCCGGTGAGCGCGAGCAGCTCGTCGCTCCAGTCGCAGCGGGCAACGTCCAGCCAGGTGGTGCCGCTGGCGTCCGATGCATCGGTCACGTGCTCGCCGGTCAGCCGCAGGCGGATGAAGTCCTTGGGCAACAGCACCTTGGCCACGCGCTCGAAGGTGCGCGGCTCGTGCGTGGCCAGCCAGCGCAGCTTGGGCGCGGTGAAGCCGGGCATCGCCAGGCAACCCGACAGCATCGGCAGCGCAGGCAGCTCGTCCATCATCGCCACGCACTCGGCCTCGGCGCGGGTGTCGTTCCAGAGGATGGCGGGGCGCAGCACGTGGTCGGCGGCGTCCAGCAGCACCGCGCCATGCATCTGGCCCGACAGGCCGATGGCCTGCACCTGCTGCCAGGCATGCGCATGGGCCGCGCGCAGCTCGGCACACACCGCCAGCGTGGCGGCCCACCAGTCGTCGGGCCGCTGCTCGCTCCAGCCGGGCTGCGGCCGGCTCAGCGACAGCGACACGCCGGCACTGCCGAGCACGCGGTGGTGGGCGTCCAGCAGCAGTGCCTTGACCTCCGAGGTTCCGTAATCCAGCCCGAGAAACATGGCTGCGATGCTAGGCCGCGCAACCGGCGATGATCGGTACCCTGCTGTCCACAAACCAATCGCATGAACTCGATACAAACCCGAATCGCCGCCACCCTCGCCTGCCTGCTGGCCACCGCGCCGCTGGCGGTGCAGGCGCAGGCCACGCCCGACCTGGCCGCCACCGCCGCCAAGGAAAAGGGCGCCACGGTGCTGCCCAGCGGCCTGGTGTTCCAGTCGATCAAGGAAGGCAGCGGCCCGAAGCCCGCCGCCACCGACACCGTGCGCGTGCACTACCGCGGCGTGTTGGCCGACGGCAAGGAGTTCGACAGCTCCATCGCCCGCGGGCAGCCGGCCGAGTTCCCGCTCAACCGCGTCATTCCCTGCTGGACTGAAGGCGTGCAGCGCATCCAGGTGGGCGGCAAGGCCAAGCTCACCTGCCCGCCGGGCATCGCCTATGGCGCGCGCGGCGCCGGCGGCGTGATCCCGCCCAATGCCACGCTGCAGTTCGAGGTGGAGCTGCTCGGCATCGCCGGCAAGTGACGCAGGGGTCCGCACGATGAGCGCCGACGACGCCGCGGGCGACGCGCCCTGGCACGACCCCACCCGGCTGCTGCATGGCGATGCCGGGCTGTCCACCGACGTGGGCGTGGTACCGCCCATCCACTACAGCGCCACCTTCCGGGCGCGCGACGCCACCGAGTTCGCCGAGATGGCCGGCACGCCGCGCCACGCGGCGTACTACACCCGCTACGGCAACCCGACGCACGAGCGGGTGGCCGGCATCGTGGCGGGGCTGGAGGGCACCGAGACGGCGCTGGTCACCGCCTCCGGCATGGGCGCCATCAGCACCACGGTGCTGGCGCTGGTGAAGGCGGGCGACCATGTCATCGCCCAGGGCCGGCACTACCTGAGCACGGCCAAGCTGTTCGAGGAGGTGCTGCCGCGCTTCGGCGTGCAGGTGACCATCGTGGAGCAGACCGACCTGGCGGCGCTGGAGGCCGCGCTGCGGCCCGAGACGCGGCTCATCATGCTGGAGACCCCGGCCAACCCCACGCTGGTGCTCACCGACCTGGCGGCGGTGGCGGCGCTGGCGCGGCCGCGCGGCATCCTCACCGTGGCGGACAACACCTTCGCCTCGCCCATCAACCAGAAGCCGCATGCGCTGGGCATCGACGTGGTGGTGCACAGCGCCACCAAGGCCCTGGGCGGCCACCACGACCTGACGGCCGGTGTGATCTGCTGCAGCCAGGCGCTGGCCGAGCGCATCTGGCCGATGCACATCACGCTGGGCTCGGTGCTGTCGCCGATGGATGCCTGGCTGCTGCTGCGCGGGCTGCGCACGCTGGCCGTGCGCATGGAGCGCATCAATGCCAATGCGCTGGCGCTGGCGCAGTGGCTGGAAGCCCAGCCGCAGGTGGAGCGGGTGTGGTACCCGGGGCTGCCCAGCCATCCGCAGCATGAGTTGGCGCAGCGGCAGATGCCGCAGGGCGGCGGGCCGGTGGTGGCGATGGCGTTGCGCGGCGACTATGCGGCCACCAGCCGCTTCGTCGCCTCACTGGAACTGGCCACCCATGCAGTGAGCCTGGGTGGCGTGGAAACGCTGATCGTGCATGCCGCGGCGATGTGGCGCGGCCTGATGGGCGAAGCGCAGACGGCCGGAACCGGCATCGGGCCCAACTTCGTGCGCCTGGCCGTCGGCCTGGAGCACATCGACGACCTCAAGCGCGACTTCGGCCGCGCCTTGCAGCAACTGTGACCGGATGTGGCGCGGTCAGCCGAGCACGGCCCGCGCCACCAGCGATACCGCGACCACCGCCCCTGCGATGGCGACGATCACCCAGTTCGGCGCGCGGCCGTGCGGGGCGGGAGGGAGTTGGCGACGGGGGTCATTCATGATCGGGTTCCACGAACAGCAGGCACAACGGTGGCCGGTCCTGGCAGAAGCGAGCTTCGTGCCATGCGGATGAACGACAGCGTAGGCGTCCCGGATGTCAGGCCAAACCCGTAATAACAGGCTCAAAAGCCGCTGGAAGCAGCCCGCTGGCGCGCCCGATACCATGCGCGCCATGGCTGCGCCCGCTCCCCATCAACGTCCGTCCTGGCAGCGAGTGCTGTGGCTGGCCGCAGGCGGCCTGAGCCTGGGCTCGGGCCTGGTGGGGCTGCTGTTGCCGCTGATGCCCACGGTGCCCTTCGTGCTGCTGGCGGCCTTCTGCTTTTCCAAGGGCAGCGAGCGCTGCGACCGCTGGATCTGCGAGCACCGCCACTTCGGCCCGATGGTGCGCGACTGGCGCGCCCACCGCGCGGTGCCGCTGCGTGCCAAGTGGGTGGCCACGGTCATGATGTCCATCAGCAGCGTGGGCGCCCTGTTCCTGCTGCCCATGCCCTGGGCGGCCGCGCCGGGCCTGTGTTGCGCGGCGGTGGCCGCCTGGATGTCGCCGCGCCGCACCACCAGGGCGGCGAAGCCTTCCTTGACCGCCACCACGGTGTCCTCGCGCACCTTGCGCAGCACGCTCTCGTCGGTGCTGCTGAGCAGGTAGTAGTCGGGCGGTAGCTCCACGCCCTGCTGGTCGGCGAAGTCGCCGATGACCACCGGGCGGTCCAGGTGGCCCAGCTGCAGCTCGGGCCGGCGGTGGGCGAAGTCCAGCCGCACCAGCGGCGCATCGCTGACCTTGACGGTGAAGGTGTGCAGCAGGCTCTGGGTGTAGCCGTCGTCGGCCACGATGCTGAAGCTGGCGTCGCCGGCGAAGCCATCGTCGGGGCGGAACAGCACCCGCAGGCCGTCGCCCGACAGCCGGGCCACGCCATGCGCGGCACCGACGATGCGGAAGGTGACCGGGTCGCCTTCGGGGTCGTCGATCAGCGTGGACACGGCCACCTGCGTGCTGAGCGACATGTGGGTGAAGCCGGCGCCGTTGCGCACCGTCGGACCCTGGTTGGGCGAGAAGCCCAGGTTGCCGAACAGCAGCGCCGCATCGGCAGCGTCCACGTCGCCGTCGCGGTCGATGTCGGCCCCGGCCTGCCAGCCGCTGCCGCCCGGCAGGCTGCCGCGCGCGGCCATGAAGGCGGCCACGTCCGCACCGTCCACCCGCTGGTTGCCGTCCACGTCGCCGGCAGCGAACAGCCGCAGCGTGTAGCCGCCCGAGCCGCCGGCCGCGGCCACGCGCAGCGTGCGCAGGCCGTCCTCGGTCACCCGGAAGATGGCGAAGCTGCGCCCGCCCTGCGTGGCGGAGGCGATGGCCTGCAGGCCGTCGACCTGCGGCAGCGCCGGGGCCAGGCTGCCGGCCGCGGCCGTCAGCTCCACGCCCAGCAGGAAGGCACCGCCCTGCGGCAGGGCCACCTCGCTGGGCCGCACCGCCAGGCTGTACAGGTCCTGCCCGCCGGCGGACAGCACGCCGCTGAAGGGCTGGCCCAGGTAGCGCAGCGCGCCGCCCAGGTCGGCGGTGAGGGTGCGGGTGGTGACGGTGCTGCCGTACTCCACCACCCGGCCGCCGCCGGCACCGGCCACCAGCGTGAGCCGGTGGTCGTCCGGCTGGCTGTAGGCATAGCGCTCGGAGAGGCCGGCCGACAGGTCGCGGGCCGACACCAGGTTGCCGTGGCCGTCGTAGGCGTACTGCCAGCCGCGGCCGTCGGGCGCGGTCACGCCAACCAGCCGGCCTTGTGCATCCCGGGTGAAGACGATGGCCTCGTTGCCCGGGCCGGTGATGCCGCTGTCGCTGACCTGCAGCCGCACGCCGTCGGCATAGGTGATGGCGGTGACGCCGTCCTGCACCGTGAAGGCATAGCGGGTGCCCTGCGCATCCACCAGGGTGTACTGGGCGCGCTCGGCGCCGAGCGCCGCGGGGTTGTAGGCGGCGCCGTCGTCCAGCGCATAGAAGCTGCCGGCCGCGCGCTGCAGCGGCAGCGGCGCCGACTCCAGCTGCCAGGCATGGCCGTCGTCGGCCACCCAGCGGGGCAGGAAGTAGCTGGTGCCGGGCAGCAGCACCTGCTGCGGCTGGAAGGTGAAGCCCACGCGCTGGCCGTCCGGCGCGGTGACCACCACGCGCGAGCCGGCCCGCAGCGGCGCATGCACGCCGCTGGCTTCGGCACCGGTGGGCGCCAGGTCGGTGTCCAGCCGCAGGTCGCGCAGCGACAGCCGCCAGCCGTTGCCGAAGCTGCCGGCATCCGCCGCGGCCAGGGAGTCGTAGCGGCGGGTGAAGTCAAGCGTCTTGCCGCCCAGCGTGGCCTGGAAGTCGGTGACCGCATGCACGAAGTGCACCGCCGCGTCGTTGGCGGCCAGTTCCAGCGTGCGCAGGGTCTCGGCACTGCGGCCGGCGATGTCGGTGGCCGACAGCCGCAGCTGGTAGAAGCCGGCCTCGAAGCGGCGGGGGTCCAGCGTGGCCAGCGCGCCGTCCGGCGGCGCGTGGCCTTCGGCCAGCGTCACCCAGTCGTCGCTGCCGCTGCGCGCGATGGCCAGTACCCAGTGTTCCAGGTTGGCATCGGCCACCTGGCCGCGCAGCACCGTGGCACCGGCCAGCCGGCTGCCGGGCAGCGTGGGGTCCAGCGCCACCACCGGCGCGCCCAGGTCCAGCGGGTTCTTCACCCGCAGCAGCGTCTGCGTGCTGCGGGTGAAGCCGTCGATGTCGGTGGCCGTGGCCACCAGCTGGTACAGCCCGCTGGCCGGCGCGGTGAAGAAGGCGCGGCCGCTGTCGTCCAGCGCCAGCGCGGCGCCATTGACGGTGAGGCTGCGGCCCGCCAGCGCCGAGAAGGCGTCGGCCAGCACCGTGATGGCCACCGGCTGACCCGGCACCGCCGGGAAGCTGGGCGTGAGCACGATGGTCACGTCCGGGCCCTGCGGCTGCGCGGCCACGCGCAGCGCCAGGCCGCGCTCGACGATGCTGCGGCCGTCG